>Ga0181520_10000090_pt1 | contig 170631 bp, 112 predicted proteins | sample PEATcosm2014_Bin_29_FD_132451 | JGI IMG/M metagenome (GOLD analysis project Ga0181520, IMG submission 132451) | Peatland microbial communities from MTU Mesocosm Facility, Houghton, MI, USA - PEATcosm2014_Bin02_30_metaG | ecosystem: Environmental > Terrestrial > Soil > Wetlands > Peat | place...
CGATGATGAAAATTTCAGGTATGTTGCCGCCTGGGAATTTGAAGATATCGGCAAATGGAAGTTAAATAAAGAAGAGCTTGAATTTGAGTCTTTACACTTAGCCCAGAGGAGTTATAAATAATGAACGTTAAAAAATTAAATATAAAATTAAAAATCTGGCGCCAGGCCGGACCCAAAGCCGTGGGCGCATTTGTAAGTTATAATGTTGCGGTTTCTCCCGGTGCATCTTTTCTTGAAATGCTTGATGAACTTAACAACGATCTTGAAAAGAAAAACCTGGAACCGGTTACATTTGAAAGCGACTGCCGTGAAGGAATTTGCGGTACTTGCGGACTGGTTATAAATGGAGAGCCTCACGGCCCTTTGCGTAAAATAGCTACATGCCAGCTTCACATGAGGCATTTTAAGGATGGTGAAACAATTTATGTTGAACCCTTCCGCGCCCGCGCTTTCCCTGTAATTAAAGATCTTGCGGTTGACCGCTCTGCATTCGATAAAATAATTCAGGCGGGTGGATTTATCTCCGTTAATACCGGCGGTGTGCCGGATGCAAACTCAATCTTGATTTCGAAAGATACGGCTGCGGAAGCGTTTGATTCAGCCGCATGTATAGGCTGCGGAGCCTGCGTTGCTGCATGCAAGAACGGTTCTGCAATGTTGTTCGTCAGCGCTAAAGTAACCCAGTTTGCAGTACTGCCCCAGGGTATGCCCGAAAGGCAAAGCAGGGTTGAGTCTATGGTGGCAAAAATGGATGAACTAGGCTTCGGGAGCTGTTCCAATACCTATGCCTGCGAAGCTGAATGCCCCAAAGGAATTTCAGTAAGAAATATTGCCCGGCTAAACAGGGAATACTTCTCTGCCAAACTGAAGTCTAAGAATGTAGAAGCCTGAAATTATTTTTAAATCAACCCCGGCATTTAAAGTAGCCCCGGCTTTTTAAGCCGGGGATCGCTAAATTACAAAACATGTTCGGCTTTAGCCAAAATGATATGAAAATTTTGGCTTGAACCAAAGGCTCATCCGCCTCTGGCGGAAAAGCCAATAATGTTCGGACTTCATTATTCCCCGGATTTCACATAGTGATGGTAGTGCCAAAAACTCTGGGCTACTAAATTATATTTGTTATTTTGCAACACCCTCCATAGGCGGACAGGTAAAACGGATGGGAAACATTTTGTACTGCATCATTAACACCGGGATTAATCGCGGTGTTAATGATATTCAATTAATTGTTCATAACCGTTTGGATCACTTTCCCTGGAAAAGTATGTTAAAATGGTTCTTCACCGGATTTCTCAAAATCTGTTTTATTCGTATACTGTAAAATTTATGATTATATTGATCATATATAATCGAAATACGTTAAAATCCCGTTCATTTTGATCGGGATTTTTTTATTTTAATGTTTAACATATTTCATTTATTTAGTGATTCCGGGTGGTAGGTGGTTTATGCTGTAAATGCTGCTATTTTACGGCAAAGTTCAGGCTTGTTTAGTAAGTTCGCAAAGTCTTATGGCAGCACATTTAAATAAGACAGTAAGGGATAAAATAAATTATGTTCGAAAAAGAAATAAAGTTTATATCGGATTTTAACCTTAACAAAGTTAAGAGTTTCGGCTCTTTCATCAGCTTTGAAAGAATGCTTAGCAGTTCTATGCATCCGGCGGTTATTCAGTATATTTCTGCCGAACTTGATTATTTAATATCAGTGGACCGGAAACGCCTTCTTCGTGAATCGGTATTTGATTACAGCGGACCGGAAACAGTTAAGTATTTTGCTTTAATCGCCCAGGAAGTTAAGAAATCCAAAGAAATATCTTTTGAAGATCTCAAGCAGCTTGTTGTACAGGCGGTTTCTTTTAATCTAAATTTTCTTGTCCGTCCAAAGTGGTCTCTTTCAAAGCTTATTTATAATGAAGAGCAGGAAAGGTCAATTGAAGAAATCAGGCTTAATTTAAACTATATTTATTTCTATGATTATATTAAAAGCATTTTCTTATCATACATATCAAAAAGAAAGCTTTCAGGTTTAAGTGTAACCGAATTTGAGCTGATCTTAAATAAAATTGATAATGAACTATTCTCAGCCCAGCCTCAAAAACTGGTTGATCATGCCCTCTTTTCAATGGCCGAATTTTTTAACCCGGGTGAAATAGATAAAACCCAATTATCCGCGTACTCGCTGGAATTATTCCTGAAAGAAAAAAACCTGGGGGATTATCTTTCCAGGCTCAGAAAAGCCGTCCCTGAAGATTCCGGCCGGAAATATGATGTTGAAGATTTAAAGAATATTATTTATTCATCCGTTTCTATAGATGAAGTCCCGCTGAAGCCGCTTAAAGAAATTCCGGAAAATGAAGCGCAGCAGAAGGATGATGAAATAATTCAGCAGGATGAAGAAAAAGAAATTCTTTTGCCCTTTGTAGAAGAAGAAAAACCACAGCCGTCTTTTCCCGGAGAAGATAATACCGGCGGAGAAACAGTTGAAGAGGAACCTGAAGAAAAAATTGAAGGGGAAATTCCCTTTCAAAAAATAAATGACGGCATTACGGAGCAGGAAAGTCTTGATGAATTATTGAAGATAAATTTTGACGAAGAAATTCCATCGGTGGAAAGTATTGAAGAAATATCCGTTGAGACAGTTGATCGGGAAGTAATAGAAGAAAAACCGGAAGAGGTTCTCCCGCCTGCTGAAGAATTGGAATTACCTGTAACCCATGAACCTGTGGTTGAAGAACCTTTTATTGAAGAATCAGTGATAGAAGAACCGGTACCTGAAGAACCGGGGTTCGAAGAACCCGAATTTAATGAACAGCCTGTTGCGGAAAATAAAATTATAGAAGAGACTCAACCCGCAGAAAGAATTGAAGAAGAAGTAAATCCTGCCGGAGCTCCTGTGCCGGATGAAGAAATTAAGAGCGAAGATATTAATACCGGGGTTTTAGCTGATGAAGATTTCTTTTCATTGTTCACGGAAGAAATGAAAAGGGTTGAGGAAAACGATGCAGATCTTAAGCATAATGCGGATGAGATTAACTCTGAAGCCGGGAAAAAAGACGAGTTTGATTCGTTTCTTGATTTTGAAGAAGAAACGGAAAACCTGTTAAGAGCTTTTAAGGAAACAGAAGATGAATTGAATTCAAAAGATATCGGGTTGTTCCAGGATTCGGATTCAGTAACGGAAAAAGCAGCAATGGACCTTATTAAAGATTTTCATGATGAAAATGAAATAAAAGATACTCCGCTACCACCGGCAAAAGAAGTTGATGCACCTAAGCCCGTTAAGAAAAACGGAAAAAATAATGATAAAAAAACCAGGAATATACTTGATTCCATAAGTCATAATGATGTTGAAAAAATAATTTTTAATGTATTTAATGATGACCGGGAAGATTTTTCAACCACTATGGAAAAGCTTAATGAATGTGCCAATTATGATGAAGCAACGGAAATATTAAAAAGTGTGTTTTTAACTTACCGTGTAAATCCTTATACAAAGGACGCTTTAACTTTAACTAATTCAGTTGCAAATTATTTTACACGGGATTAATATGTTTATAGATTACGCAGAAATTGATATTAAAGCAGGAGACGGCGGCAACGGCGCCGTAACTTTCCGAAGGGAAAAATATGTACCCAAAGGCGGCCCCTCCGGCGGCAACGGCGGTAAAGGGGGCGATGTTGTTATTGAAGCGCAGCATAATCTTTCCACGCTTTTGGATTTCAGGTATAAAAAACAATATATAGCCAAAGACGGCGATCTGGGTGCAAATTCTCTGAAAGACGGCAAAAACGGTTTGGATATAATCATTAACGTCCCGGTAGGTACAATTATTAAAGATGCTTCTTCGGGAAAAATTCTATTTGACCTTGATGCTGATAAAAAAAGAGTTGTAATAGCAAAAGGCGGTAAGGGCGGAAAAGGGAACAGTAATTTTGCCACACCCACAAACCAGGCTCCCCGCTATGCAGAATCAGGTAAACCGGGTGAACAGAAAAAAATAATAATGGAATTGAAACTTATCGCCGATATCGGGCTGGTTGGTTTCCCTAACGCGGGTAAGTCCACTCTTATTTCCAAAATATCTGCTGCAAGGCCGAAGATTGCCGATTACCCTTTTACAACACTGGAACCCGTGCTTGGTATTGTTAAATATAAAGATTATAAAAGTTTTACCGTTGCAGATATACCCGGAATTATTGAAGGGGCGCATGAAGGCAAAGGGCTTGGAATTAAATTCCTGCGTCATATTGAAAGGACAAGGATCCTTTTATTCCTTATCGAAGTTACTTCTAAAAATTTTCAAAAAGACTATGATGTTCTCCTGAACGAGATTAAGACCTACAGCCCTGCTCTTGCAAAAAAGACAAAAATTGTATCATTGTCAAAATCCGATCTGCTTGAAGAATCAGGATTAAAAAAGCTTGCCAAAAAGAAAATTAAAAACGCAGATTCCCCGCTGATGATATTCTCCTCCGCAACAAACCAGGGCGTGCCGGAATTACTAGACTACCTGTGGAAAGCACTGGATAAAGACTCTCTGAAATAATTTTGGAATGCCGCCGGCCGGGTTTTTGAAAATTTGAGCAAAAATTTATATATTTACCGGCTTAAAAAACATATAAGGCGGGGTAGCTCAGTAGGTCAGAGCAGTGGAATCATAATCCACGTGTCGGGGGTTCGAATCCCTCCCCCGCTACAAAGAACTGAAAAAGAATGCGGTTTAATGCCGCTTTCTTCATTTTAAATACTGTGTATTTTAATAATTCCCAAATTTTCTTATTAAATCCCTTATCTCCGTTTCCTTTTCAATTAATCTGTCGGTTTGAGTACCCAGCAATTTGATTAATTCCATGTTACGTTTCCGGCTAGACCTTAACTCCTGTTTTAAATATTTAACCTGTTCTAATAAATGAATTATTGATTCCCTGAATTTATCAGAATGAGAAAATCTTTTTGGAATGGTGTAATAATTGAAATTAATATTTCCGGCAATATGACTAATATCGTTTTGTTTGACGATCTGGTTCTGCATCAGACTCCTCTGGTTTAGTGTACTGAACGTCCTCTTTATTTATGCCCTTTATTTTTGGAAAGCAACTCCTTCAGTTCTTTGTTCTCTTTCTCCAGTATTTCGATGTAGTTTATTTTCTGCTTTAGATCTTTTTTTAATTCTTCAATCTCTTCCCGGTTGTTTTTATTGCTGCCGGAATAAAATCCCATATCGCCTTTAATATCGTTGAATTTATTTTCGGAAATTATCTGGTTGTTTACCGATCTCAAATCAATGCCGGCTTTTTCGGTAAGCTTCTGCATAAATTTATCCGTCTGCCGGTTTATTGCGTCGGATACACTTTGTTTTGATATTCCCAGCGCTTTCCCCAGTTCATCAAGTGTATCATATTTCTGCCGGATCGCTCTTAACAGCGATTTTCTTGGGATTTTTTTAAGATCAGATTCGTTTGGGTATTTACGTATTTTGTCAGCTTTTGCCATAAAATAATAAAAATATTTTTTAATATTTGAAATAATAACTTGACAAATACGTACATTGTACGTATATTATTGTCAATGTTTTATTATTATATAGTAACAATAATCAATATAAATTATTAATCAACCTATATATAATAAATTTCAAAATCAATAAAAATCGTAATTAGTAAGCGGTTCGCTTAAAAATAAATCAAGAAAATGGGCGCACTTAAACCAGGAATGGGATAATTAAATGCATGGAAAGCTTGTAGAAATATTTAGTACCGTAATTGTAATCTTATGTTTGCTTTTCTCTCTGATTGTAATCCTTTATGCGCTTTATTATTTCATTTTCATCCTGCCGGAATTAAAAAAAAACGATAAATATTTTAAGTGAGGTTGAAATGGAAGCCTTTGCAAATTATTTGCGGATGTTCCCTGCCGGTTTTTGGGTGGCTCTTACAATTTTATTAGTGGGAATATTGTGGATAATATTTGAGGTAAAAGAAGCACCGGACGGAATGGATATTGAGGGGCAGGGTTTTATTTCCTTCGAACAGTTATGGTATGAAGTAAAAAAAGAGAATGCAGTATTAAATTCCGGCATAAAACTGCTTGAAATTGCCAACCAGAAAAAATACAATGAAGGGTATGAGGCAGGCCTGAATGAAAAACTTTCCGCTTACCTTATCAACAGCCGTGAAAAACTTCAGCTTGCCCCTGTTATGCCCGGTGAAAAAAATGAATTCGTTCAAACCGAAACGGTCTTAAAATTTAATTTGATGGAATCAGTTTCAACACAATCTCTTAACGGGGGACATAATGCCTGAACTAACGACGGAAACAAAGAAAGCCCTTGAAGAAATAGTAAATGCAATTAATAAGATAGATGAGGTGCTGAGAAAATATTTTAAAGAACTTCAAAAATGTTAAATATAAATATCAGCGGTAAATAATGGCAGATCAGGTTAATCTTTTTAAAGGTAATTTGGCAAAATTGAGCTTCAGTCCTAATGATATAGCATCTGAACACTGTTACAGGCAGTTTGCAGAATTAACAGATGCGGCAAAAATAAAAATATGCCTGGAAAAAAAACTTCTTACGGAAGATGATGTTGAAGACGGGCTGTTTACAAGAGAAGAATTGACCGACTTATTATATAACAATATGACAGTGAAAGAAATAAAAACAATGAATGGATGAATGTCAGCCGGAGGCTGATCCGCCTCTGGCGGAAATGAGTGTCAGCCAAAGGCCGATCCGCCTATGTACGGTGTTGCATAAAGGAATATAGTTTTAGTAGCTCCGACTTTTAAGTCGGGGATGAGTAAATTCAACAAAACCTTAGGACTTTAGTCCATAGTTGCGTTTTTTTTTGTTTGCTTGAGCCAAAGGCTCATCCGCCTCTGGCGGAAATGAATTTATAAATGAATTAAATTAAATATTTTTTATCAGGCGTTACATTTAAAGGCGAAACAGATGAAAAATAAAAAAAATAATTTCAGGATCCTTCAATTTACTTGTGAGAATTTTAAAAGATTAAAAACAGTTAATCTTACTCCGGACCCCCACTCTGTTATTATAACCGGACCTAATGAGCAGGGAAAGTCATCTGTGCTGGATGCCGTTCTTTCTGCATTAGCGGGCAAAGATTCATTCAAAAATGTCCCGGAACCGGTAAGAAAAGGTCAGGATAAGGCCGAAATTAAAATTGATATCGGTGAGTATATTATAATAAGAACATTTACCCGTAAAGATTCTTATTTAAAAGTTACCAACCGTGAAGGCGCATCGTATAAAAACCCGCAGACTATTTTAGACGGCCTTTTTAATAAGGCCGCAATTGATCCATCTGTATTTCTCACCCAGGATAATGAAAAGCAGTTAAATGTTCTTAAATCTATAGTAAAGACAAATATTGACATTGAGAGGCTTGAAGAAAGGAGAAGAGTTAAATACGATAAACGCACTATTGAAAACAAAGAAGTTCAGTCGCTTCAGGCTTGTTTAAATGCTTTAATACCTGCAGAGAACGGGCAGCAAGAAAAAGAAAAACCGGCTGTTCAAAAAATTTCTAAGATGCCTGAAGTTAATGAAGCTGCCGGCACAAGTAATAAATTGCGCTGTAATCTTCACGCTGTAGTTAAGGAATTCAAAACACTTAAAAAAATAAAATTAGTAACCCTGAATAAAATTAAAAAATTAACCGGGGAACTTGAAGAAATAGAAACAGGCCTTTTTAATTATCAATCCTGCAGAAAACATTTGGATGAACTGGTATCAACACTTATTGATCCTGATGTATCCCTTCTCTGTAATACATTATCTGCTGCCGGATGTAAAAATAATAAAATCCGGGAAGCTAAAACATATCACGCAGTTGAAGATTCACTTCGCTCACACAGGCAGAAAGCAGAAAAACTTTCACGGCAAATAAATGGGCTTACGAAAAAAATACTACAAGCTTTAGAAATAGCGGAGTTCCCTGTTAAAGGGCTGGGATTCAGAGGTGATGATATAATATTTAAAGGAATTCCGTTTACTCAGTGCAGCCAGGAAGAAAGGATCAAAGTTGCGCTCGCTATTGCCATGGCTCAGAAACCAAAATTAAAAGTAATATTACTAAGGGATGGTTCCTTCCTTGATAAAAACAATCTTAATCTTGTCAGGAAGATTGCTGCGGCAAAAAATTACCAGGTATGGATTGAGAGGGTTGATGATACATGCAAGAACAGTATCGTTATTGAGGACGGTGTAGTAAGGCCCGGCAGAAAAACAAATTTATAAAAGAAATTTCACATCAGCCCGGAAAAACCGGTAAAGGCAAATCAACTTTCAATTTTTACCTGATGGGTGAAATCTCTGAATATAAAATAATTATTAACTATGGCTCATAAAAAAATTGGTCTAAGTTATTACACAACCGATACAGATTGGGAATTTAAGGTTAAAGTCTTTAAGGCTAAATATAAATTGACTGGTATCGGGTTTATTACGGAATTATGGAAAGCTGCATATAAAGATGACGGTTATTACCTGAAATTTGGTAACGATGAAAAATTACTGTTCTGTTCGGAAAACGATCTGTCCGAAAGTGTTTTTGATGAAATGCTCTCTTTTGCATTCGTTAAAGAAATATTTAATAAACCGATGTTTGAGAAATATAACATCCTTACAAGTTCGGGAATTCAGAAAAGATATATTGAAGCCAGCAGGAAAAGAAGTTCAATTTGTCTGGATGCAAGATATTTGCTTATCAATCCTGAAACACCAAAATGGTCGAGTTTAAAAATAGAAATATCCGGTATTGATTCTTCCGGCTCTTCAGTTTCCGGTGCGGGAGCCGGAATGATTGATTCGGTACCTGAAAGCGGTGATCCCGCATCCCGCCGGACCCAAAAGAAAAGAAATGAAAAGAAAGGAAAGGCTAATACCCCGACTTACGGTTCCGGAGCGGAACCCATTTTACCGGAACCGGAAACTGATTTGATAGGCGAATTGCTTGAAATATTTTCAGGGGAATATGAACTTAACCGGCAGATGATGTTTGAAACGTTAAACACAGGCAAAGAAAGGAAAGCCATCGGAAAGCTTTTAAGCACCTACAAAGCAAAGAATAAATCATCCCCTAAAACCATTGAAGAAACCAAAAACGATTTCAGAAAATATTTTAAAGCGTGTTTGATGATTACCGATAATTGGTACAGGGAAAATATGAGTCCGGGTTTAATCGTTAACAAGTTCAACGAAATAAAAACAATTTTAAGCAGAAAAAATAATAATGGCGCAGGGAATAATAACAAGCCTGGAGCAACGGTTGAAGGCATTGTCGGCGCAATCGGCAAAGCCTTTAATATCATTGGAAGCGCCCGGCATAACGGGTAATTCATTATCCGTTTACACGGGCGAGCTTACGCTCCGGACTGTACTGGAACAAAATATGGAGATTGCAAAAGCATTCCCCCAGCTTCCGGAAGGATTTTATGAAGTGCTTAACAGGAGGCTTAAGGAAAAGGAATTCACTGATTCAAGGCTGAGGGATGCTGTTAATCATGTTATAGATACCTGTCAATACCCAGTTCCCACAGTAGCAAATTTTATTTCTTATGATAAATGCGTGCAGGTATTTACCTATGCTGATTTAGTTAAACAACTGAACGACGACAAGAGAGCGTGGGACTATTATGATCAGGTAAAAGTGCCGGGAGTAGATTCGCCGCGGTATGTAAGAAAAGAGGATGCAGCTAAATATCACTTTGAAAAGTGGAATGCTTGAAATTCAATTTGCAGGATAAATTAATTATCTCAATTTACGGAAATGATATTTAAAGTAGCCCCGAGTTTTAACTCGGGGAATAGTGAATTCCGGACATAATTGGCTTTAGCCACAATATTCATTCTATTTTGGCTAAAGCCGAACGTGTTGAGCAATTTAGCAATCCCCGACATAAATGTCGGGGCTACTTTAAATAGCATATACGTGACTTAAATTAATTAAATAATATTGTCACTTAGAGATGAGATTATGAATGATAAAATAAATACCCCGAATCTCAGAATTAAATTTATTCAAGATGCATTAAATCTAATTGAGAAAAAGAAATTTTTATTAACCGCACGTGAAAACGATATTTTTATTGAGATTAAAAATAGAGTTATAAAAGATTTTAACCTGACAACTCATCAATATAACACTTTGATGGGTATTTATGCAGCACTAAATAAAAAGGATTAACATTTATTGTGGAGAATAATACTATGTATCATCCTTTCTATATCCATTCAACCAAAAATAATCCCCTCTTGCCGTGCCATTAAGTGGGGAGGAGTGCGGGCTTGTTCCAAAGGGAGGTTGGTCGAAGCTTTTATATTTAGAAAACCTACTAATGAACTGAGCCTTTATTGGCAATAAAGAAAAAAAGAATAAATATCCGGTTAAGCAGGGATGTTATTTCCAACTCGGAGAATTTCCTCAAAAAGCAAAATAGGGTAAAGACACTAACCGTATTGATTGAAAAGTCTCTCAGGTATTTTATCTCCCGGAAAACAAGGCGCGCATCGAACAGAAAAAATCAGCGCCATGGGGGAACGATAAGATTAACAAAAGAGCAGCTCGGGCATTACCGCTCTCTTGGAATTGTAGATGAGAACGGAGTTAGAAATTTATGGATAAAGCAGGAATTTAAACGCCGGAAATTTTCAGACATTAAAAGAAAAAAATACGATATAATCAATGAACTTGCCCGCCAACTGTTTATGGATTCCTCAACAATTGAAGATATTATCTACAGAAAAAAAGGCAGGAAGAAACATTTCTCAAGTTTTATAGAGGAAATCTGAATCAATGGTTCAGACTATAATCCTTTATCAATGAAGAAGCCGGTATCTTTAATTTGTTATGAAGCGTTCGAATCATTGTTATACTGAGCTTTCTTTTCCTGTTTAGAATTTCCGAAGCCCTGCTTTTCGATCCAAGAATGGATATCAATGCCGACGGTTCAAGATTAAGCTGATCAAGTCTGAATTTAATAGCTTCTACCGGGTCCAGCATTTCTACCGGGAAATACCTGCTTTCATAATTTTCGGCAAAAATTGAAAGGACATCAAGTTCATTGTATTCATTGGAATTAACTTTCAATTCTTTTTGCATTAATTCATATATTCTATTGATTGCGTTAGTATATTCTTTTTTAGTCCTGATTGGTTTTAACATATTTTACCTCCTTTACAACTATTTTATCGTAATTTTTGTGGGATCCGATCCAGACTATAAAGACGATTCCTATTCTGAATTCAATATCAACCACTAACCTGTGACTATTTCCTTTAATGTTAAAAACGATTCTTTTATTTGTAATAACTAAAGCATTTCTAAATTGTCTTTTTAATTCATTCGGCGATTTCCAGTGTGCATTTATTACTTCATCAAACCATGACTTAAGTGGTTGTTCAGTTTCCGGAAATTTCTTCCAGTAATTTATTAAAGTATTTCGTTTAATTATTCTCATATGAACTAGCATAAAGATAATAAAAAATTCCCAAAATGGGAAGTATATTTTATTAAAATTCAAATGGATTAGCTTACAGACTTTATTTATATTTGCTTAAGGTAAAAAGTACGAACGGCAAAACCGGATATAAAAATAAGAAAGATGATCCTTCTCAAATAAAAATTTACGTAAGGCTCACCTTATAGGTGTACGTTACATTATTTGCCCGGAATATTAAAAAAGAATATTTGAGTGTATATATGAATGAATTAGTTGAAAGTATAGGCAAGTGTATTGAGTTCGGAAAAATTAGTAAAGCATCTCCTTATCCTAAATCTATGCTAGGGCAGGAAGGCGCTGATGAATTAACAAGATGTGCATTGGCCGGAGGAACCGGACCCGATGTTATTCTGCAGGCCTGTAATGATGCCATGCAGCGCATAGGGGATAAGTTCGGAAGGAATGAAGTATTTGTGCCCGAATTATTAATGGCGGCAAAAGCCATGAATGCCGTTATGCTCCAGTTGAAACCGTTCTTCCAGTCGGGAAAAATTAAATCAAAAGGTAAATTTATTCTCGGTACTGTTGCCGGCGATCTTCATGATATTGGTAAAAATCTTGTAGGAATGGTAGTTGAAGGAAACGGCTGGGAAGTTATCGACCTGGGCGTTGACGTTGATGCTTCTAAATTCATTGAGAAGATCAGGGAAAATCCTTCAAGCACGGTAGGTTTAAGCGCGTTATTAACTACTACAATGGAAAATATGTCAAGAACTGTGAAGGATATTAAATCGCTGTTCCCGCATATCCGGGTTATAGTGGGCGGCGCACCCTTAACTTTAAAAGCAGCCGAACAGATGGGCGCTGACGGCTATGCGCCTGATCCCCAGGGCGTAGTTACTTTGCTTGACGGATACTCCGCCGGCATTTGATTTTGTGAACAGATTTTGTTTGCGCATATTCTAATCAATTAATGAAGTTACGCAAATGATATTTAAAGTAGCCCCGACATTTATGTCGGGGATGAGTAAATTCAACAAAACCTTAGGACTTTAGTCCATTGTTGTGTCCTTTTTTTGTTTGCTTGAACCCAAGGCTCATCCGCCTTTGGCGGAAAAGCCGAATCCTGGTGCGATAAATTACCACCGGCTTAAAGAGACTGTGTGAAAATTTGTTTTACATGAATAAATATACTAAAAGTATATTGTATGTATTCTTATAAAGCGGGTGTTAAACTGTTAAACTGTTAAAATAGTTAGAACAATTTTTTTAATATCATTAACACCGCGATTAATCGCGGTGTTAATAATTGTATAACGAATGTTTATGCACCAATTTTAAATTTTAACATGGCATGTTTAAGTGAGTAATAATAAAAAGTAATCAGGAATAAAATGAAATCACTGCTTGAAAGCCTTAAAGATAACCGGATACTTATTTCGGACGGAGCCTGGGGTACTTTGTTGATTGAGAGGGGATTAAAACCGGGCGAGTGCCCAGAACTTTGGAATATATCACACAGGCCGGATGTGTTTGCAGTTGCAAAAAGTTATATAGATGCCGGCGCTGATATGATCCTTACAAACAGTTTCGGAGCAAGCCCTGCTAAACTTTCGCACTATGGACTTGAGAACAGGACTGAAGAACTTAACCAAGCGGCTGCGGATATTTCAAGGGAAGCTGCCGGGGATAACCATTTTGTACTTGGCTCAATCGGGCCGACAGGTGTTATTCTTATGATGGGTGAAGTACCCGAACAAAAATTATTCGAAGGATTTTGTATTCAGGCGGAAGGCCTGAAAAAAGGAGGTGTGGATGCTGTTTGCGTTGAAACTATGTCGGCTTTGGATGAAGCCTGCCTGGCAGTAAAAGCAGTAAAATCCGTTACTAATCTGGAGGTAGTCTGCACTTTCACATTTGAAAAAACTGTTAATGGTACATTCAGGACAATGATGGGCGTTTCTCCCTCGGATATAGTTGAAGTCCTTAAAGATGCCGGTGCATCGGTAATCGGGGCTAACTGCGGTAATGGATTCGATCAGATGATTGAAATAGTCAGAGAAATAAGAACTGTAGATTCTAATATCCCGGTATTGATTCATGCTAATGCGGGTAAACCGGTATTTACCGGCGGCAAAACAGTATTTCCTGAATCACCTGCAGTTATGGCTGGAAAAGCAAGGGAGTTAGTTAACAGCGGGGCTAATATTATTGGCGGGTGCTGCGGCACTACTCCCGCACATATCAGTGCATTAGTAGATGCATTAAAAATTAATCATTGAGAATACTTTTGACTGATTCAATTCCGTTGCGGCAGATTGAGCAGGATGTTTTTAAGGTAAAGATAAATTTAAATGATTTGTCTTTAAATAATACGGAAGTAGTTCTTTCACTTGGGTATTCAAATATTGAAGAGCCGGAAAAACTAACCGGGCAGGCGGGCAGGCCAGACGCACACCTGATAGAAACGATTGATAATGTAATATCAAGTTTAGCTCTTTATTGTGAAATTCAGGCAGGGTACAGGATACTTGATGTGTGTATTAACCCCGGGCAAAATGACGGCATTTTTATTGGCGGCAGTTTTTTTAATATGCAAAAAATTGTCGTCTCCAAACTCCGGAAGTCGGAAAAGGCAGCGCTCTTTGTTTGTTCAATCGGGCCGGGAATGGAAACCCGGGCTAAAGAGTCAATGCTGGGCGGAGAGCCTTTATTAAGTTATATTATCAATACTGTTGCATCAATAATCGTGGAAAAAGCCGTAGACAAAATGCATGATCTGCTGGGCAGGCAAATGGATGAATTCGGATTAAAAATAACCAACAGGTACAGCCCCGGTTACTGCAACTGGCCTGTTTCCGATCAGCAGATTTTGTTTTCTTTATTGCCTGAAAAATTTTGCGGGGTAACTTTAACCGGTTCCTCACTTATGATCCCTATTAAATCTGTCAGCGGTGTTATTGGAATAGGCGCCTCGGTTAAAATGAAAGAATATACTTGCGATACGTGCGGAATGAAAGATTGCACATACAGGTCCAGGCGCCGTATTCAATAAAAATATAATATCGAAATCGGATAACTAAGTAAAAGCAAATCATAACTTAAGTTATGGGTTACTGAATTACTGAAGTTACGATAATGATATTTAAAGTAGCCCCGACATTTATGTCGGGGATGCTAAATTACAAAACATGTTCGGCTTTTCCTCCAGAGGCGGATGAGCCTTCGGCTCAAGCCAAAATAATATGAAGATTGTGCCTACAGCCAATAAAGTGTGAGCGTTATTATTCCCCGAGTTAAAACTCAGGGCTACTTAATGAAATTTTTAATATCTGCTTAACTTCAGTTATAAAGAAAATATTTTTAACTTTTAAATAAAGAGGAATACAATATGACCGATCAACAATGGGAAATACTAAAAAAAATTATTAAAGGAGAAACTGTAACCACTTTAGCTGCCGGATTTGTTATTGACTGCCCCTGGCTGCCTAATTGGTATGGTATAAATATCCTTGATTATTTTTCAAATGATGAGCTGTGGCTTAAGGCTAATTTAAAGGCGCTAAATGACTTCCCGTCGGTAATGTTTTTACCCGGGTTCTGGTCGGAGTTCGGAATGTGCACGGAACCGTCTGCATTCGGCGCGCGCTGTGTTTTCCCCTCAAATGAATTTCCACATGCGCATAAAATAATAAAATCGGCAAATGAAATTGATTCATTGCCCGAACCGAATCCCAAAACGGACGGGCTGCTGCCGTTTGTTTTAAACAGGTTAAAACTTGCACAGCCTAAAATTGAAGCTGCCGGCCATAAGATTCGTTTTGCGGTGGCACGCGGCCCGTTGAATATTGCAAGCTACCTGATGGGCTCAACAGAATTTTTAACTACAATGATGATGCAGCCTGAGAAAGCGGAACTTCTTTTAAGAAAAATTACAAATTATTTGAAGAGCTGGCTTAATCTTCAAATGGAAACCTTTCCATCGATTGACGGGATCTTTTTACTGGATGATATAATCGGGTTTATGGGTGAAGAGGAATTCTGCACTTTCGGACTTCCGTGTTTTAAAGAGCTGTTTGACGCAAATGTTTCAGTAAAATTTTTGCATAACGATGCTCCCTGCAGAGTATCCGCACCCTTCCTGCCTGAAATAGGCGTTAACCTGTTTAATATGGGCTTTGATATTACGCTTAATGAATTAAAATTGTTGACGGAAAATAAAGTTACCCTGCTCGGAAACATTCCGCCGCGCGATGTTCTGGCTAACGGCAGCCCGGAAGAAGTATCAGCCGCAGCAGTACAATTATTGAGTTCATTAAAAGATAAATCAAAGATTATTTTATCATGCGGCGGGGGAATGCCCCCGAATGTAAAAACTGAAAATATTCAGGCCTTCTTAGATGCAATTAAAAATTATAAGAATTAAAAATATAATTTTTATATCCGGGTAAGTTTATTAGCAGTTTGAAATTTCCCTGGAAATAAATGTTAAAGTACTGATAATTTTATGTATTTTTAGAATAGTGTAAAAAATACACTTAATATGCCCGGCAGATCGGTTAGATTAAGAGTGTATTTATTTGTGATTGTAAGGCGAGTAAATGTTTCGCTAATTTGATGAATAGTAATAATCAGGGTAATAACGCGATCCGGTCAATCGCATTATATCAACTGGATGAGTTACACAAATGATATTTAAAGTATCCCCGGCATTTAGAACCTGTGTAAAAATTCAGAATGATTTTATATACATTCAAATTTTTGTATTAATATTTAATTTTTTAAAGTTGGGTAAACCGTTCCGCCAGAGGCGGAGGAGCCTTCGGCTCAAGCCAAAAGGACATTAAATTTGAGGTCTGAACCATAGAGTCAACGGCCTCCGGCGGAAAAGCCGGTAATATTCCGGTTCTCACTTTTTCCCGGGTTTCACATAGTGATGGCTGTGCCAAAACCAGGGGCTGTTTAATGATTTTTTTTATAACTGAATAGCTTCGCTTATATGTTAACTTTAAACATTAATTAAGGGATAATAGTGAAATGAAAAATAAGTCTACAAATATTTTTTATATAATTCTAATAACCATTCTTTATTGTTCAGTCGTTCACGGGCAAACCGGCAAAGATTGGGTAAACGGAAATTTAGTTCAGTTCAATGATAACGGCGGCTGGTGCTGGTTCCAGGATGAACGTGCTATTGCAGATACAAACACCGGCAGGCTTATTATTGGTTCGGTAGCCGACCAGTTCGGCCAGGGCCCGTCAAGAGATGGGGATATTAATTCCGTCTTCTATAATTTGCAATCCGGTTCATTACAGAGATTCGTCCTGGCAAAAGGCAACAGCAATTTTTACGGCAGTGATGACCACAATGCGCCTGCATTTTTATTGCTGCCGAACGGTAATTATCTTACTTTTTATGCGGGGCATAATAATAATGATTTTTCGTATTATCACATATACAGCAGCGGAGTTTGGGGATCTCAATCTGGTTTTGACTGGAGTAAGAATATACCCGGAGGAGTTAATTTTGCTTCAACTTATTCAAATTTATTTTATCTCTCGTCCGAAGGCCGCACATATAATTTTTCGCGCGGCAATAATAAAAGCCCCAATTTTATGTATTCCGATGATCTGGGAGATACATGGAAATACGGCGGGCAGTTAACTATGAATGATAATACAGGTTATGTAAACGGGTACCTAAAATATTGGAGCAACGGCGTAGACCGCATAGATTTTGTATGCACCGAACTGCACCCGCGCGATTCTTCTACAAGCGTTTATCACGGTTATATTAAAAACGGGCAATCGTTTAAATCAGACGGCACACTTGTGGATAGTACGATATACCAAAATACAAATGTCCCTTTATCGCAGACTTTTACCAAAGTCTTTGCCAACGGTACAATTTATAACGGCGATACTCTTGAACGCTGCTGGATTGTGGACCTTGCAGGTTATGCAGACGGTTCAATAGCCACAATTGTTTCCTGCAGGGCAAATAATAATGAGGCATCTACCGCTACATATTATCCAAATCCTGATCACCGGTTTGTTTACTGCCGCTATGACGGGACAAAATGGACTTATACTTATTTAGGCAAAGCCGGCCTGAAATTATATCCAAGTGAAGAAGATTATACGGGACTGGGAGCGCTATGCCCCGATGATCCTAATACACTTTACATCTCAACCACTATTGATCCCAGGAACAATGCACAACTGGCAGTGCATGAAATTTTTAAAGGAGTTACAACAGATACCGGCGCAGCCTGGACCTGGTCGCCTGTAACTTGGAATTCAACGCGCGATAACCTGCGCCCGATTGTTCCTGCATGGAAGAAAAATAATACTGCATTACTCTGGTGGCGTGGAACTTATACGAGCGCTCAATTGTATGACGGAGCTATTGTAGGACTTATCGACAGCACATCTGAAGTATCAAATTCAATGAGTTATGTTGACGCCGATACTTCTAACACATTTATGGCTGATGGTTCGCATCTTATATACACCGGACCTGATCCTGATGCAGGCCCGTCAAAAGATAATATATGGCATATAAGAACGGGTTATGGAAATAACGGCACCATTTTTACTTCTTCCGAAACTTCCGGCGAGAACGTACCTGTAATAAAAACGCAGGTTAACATAAATAAAACGGGTACGTATGACGTCTGGATAAATTTCTGGGGCAGCCCCGGCGCCGATTGGAGGATAAAGGGTGGTTTATCAATTAATAGTATGCAATTGTTCAGATCAATGGCATGTAAAGTTGTTGACAGCAGCAGCTATAATACCAGTCTTACTCTTACAGGCAGCACAAACAATGAGAGCGTTTACCTTTACCAGGCTTATCTCGGCAGGGTTCAGGTTGATTCCAACAATACATTTAATGTGTTTGTAGATGATTCAGCCGTTCAGGTTGCAACCCAAAATACATTAGCAGGTAATAACAACAGGACCTGGTATGACGGTATTAGTTATGCTTTTGTTAATGGAACAGGTATTGTTACCAAAGTAGAAAAACCCGGTAATAATATACCCGGTAATTTCGCGCTTTCACAAAACTATCCGAATCCGTTTAATCCGTCAACAATTATAAATTACTCTCTTCCTAAGACGGGTTTTGTAACTTTAAAAGTATATGATGTTTTGGGTAAAGAAATTGCAACTTTAGTTAATAGTGAAAAATCTGCCGGAAATTATTCTGTGGAATTTTCTCCGGGCGGCAGATACTCATCGGGTGTATATTTTTACAGGATGCAATCCGGTAGTTTTGTACAAACAAAAAAGTTGATGCTTCTGAAGTAGTGACATGTTCCCATAGGGATAAACGCACTTAACCCTGCGGGGACCTGTCATTGCCATCCCCGGATTTTCAGGATAAATCGCAAATTGTCTGAACCAGGATTCTCAGGATTTCAGCCAAAGGCTGATGAGCCTCTGGCTCAATAGGATTCTCAGCATGGACTTACAGTTTAATAAAATAGCTTGATAAACTGCATATTGGCAGGCGGGTTTAGTATTAAAATCCTGATAATCCTAAAATCTGATTTGAGCCATAGGTGCAGTCTTTGGCCGAAATCCTGGTTCAGATATTTATTGTTACACTGCTTTTGGTATCGTGAATGAAATATCCGTCCCTTTACCCGCTTCACTTTTAACAGAGATTGTTCCGCCGTTTTTTTCTACCATTTCTTTGCAGATCATAAGCCCTAAGCCGGTTCCTTTTTCATTGTTTGTTCCCCTTGTAGATGTTACACTCAATTTAAATAAATTTTTTATCTGTTTATCATCCATTCCGACTCCGTTATCGGATACCGTTACTTTAATAAAACCATTGTTAATTTCTTCCGCGAATACTCTTAAAGAACCGCCGTTATATGTAAATTTAATTGAATTGCCTATTAAGTTTTGCATTACTGAGTTCAGCATTGTCGGGTCGGCTGTAACAAAAATATCTTTGCACGTTTCATTAAATACGGATATGTCTTTTGATTTGGAAATCTCCGAAAGAAGATTTATTACGTTCTCTGTTTTCTCATATATGTTTATTTTTTCCGGATTAAATTGCATCTGCCCGGTTTCTATCCTTGACCAGCTTAGTAAATTTTCAAGCAGCGTATATATATTTTTCAGCGAATTGAATATTTCCTTGCTGTAATACTTCAGTTCCTTTTTTGATAAACTTTTAAAGTCATTTGCCATAATTTCGGAAATGCCCAGAAGTGGATTGAAGGGCCCCCTTAAATCATGCGCAATTATAGAAAACATTTTGTCCTTGCCGGCATTCAGCTTTATCAATTCCTCCGAATATTTTTTTAATTTCTCTTCAACAAGCTTCCTTTTTGTAATATCATGAATTATTGAATGCAGGTATTCTTTTCCGCCAATATCAAGAGTGCTGCTGAAAACTTCAACATCCCTTATAGAACCATTTTTATTGCGGTGGACGAATTCAAAGTGGGTTTTTTTGTGTTCACTTACCTGATCCATTTGCATTTTTATTTTCTCAGGTGATGATATATTTATTTCATTTATATTCATCTGCAAAAGTTCTTCTTTTGTCCATCCGTAATATTCTGCTGCAGCTTTGTTGGCCTCAACTATTTCCCCTGTTTTAGGGTCTATTAATAGTTTTACAGCGGAATGCTCTTCAAAAATTTTTCTAAAACGTTCTTCGCTTTCTTTAATTGCAAGTGTGGCCTTTTGTAACTCTGAAATGTTATGTAATACTGCAACTACAAACTTTTTATTGTTTATCAGGATTAATCTTCCTGATATTAAACAGTCAATAATTGACCCGTTTTTGGCTTTTAATTTAATTTCCAGGTTATTGTAAAAGCCTTTAGTTCGTATAGCATCTTCCAGCGCCTCCCGCTCATCTTCATTTACCCATGTTCCGAGATCAAAAGTATTCTTTCCGAGAATCTCGCTTCTGTTGTAACCTAATAACTTTTCACAGGCGTCATTTACTTCAACAAACGTGCCTGTCTCAATCTCCGAAATTGAAATAGCTGAAGGAGAAGTATTATATACAGCCCTGAACTTTTCCTCACTCTCAGCAAGTGCCTGCTGTGCATGTTTATGTAAAGTAATATCCGTAAATATGGTTGCAAATCCGGTATTAAGCCACGGTACTACCGAAATGATAAAGTGTTTATTCATGGATTCAAAATATGTTTCAAAAGTATGAGACTGCCCCGTACGAACAACATTACTGTAAATTTCCAGGTAAGGGGCTTCATTTACTTTGTAAGCTTCTGTTGCAAGTTTCCCGGCTACATCAGTACGGTTTATTCCCAGTATTTTTTCAAACTGGGGGTTAACGTCTATTATCCTGTAATTATTACTATCATCTACTAATTCATGCAGGGCAACACCTTCGTTCATATTTCTGAATAAAGAAAGAAAACGCAGCCTGCTTTCTTCAATTGTTTTTTGGGCATTTCTTTCATCCGATTGATCCCTGAAAACCAGCACAACACCTAAAACTTCATCATGTTCGCTTTTTATCGGAGCGCCGCTGTCTGCTATTGGAATTTCCCGGCCGTCTTTAGACAAAAGCAGTGTATGATTTGCCAAACCGACTATTTTGCCCTCATTTAATACTATATTAAACGGGTTTTTAACTATACTGCGGGTTTCTTCATTAATTATTTTAAATACATCCTCAAGCGGTTTGCCTTTTGCTTCTGCCTCATTCCAGCCGGTTAATTCTTCGGCAGTACGGTTCATATTTTTAATTTTGCCGTTTGTGCCGATTGTAATAATAGCGTCTCCCACGCTGTAAAGGATTGTTTTAAATTCTTCATGATATACACGAAGTTCTTTTTCCCTGGTAAATAGTTCTCTGTAAATATTCCTTTGGCGGTAATGGTAAAACCCCCAAAGCCCTCCCAAAAAAACAAGGATCAGAATTATTGTAAATGTTATAATTACAACTTCCTTAAAATAAAGTTCGGCATAAATCTCACGTGTATCTTCCATAGCAATCATAATCCAGGGTGTACCGCTTACAGGGCTTATATATGATAATACATTTGCTCCGCGGTAGTTCACACCTTCAAATATCCCTTTATACCCGAGAACGGCTTGTACTGCCGGTACTTCTTTTCTTGCTAACGGTATCCTTAATTTTAATGCTGCGCCGCTTTGATGATTTAATTCGTTCAGAAAAAGAGCGTTTCCGTTATCCCTTCTTACAATTAAAGTTTCTGAGCTATTGCTTTGAACAGGCCATTCTTTTATTAGGGGGTATAGATAGGTATCCGGATTTATACGAAATATTATAACCGCTGTAACCGTGTTTTCTTTATTTATTACAGGTGCAATATAATCCAGGCAGATTTTATCGGATGATGAAGGTCTGTAGAGATCAGTGAATGTTATCCTCTTGTTTTTTACAGCAGATTTAATGAAACGCATTGTAGATGAGTCAATCTGCTGTTGTTTTGGTTCTAATGAAAGAAACGGTTTTCCTTCGGTATTGCTTATAATTATGTTACTATAATCAGAATTGGTATTAAGTATTTTTAAATTTTTAATTATTTCAGAATTTAAATATGCCGGTGACTTATAGTGAATCAAATTTTCTAAATCGTTTAAATGGATGTCGCTTTGTGTAAAGACTTTTGCGTTGGCAAATCTTTCATTATTCCAATTTTTAATCTGTGTAATTTTTAGCGTTGAAATCGCTTCCAGGTCTTTATATACTTCTCTCCGGACGGACTTAACTTCATAGGAAAAGTAAAAATATGCCCCAAGACAAATTATTGTTATAAAGGATACAATAAATACAAATGCATATATTTTCCTTGTTAATATAACCTTTGTTTTAGAATTCATATTAAACCGCTCTGATTATACATATTGTATTTATCCGTATTTCCGTGGCAAAACCTGGTAGAGTTATAACTCGGAATTTATTCTTAAAAACCCTTTCGGGATTCTTCATTTAAGTTTCATATAATCAATTTAAATTTTATTGTAAACGTTGAGCCTTTTCCTTTAACACTTTCTACAAATATTTCCCCGCTGTTTATTTCACAATATTTTTTGGTAAGCATTAGTCCCAATCCGTTTCCCTCATATCTCCTGGAATAGCCCTGGTCTTCCTGGCGGAATATTTCAAATATATAGGGCAGAAAATCTTCCGAAATACCAATGCCGGAATCAATAACTTTTACAATTATATCTTTATTTTCCTGGTTTATTTCTATTTTAACATAACCTTCTTTAGTGTATTTAATTGCATTATCAAAAAGGTTTAAAAATAATTGGGAAAGGCTGTACTCATCGGCAAAAATATTTTTATCTTTTGAATTGTCAACTAAACTAAAGTCTAATGCCTTTTGCCTTGCCGTATTTTCAAATTCATAATAAACTTTAAGTAAAATATCATTTGTTAAATTCAGATTTATAAATTTAGGCTCGTAATTATTTGTTAAAACTTGTGCTGCATTTACAATTAAATCGAATGTTCTCTGCATCCGCCTGCCCGAATTAGATAAAGATTCTAAATAATCAGGCAGTATGGCTATGTTGCCTTCGCTAAAGTTTTCTTTAATAAGGTTTGTATAACTTACTATAGTTACCAGGGGAGTCCTGATTTCGTGGGATACCTGGGAAAGGAATTCCGATTTAAGTTTTTCAGTTTGTTCTGCTTTTTCTTTTGCAGCAATTAAGTCTTCTAAAATACTTTTTCGTTCGGTAATATCCTCTTTTACTGCAATAAAGTGTGTTACTTTTCCATTTTCATTCAATATCGGCGAAATCAGAACATATTCCCAATAAAGTTCACCGTTTTTCTTTTTATTATGTAATTCACCCCGCCATTCCATTCCTGATTTAATTGTATCCCAAAGAACTTTGTATTCACTTTTAGGCTTTTCACGCGAACTGAAAATTCTTGGATTTTTACCGACTACCTCTTCAAGACGATAGCCGGAAGTTTCGGTAGTTTTCGGGTTTACATATTCTATATTTCCGTTAGTATCTGTAATTACCACCGAAATTGGGCTCTGTTCAACAGCTCTTGATAATTTTCTTAATTCATTTTCAGTCCGTTTCCGTTCGGTAATATCCCGGTCAATACCTATAGTATACGCTTTACCCCGCCACGTAACCGGTACACCCACATACTCTATAACATTTTCCTTCCCATCCGGCCGTATCCACGATGAATAACCTTTAAAAGCTATACCCTTCTCTATTGATTCCAACCTTTTTTTATTGGTACCGTCATCAAGAGGTACCATTAACGATTGCAATTTTCCAAGCTTAAGCAGTTCTTCACGGCTGCGCCCTGCCATAGCTGCATACTTTTCATTGCAATCGACTAGTTTTCTCTCATAAGGATCCTTATCATTAGTAAAGACCGAAATTCCGTCAAAAGCATTTTCAAATATCAGCCGGAATTTTTCTTCAGACTCTTTAACTTCTGCTTCCATCCTGATGCGGTCGGTAATATCCCTGTCAATCCCGATCGTGTATTTTTTTCCCCGCCATGTAACCGGCCTGCCTACAAACTCAATAACGTTTTCTTTTTTATCCGGCCGTATCCAAGAAAATGTACCCCGGAATGCTTTCCCGCTGTCTAATGATTCCAGCCGGTTTTTATTTGCATTATCATCAAGTGTTACCTGAAGCCCTTCAAGACTGTCCAGCTTAAGCAGCTCTTCCCGGCTCCGGCCGGCCATTAATGCATAACGTTCGTTACATTCAACAATTTTTCTCCTGAATGGGTCGGGATCTTCTAAAACAAGGCAAATACCGTCAAGAACATTCTCAAATAACATTCTGAATCTCTCTTCTGATTCCCGGACTTCTGCTTCCATACGCTTATGTTCGGCACGGATACGCATTGTATTCAGGCCGAATGCCAAATCACTTGCAAGTTCATCCAGGAGCCGGATTTCATCCGGGGTAACTACGTTAATTTCCTGGGAATATATCTGCAGAGCTCCGAATACATTTGCGTTTTCATCTTTAAGCGGCAGAGCTACAATAGATCGATATCCGCTCTTTAATGCGCTTTCCCGCCACGGAGCCATTTGTGGATCATTATTAAAATCCTGGACATAAGTAATTTCACCGCTCCGGATTGCTCTACCTATGGGGCCCATTCCCCGTTCTGTATCCTCTGCCCAACTGATTTTTGCGTTTGCCAGGTACCCGCTTTCATAACCTGCCCAGGCTACCGGGCGCACGGTTTTAGCTTTATCATGTTCCACATACCCTACCCATGCCATTCGGTATCCGGCCTCATCGCAGGTGATACGGCAGATCTCGTTTAACAGGGATTGCTCATCAACCGCCCTTAATAAGGTTTGATTGCAATTGCTTATAGCCCGCAGTCTGCGGTTCAACCGGTGCATTTCTTCCTCTGTCTGCTTTTGCCCGCTTATATCATAAATCGCTATACTTATTTGTTCATTATTCTCTTTATCCAGGAATATATTACTTACTAATAAACCGGTAAATTTAGCTCCGTCTTTTTTTACAAAAGTCAGCTCGCCGTTATATTTTCCCGTACGTTCACGCTCTTCTATTGCAAGGGATGTGCGCGGGTCCGTCATATCAATTATGTCTTCTCTCCGGAGTGAACAGAGTTCTTTCTCCGTCCTCTTAAATATACGGCACGCTTCAGGATTGGCCGCAAGTATTTTGCCGTTGAGTGTAGTAAGTAAAACCGCTGTGAGACTGTTCCTGAATATTGAATGGTACCGCTCTTCGCTTGCACGCAAAATATTTTCTGTTTGTTTGCGGGAAGTAATGTCCTGGATAACACCGAAAAGAATTTTTCTTCTCTTATCGTATTGGGCAATTGAATGAATATCCTTTACTTCACCCGTATCCCTTGCTTTAATTTTAAATTCTAAATTGTAAGGTTGTTTATGCTTAATTAAATTATTTAATGCATCGTCAAGCATTTTGCGGTATTCGGGAAGTGTGCTGTTTTTAATTATTTCGTAGTCGATCGGGCCTTTTTTAACACCGTAAATTTTTTCTGCGCCTTTTGAGGAAAATATAATTTTGGAGTCCAGGTGCAGTTCCCAGTTGCCTGACTTTGATGCAAGTTCCGCACGCTTTAACTGCGTTTCGCTCCGGTATATTAGTTCTTTGGTGCGGTTATTTATTTCTTCGGCTTGACTTTCCTTTAGTTCCAGGATGAGTTTTTCAAGGCGATTAATTTTTCTCTGCTTCGATTTAAGTTCATTTAGCAAGTCTTCTTTTGTGCTTGCTTTCTTTTTCATATATCCCTCAAATAATTATAAAGGGCGAATAAATTCAATATTTTTGAATATCCCCAATATTCAGGAATACTGATTTTAATACAGGGAACAACAGAGATTTAGCATATTCAAAGATACTTTAATAATTTTATCAATTTTCCATACCATAGTATATAATAAACCCATTATTTCTCTTTTATTATCGAAATTACATTTGATTATTTTATACGTACAGGGCAGGTAAATTGCCCTCACGGCGGCTAATTGTTGATAGTAATTAGCTGTATGAGTTGTATACTTGACAATTATGGAATAAAAATCAGGCATAGAAAATTTTATTATTTTGTCATTATTAAGAAAATAAAAGTTTTATTCCGGCTTATTCCGCTTTTAAAAATTTTAATTGTCCGGAATAAGCGAATAATTTGATAGAAAACTTTCCCTCTCGTTTGCAGATAAAATTCAAAATTAAAAAAAACCCCGGCTAAAGGGTACCGGGGTTATTATCATCGTCATCTTTGGGCTTAACACATATTTACTGTTGCATAGATAAAAATTTCGAATTAAAGAATCAAGAGAATTTATTTTGAATGTGCTTTAGAATAAGTAAAGCTCAACATTCTTTCACTTGCTTCAGCTATTACCTTCTTAAACCTCTTTTATTAAAGCCTTAAATAAAATTTAAGTTAACGCATCTGATTTATAAGAACAAGGTTTTCAATTTATTAATAAACTGCGTTTTTCAATCAAAAAAAATGTCCCTCTCTATAGCTGAAAGGGACATTAGTCTGGGTCTATATGTTTTAGGTAGGGATATTGTGTAAAAATAGGTTTTACACAAACTCTTTTATATATTTTATTTAATAAAATTCTTTTCTTTTTTGTCCAATAATTCTATTTTTTTCTTTTCTACTTCTGTAACAAACTTATAGTTTCTTTTTAATTGTTTTAAGATTAAATCGTTAATTGACTTGATTTTATGGTTAAGCGGGATAAAAACGAAGATAAGCGTACTGTTTTAACAGAAAAGCGGTTATTTATCTTTAAGCATTTTTTTTACTTTTTGTGAATATCTTTTACTGAACTTTATAGACTCCGGATAATTTCTAAGCTTTCCGATCAGTGTTCCGTTAAACCAGTGTTCAAGCTTTTCAATATAGTTTAAATTAATTATTATGCTCCTGTGGGCTCTTATAAATATTTTTTCAGGTAGAATACTTTCCCAGCTTTTAATTGTCCTTTTAATTACTATTTTTTTATTCTCGCAGGTGAAGACCATAGTGTAGTCCTCCTTAACAGTGACTGCAACTATATTTTTTACAGGGACGAAAAGCAGACCCTTGCCGGTGTTTAAAGGAATTTTATCTTCAAGAGTTACTCTCTTAACCTGTGTAACATCACTTCGTACTTCTTTTAACTCTGATATCCGGTCCATACGTTTATTTACAGCATTTACCAGTTCTTTGGCGCGGATTGGTTTTACTATATAATCGTCGGCGCCTAATTCCAGACCTTCACGAATACTCTTTATATCCGCCCGGGCTGTTAAAAAAATAAAAGGAATAGAGGATGTTTGTTTCTTTTCACTCAACGCCCTTTTTACTTCAAATCCATCAAGCTCCGGCATCGCAATGTCGCATAATATAAGGTCCGGCTTATTTATTTGAGCTGATTTAATCCCGCTGATTCCATCAGGCGAATCAAAAACTTCATAACCGGCATACTCAAATATTTCTTTAATATTTTCACGTATGTCATCCTCATCTTCTATGATAAGCAGCTTAAACATTTACCTGCCCGGCTTATTCATTATTGGGAATTGTTACAGTAAATGTAGTGCCTTCACCGGCCCTGCTCGTATATGAAATTGTACCGCCCAGTTGTTCAACTGATTTTTTCACAATATTTAATCCCAGTCCTGTTCCCTTTATATTTTGTGCGTTGGTCATCCTGGAAAAAGGTTCAAAAACATTTTTTTGCTCTTCTTCGGGAATTCCAATTCCGTTGTCGGCAATCTTGAAAATAATCTTATTCGATTCTGAAATTACAACAAGATCAACAGTACCGTTTTCACTATTGTATTTATAAGCGTTAGATATAAGGTTTCCCAGAATTTTCCTTATAATTGCAGCATCAATATTGTAATAATCCTTTTTAAGATCAATATTTATTGTTGATTTTATCCCGGGGTATAAACTCTTCATCTCATCAAATATTTCCGTACAGAAATCCGCCAGGTTGATTTTCTGAACAGATACCTCGATCCTCCGGCTGTCAATCTTGTTTACATATAGCACTTCGTCAATCATATTTATAAGATAGTCCACATTCTTTTGTATCCTGTTGAAGTGCACTTTCTTTTTCTCTTTAGTATATTTTTCATCGCCTTTTTCCAATAATTCAACTGAAGAGAGAATAGAAGTAAGTGGTGTCCTGTATTCATGAGAGATCATGGATATAAAACGGTCTTTCAATTGGTTTAATTCCTTTTCTTTTTTAAGCGCATTTTCAATTTCCAATTGAAGATTTTTTAATTCCGTAATATCTCTTGCAGAAGTTATTATTGAGCAAACATTCCCTTCCGCATCAAACTCAGGAATTGCCAGAACGTCGATCCAATTTCCAATGGGCAGTTGGAATTCCACCTGGCGGTTTTGTTTAGTCACAAATACTTTATTAAGTAAAGCCTGAAAAGCTTTCGCAAGGTTACCGGGGAATTCTAATTCGGAAAGTGTTTTGCCTAAACATACATTTGGCTGTATGCCAAATACATCACCCAGCGCTGAATTTGCATATAAAAATTGGAAATTATTGTTCATTCTGATAATAACATCTTTAGTATTTTCGGATAGTGCCCTGAAAGTTTCACGGGACTGCTCAAGTTCTGCAGTTCTTTCTTCAACCATATCCAGAAGATGGTCTTTGTAAATAAGCAATTCTTCTTCCGCCTTCTTGCGTTCAGTGATGTCGCGGATTGCAGCAATATGAACCGAATGCCCTGCCCTGATAAAATTTCTTCCGGTAATCTCGACAGGGAATATCGTCCCGTTTTTTTTGCGGTAAAATCGTAATGGAATTGAAAATACCTGGTTTATATCCGCCCGGAGCAGGTTCATCACTTGATCTGTTTTTTCATGCTCATTCGAAAGTCCCTGTATCGTCATAGAAAGCAATTCATTTTGCTCAAATCCGCACAAAACTGAAGTTGCGTGATTTGCCTCCAATATCCTGCCGTTCTCGTTATCAACTAAAATAATAGCATCGGATTCCATTTCGAATAATTCCTTGTAGCGTGCCTCGCTCTCCCACAGTTTTAATTCTGAAAGTTTACGCTCCGTAATATTTTCAACAATTCCGTCATAATAAATAGCTTTTCCGTTAAAATCACGAATCACATGTGCGTTTTCTCTTACATAAACTATTGAACCGTCATTACTGGTCCAGGCGGACTCTAATCCAACAACTTCTCCATTAGTTTCGATTTGATTTATAAATTGTTTACGCTCATATAAAGGTTCAAAGCCGCTTTCTCCAAGGTTTCTTTTTTCAATTTCTTCAAATGATGAGTAACCCAGCATTTGTAATAAAGCAGAATTTGCAAGCAGAATCTTTCCGCCCGGAGTTGTTCTATAAATTCCCAGCGGGGAATTCTCATAAAGCTGCCGGTACCGTTCTTCGTTTTGGCGAAGAGTCTCTTCAGCATGTTTACGTTGCTTACGGTTACGCAGGGAAATGATGCCGAATGCCATATCGTTTGTCAATTCATCCAGGAGCCTGATTTCATCCGGAGTAATAGCATTCGCTTTACGGGAATAAATCTGGAAAACTCCAAATACTTTTTTATTTTCATCCTTAAGAGGCAGGGCAATGCTGGAAAGGTATCCGTGCTTAAGAGCGTTTGCGCGCCACGGAGCCACTTGCGGGTCCGTTGAGAAATCCTGAACATAGTTTATTTCCCCGCTGCGGATAGCCTTCCCGCTGGGGCCCTGTCCCCGCTCAGAGTCATCGGCCCAGGAAATATTTGTGTATTCAATATAACTGCTGTCTGAACCTGCCCATGCAACAAGGCTTACGCTTTTTTCAGCATCATTTTCAACATATCCTACCCATGCTAAATGGTAACCGGCCTCATCGCAAACAATGCGGCAGATTTCATTCAGTAAGGTGTGTTCATCAACCGCATATAATAGTGTTTGGTTGCAATTGCTTATTGCTTGCAGTTCGCGATTTAATCTATAAAGGTCCTCTTCGGCGTGCTTGCGCTCGGTTATATCCTCATATACACCTAAAACACCCGAAATACCGCCATCTGCAGCATACAATGGAATTTTTGTAGTATCCACCCATAACTGATTCCCATTTATATCAGTTAATGATTCTGCTATATGAAATTTCGACCGGCCGGTATGAATTACTTCTTTATCATCTGCAATATATGCTTCAGTTTCAATTGTTTTCCACGGCAAATCGAAATCGGTTTTCCCTATAATTTGAGATGAGTGTTCCAAACCTACCGCTCTTGCAAAATTATCGTTACATCCTAAGTAAACACTGTCTTTATTTTTCCAGAATATGGATTGCGGAATTGAATTTAGAATATTCGACAGCATCTCTTCCGCAATTTTTACATTATCTTTCATAACATTTATACTATACGCAAGGATTCCTACTTCGTCAAACATCTCGGAATCTTTTATTTTAACATTGTAATTATGCTTGCCGATTTCATTTGCAACCGCTGTAATTTTATTTAAGGGATTTCCAACAATAAGCCAAATAATAAAGCCTGCAATAATAGCCGTAATAAGCAGTGCAAGTCCGGCATACCTTACAAGGTAGAAAACAAATTGAGATGTTTCCCGGTTTAAACCGTCATATTTTGATGCCGATAAAAAGTATAAGCCGTTCTTTAAATGAACAAACCCTACAGCCGTCAACAATTTTTTATCGAAATAATACCCGTTTTCTTTTTCCGATAATTTTGCTTTATTAATATTCCATGAATTACCGGATAAAAGCTTTGTTGCTCCGGATCTATTAAGATCAGTTACCGGGTTAAAATCTTTATCAAGTATTATTAAGTTGCTTTTATTTTTATTTTGTATCGCTTTTAAAGTTATAAGAAATAAATTCTCAGGAGTATAGTATAATATGTCCGAAATGTTTTTTACTATTTCATATTGCTGCTTTCCTTCACTGTTTAGAATAAAATCAGAATAATAATTCCCCACTAAAATACTCAGATAAATCAGGGTGATTGAAAAGAGGATTAAGAACCATATAGTAAGCCTTATTGAAAGAAAATTTTTCTTATATAAGTTGTATTTCTTATTTGCTGCCGGGCTTGAATTAGAATTGCCCCAAAGCGGTCTCCTGTATTTATCGGGAAGCGCAATAAAAATAAGGGTAGTAATAACCGCCGTAAAAGTTATTTCGGGCAAATAATTTGAGAAATTATTCATCATCGAATGAAGCAAAGGAATATTAGTTCCTGCAAGTTTATAATATAAGGACGGGTAAAAGAAATAATACAGAAAATTCATTACATCAATCGACAGGAAATAATAAACCAAAATAAACGTCAGCCAAACTACGGAAAATACGGGCATTTTACATTTTTCATATAATATTTTTTTATACGCTATACCAATAAATATAATTGAAATTAAATGTGTAATAAAAATATATATTCTGAACTCCGGCTGTGAAACTTTTATAATTGAAATTAAAGAGATTATAATTCCTCCTACCGGGCCTGTAATTGCGGCCCCGATTAAATTAAATATTTCTCCGGGGTCCGTTGAGCCGATACTTCCGGGCAGGTAAACTCTGGTACCCAGATACCCTGTTAATAGCTTAATCAGGCCGAACATAATTGCCAGGATCGCCGGCTTTACGGGCAATAATCTCTTTGTCCAGCCGGTTAATTCTTTCATAAAAGCTCCGTTATATAAATCTGGCCGTTTCAATCAGTTAATCCGGAAATGTTCCCGGTTAGTTTAATACTGTTATTACCGGGATTCAATATATATTATTTAAAAAGTAGTAGTTTACTATGTATTTTAATCCATCCGGCTGTAAAGGCAGAAAATTTAATTGAATAAACGGGGGAATATTAAAAGGTTGATATGAATTCTTTTAAAAGTAATATAACCTGATATTAAAACCCCGTACTTTATATAATCTACAATTACAGATGAATAATTAAAAAAAAAGAATTGACAATAACAACCTTAACCCCGTAAGCTTTATTATTAAAATGAATATTCCCCGCTTTTAAAAGGAAGGCAATCAAGCTGCTATTGTACATCATCTTTGCTTGCTTAATAAAATTAAAATTTAAAAAATTGACAGGTCTGTTGACCTGAATTTATTAAAAAATAAATTACTTAATTTAATTGCCCAATTATTATTGCTTCACCCGCTTTATATATAATACTGTCTTTATTGCTTCAGCGGTAAGCACTTTAATTCCTGCACATTAACTTTTTATAAATGAAAATTTTTTGCCGGGATTGAGCAATTTATGCTATCCCAGGTAATAGTCGCTATGCTGTATCTCATTCATAATGCCGACATAATCATTAACAAAGAAATAAAGTTCATTTAAATCGACCGGCTTGAAAAATATTTTAACGGGATTTAGATAATAACTTTGAACCAAAGAAATATTTTCTTCACTGTTGGCAATAAAAATATACGGTATTTTAGTTATTCCTGATAAACGCGAAATTGCCTCTATGCCGTCTATCTCTCCTTGTAAATTGATATCGGAAATTATTAATGACGGGTAGTGATTCAAAGTAGTTGTAATTAGATCATCTCCTGAAGAAATAAGGTCTAAGACATGAAAACCCTTTACTTCGAGAAATATTTTTATCTTTAATGCTAAAGATAAGTCTTTGCTGCATAACAAGATTTTATTCTTATTCATTGGTGTCCCTTCCTCCAAGTTTTAAACTCTGAAGAATATATAGACATTTAAACTCAATTGCAAGAAAAAAATTAAAATATTTACAAAATGTGCGCGGTTTTTCGCTTATATCTGAATACTAATTACCTTTTGATCACGCAGAATCTCTGCCGTGCATTTCAAATGAAGGGATTCGGAGCCGAAATAGTTTTTATAATAATTTATTTTTCTTTTAAGTTAAATGCTGTTTGTTTGGCTTTTGCGGCTTTAATCCATTTTGGAACAGCGTCGGTAAAAATTATCATTGCACAAACCATGATAAGAACTGTAAGACCGATATTAACAATACCCAGAACTTCTGTTTTCCCGGCCAGTAATTCGGGGAAATAAATATTGCTAATATTTTCAAACCCTGCAGTAAAAGTTACTGCGGTTATAAACAACATCGGTATTATAGTTACAAAAGCATATTTAATTTTACCGGTATTAATAATATAACTTGTGCCAATTGCCAGTGCAATTGCGGCAAGAAGCTGGTTCGCTGTACCAAACATCGGCCATATTGTTGTTACCGTTCCGGTATATATAAAATATCCCCAGGTAAAAACTATAATCAAACTTGAAATAAGATTTCCCGGAAGCCAGTTGGTTCTTCCGAACGGTTTGTAAACTTTACCTATCGTTTCCTGTAGAACGAAACGTGCAATTCTCGTACCTGCATCAATTGTAGTTAAAATAAATAAGGCCTCGAACATAATTGCAAAATGATACCAGTACGACATCAGGGATCTAAGTCCCGGTATGGCGGAGAATATGTGTGCCATTCCTACGGCTAGTGAAACCGCACCGCCGGTACGCCCGGCAATTTTTTCTCCTACCGCATTTGCCAGATTTTTCAGATCCGATGTGTAAAATCCCATCGCATGAAGCTGAGGCAGAATGCTCTGAAATTTTTCCGGTGAAACGTTTATTTGAAAATAATCAAGAGGGAACATGCTTGTAGCAGCGATCAAAGCTAAAATACTTACGGTTCCTTCAATTAGCATCGAACCGGCTGCAATTGCTTTAATTTCCGATTCTTTCATAATCATTTTGGGAGTAGTTCCTGAGCTTACAAGAGAATGAAACCCGGAAATTGCTCCGCATGCAATGGTTATGAAAAGGTAAGGGAATAATGTGCCGGGGATAATAGGCCCGCCTCCGTTTACATAACTTGTAAATGCCGGCATCTTTAAACCCGGTGATACAATAATAATCCCGGCTGCCAGCATACCTATTACGGATATCTTCATAATGGAACTTAAATAATCCCTTGGCGATAAAAGCATCCATACCGGAAGGGCCGATGCAAGAAATCCATAACCTGCAAGGAGAATGGTCAGTGTTTTTCTGTCAAATGTAAACCAGGGCGCCAGGGCAGAACCGGGAATATATCTTCCCAGTATTACACACAGGGATAGGGCAATTACGCCGAACAATGTTGCTTCAGCAGTTTTACCTTTTCTTATTTTGAACATCCATAATCCCATAATCATAGAGATAGGTATAGTAGCGGCGATAGTAAAGGTTCCCCATGAACTTTCGGCAAGGGCATTAATAACAACAAGCCCCAGACCGGCAAGTGAGATGATAAGAATTATCATTACCGATATGCTGGTAGTATAACCGCTGTATTTTCCAATCTCAGCTTTTGCGATTTCCGCAATTGATTTTCCGTCATGCCTTACGGAAGCGGTTAGAATAATAAAGTCATGTACGGAGCCCGCCAGCACTGCACCCAGGAGCATCCATAAATATCCCGGGAAATAACCGAACTGCGCTGCAAGCACAGGTCCTACCAACGGGCCTGCCCCTGCAATAGCCGCAAAGTGATGACCGAAGAGAATCCATTTGTTCGTGGGGTAATAATTCTGGCCGTCATAAAGCCTTTGAGATGGAGTGTTCCTTGAATCGTTGAGAACGGCTACTTTTGCCGCTATAAAGCTGAAGTAAAAACGGTAGGCTAATGCAAAAAATACAACTGCTATAATAACCAACGGCATTGCGTTCATAGCTGGATCCGGTATAAAAAGATTTAAATGAATTTATTCCATATTTTTAATACCGGTGTTAACTTTAATATTACCACCGGAATTTAGTAATTAAATGAAGTTACGCAGATATTAAAAATTTTTATTCAGTAGCCCCGAGTTTTTGGCACAACCATCACTATGTGAAACTCGGGGAATAAGGAAGCCCGAATTTTATTGGCTTATCCGCCGGAGGCGGATAAGCCTTAGGTTCAAGCCACAATTTTCATATCATTTTGGCCTGGCATCCATCCCTTTGGGAAAAGCCAAACATGTTTTGAATTTTAGCGATCCCCGACATAAACCTGCCTGACTGTAGGCAGGTGTCGGGGCTACTTTAAATATCAATTGCGTAACTTCAGTACTTCAAAATAGTTAAATAAAATTTCTCCATTATAATATAGGTAGTTTAGTTATATCGGGCAACTTATTATTATCTATAAGTCAATAATCAATGGATGAAAAATATGAATAGTTGATTCTATAATATTAATAATGTGAGGCTTACCTTCAAGGTGAGCCTCACATATTTTTTATGTAAATTACAAATCCAAAAGAATAATTCCCGGCTCTCTATGGTCTTAACTAATGTGCGAATTTTTCTACCTGATAAGTTAAGCAATTTATTTGTTACTGTTTCCGTCGCCGGAGAACAATATCCGGTAATTTGTTTTGCAGTCAGCTTTATCATACAGGGTAAAGCGCGCCGCATATACTTGCCTGAAGGATTGGGAGGTACTTTGCAAACAACATTAAAAGAAATAACTTAATTAATCAGTCCATTGAACAATTCATTTTCCTTTTCTGTAAATCTCCAGGGCGGAAGTTTTTCCTGCATTATATCAAATAGTTCTTTTGCCCTGGCTTTATTGCCGGTTTGCTTATAAAATAATATCAGCCTGTAAAATCCATTCCTGAAAATCATAAATATATTTTTAGTTGCATTATCTATCGGAACAGCCCTGTCGTTCAAGCTTCTGTACTTATACTTATGAAGTAGATTATTTTCCAGGATGGAAGGCGAAATGCTGTCCCCCTTTGCCGGTACTAACTTACTGACAATTCCTTCATAGCGAAGATAACTATCCAAACCCAGAAAATTATCCGGGCTGACCGTTGAACAAAAATACACCGGCCTTTTCCAATTATTATTTTTTAAAAAAGATAATATAACATTGTCCTGCGGTAACATGTATGCTTTATCATTGCCAAAGTTTCTGCCTTTATATATTGCCCGCAAAGTATCATTTTTAATTTCTCCGGCGGTTGACCCGCCGGAAAAAGGAAGTACAATTTCAACAGGCTGCTTCAACTGTTCCGGGGTAAGTATATCGGAAAATGAAATCGAAGTATCAATTTTAAAACCATTTCTATCGTGCATTAATTCGTTTACAAAAAAATCCGTGTTTAAAAGGCTTACGTTTGCAACGGATACATCGGTCCTGTAACCTTCCACGCTTTGTAAATACATTAATGGGAATGTATCATTATCACCGTTGGTAAAAAGGACGGCATTCTTTTCGCAACTGCTTAAAATATTGTAAGCAAAATCTTCCGGGAAAAAGAATTTACTTTTATTACATGATTTCCAGTTGGTAATAATTAAGTTAAATGGAAGAATTAAGAAGCAGATTACTGTTAAAATAACAACTGATTGATTATGTTTTATCTTTGCAAAAATCTTTGAAAGTGCTTCTGTCAGCAGGAACAATCCTATTCCTACCCACAATAAAAATATCATAAATGAAGGCAAGAACAACCTGTCAATTTCTCGTATTTGATCAAATCCTTCCCGGATATTGGCGTAAACAATTAATCCGAATGAAAACAACAAAAATATTAATGCTATAAGTGTCCAGGTTTTTATCTTCCTTATCAGGCTGTAAATAAATCCTGCGGCTCCTAAGATAAAAGGTATAAAAGTTAAGTAACCTAAAATACTCCCGCCGTTCGTGCCGAGAAAATTCCACCCGAAGTACCTTAAATACATGAACTTTATCTGATAATCCCAAAAAGGCGCACGCCTTTGAAAAATTGCAGAAAAATTCGACTCTCCGTACCTCTTCATGTTAATCCATGAAATTAAATCCCTGAAAGTTTTGATATCATCCATGCGGAAGGGCGGGGCCTGCATAGACCTTATTAAAAGGAAAATATGTATAGATAAACCCGCGGCGGCGGCTAAAATTATTAATAACCAGAATTTTAAGCTTGATAATTGTTTTCTTAAAGGGAATACAAGTAATAATATTATAACGGGTATGAAAGGCATGTTAAGCCTGTGAGCAGTAAAATCTACCGCAAGCAGAAATATTATCAGAACGAAAAGCGTTGCCTTCCTTTTTTCATCTTTATTAAGCCAAATCTTTACTACGCATAAAAGGATGATGCTTGTTAAAAGCAATCCAAGCGAATAAACCTCGGAAATATTTGATAAGGACCAAATGCAGAATAAAAATGGCAGAGCTAAAGCCGTGAAGAATGAAGCCATAATTTTAGAAGATCCAGGTGAAGGGTTAAAATTATTTAATATTTCAACCATGCAGTAATAAAGGAAGACGGCTGCCGAACTTGTGGATACAATACTAACCAGCGTTATTGCTTTTATTGCAGGCAGGAAAAAGAAAAGATAGGTAAAAAGTTTTCCCAGTATTACAAACAGGATTGACCCGCCAGGGTCAGGAATACTTAAATCGTATGCATTCGCAGCATAAATGCTGCAGTCCCACCAGCCAATTGTTGGGTAAGAAGAAATGTACAGAACAGTGATTGAAAAAATGAAAAGAAACCAGGGCAGATATTTTTTTACTGCAAGCATGGCTACCTTCTTTCAAATAAATTTTAAAATCCCTTTTATGTCAGTTCGTTAGACGTGTATTTGTACGGATTAGTTCTGAATTGTCTTAACCAGGATTAAACGTATTTTAGGATTAACAGGATTTTTAATTGCAAGATTTTTAATCATGTGAATCCCGGTTCAGATATTTGCATTTATCCTGAAAATCCCGTTAATCCTAAGAATCCTGGTTCAGACAATTTGCCATTCACAATTGCCTGTTTGGAAAATCATTTTTAAGCCATAGGCTCATCAGCCTTTGGCTGAAATCCCAGGAATCATAGTTCAGACAATTTGCGATTTATAGTGTTCCTCGCGAAACTTTGTGGTTAGTAGGGACATGTTCCCGTATTGATAAACGCTCGTGCACCTACGGCAACCCGACTCTACTCCAGCATTATCATTATCTAATATTAATGTGAAACTCACTAAAAATGTGAAGCTCATCTTTAAGGTGAGCCTCACGTAATTGGGGTTATTTAAGGAACATCATTTTCTTTGTATTTACAAAAACACTCTTGCCGTCCATACTCTTTGCCTGTATCCTATAGAGATATACACCGCTGGCTAAACCAGTAGTATTAAAGTTCACTTCATAATATCCGGCCGGCCTTTGCCCGTTTAATAATTCCCTCACTTTTTGGCCGAGTGTATTATAAACTTCTATCTTCACATTGCTGCTGAACGGCAGTGCATATCCGATTACGGTGCTTGGATTAAACGGATTTGGATAATTCTGGGAAAGCTCATAAGAAACCGGAATACCATTTTTATTACTGCTGATTCCGGTAATTAAAGGTTTAAAGCTCCATACCTGGCTCCATGCACTTGTACCGCCGGGATTTGTTGCATTTACACGCCAGTAATAAATATTGAGATCGCTTAAACCGCTTACAGCAAACGTTGTATCAGCCAACCCTGTTGTATCTATTATAGCCGCTGAAAAAAGATTATCCGTACTTAATTGTAACCGGTAACCGGCTGCGCCTGATGATGCGAACCATTTTAAGTTTACCGGCTGAGCATTACCCACACTTCCGTTCAGGGGACTTATCAGTTGAACTGCATTTGGTATATTATATAATGTGGTAAATGTAGAATCAGCTCCATAACTTGTACCCGCACTGTTTGTTGCTTTAACCCTGTAATGGTATAAAGTATTAGGGGTTAAGCCGGTGATATCAGAACTAACGCTTACACCTATAGTGCCGGTTACAGGGCTTTGTGAAGCGGTCACTGTTGTACCGTAGCTTGTTGTTGTGCCGTAATCAAATTGTACTGTTGTGCTTATTCCTTCCGCGTTGACACCGCCGGATAGCGTAGATGTTGTTGGTGCAATATTGTAAGCAGATTCAGTTACGGCTAATGGTAATTTATTGGCAGCCGCGGTTACCCCGCCGTTATTATATGTCATGGATAGATCATTCCCGTTTTCATCGCTGATATCGCAGGCATCGGTGCCTGAAGTAACAAAATTTACCGGGCTTGATTTTCCGTTACTCTTAAATACTAAGTCAACAAGTTTACCATCGGAAATATTAATCGGCGATGTCACCGTCTCATCAAACCATCCAATCGATAATGTACCGTCTGAAGCATTTACATTGAAGGTTACATTAGCCGGTGGATTTTCAATTTCTTCAAACGTCAGCACAGTATTGTCATAGGTTATTTTTAATGATATTGCGCCTACATTATTAAAATTTGTAACAGTTATGGGTAAATCTGCTGTCTCTCCATCGGCTGCTGAGACCACGCCGATCGTCATTGTTGCACTCTGGGCAATAACGGTTGCTGAATAGAACAGTATTATTCCAATAAATAATAATATTATTTTTTTCATAAGTATCCTTCACTTAGTAATTAAAATTAAACAAAAGTGTATGTAATTTTCTTATGTATAATCTTAGCGAAATTCTTATAATTTATCACACATCATCGGGCTAATCTAAATCCCGGTTAATCACATAAAATTTGTCGTTTCCCGAATAACCGGTTAAAATAATTTTAAGCAGCATTTAAATGCTGTCCAAAAAATAATTATTCAACACCGGCTATTATGAAATACTCATAAGGCAAAAACCCTGTTACGTTGTTGTTTCATAATCCCGTCATTATGCGTGTATCAGACAGGACAGGAATTCCTGTAATTCAATGGTTTTAGCCCCGCTGATCTGCAGCGCCGCTTTCCGGAACGCTTTACATTATAAGGAATTGTGGTTTTTTACTACGACTGCAGATTAATCTTATTACAATAATAATAAAAATCCTGATTACGTGCTTACCTGTTTTTTTTAGTTAACCTTTTAAATTTGCTTTTTGTTATTTAAAGGCACATTCTCTAATTACACCGGAGCTCAAAAAATGTTGAAATAGGGAGATTTTCTGTTGAAATTCGGTAATAAATTTATTTATAAAATAAATAAATTTAAGGCTCACCTTGTATGTTTATTTTTTTGTTAAGACGGGGCATGCCCCGTCTCTACGACGAATACGGCTGGAAAAATAAGAACATCGACAAAACCTTTAAGGTGAACCTCACGTAATAATTATTTAATATTACGAACTAAACCTGTTGGGCATTCGGCAGGTTACACGGGGTTACTGTATCTTCAAACATACAGGATAGGATTCAATTATAGCGGAATCCTTCTTAATAATTTTCAGCCGGTAATAATAGGTGTTTCCCGGAACTGCCGTGCCGTCTGTGAATTCGGTAACTTCCGGGCCGGCTATTGCATAATTTTCAAAAATGCCACTGCCGGCTTTTCGCTGTATTACAGTACTATCACTTTCTGTGTTTCTGTTGTGCCACTTAATCTTTATAGATGTGCCGTTAAGCCGGCTTATTTCCAAACCGTCTGGTGATTCGGGAGTGGTATATATTAATATGTCTTTTACATCATTAAACGCAAATGATGTTCTGTCGTAAACAGGAAAATCACCGCCGTCATCCCATGCAAATGCTCCAACTCCATGACTTATTGCCTGGCTCACTACGGTTCCGTATGCGCACATACGGGAATTGTATTCGCATTTGTTCATATACCCGAATTCATCCAAAATAACCGGGATGTGGTTTCTTGCCGACCAGGCAGTAACCTGGTCGAACTTTGCTTTCGTTGCGGCTATATCGGAATCACTGCCGTATGTTCCGGGGCCTACAAGGCCGAATGGATATGGATCGTACGAATGATAATACCCGATGAGGTATTTGTCTGAACTATCCGGAATCGCGGCAGAATCAAGCTGGTCTGAATTTGACCACCCGTACCCGGAAAATGATACAATCCGTGTAGGATTATTTTGACGGATTATTTTTAATACGCCGGCGTTTAACTCATCCACATGCTTTTGGGTCATAGGCATCGGTTCGTTTAAAATTTCAAATATAAGGCTGTCGGATTTGTCTTTGAACCGCGCAGATATCTGTTTCCAGATACCATAAAACCGGGCAGTTGTTGAATCCGTATACCAGGTTTTGAGCCACGATTCATGGTGTGCATTAATAATAATAAAAAACCCGCGCTGAAGTCCCCAGTCAACTATCTGTTCCACCCTGTTCATCCATTTAGCATCAATAGTATATGGCGGTGTCTTTGATGTATGAGCATCCCATGTGATTGGTATCCGAATCGCTGTAAACCCTGCATTTTTGTAGTCGTCAAACGCGCGTTCCTCTATGGGCGGATTCCATACCCCTTCATCAGGAGCTTCAAGGGTATTCCCTATATTAATTCCTCTTATCATTCCTTTTACGGCATTTTGAGGTGTAAGTTGTGCTTTCAAACTTACGGAAATCATGATCAGCAGTAATGCGGTAATCCTAAATTGATTTTTCATCGGCTTCCCATTTCTATTATAAAATATAGGATTAAAGATTTAAAAATATTTTTCAATTCTATTTAATAAAATACACTTGAAAAATTAGGATTTTTTCATGGTAAGTCAACATTCAAAAAATATAATATTAGCATAATAATAATTAGCTAATCATTATTCATTTTGCATTTTTCCCAAAATGTACATAATTGTAGATTAATCCCGTCTGACGTATATTATAAGAATTAAAATACATTTAATGTAGCACCAAATCAGGAGGTTATAATTGGAGACAAGAAAAAATATATTTAAGCTTTTAGTTCCGCTTGTAATTGTATTATTTATTCAGATAAACCAAATCTTATATTCACAGACAAGCGCCGTTATGATGGAAGGCGCTAACAAACCGCTTGGGACTGCAAGAGGAATATTCCCTGGAAGAGTTGTCTGGGTACATGATACATTAGTTTCCAGGTGGGACGGATCCGGCGGATTCTGGTGGGATGATAAGTATACTTCTCAGCAGGAGGCTGTAAAAATGCTGGATAATTCTTTAACGCTACTCACGGGAAAATCCAATGAATCTGAATCATGGGATGCATTGTTCCGGTATTTTAATTCCTCCAAAAAAAATCTGCAGAAAGGTTATACTGAAGGCGAAAAAATTGCGATTAAAATAAATGAAAATAACACCGGTGCACACGCTGATAATAATAATATTAATGCTTCTCCGCAGCTTGTTTATGCGCTTCTCCGCAGTTTAATCCTGTATGCTAAAGTCCCGCAGAAAAATATTACCGTGTTTGATGCAAGCCGGTATATTACAGATAACATATTTAATAAATGCCACTCTGAATTTCCGGATGTGGTTTTTGTTGATAATGTCGGCGGTGATGGAAGAACAAAATCGGAATATGTAGAAAACGCAATTAAATATTCCGCTGATAACGGTCAACTAGCACGTGGATTGGCAAAATGTGTAGTGTATGCAGACTATGTAATCAACATGGCGCTTCTAAAAGGGCATGAGGGCCAGGGCGTTACTCTTTGCGGCAAGAATTTTTACGGAACAACAAATATCGACAAAGACTGGCATAAAAATTTTCATAATAATTTTGAGCAGGACAGAAACGGAAAACCAAAATATATAGTTTTTGTCGATTTCCTCGGTCATAAAGATCTTGGCGAAAAAACCATGCTGTTTATGATAGACGGTTTGTATGGCTCCAAATCTGTTAATGGAATTCCAACTCCTAAATGGAAAATGAGTCCATTTAACAATAACTGGCCCGGAAGTTTGTTCCTGTCACAGGATGGTGTGGCAGTAGATGCTGTTGGGCTCGATTTCTTAAGTTCCGAATGGCCGGATATGGTAGACATTTCTTATGCAGACGCCTATCTGGTAGAAGCTGCCCTGGCCGATAATCCGCCTTCAAAAACATTTTATGACCCAGAAAAGGATGGAGTTAGATGCAGAAGTTTAGGTGTAATGGAACACTGGAATAATCCGGTTGATAAGAAATATAGTAGAAATCTTGGAAAGCAAACCGGTATAGAATTGATTTATAAATCCATTAATTCCGGGTTAATTGAAAATAATTCATCTAATCCGAACCGTTGATTTTTCTGTCTGCCGGCAGCAGACTTGATAATAAAAAAACTTGATTATCAATTAAGTTATACCGGACGGGGCATAGTTTGCAACTGTGATTCTGGAACATGTATTGCTAAGTAATTTTATATTACAGAATCTAGTAATTAAAGGTTGTAACGAATGAATTGTTATGGACAGGTCCCCATGGGGGCCTGTCCATAAACTGAATGCTTTGTGGTTATTTGTAAAACGGGACATGCCCGGTATACAATTAAAATCAGAAAGAATAAGCGCTTTCACCATGCTGGCTTAGATCAAGTCCTTCAAGCTCATCTTCTTCTTTTAATCTAAGACCTAATGTCTTATCCAACAATTTAAAAATAATCCACGAAACTATAAATGAATATGCCATTGTTGCTAAAATACTTAATGCTTCGATGCCGAGTAAATGCAGATTACCATAAACTAAACCATCGCCGCCAGCCGGGTTAATAGCTTTAGATGCAAATAACCCGACCATTAATATGCCGAATGTACTGCCTACACCATGAACTCCAACGGCATCAAGAGAGTCATCATATCCAAATTTATCCTTTATTCCTACAGCATAGTAGCATATAATTCCTGAAGCTAATCCTATTAAAATAGCAACGAAATTATTAACATACCCTGCAGCCGGGGTAATGGCAACCAACCCGGCAATTGCACCGGAAGCAGCCCCAAGTGCGGTAGGCCGCCCGCGCTCACTCCATTCTATAAATATCCAGGACATTACAGCAGCGGCTGAAGCTAAGTGTGTTGCTACAAATGCCGAAGTAGCAAGCGAGCCGGAAGCTAATGCGCTTCCTGCATTAAATCCAAACCATCCGAACCATAAAAGTCCTGCACCGATTAAAGTCATAGCTAAGTTATTCGGTTTTGTAATTTCATCCAGGTGTACTCTTCGTTTACCAACCATTATAGCGGCTACAAGAGCGGCTGTACCCGCACTGATATGCACTACAAGACCACCTGCAAAATCCAGCGTACCCATGTCTCTTAACCATCCGCCGACTCCCCAAACCCAGTGAGCTATGGGACAATAAACAAATGTTGACCATAGTAATAAAAATAACAGGTAAGTTTTAAACTTAAATCTTTCGGCAAAAGCGCCGGTAATAAGAGCGGGAGTTATTACAGCAAACATCATCTGAAAAATCATAAAAGCCTGATGAGGGACGGTTGCAGCGTAATCGGGGTTTGGAGTCATGCCGACACCTTTTAATCCGGCCCAGCTAAGATCCCCGATAAAATGCCACTTATCCGGTCCGAAAGCCAGGCTGTATCCAATAAAGGCCCACTGAAGGGAAACAACTCCAAGTGCAATAAAACTTTGCATAATTGTACCCAGAACATTTTTCCTTCTTACCATTCCTCCATAAAAAAGAGCAAGGCCGGGGGTCATTAACATTACAAGCGCCGTGGATATCAACAGCCAGGCAGTATCGCCCTTATCGACGGTAAAAACTGTTACGGTATCTTTTGCATAAACTGAAGTAACTCCTGAAACAAATAAAAATAATAAAAAACTTAACCTGAATATTCTCATTATAATTTTCTCCTTTTAATTCTGGAATTATAAATTTAATAGTTAAAGTGCGCCTTCGCCTGTTTCTTCCGTCCTAACTCTTATTACGTCTTCAACAGTGCTGATAAATATTTTCCCGTCGCCTACTTCACCTGTTTTAGCCGTATTAACTATTATGGAAATAGCTTTTTCAACTGAATCATCCGGGCAAACGAGTTCAACTTTAATTTTGGGAACGAATTCAATTTGATATTCGGCGCCCCGGTAAATTTCCCTATGCCCCTTCTGTCTTCCGTAGCCCTTTACTTCAGTTATGGTGATGCCCCTGAATCCGGCATCCTGAAGATTATGGTGAACTTCGTCAAGTTTGTGGGGACGAATTATGGCTATTATCATTTTCATTTGATACCTCTCCGTTAAGTAATAAATTTATCCGCCGATTAATATATTAACTGCGGATTTTAATTAAGTTTTATTTGTAAATTTATATTAAAGAATGCCCCTTTCACATATTCCCCATCCGTGGTTGCGGTTTACCGGTATTAAGATATAGTTAATATGTTGAAAAATATAAGAGATTGTTTTTAGCGGGACAACACTCAAAATGTTTTTGGTTTGTACTTTTATTTGCAATTGCATATATGCAACTTACCTTGCAAATTTATTTGAAATTTATCTTTCGTATTCACCTTTAATACAACATGCGACATAATTAAAAGTAGTGCAGTCACTTGATTTGCTTGAAAGTATAATCAATTTGAAAATAATTAGCCCTATAATATTTTATTTCAGCAATAACATCTTTTTTGTGGAAACAAAATCTCCGGACTGCAGACGGTAGAAATATACGCCGCTTGCTAAACCGCTTTCATTAAATTTTATGGAATAATTACCGGAAGTTTTTTCTTCATTCACAAGTGTTTTTACTTCTCTGCCGAGTATATCAAAAACCTTAATTGTAACTAAACTTGTTTTAGGAATTGAGTAATCAATGGTAGTTGCCGGATTAAAAGGATTGGGATAATTATTGTATAGTTCAAACCGTAAGGGAACTGCATCCGGCAGTTTAACAGAGGTTACCGCATCCAAAAGCATAATGGGATAGGATTCAATTACGGAAGAATTCTTTGTTGCTATACTCAACCTGTAATAAAATGATGTTCCTTGAAATGCGGAGCTGTCTATGAATTGTGTAACAGAAGCGCCAACTTTAGCGTAATTTTCAAAACTACCGTTATTAATATTCCGTTGTATTAATATGCTGTCGCTCTCAATGTTTCTATTCTGCCATTGAATTTTAACGGATGAACCGTTTACCTGGCTTATCCCCATTCCATCGGGTGATTGAGGAGTTGTATAAATCAGAATATCTTTGATTACATTAAAAGTGTAATTAGTTCTGTTATATATGGGAAACTGACCGCCATCATCCCAGGCAAATGCTCCCACGCCATGACTAATCGCCTGGCTTACCACGGTTCCATAAGCACACATACGCGAATTATACTGGCAGCTGTCCATATATCCGAATTCATCCAGTATCACCGGTATGTTATGTTGAGTGGACCAGGTTGTAACTTCGTCGAACTTGGCTTTTGTTGTTGCTATGTCTGAAGCGCTGCCGTAAGTTCCGGGACCCAAAAGGCCAAAAGGATACGGATCGTAAGAATGATAATAACCTATAAGGAATTTGTCTGAAGGATCCGGAATCGCTGCAGAGACAAGCTGGTCTGAATTCGACCACATGTATCCTGAAAAGGATACTATCCGGGTCGGGTTTGTTTTACGTATTACTTTCAGTACGTTGGAATTTAAACTGTTAACATTGTGTTCAGACATCGGATCAGGCTCATTAATAATTTCAAATATAAGACTGTCGGATTCATTTTTTAAGCGCGTAGCTACCTGGCTCCAGATGCTGTCGAACCGGGCTACAGTTGAGTCTGAGTACCAGGTTTTGATCCACATTTCATGGTGTGCATCGATAATAATAAACAGCCCGCGGCTTAGCCCCCATTCTACAACTTGTTGTACACGGTTCAGCCAGTTACTGTCAATTGTATAAGGAGGAGTTGTCATTGTATGAGCATCCCATGTGATAGGTATTCGTATTGCAGTAAACCCTGCGTTTTTATAATCATCAAATGCGCGTTCCTGTATTGGAGGATTCCAATCGCCTTCATTAGGAGCTTCCATTTCATTTCCCAAATTAATTCCTCGCATCATTCCCTTAACGGCATTTTGCGGCGTCAACTGTGCTTTAAGACTTACTGTAAATAACATTATCAGCAATATTATTATATCTAAATTGTTTTTCAAAAAATTTTCACGATCCTATTTTAATTTATGCGGTGCTTGATAAAACTCTTGGACTTTAATCATACTGCATTTATAACCTATTTTTAAAATTTGTATAGCAAAAATTAACATTATTTAAGGTGAAGTCAACTTGAATAGTATGATATTATCAAGTTGCAAGTTCCCAAGCATTTTTTTGTTGGCATATTCTAATGGCGATATAAAACTTGAAAATAGTTAAGCTGGAATTAAAATAAATTCGGAGAAGTTGGTGCTGGGTGGATCGCTCTTTGCTGCAAATATTACGTCGCTGTCCTCCAAAGGAGTTCCTTCGGTAGGGACTTAGAACAGATGCAACACAAAATTTTGATTGCGTACATCGAGTAATTAAACAATTTTTCAAACGCACATGACTGGTCAAACATATCTTTTCGACCTGCATCATAGTAATGTTTTTATTTTATAAAAAGTACATACTTTTATTGAAGTTGCTTTACTTTTAACTCCGGATATTTTTCAGGAAATTCGTTTATTCAATTGTGACAGGCCTGTTTATGCAGTATGAAACGAACCCAAAACACAATTATTTCAATAGATATTATTTATTATTTGCATCTAATTTGATAAAAATACAGTTGCTATTTTATCTTTTAATTATAACCTCAAACAATTGAGAGTATATATGAATGAAAATCTTAAGCTTGAGTTAAAAATCCCCAAAGTGCCGGATATTGAATTGGTAGCGCTGGAAGGATTACAACTAATGGGAGGTTATTTAGGAATTTCAAACGATAAAATAGGGGAGGCAAAGATAATCGTTACCGAAGCAATTATTAATGGGCTCGAATATGCCGGCGACGAAAATCCTTATGTAAATGTTGAATTCACAATGACAAAAGAAAAGTTAATTATTTTGGTTGCTGATTTTGGCCATGGCTTTGAACCGGAGAAAGTTGAAGAACCGGACATTCGTGAAAAATTAACAAGTAAAAATAAAAGAGGCTGGGGGCTAAAGCTTATGAAATCCATGTCGGATGATTTTATAATTGAATCCGGCGCAACCGGCACAAAAATTACGATAATTAAAAAATTAGTGTAGGAGTTTTTATAATGAAATCTGAATTTAATTTAGTAACTGAAACAAAAGATAATTGTATTGTTATTAATACGACAGGATATATAAACAATATCGGCGGGCAAAAAATCGTAGATGAATTTTATAAGCACAATGGAAAGGGCATTAATAATGTGATTTTAAATTTAGCTAAGTCGAATGTTGTTAACTCTATCGGCATATCATTTTTAATTGAGATCATTGAGAAATTAAACCAGACCAACGGTAAGTTGATATTCTCTAATCTGGAACCATCCATTGAAAAAACCTTAACAATAATGGGCCTGTTTCAATTTGCTAAAAAAGCGGATAATTTGGACGAAGCATTAAAGCTTCTCTGATATAAATCTTATCAATAATCATTTTTAAAACAAAAGAAAGAATTACCGTTCTATGAATGTAGTTGAGTATAATAGTATTATAGATATACTCACGGTTCAGGTCAGGTCCTTTCAGGAGGGTTTCGGCATACTTTCCCGGTCGAACTCCCTGAACGAACTTGCTGCGGATTTCAGCCGTATCTTACGCGGCAGCTTTCTTATAAGTGATGTTAATATTTTTTTTAAGGAAAAAAATTCAGCAGTATGGGAAAATGTTATAATCTCTAATAACAGATGCCTTGAATGTGTTCCTATTTTAAAAACTGCTGAGAATATAATTATTGAATATTTTGAAGATAAGGAGTTCGGTATTATCGCCACTCTGCCTTTAACCGACGGATCTTTCTGGGGGCTGGTTATGGGGGAAAAAATTGGCAAAATCAAAATTACCGAACTTGACAAAATTACTTTTCAAATGTTTCTTCAACTACTGGATAATGCATATCAATCTTTTATTAATCAAAAAAAAGAGAAACAGTTAAATTTTTCATTAAATCACAAAGTAGCTCAGCTTAATAGTCTGGTAGATACAGGGATTGAAATTTCAAAACTTCACGACACTTCTTCATTGCTTGAGCTTTCATTGGAAAGATCGGCATCATTAACTAACGCTTCCCGCGGTGTTCTTCAAATTATTTCGGGAGATAAAATCACTTCAGCAATCGGATTCCCGGAAGATTCCGACCTAAAAAAAGTGTTCGATTCAACAAAAAGGATAGATACATTTATTGAGTTCAAAGGCGTAAAATATTTATTTACACTTTCCGGGAAAGAGAGCAGGCAGGGAATAGTAGATTTTGATCAAACTGATGAAATTTTACTTTCGGCAATTGCGAGACAAGTTTTAGCCGCAATGGAAAATGATCATTTACTCAAAGAAGCCATTGAAAAAGAACGCATGCATCAGGAAATTGAAATGGCTGCAACTATTCAAAGAAGAATTATTCCTCAGAAGCTTCCGGAAATTGATGGTTTTAACCTTGCCGGAATTAATATACCCTCCCTGGAGATAAGCGGAGATTATTATGATGTCATAAAATTAATAGACGGAAGATATCTTATAATTATTGCCGACGTCGCAGGAAAGGGAGTTGCCTCAGGGCTGTTGGTTAATACTTTAAATGCGTCTCTTAATGCATATATTGAAAACGATTTCAAATTAACAGATGTTGCCTCCCGGTTGAATAAACTTATATATAAAGCTGCCACACCGGAAAAATACATTACGGGATTTATCGCAATTCTGGATTCATCAACGGGTTCTATCGAATATTTAAACGCCGGCCACAATCGTATTTTTTACTCATGCAAAGGCAAATTAGCTAAACTTGATAAAGGCGGTTTTGCATTCGGAATGTTTGATATAACGGATAAATCATTGAAGATAGATGAATATATATCGAAACATTCCACTTCTACTAATAAGCTTGATTTCGGATCGCAGTATGAAAGCGGCTTTATAAAATTGGAGCCGGGTGAAAAAATTCTCTTTTACACGGATGGAATTACGGAAGCTATGAATGGAAAAGGAGAAGTATATTCCGACAAAAAACTTGAACTATTTTTTTTAAATGATCATTCTGAAGATGCGGATACTTTTATTGACAAATTAATTTCCGATGTAAAAAGACATACTGCCGGAACCGGGCAGAGTGATGATATAACCGCTCTCTATTTAGCAAGAAATAAGTAAAATAGCTTTTAAAATAACCAGGCATTCCTTATCAAAAATATTTTCGAGGCAGCATGTTCATTTATACGATGAAAAATAATTATTTGAAAACACTTTTGTTCCTTTTTTTTGTTACACACCTTATTGCGCAGCAAAAGTATAACATAGAACAAATTTCCATTCCCGACGGGTTATCAACCAGTGCGGTATCAGACATTTTGCAGGATCAATACAGGTTCCTGTGGATTGCAACACAGGACGGATTGAACCGGTTCGACGGATATAATTTTAAAATCTATAAACACGAACCGGGTGATAAAAAATCATTAGCAAGTAATGATGTACTCTCGCTAATGATTGATAATGAAGGGATTTTATGGGCGGGCACTAATGCAGGTTTATGTAAATATAACCTGGAGAAAGAGACTTTCACAACTGTTCTTCCTGATTCGTCATGGCGAAATTTGCAGCAGAACAGAATCTGTATACTGCTTCACGACAACAGAAACAGGATATGGCTTTCAACATTTGATGGAATATTCATGTTTGACAAAATCACCGGAAAAATTACAAGGACCTTTATTAAAGATGGGAGCGGTAAAATTCCTTCTTCAGGCTTGTCGGGGAAAATAATAGAAACTTCAACAGGAGAAATATATTCAGTTTATAATTTAGAGGGGCTAATAAAATATAATGAGTCAACCGGGTTATTTGAGTTTGTAAATGTAAAACCTTCCGATCCCGAAATATTTAAAAACGTTGATGTAGTTAATCTATATGAAGATAAAACAGGGAGAATATGGATAAGCACAATCGATGGGTTGTATAATTATGATCCGCATACCGGAGATTTTAATGAAATAAAATTATTTAAAAAAGTAAGTTCACCAACAGTTAATCTAAATAATATCTGGGTAAACTCCGTATTCGGAATGATACAGGATGATAAAGGATTTCTGTGGATAGGAACAGGCGGGAATGGAATTTTCCTTTATAATTTGAAGACCGGGGGAGTGAGTCAATTGGATCAATCCGAATTTCCAAATTCAGTTCAGGCATCGGACGGATTCTGGAAATTTTACATAGATGAATTCGGGATTTTATGGATAGGGACTCATAAAAACGGCTTATTAAAATTAGATTTTCATAAAGAACCTTTCAGGCTTTTCCCGAACCCGACCGATAAAATAACTGCAAATAGCAATATGTTTATCACATCAATTTACCAGGATCCTTCGGACAATAATTTTATCTGGCTCGGTTCAGGTCAGGGGCTGCTGTATTATAATTTAAAAGATAAAGCTTTTAAATCATACAAACACCAGGCCGGGAAGCCGAAAGTAATTCAGGATAATCGAATCCAAACTATCCGGCCCGGTTCAAAGCAGGAGTTGTGGCTTGGCACCACTGACGGCCTAAGTAAGATGAATCTTTCTAACAAATCATTCACTGATTATGATTTAAGTGAAACGACTAAACATTATTCAATTGGTTATAATACTATATCGGATCTTTCGATGGATGATAAAGGCAATCTTTGGATCGCCTCCGGTTTAAGCGGTGCGGTAAAGTTCGATCCGGAAAATAAAGTAAAATTATTTATTCCCACACTTGATGTACGAACATATGATTTGAAATTACTCGGATTTATTGATTCACTTAATGAAACTAATAATGCCCTTGCAAAATTAACCAAGGTCGGTAACGATCAGGATCTAAAAAAAGAATTTAAACTGGAAAAACAAACCAATGTTATGATTGTTGCTGTGGGAGAAGGGGCACGTGTGGAAGGAATGGCTGATTATGGATGGCTGCAGGATTCAAAACGGGACACCGCGTGGAGTCAGGCCAATTATTACAATTCATTTTATTGCGGGGGGGCATTAAAGAACCGAATCAGCATTGGGATAATAACTTTAAATAAGGGTAATTACACTTTAAGATTTAAATCCGATGACAGCCATTCCTATGGTAATTGGAACGAGCCGCCGCCGTTTGATTCTACATTATGGGGAATCCAAGTATTTGATTTATCCGGCTCGGATATAAATAATTATAAAAGCCTGTTGGCGGATAGCCGGAATAAACCTTTTATTAATGCATTAAAAGTAACAAAAGTTAAATATCAAAAAGATGGAACTGTACTAATCGGCACTTCTTCCGGTTTAAATAAATATGATATAAATAGGAATTCAATTGAAAATTTGCAGGTTAATTACAGTCCTGTTTTTGCTCCAAATTTAAAGCAAATCAATGACCTGTTAGTTGATAAAAACAATGTTATCTGGTTAGCAACAAACGGCGGACTCATTAAGTACGATCAAAATATAAAAAAATTTACTGTCCTGAATGATAAAGACGGGCTGCCGTCTGATTACATAATGGCAATGGAAGAAGATACATATGGAAATTTATGGCTGAGCACTCTCAATGGAATATCGAAATTCAATAAAGACATAAACAGTCCCATCTTTATTAATTATAATGTTAAGGATGGATTGCAGGGTTATAAATTTACCGAACGCGCTTCATTTGAATGTAAATCAGGAGATATATTCTTTGCAGGACAAAACGGATTTAATGCATTCCGTGCGGGTAATATTAACCTGCAGGTACCTAAAATAAATATCACACAATTTAAAATTTCCAATGAATTAGTTTTACCTTTTTCTGCAAATTCTCCTTTAACTAAAAGTATACTGGATACTAAACAAATAGAACTTGCATATAACCAAAACAGTATCTCGTTTGAATTCACAGCAATTCAATTTTCCAGGCCGGAAAAAAATTTGTACGCATACCGGCTGGATGGATTTGATAAAAACGGATGGATATATGATAACAGAAGATTGGCAACTTACACGAATCTTGCCCCCGGTGATTACGTGTTCAGAGTAAAAGCTTCAAACGGCGACGGTGTTTGGAATGAAGCAGGTACTTCAATTAATATCAGAGTTTTACCGCCGTTGTGGCGGACTTTCTGGGCTTACATCGGATATGTTTTTATTTTTGGCGGATTAGTATTTGGAATTGACAGGAGGCAAAGACGCAGATTATTATTAAAGGAAAGACAAAGGCAGAGACTTGAAAATTCCGAGTTACGCGCACAAATTGCAGAGGCGGAAAGTGCCAGGAAGACAAAAGAATTGAATGAAGCTAGGGAGCTTCAACTTTCAATGCTTCCGAAAGAACTGCCGCAATTACCACATCTTGATATTGCTGTTTACATGAAAACAGCTACTGAGGTAGGCGGGGATTATTATGATTTTAATGTAGCTCTCGACGGAACTTTAACGGTCGTACTTGGTGATGCAACGGGGCACGGGATGATGTCCGGTATGATGGTTTCTATTATGAAATCTCTTTTTATGTCGGATAGAATTAACATGGAATTAAAACCATTCTTCGAAAATGCGAGCACGACATTAAAAGATATGCAGCTCGGCAGGCTGATGATGGCTCTTACATCTGTGCAGATAAAAGAAGATAGAATTATCACTACTAATGCAGGGATGCCTCCGCTTTTTATTTACAGGGCAGGTTCACAAACTGTTGAGGAAGTTGTTATAAACAATATGCCTTTAGGTGCTATGAAAGGAATTGTATACGATGCAATGGAATTAAAAATTGAACACGGCGACACGTTGCTATTAATGAGCGATGGATTTGCTGAACTGAAAAATGATAATTCGGAAATTTATGGCTACATAAGAGCAAGAAACAGTTTTGAGAAAGTTGCAAAGCAGGATCCCGAACAGATAGTAACATATTTACGTCAGGAAGGCAGAACATGGACCGGCGACAAAGAGCCTGAAGACGATGTTACATTTGTATTGATAAAAATTATCTAAACTCCTTCAAAGACAAGCGCTGATTTACCTGATTCAACTTGAGCCGGAGGCTCATCAGCCTTTGGCTGAGACTACGCTGATTAATTAATATTATCTTTCGGCTATCTATACATGTTCAACACTCAATCATTGGATATAATCTCTTTAATTAAAAATCATACTAATCATTAGAATCAGGTGAATCAGCGGTTCAGATATTTTAATGTGAGGCTCACCTTTGAGGTGAACCTCACATGATGTCGTTATTTCATCAACATCATCTTTTTGGTATTTACATACTCGCTTTTGCCGTCTGTGCTTTTGGCCTCTATCATATATAAGTATACTCCGCTGGCTAATCCGGTTGTATTGAAGTATACTTCATAATAACCGGCAGTTTTTTGTTCATTTACTAATTCTCTTACTTTTTCACCAAGTAAATTATAAACTTCTATTTTTACTTTACTACTGAACGGCAATGCAAAAATTATCATTGTGCTTGGATTAAAAGGATTCGGATAATTCTGATAAAGGTTATAAACAACGGGAACACCGTTTTTAATATTATTTATCCCGGCAATTACCGAGACATTCATAACCGCCGACCATTGCCCCGGGCCTGCAGTATTACTTGCTTGCACTTTCCAGTAAAAGGCAGATGTTAAAATTTTAGAATGATATGTAAACAGGGTATCCGCTATCCCCGCTGAATCTAAAAGTACCGTACTAAATTTATTATCTGTTGCAATCTGTAATTCATAAGTGCTTGCATATAGGGTGCTCATCCATGAAAATAAAATTGACTTAGCGGTATCTAAAATAATTGAACTGCTGTTTGGAGATAATAATACCGCGACACCCGGCGTATCAATAATGGTTGTAAACTTACTCCAACTTGTAAAAGCTCCCCAGCCTGCCTGGTTCATTGCTCTTACTCTCCACCAGTAGTTTGTTAAGTTTTTTAATCCGGTAACTTGTACTGTCGTATCTGTTATTATACTGTCATTTACCACATAGTTAGTACTTGTTGTATCAGTTAGTAATTCAAACCCATATCCGCTTACATTTGCCGGAAAACTTTTGCCTTTTGATTCTGCACTGATAATATTAAAATTCTTCATATATCCGTTACGCTTCGATTTCATCAATTGATCTTGCGATTGATTCCAAATGAAATTGACCGTTACCGGAATATCTATACTGTTATTTGCAGGATAAACAATATTTGCCTGTGTAGGATCGCCCAGTGTTTTGAAATTCCATACCTGGCTCCAGGCGCTTGTGCCCCCGATATTTATTGCATTTATTCGCCAGTAATATGTGGTCAGATTTATTAAGCCGCTTATGATATATGTAGTATCAGGCCATCCGGAAATATTTAATGTTGTTGTTGCAAAAGTGCTGTCTGTGCCAACTTCTATAGAATAACTGCCTGCCCTTGCAGAACTCATCCACTCCAATTTTACAGGCCGGACGTTACCCGAACTTCCTTTAATCGGACTTACGAGCTGAACAACAAATGGCGTATCTATTATAGTAGTAAACGTACTCCAGTTTGTAAAAGCTCCCCAGCCTGCCTGGTTCATAGCGCTTACCCGCCACCAATAATTGGTTAAATACTGAAGCCCTGTAATCAAAGTTGTAGTATCGGTTAAGGTACTGTCGTCTTCTACAAAGTTTAAATTTGTTGTATCAGTTGTCAGTTCAAACCGGTAAGCGCTTACATTTGCAGTATTCTTTTTGCCTTTTGAACCTGCTTTGGATATACTTCGTGCATCCTTTAGAATTTCTTTCATATTCGCCATCTCTAATTGATCCTGAGATCGATTCCATAGAAAGTTAACCGCAACAGGAATGTTTACGCTGTTATTTGCAGGATAAATAAGTACTGCCTGCGTAGGATTTCCTAATGTTCTGAAACTCCAAACAGTGCTCCAGGCGCTTGTACCGGCTGTATTAGCTGCATTAACATGCCAGTAATATGTAGTTAAATTACTTAAGCTGCCGGCAGTAAATACAGTATCGGGCACCCCCGTTGTATCCTTTATTGTGGTTAAAAAAGTACTGTCGGTACTTAGCTGCAAATGATATGAGGCTGCTCCTGCAGAACTGAGCCATTTCAATTCTACCGGCTGAATATTTCCAATGCTTTTATTAAGCGGACTTGCCTGCTGAACTACACCCGGTGTTACAGTTCCAATATTAAACTGAAGCGCACCGGTCGATGGGTATCTAATGCTCACCGAACCGGCGATACTTCCTGTGAAATAATAATTGTGCTGGCCGGTTGTAAAGAAAGCAGGATAAGAAAAATTAAAAGTAACACCATTGATCCAGTCACTCCCCTGCGCCGTCATTTTATATGATTTATTATCAATAATTACATATACGGAATCAGGGCTCTGTCCGGTCGATGATTGATAATTTGCTGAGAAGGAAAATTGTGTTGTTATGGTGCCGGAAGTTGGAGAGGCAGTTCCATTTGTAAGTTGACCCGGAGGGAAACCTGTCAGGTCATCTATAAGATTTTGCCCGTTTGGCGTTCCCCAGCCCGTTGTTAAATCATAACCATTTATCGCATTGTACAGCGTCGGGCTACCCGGCCAAAAATTATTTCCTAAAGTTACATCATGAAAATCTTTTGTATAGCTGCTTCCGTTGCCTATAGCATAAACAGCCGGATTCATAAAACCAACCGTCTGTCCGCCTTCGGCTGCGGCCTGCTGATTTACAAGTGCAGTGAAGCCGGCCCAAAGAGGGGATGCGCAGCTTGTTCCGGAAGCAATATAAACAGTATCTCCAAGTGACAGGTAAACATTGTCAGCCGTGAGTGCAACATCAGGGATATTTCGATAATTTGTCGATCTATTGTTATTAGCCGTAGAAACTGATTTTTGCCAGCTCGGTATAGTATAAGTTGTGCTTATTCCACCGCTGCTGCCCAAATATAAATTTTCCTGAGAATCATAACCTGTGTTCCAAACACTGTCGTACGCCCATGATGCTCCATTTGAATTCATTCCGAGTGTAGTACCTCCTACATCGGTAATGTTTGTATCACTCTCAGGAAATCCCGGACTCGATGTAAGCTTTTTCCCATTTTTAGTATAAGAATTGGAACTATAAGCATCGTAATCGCCGGATGCACAGAAAAAAGATTGACCCTGGACAGCCATTTTTTCGAAGTATCCATCCGCAGTTTTGTCAACTCCGTCTGATCCAAGAGCCCATGAAGTACTAAACTGTTTGATTTCAGAGTGGGCACTCATGCTGTCTAAAAGTACGTCGAAATACTGTCCCTGGTTTGGAGCTTCAAATATAACAACTTTAGTTAATCCGGGCGCCATAGCAATAGTCATATCTATATCCAGGGTAACCTCACCCCGGCCATTAGAAGTTATTGGAGTGCCCTTAACCCCACCGATTAAAATATTTTGAAGTGTAACCGTTTCCGGCGTGTTTGCTGCCAGTTCGTAATTAATGATATCGGAAGCATTATAGCCATCAAACTGAAGCAAGCCCACTATCTGACCGCTGCCTGTAAGAGACACACCTTTTGCATAAGCATTTCGGAAATCATTCCCAATATACAAGCCGGCAAGTCCTGAACCGTCATTCGGTATTGCACTATTATTACTTTTAATTTTTTTAAAAACGGAATTTGGATAAAAAAAATCGTAATTATTTAACCCTTTAATTTGCTGTATAGAAACTGCCAAATCGATGGAAGGGTCAACATCGGGAGCATAAAAAGTTTCATCGCTTTCAAGGCGCTTATATTCAAACATGTGCACATGAAATACATTCTCAATATCGGCTGCATTCCCGCTTACCTCAAGCAGCATTTTACTTTTGTGCGTAGCTGTCACCTTTAAATGATTAGCACCGGCAAAAGCAATAAGCGCTTGATAATCTTGTTCACTTGGGCCAAACTGTTGAGTAAACTCTTCAGGGCTAAGGTATTTATGATATTTGGAACCGGACGGATCATAAATATCATGCATCAGTTTTTGAAGAGCATCCTGGTTGTGTAGTGGTAACCCGATTACAAGATTTAATTGTTTGGATCCTTCCATCCTATTCTTTGGCTGCAGCCCGAGCCGCTGAATTACTTCAGGTACCTCTCCATAAATATACTGCCTGTTTCCCGGATTAAGCGGGGTGTTGGATTGCAGAACCTGCGGTATTGCCGGTTCACTTAGGGCTAAACACGAAAACATAATTGCAACAAAAAATTTTGTCATAAGAAATTGCTTTTTTCCATTTGAATATTATGCATCATTCTAATTAATAAATTATCAAGTCCCCAAATCCAGTCTGAACCATGATTCGCAGGATTATCAGGATGAATTTTGATAAATTAAATAATGTCTAAATTATAATATTAGCCAATTCAATTTATCTGCCAGTATTTTTTAGTATGCAGATAAGATGACTTACTTAATAACAGTTATGAATTTAAAAATCCTGTAAATCCTTAAATCCGTTTTGAGCCATAGGCGCATCAGCCTTTGGCCGAAATCCTGGTTCAGACAGGCTATTCATCCTAAGTATAGGTGAATGGTAAGGAAAGGTCTTGACCCCTCCCTACATTGCATCCTTTTTAAAAATAATGTGAGGCTCACCGGGAAATGTGAGGCTCACCTTTAAGGTGAGCCTCACATAATTCGTTATTTAAGCAACATCATCTTCTTTGTATTTATATACTCATTCTTGCCGTCCATGCTCTTTGCTTCAATCATATATAGATATACACCGCTGGATAAACCTGCAGTATTAAAGTTTAGCTCATAATAACCGGCAGCCTTTTGCCCGTTTAACAATTCTTTTATCCTTATGCCGAGTATATTATAAACTTCAATCTTAACGTTACTTGCAAAAGGAAGTGCATAACTAATAACTGTGGCCGGGTTAAAAGGATTCGGATAATTCTGATTAAGATTATAAGCTACGGGTACTTTATTTTTAATATTGTCTATTCCTGTAATTATTGGCTTAAAACTCCAAGCCTGGCTCCATAATCCCGTACCTAAAGAATTAGCTGCATTCACGCGCCAGAAATAAGTTGCCGGATTGCTTAAACTTAATACTGTTAGCGAAGTATCTTTTACCCCCGTTGTATCAATAAGTGTTGTTGCAAATGTACTGTCTATGCCTAATTGCACACTGTAGCTGTCTGCAAGTAAATTGCTCATCCATTTTAGCTGCACCGGCAGTGAAGTGGTAGTACTATATTCCAGCGGACTAGCCGGAATCACTTTCGCTGGTATATTGCCTTGACCTAATGTAAGGTTAATATCCGTATAAACAGTGGTATAAGTACCGGGGATTGTTTTAGGTGTTTGAGTTGAGCCTGTAATATAAGGCCCTTTTAACTGCGTGACTGAAAAATTATTAACTGTGCCGGCAGCAGTGCTTTCAGCACTTAGAAAAACATTATTACTTTGGTTGTTGTTTAGAGAATCTGAAATATCGGAAAGATCGAAATCGATAGGTGTAGCGGGGGCTGGGCGTGCCGTAAGTCCCGGTGTTGATTTCATCGTAAAATTAAAAAAGGGTATAGAAAAAGATAATGAATCATTTGGCCCGGTTCCCAAACTGATATATAAAGCATTTATATTAGGATGATTAAATTGTACTGAGGCTATTAAAGTCGGTGAATATTTACCCCTGTCATAAGTGTAAAAAGCCCAGCCTTGAGTTATAACGGTACTCATTACTGCCTGGTAAGACATCCAGCAATAGCCTTTATCACCCCAGCCGGTACCCCATTGATTTATCATTTTAAATGCCCCGGTGCCGTCTAACGTAACCTTGTTATCATCATAACCGACAAAGGTTAGTGCGTGCCCGCCTAATAATTTACCCGCTAAATTTTTCACACAATAAACATCGTTAGTAGTATTAAGGCTGTCAAAGTTTTCATAAACATTTATAGCAAGAATCGCCAGGTCGCCGTCTGCCAGAAGTTCTTTAATTACATTAAATTCCATCGTATCTGTTGTTTGCAAAGCATAAACAACTCCTGATCTGTAATTTATTGCGTCCCTGTATGCCGACTCAGGAGGCCAGGTAGCATAATCTGAATCATTATAAGGAAAATCAGCCATTGTAGCGCATCCGTTATATGCGAGTAATGTCATTGCATCGGTAACATATGAACCGCTATCCTGTCCGCCGTTAATATTATGATAGATAAATGCGGGGCTGAATAAATGATTGGAGTCTGTAATACTCCAGTGGTAATCCTGCCATGCCTGGTATGATTTATAATAGTAGCCCGCAGCCCATGCCACGCAGCTTCCCTGAATGCCCTGGTCGCCGACAGGGGGCATATTTGCCGAATTATCTGCATAAGAAGACAGGCCGTAAGGTACTGCTTTAGGTTCAACTCTTATTATCATGGGATTCCGGGATATTTCTTTTGATATATCCTGGGGCAATAATCCCATTCTATGTTTAGTTTGACTCAATAAATCCGTAGTTAATATTGCAGAAAGAACAAGAAAAATATTTATAGCTTTTTTCATTAATTCATAATTATAATTTTATTATTAAGTACTTCTATTATTAAGATAATATATTATCAAGTAATCAAATTATCAAATTATCAAAAAATGTCTGAACCAGGATTTCAGCTTTTGGCTGAAATCCTGTGAATCCTGGTTCAGACATTTTCTTAAAACTTGATAACATGATAATAAAAGAACTTGATAATAAATTTACTTCAGCATCATCATTTTCTTAACATCTCTATATTCGCTCTTGCCGTCCGCACTTTTCGTTTCTATCATATAAAGATATACTCCACTGGCCAAACCTGATGTATCAAAGTTCACCTTGTAATAACCGGCAGCCTTATGCCCGTTTACCTTACGTAGTGTTGGTTTAATTAATTCTAAATAAACTGGTCACAAACGAAAATAAAACCCACAAAATTTTGGATCGATTAAATTTCAGCCGCAAAATATTCCCGGAAATATTTCCTGTTCTTTTCTTATATATATAATATATATTATCGGAAAAAATCAGACTTTTGTGAAGGGCAGAGTTGAGTATTATCAGTTTGTTTTTCTCAGGCCTGCCCGACTTTATGCAGGTTATCTTGTTGCAGGTAAAGGGAAAGTGTGTAAATTTATTGAAGCCGGCAAAGGCAGATTTGAAATATCTATAAAATTTTGAAAGGTATTTAACTAAATCGTTTAACTAACAATTATAAGGAATTATCAATCTTCATATATTTATATATTACACTGTTATCATGCAAATGTTAAATAATTATTGGCAGAATGGTATCAATTTATACTTAATTATTTCGCAATTGTTTCGATAATATTTTTAAGTCTAGAGGTTAATCGAGTTACTCCGCAAAATAATAAATATAAATGATTAGTGTTAAACTAATCAATTAATTTTGATATAATAGTCAACAAATGAAATAGAAAAGTGTGTTAAACAAGGGTTCTTTATGCGCTTTACAAAAGTAGTTAATGTTGATAAGCAATTGTGTACAAACTGTAATAAATGTATTTCCGTTTGCCCGGTACAAGGGTGCAATATATGTGATGATAATCACATAATAGTTAACAATGACCTATGTACCGGATGCGGTAATTGTATAAACGTATGCCCTTCACAAGCACGCAAAATTATTGATGATTTCGATTTATTAAAAGAGTCTTTCGGTAAAAGAGAAAAAATTATTACAATTGTGGCTCCGGCTATAGAGGCAGTATACCAGGATACATACCTGAATTTTAACGGCTGGTTAAAATCTAAAGGTGTTGCTGAAATATTTGATGTAAGTCTGGATGTAGACACAACGGTAATGAATTACCCTGACTTTCTAAATATTAATGACGATGGGACGATCTTTACCCAGACCTGCCCGGCTATTATTTCGTTTATTGAAAGATGTCATCCGGAAATTCTTCCGGAAAATACAGGATCAGATCGGCCGGTTACACGCACAATAAATATGGTAAGAAGAAATTTCCCGGAATATAAGAACCATAAAATACTTGTAGTGTCGCTTTGCATCGCAAAACAAAGAAAAATTACCGAACCTGGCCCGGGTGATTTTAATGTGACAATGAAAAATTTTGATGAATATTTTGAAAAAGAAAATATCAGGGTTTCAAGCTATCCTGAAGTTAATTTCTGCCGTATTTCACCTGAAAGCAATGAGCCCGGAAGTTCAATCAGAAAAAGAAAAATGAAAATTTCTGATTTATTGAAAAATAATCGAAATTCAGGCTGTCCTCATAAAATTAACCATTATACCGGTATAATTAATTCAGATATTGAACACGGCAGGGATGCATCATTAACGGATTGTATCAATTGTAAATACGGTTTAAACCGTTTAGCCGGAAAAGGAAAATATGTACCGGAATTTGAAGGTGAACATGCTGTTAAAAATAAAAATGACCGTCTGAACAAGCACAATGTTAAAAAAAGCTTTATAATGAGCGGCGTATCCCAAAACCAAATATCGAATAGAATAACATTAAACCAACAATTAAGTAATCTGGAAAAAAATATCAGGGCTATGTTAAAGGAACTTGACAGATTATCCGGCGTAGAATTAAAAAATTATATATTTGGCAAACAATATAACAGCATAAGAAAAATTTTAAAAGGAGTTAATAACATATACGAATTTGTAAAAAGATTATTTTCAAATTTTTATAATGACGTTAATTTTGTAAAACACGTCACTGACCAAATAAAACAGCACACCGAAGAAATAGTGAACCCGGCCCGGCAGCAATATGACCAAAATGACGGTATAATCACTTCTGCTTATGGCGTATTTTCAGGAGAAGATTATATCCAATCAATTCAGGATTCAGACCAGGTTACCGGGGGTTTTATTGAGCTCACTAATATGCTTGCATTAAATGCTGCAATTGAAGCCGCCCGGAAAGGCGATAATGATGCAGTACATTCAAATCCTTCAGCAGGTGAAATTGGTAAAATTGCCGAAAAAACTTCCAATGCAACAAAAGAAATTTACAATATAATCAGAAGCTTATATAGTAATCGAAACAGAGAAGGCGGTAACATTAAAGAAGGGCCCAAAGCAGGGGAATAGAAAAATTATTTATTATCCATCCTGCCTGCCGGAAAGCTCCGGCTTAAATGCAAAATTAACAATCGAATTTTTTTGAGGGTATCTTAAAGGAACTCACCCTTACCTCCCATTGGGACCAACGCCAAGGCGGAACAGGCAGGCTCTCGCTTTCAAGAGAGGGGGTAAAAAGGTTTTGTGATTCGCCTAACCCCGGCTTAAACAGTTTGTGTGAAAATTAAAACTATATTCATAAATATTCACAAATTTATTTTCCTATTTTTCCAATAGTTAAGGGTAAACCGTTCCGCCAGAGGCGGACATGTAAAACGGTTCGAAATATTTAAACGCTGCATCATTAACACCGCGATTAATTGCGGTGTTAATGATATTAAGAAACCTGTTCTTAACTGATTTACGTGTCCGCCTCTGGAGGAACATTTTACCACCTGCTTTATAAGAATACACACAGTATACTTTTAGTATATTTATTCATGTAAAACTAATATTCAAACGGCCCCTAAAAGCCGGGGCTACTTTAAATATTATTTGCCCGGCGCAAAGAGCTGAGTACCGTCCCATTTTTATGAAAGATTAAGATAAATAATTATCGATTATCAGTCAAAATTAAAAATGATGGTAAACTCAATAATTAAATTGTTTGATATATATATTACATCAATACAAACTCGTATAGCATAACCGATTTAATAATAATAACATAAGGGCAATATGAAAACGTTCTTAGAAATATTTATTACGCGGTTATTGAAAACTCATGCGTAATATTTATATGCCAAGTACCTTAAATCGTTAAACATTTCATCAATTAATCCGATAATGACTATGTGTTAAAAGCGGGATCCTGTAATCAGGTACATAAATATTACAAGTAGCTCTGGTGTTATAAATAAATATATAAATGAATTAAGCCTTAGGAGGCAGCAAGTTGGATATAAAAATATATCCGGGAAAGGTTACCTTATGCGATTATCAAAAGTAGTTGATGTAGATAAACAATTATGCACTAACTGTCATAAATGTATTGCAATCTGCCCGGTTAAATACTGCAATACCGGCACGGGGGAGCAAATAGAAATTAATGAAAATTTATGTATAGGCTGCGGTGAATGTATTTCTGTTTGTCCCTCGCATGCACGCAAAATAATTGATGATCTTGATTTATTAAAGGAAGCATTTACAAGAAGAGAGAAAATAATAGCAGTAGTAGCCCCTGCAATAGCGGCAGTATTCCCGGATACGTATATGAACTTTAACGGCTGGCTGAAGTCCAAAGGCGTAGCTGCAATATTTGATGTCAGCTTTGGCGCGGAACTAACGGTAAAAAGCTATCTTGACTATATAAAGAGGAATAGCCCCAAAACGGTTATTGCGCAGCCATGCCCCGCAATTGTTTCCTTTATTGAAATATACCATCCTGAACTTCTTCCTAACCTTGCACCGGCGGACAGCCCGATGATGCATTCGATGAAGATGGCAAGAAAATATTTCCCCGAATACAAAAATTATAAATTACTTATTGTATCACCATGTATAGCAAAGAAAAGAGAATTTAATGAAGTAGGCATAGGTGATTATAATGTGACTATGAAACGGTTCGCCGAATATTTTGAACAAGAAAAAATACAGCTTTCAAGTTATCCTGAAGTTAAATACGACGGCAGCGAAGCGGAAAGGGCGGTATTATTTTCTACCCCGGGCGGATTGATGAGAACCGTCCATAGAGAAGCACCTGATGTAATTAATTTTACCAGGAAGATTGAAGGCCCTCATACAATATATCATTACCTTGAAAATCTCAAAGCGGATATCGATTCTGGCAAAACCCCCTTATTAATTGACTGCCTTAACTGTGAAAGCGGCTGCAACGGGGGAACAGGGACAAAAAGAGATAAATCACCCGATGAACTTGAATTTGCAATTGAAACTAGAAATAAAAAGATGCAGCGGTTCTATGAGAAAAAAGGGATGTTGAGCCGTTTATTCAAAAATAAAAGATTACATAAAATTATAGACAAATACTGGGACAGGGACCTATATAAAAGAACTTATACTAATAACAACTCAATATTTAAAGACGCTATAAAGATGCCTGATGACTCACAAGTAGATAAGATATTCAAAGATATGTTAAAAAGTGAAAAGAGAGATATTCTTGACTGCGGCCACTGCGGATATAATAACTGTAAACAGATGGCGGTTGCTATTTTTAACAAGCTTAATAAAAAAGAAAATTGCAATTTATACAGGCAGAATTATCTTGAAAGAAATATTGAGATAATGTTAAAAGAACTGGATAAATTATCCGAGGGGGATTTAACTATCAATATAGAAAATACCGGCAGTGATAATATAGGCCGGTTATTCAACAGTTTTAACAAAGCAGTGGAGAGAGTAAGGGGATTAATTTTAAAAGTTTATGAATCAATAGAAGCTACGGCAGAAGCAACGGATCAAATAAACTCGCGATCTGATGAAATGTCTAACGGGGCTCAGCAGCAATCTGCCCATACAAATGAAATGGCTTCGGCTATAGAAGAAATGACAACAACTATAGTTGAAAATACCAGGAATATAGGAAAGGCTGCTGATACTGCAAAAAAATCAAGCGAAATGGCAGTTAAAGGCGGGGAGGCAGTTCATCAATCATTGATAAGGATGAATAAAATAGCCGAGGTAGTAAATAAGTCAGCCGATACGGTATTTTCACTCGGTCAGAACAGCGATAAGATCGGTGAAATTGTTCAGGTGATTGACGATATTGCTGACCAGACCAATCTTCTGGCTTTGAATGCAGCTATTGAAGCCGCCAGGGCCGGGGAACAGGGACGAGGTTTTGCAGTTGTAGCCGACGAAGTAAGAAAGCTTGCAGAAAGAACTTCAAAAGCAACTAAAGAAATATCTTCTATGATCAGGGATATTCAAAACGACACCGGCAAAGCAGTGAGCTCAATGAAGGAAGGGACTAAAGAAGTAGAGGTTGGCAAAACCTTGTTCAGCGAAGCCGGAAGTATACTTACCGAAATAGTCAACGGCGGGAACAAGGTTAGTGAAATTATTAACCAGGTTGCTGCTGCCAGTGAAGAGCAAAGTAATACTGCCGGGCAAATTGGGAAAAATATAGATGAAATAAATAATGTAAGCCAGGAATCATCATCCGGAATACTGCAGATTGCGAGATCAGCCCAGGAACTTAACAGGCTTACAACCGGGCTGCATGATATGATAAATAAATTTAAATTCAGAGAAAACACAAGTAAATATTCCGTACGGAGCAACGGTAAATTAGTGGAGCATTAATTCACGGCTGAATGTTTTTTATGAAAGTTCAGGGTTTTGCGGGGGAGTCAAAAATTTTGGCGGATTGCTTATTGTTAAGAGGCAAATGTGAGGCTCACCTTGAAGGTGAGTCTCACGTAATTTTTGTTACTATGTCATCCATCCTGGATTCAGGATAAGGATTGTTGGGGGGATGGTTTGCTGCAAGCCTGCCAGCCGGCAGGCATTTCGCCCCTGACGGGGCTTAACAGAGGTTTGGATATCGTTAATTAAGAATGTTGAAATAATTATCGTTGATAATGTGAGTACAGAAATTAAAAGTTCACTCACAGATTGATAATCCGTGCTACGGAAATCAAAGCATCACTCACAGATTGATAATCCGTGCTACGGAAATAAAAATATGACGCACAGATTGATAATCTGTGCTACGGAGATCAAAGCATCACTCACAGATTGATAATCTGTGCTACGGAAACCAAAGCATCACTCACAGATTGATAATCTGTGCTACGGAGATCAAAGCATCACTCACAGATTGATAATCTGTGCTACGGAAACCAAAACATCACTCACAGATTGATAATCCGTGCTACGGAAACCAAAACATCACTCACAGATTGATAATCTGTGCTACGGAAACCAAAACATCACTCACAGATTGATAATCCGTGCTACGGAGATCAAAGCATCACTCACAGATTGATAATCTGTGCTACGGAAACCAAAACATCACTCACAGATTGATAATCCGTGCTACGGAGATCAAAGCATCACTCACAGATTGATAATCCGTGCTACGAAAATCAAAGCATCACTCACAGATTGATAATCTGTGATACGGAAATAAAAATATGACGCACAGATTGATAATCCGTGCTACGGAAACCAAAACATCACTCACAGATTGATAATCTGTGCTACGGAAATCAAAGCATCACTCACAGATTGATAATCCGTGCTACGGAAATAAAAATATGACGCACAGATTGATAATCTGTGATACGGAAATAAAAATATGACGCACAGATTGATAATCTGTGATACGGAAACCAAAACATCACTCACAGATTGATAATCTGTGATACGAAGCTGTCCTGCATTTTCTGCTTAAAAAGACATATTTTAATCATTAGGGGGTGCTGCCAAACTGTTTAATTAAACATTTAAGTAAATGTTTCGATAATATTTTTAAGTCGAACGGGTTTTAAAATAATTTTAAAAATTCAGTAATTAAGCAGCTAATTTTAGCACTGGTCTGGTTAATGCATTTTGCGGTTTCCGGCAGGAAATTATATAAACGGGTGTATTAAAGGAGGGTCTTTTATGTGCTTTACTAAAACAGTCCAAGTTAATAAAAAATTATGTAAAGACTGTCATAGGTGTATAAATGTATGCCCGGTAAAATCATGTAATGTTGACATGGAAGGCCATGTTGAAATCAATAAATATTTATGTACGGGATGCGGTGAATGTGTATCTGTTTGCCCTTCACACGCCCGCAAAGTTGTTGATGATTTTAATTTATTACTTGATTCTTTTAAAAGGAGAGAACAAATTATTGCCGTGGTAGCTCCGGCAATTGAAGCAATATTCCCCGAAACCTGTCTGAATTTCTATGGCTGGCTTAAATCTAAAGGAGTGGCCGCAATATTTGATGCAAACTTCGGCGCTGAACTGGATATTAAAAGTTATATGGATTATATAAAAAGGAACGACCTCAAGACGGTTATTTCACAGCCAAGTCCTGCTATCATTTCATTTATACAATTATATCATTCCGATCTTTTTCCCGATCTTGCACCTACTGATAACCCTGTATCGCATACAATAAAAACTATAAAGAAACATTTTACCGAATACAAAAATTATAAAATATTAGTAATATCTCTTTCTTTTGTGAAAAAAAGAGAATTAGATAAAGATGGTATCGGTGATTTTAATTTAACAATAAATCAATTCACGGAATATTTTGAAAAGAAAAATATAGAAATTTCACTTTATCCGGAGGTTGATTTAGACGGAAACGAAGCCGAAATGGAAATCGTACCAGCGGCTATGGCAATGTAATTTATCAATAAACTTTAAAATGCATCCTTCCGATCGTCCGCTAACGGACAGAACTGTCCGTTGATGTACAATCAATTCAATTCTTTATTTTTTATATATAAATTTAACTTGATTTATTTTGTAATTTCTTCTTATTTGAATGAATAATAAGCAGTGATAATTAATTCCGGATAAATCCGGGTAAAGGAGAGAAAAATGAAACATCTATTGAGGTTTCGGAAAAGCTTATTTTTTTTGTTATGCATGTCCTTCCTTCCGCTTCTTTTCATTCATCCGCAGGTAAATAAACTAGATAAAAACGATCTTGAAGAAACAATGCGCAATCCGTGGAAAGCGGACAGGTCCGTATTTATAACTGATTGGCTTGTGCTTGGTGCAATACCTATAAACTCAATAAACGAGCTCGATAAAGATTTTTTTGCAGATAAAAACGGGGAGGAAAATATCCGTCCCACGGAGGGAGATAGTGTAAATATTTCCGGAAAAGAATTTAAATGGACAAAGCTAAACGGCGTTGACAAGATAGATCTTTTAAAATTCTGCCAGGGCGGCAGGACGGAAGATGCGGTGGCATATGCCTACTCCAAAATAATCCGGAAAGAAGCGGGTAGAGTTTATTTTTACCTCGGCAGTGATGACGGTGTTAAAGTCTGGCTAAATGGAAAATTAATACACAGAATACCCGGCTTAAGAATGCTGCAGATGGATGAAGATGCATTCGTCGGGGACATGGCAGCCGGTGAGAATCATTTATTATTAAAAATCGGGCAGGGCAAAGGAGGCTGGGGCTACGTTGTAAGAATGATGGAAAACCGGAACCTGTTTAATACCATTACAGGCAATATAGAATTCACGCTAACTGATATTGACTCTTTAACAAAAACACTCAGGGTAGTTTCCGAAGAGAGCATTGATCAGAGTTTATTTAAACAGGCTGTAAATATGGAAGTTTATACAAGCGGCGGGAAAACAGTTACTGAAAAAACATTTGACTGCTCGCAGCCTGTAATCCTGAATTATAAGAACTGGGAGGACGGCCCCTACGAGTTCAGGTTTACATATAAAGATATCAAAGGAACTAAGCAGGTAAAATATCTTTCCTGGTATAAGGGTGATATTTTAACTGAAGCGAATAAAATAGTAAACAGCGCACCTGACAAAAACATCAGGACCCCGGAAGCATCATTGCACAGAATGCTTGCGGATATGATCTTGGATAAACTTGGAAATAATTTAAAGAATCCGGATTCTGCAAATTATCAGGGATTAATTTCTCCCATAATGGAATTTGAGGAGACTCAGTCCGGTCAGCAAATCAGGCCGGGCGGTTTTATAAGATTAACGTATATTGATGAAATAGATAATACTCCTCAATTTTGTAAATGTTATTTGCCCATAAATTATGATCCCTCGAAAAAATGGCCTATGGTTATTTTCCTCCACGGCGCTATTCAAAATATACCCGAATATTATAAAATTTGGGAAGCCGACAAGAGGCATGAAGACCCGGCCGACCTGGAAAATGTTATTTATATTGAACCACATGGCCGCGGTAATACATCCTACAGGGGAATCGGGGACAGGGATGTATTAAAATGCATAGAACTGGCAAAGCAAAAGCTTAATATTGATGATGACAGAGTTTATTTAATGGGAATGTCCATGGGCGGATTCGGCACCTGGAATGTTGCAACACGCCATCCCGGACTTTTCGCTGCTATAGCGACTATATACGGGGGCGATGACTACCATGTTAATTTTTCGAAAGAACAGCTTGCTGCAATGAGCGACAGGCAATTATATCTTGACGACAAGTTCAGTACAACTTCGCAAATGGAATCGTTGTTAAATATTCCTATCCTGGTTACTCACGGCGATCAGGATCAAACAGTGGATGTTAATCTTTCGCGGTATATAGTCAGAATGCTGCAAAGATGGGACTACAACGTCAGGTATCATGAAGTCCCCGGGAAGGGGCACGAGTCTTTGGGGCTGTATGATCAAATAGTTTCATGGCTGCTTCAATATAAAAGGGACGATTCGCCCAAAAATGTTCGTATTCGTGCTGCCGATTTAAGAACCGCATCAGCTTACTGGGTAAAAGTAAACCACAGGATAATTCCGGATCAATTTATAATTGTTGATGCGGAAGTATTGGCAGGCAATAACGTGCGTATTGATTCAAAAAATGCCGAGGAGATAGAGCTATCACTTCCCGGTAAATTAGTTGATTACAATAAACCCGTTAAAATAGTTTGGAACGGGGAAATTATTGAGCAGGAAAATACCGCACAGGGGAAAATTATATTAAAAAATAAAGAAGTTGTATACGGCTCTTTAAATAAAAATCCCCAGATTGCCGGGCCTATAGCGGATTATCAAAATACGCCGTTCATGATTGTTGCAGGTACAATTTCAAAAGATTCTACCATGAAAAAATTGATCTTACAAAAAGCAGAGATGATTGTAAACAACTGGAAATACGGCCAGAAATATGAACCGCGATTTAAAAAAGATGTTGAAGTGACGGATTCGGACATGATAAATTATACGCTGTTTTTATTAGGAGGAGCAGGGGATAATTCAGTGACGGCGAAAATCTTTGGAAAAATTCCCTTTCAAATCGATTCTAACGGCATAACTATAGATGGTAAGTTGTTTAAAGCAAAAAATGCCGTTCTTCAGGCAATATATCCAAACCCGTTAAACCCTGAAAGATATGTTGCGGTTGCGGCTGCAAATTCAGGTACGGGATTTTATTTCTTCAATCCCTATAATAGCGAGTTGAACGATTATGATTTCTTTATTTCAGACGGTAAAATTCCAAATTATTCTGCCGGTGCAAAGGATGAAAAAATATTAATTGCATCCGGATTCTTTGACAACAATTGGAAAATGAATAAATCATTTTATAACGAAGGCAGCGAAGAATTACGTTCTAAATGTGCAAATATGTATGTAAATGATGACCTGTCTACGAAAATTTCAGGTGTAACGGAACTGCCGGAAGAATTACTAAAATCTTATGCGGGGATTTATCAATCCGATATGGGATTTAAGATTAAAATTGTGCTGGAAAACGGGAAACTGAGAGCTTCGCAGGTGCCCGGTAACCTGTCGTTTGAGTTATCTGCAGTAAGTGAGAGCGAATTTTACCTGAAGGAAATAAATTTGTCAATTGGATTTAAAAAAGGAAATCCGGCAAATGATTATTCAATGGTAATTTATGAGATGGGAAACGAATATTCATTAAGTAAGGTGAAATAAATATTTTTAATAACGCTGCTAATATGCCGCTGCTGTGCAGCTTTAATAATTCCGGATGGTTGATGTTTGGAGCAGCACTATTTCGCCCCTAACGGGGCTCAGGAGAAGGTTTGTATGGGGGAATGTTTTGCTACAAGCATTTCGCCCCGAAGAATCGGGATTTGGATATCGTTAATTCAGGATTGTGAAATAATTTTGGAAATAATTATCAAAGCTGCTTTTAAGTTAGGGTTTGTTCAACAATATAAAAGGAATTACAGGTCTGTAATATTTAAACCCAGAAGCTTACAAGTACACATTTTATACAAGTTCATGGTTTTATGGGAGCCTTCCAACATTACAATTTTTCAATGTACGAATAAAGATAATTGCAGAGGATATCCAAATAAAATCGCTTCGACCCACACCTGCACCTCCCGATTAGGAATCGGGACTGCCGCCGTTGGCCACCGCCTTGGCGGGGTGAGCCACCGCCTTCTGCGGGGCTAGCAGGCTGAGAATAACCACATTTGCAGCATGCTGAATGTGAAGCACAGATTGATAATCTGTGTTACGGAGATCAAAACATGACGCAGAGGTTGGTAATATGAGATATGGAAATGAAAATGTGAAGCACAGATTTGATAATCTGTGCTACGGAAATGAAAATGTGACGCACAGATTTGATAATCTGTGCTACGGAAAAAAGAACATGACGCACAGATTTGATAATCTGTGCTACGGAAAAGTAAAAAAGTTATTTGAGTAAAATTAATTTTTTTGTTTCGAAAAAACTACCCGACTGCATCCGGTAGTAATATACGCCGCTTGGCAGATTACTCCCGTAAAATAGTACAGAATAATTTCCCGCAGCTTTCTCTTCATTAACCAGGGTTCTGATCTTTCTACCGATAATATCATAAACTTTTATTGTAACTAAACCTGATTTAGAAATAGCATAATTTATTGTTGTTGACGGGTTAAACGGATTGGGATAATTCTGTTGTAGTGAATAACTTTTTGGTAAGTTATTCTGATTGGGTGTTACACCGGTAATCAATTCCGAAAGCGGCCTCATCCAAAGGCCGTCTTCTGTCCCGGCAAAGATATTCGTGCCGGAAATGACAAGAGATAGTATATAAGTGTTCGTCAGGCCGGTATTGACCGCAGTCCAGCCTGAGCCGTTATTTGTTGAGAGATAGACTCCACTGCCATTTGTCCCGGCAAAGATATTCGTGCTCCCTGTCCCTGTGGGCAAAGCGGCAAAAGACAGGATAGGAGAGTTCGCCAGGCCGGAATCGATTTCAGTCCAGCTTGAGCCGTTATTTGTTGATAAAAAAACGCCGTTATACCAGGTTCCTGCAAAGAGATTTGTGCCGGTTGTTTCCGTGGAAGAAACGGCAAGAGACTGAACAACAACGTCCGTCAAGCCGGTATTTACTGTAGTCCAGCTTAAGCCGTTGTCAGTTGAAAGATACATACCGCCGCCGTCTGTTCCTGCAAAGAGATTTGTACCGGCTGTCCCTGAAGGAATAACGGCTAGTGAAGTAACATAAGACGGCCTGGTCAAGCCGGTATTAAGCCAGGCCCAGCTCGAGCCGCTGTTTGTTGAAAGAAAGACGCTGCTTCCTGCTGTCCCGGCAAAGATATTTGTATCGCCTGTCCCCGAATAGGCTATGGCAAAAGAAGTGACATCACTGTTAGTCAAGCCGGAATTTATCACAGTCCAGCTTGAGCCGCTGTTTGTTGAAAGAAAGACGCTGCTTCCTGCTGTCCCGGCAAAGATATTTGTATCGCCTGTCCCCGAATAGGTTATGGCAAAAGAAGTGACATCACTGTTAGTCAAGCCGGAATTTATCACAGTCCAGCTTGAGCCGTTATTTGTTGAGATATAAACACCGCCGCCATTTGTTCCGGCAAAGAGATTCTTGCCCGAGACGGCGAAGCAATTAATATTTGTGTAAGGTTCAGCTGTTTGTATCCACTGTGCATTTAATGCGACTATAAAAAATAAGACGATAAGAAAAAGTAACTTTTTGTACATTGAACATCCATAGATTTTTTTTGCCAGTATAACGTTTGTTGTGTGGCGAATGTGACGCACAGATTTGATAATCTGTGCTACGGAAATAAAACATGACGCACAGATTTGATAATCTGTGCTACGGAAATAAAACATGACGCACAGATTGATAATCCGTGCTACGGAAAATAAAACATGACGCACAGATTGATAATCTGTGATACGGAAAATAAAACATGACGCACAGATTGATAATCTGTGATACGGAAATGAAAATGTGACGCACAGATTTGATAATCTGTGCTACGGAAAATAAAACATGACGCACAGATTGATAATCTGTGCTACGGAAATGAAAACTTGACGCAGAGGTTGGTAATCTGAGATATGGAAATGAAAATGTGAAGCACAGATTTGATAATCTGTGCTACGGAAAAAAGAACATGACTCACAGATTGATAATTTGTGATACGGAAATGAAAATGTGAAGCACAGATTTGATAATCTGTGCTACGGAAAAAAGAATTTGACGCACAGATTGATAATTTGTGATACGGAAATGAAAATGTGACGCACAGATTTGATAATTTGTGGGACGGAAATGAAAGCATGACGCACAGATTGATAATATGTGGGACGGAAATTTCATTCCGGGATTCAGGAGAAGGATTGTTGGGGAGATTGTTTTGTTATAAATATTTGGTCACGCCGGCATGGCTACTGCGCGGGACTTAAAACAAAAAATCATGTAACATTGCGGTTACATCGGCTGCTGGTAATGTGATCAGGATTAATAACTTAATGTTCATTTTGTTATCACTTTAATTATTATCAAGTTATTTATAATCGGACTTCCTAAATAGTAGATACTAAATAACCGTTTTATTTTCATTTATTAATATTTTATCATTTATTATTTCAAACAAATCAAATCCTATTCCTAACCCAAAACCGATAACAGCGGCATATTGTGATATGCGGAGTAATGCCCAAATAATTCCCGAAATACCATGGACAAATACAAGGAATGTTATAAACACCGCAAAAATATTACATAAACCTAAAATTGCCGGGAGAATAAAACTTCTGAGCAGAAGAGGTGTGTATGAATATTTGTCAATAAATATTTTATAAAAAAGAACTGAAATGAACAGGCTGAGCATGAATATAAAATCAACTATTAGTGAAGTTACATGAAGTGATTTTCCGCGAAAAACCAGTTCCAGAATAAACAGCGCAATTGCAGTCAATATCTGCTCTTTAGCTTTGAAGTATTTTAAAACACTAAAAAAGACTGCGCCGTAAAAACCAAATGCGGTAATCATAAATATGTTGTAATGAAATGCAAATATGCTCGTGCCGTATATTAGAAGGCCGAGCATTATGCAAACTGCATAACCGGATAATGCAGTCAGCAAAAAATTTCTAATTTTAGTACTCATTTTATTCTCCCGCTTATTGAATTATAATAATTTATTTTATCATTATTATTTGCCAGTAACTTTACCGGCGATAATAAAAACTTTATATTATGATTGTGACAATGTTAAAATAGCTACAACCTAAAATTTTTATTCGCGTTATTTTAATTCCGGTTCGTTTTCATGAGTGTCCAGCCCTGAACATAGATAAACCGGTATAATAATAGTGTCTGATCTTAATGCCGTTATAATTTAATAATTATTTGGCCATGAACAAAGGTAAATACGGGAAATATGCATCATGCCCGATCCGGTGCATGTTTGTAATATTGGATTAATAATTTATATTTCCATTCATTCAATCAAACATTATCAGAGGAAGAATATATTTGAAAAATATTCAGGCGTCCCGCTCTTCCGGAGAATTACCGCTGAAAAACAAATATTTTCCACCTGGTAAGAAATTATTAACCGGATTTATCCCACTCTGTATTCTTGTTCAATCCCTTTTAATTTTAAATTCCTGTGGAACAAAAAACTCCACTATACCGGTTGAGCCTGTACTTCAATCAAGGGGACAGCTTATAAGCAGTACTCTTCTGGGAATTAATTCGGCACAAAGTTTACAACAGTTGGTAAATTCTTCAACATTATCGCTTCCAGCAAATTTAAAAATTCAATATGATGTGAGTGCTTATAAAATAGAATATTACACACTTGACCCGAACGGCAATTTAGTGATTGCATCCGGTTGTTTATGCGTTCCGGGCGGAATAAATAATCTGCCTTTGTTAAGTTTCCATCATGGTACCGTAACCGAAAGATCGGATGTGGCTTCCCAGAATCCTTTAAGCCTGGATACATTTGAAGGAGTTTTAGGAGCTTCCCTCGGATATTTTTCTTTACAGCCGGATTATCTCGGATTTGGTTCCTCCACAATACTTCATCCCTATCATAATGCCAAATCATCGGCAGATGTTGTGATAGACTTTATAAGAGCCTGCAGGGCATTTGCAAATACAAAAAATATCACTTTAAACGGCCAGGTCTTTCTATACGGTTATTCGGAAGGCGGATTTGTTACACTTGCAGCTCAAAAAGAAATTGAACAGAATTACAGCCAGGAGATTAAAATCACTGCTTCTGCGCCAATGGCAGGCGCCTACGATCTGCTTTTAACAGCACGCACTATCCTTCAGGATAATATATACGGCAGCCCCACAAATATTGCGTTTCTTTTGCTTTCTTATAATAATATTTACGGTTGGAATAAATTGAATGATATTTTTAGTCCATCCTATGCGGAAAATATACCTCAGTTATTTAATGGATTATATACCTCGTCTCAAATTGATGCCATATTACCCGATACCGTCAATAAACTGCTTAGACAAACTTTTATTGATTCACTTTTGCAAAACAAAGAACCGGAAATAAGTAATGCATTTTTAGATAACAGCCTACTGGACTGGATTCCTGCTGTTCCGATTGAATTTTACCAGGGTGACTCCGATGAACTAGTCCCTTATCAGAATTCAGTGGAAGCGGCAAACGTATTCCAGTCGCGTGGATGCAATGTAAAGCTTATTACTATCACCGGGGGCAATCATGAAAGCTCTGCAATTCCAAGTGTAATTGGAGCTTTTACGTGGTTCCAGACATACGGATTGGCACGAGTTTCTTTGAAATAGCACGAATAATTTCATATTAAAAAATTAGTGAAACAAATCTTTTTGTTCCTTCAATATACTCAGAATATAAAATGCCGAAAAAATTATTGTTCTCTTTCTAATTTGTTTTCAGGGGACAAGATTAATGCGGCATTGTGAACAAATTGGGTTATTAAATGTCATTTGAAAGTCATTACGTAATTCAGTCGGGGGATTGCGGAAATCAAAACATCACTCACAGATTGATAATCTGTGCTACGGGAACCAAAACATGACTCACAGATTGATAATCTGTGCTACGGGAACCAAAACATGACGCACAGATTGATAATCTGTGATACGGGAACCAAAATATGACGCACAGATTGATAATCTGTGATACGGGAACCAAAACATGACGCGCAGATTGATAATCTGTGCTACGGGAACCAAAACATGACGCGCAGATTGATAATCTGTGCTACGGAAATAAAAACATGACGCACAGATTGATAATCTGTGCTACGGGAACCAAAACATGACGCACAGATTGATAATCTGTGATACGGGAATAAAAACATGACGCACAGATTGATAATCTGTGCTACGGGAATAAAAACATGACGCACAGATTGATAATCTGTGCTACGGGAACCAAAATATGACGCACAGATTGATAATCTGTGATACGGGAACCAAAACATGACGCACAGATTGATAATCTGTGCTATGGGAACCAAAATATGACGCACAGATTGATAATCTGTGCTACGGAAAAAAGAACATGACGCACAGATTGATAATCTGTGATACGAAATTTCATTTCTGCGGGATAAGGAAAATACTCATCATCGAATTTGTTTGGAGGTATCTCAGAAGAATTTACACCTGTTTTTCTCCTTAATAAGAGAGAAGGGGGAGAAAAGAAATTATATCCGATATTTTTATTTAAGATGATTTTAAAACAGCCTCCAGCTATAATTGCACCCGGATTTATTACCGTCACCAGGACGGTTAATCTCATAGAATCCATAATCATAAGTTTTTTTTTCTCTTTATTATTATTAATATTAGAGAGACTTCAAATAAAATTATTAGTTAATAACTGCTAATTATTTTAACAGGGAAATAAATCATGATCAAAACAGTAAAACACCTGGAAATGCTATTATTAGTATTACTTTTGATCATATTTAACGGCTGCAAACAAAATTCTATAAATCCGCCTGAAGTTGACAATCAAAAATTAAATGAAGCTTTTACTCAGGCTGCATCATTTTCAAAATTACAAAGCCTTGTTGTTGCCAGAAACGGAGTTATTATTAAAGAGCAGTATTTCGGAACCGGGGGCGCGAATACACCTTCGGATGTCCGTTCAGTAACTAAAAGTGTTACATCGCTGTTAATCGGGATTGCAATAGACAAAGGTTTTCTTCAATCGGTAGATCAGCCAATCGGTCAGTTTATAAAACCGCTTGTTGACACCCTTTCAGCAGATAAAGCAGCAATAACAATAAGAGATCTTTTAACTATGAGCAGCGGGTTTACATGGAACGAACTTGATAATGTAAACGAATATAACTACTGGTTCTATTCGGCACCAAACCAGGTTCAATATCTTATCAACAGGGCTCTAGTTGCTAAACCGGGACAGGTATTTGATTACAACTCCGCAGCAGTACATCTGCTTTCCGTAATTCTTACAAGAGCAACCAATATGAAAACAAAGGACTTTGCGCAAAAATATTTATTTGATTCGCTGGGGTCAATTATAGGTTCATGGGAAACCGACGACCAGGGTTACAATAACGGCGCGGCAGGATTAAGTATTACTCCCCACGATATGATAAAGATAGGGCAATTAATATTGAATGGAGGGAGTTATAACGGCAAAAGAATTGTATCCCCTGAATGGATTGAACAAACAATAAGGTTCCATATAACCACAAATAATGCCCAGACGTTTGGACCCGGATACGGTTATTGCTGGTGGATAGGCGAAAACATTAAAGGCAATTACGCATTTGCAAACGGATATGGAGGACAATTTATAGTTGTAGTACCGGGATTGAATCTTATTGTTACATCAACAAACGTTTGGGGCGGTTTAAACACTGCAACAGCAGATAACGACTGGTATCAAACAATAAGTTTGATAATGAATAATATTATACCTGCGTTTAATTAATAGTGCTATAGACATTAGAGGAGGCTCTGAATGAAGTATTCACTTTATTATTCTTTCCTTATCCTGTTTTCAGTTTCTCTTTTTTGCAGTTGTATTTATGCGCAGGATTTTTCCCAGGTAATTCATTATAGCGTTTTTGCAGGGATGTCACTTCCGTTAAGTGATTTCAGCAGTACTACCGTTTCCGACGCGGGATTTGCCAATCCCGGATTCAGCGCAATGTTTGAAGCTGATAAAAATATTAATGAAAATATATACTGGGCATCTTCAATTTCATTTACACTTAATCACTTAGATAAGTATTCTTTGCAGAGTTCTTTAGGAAATAATCTTGCATTGCTGATTGGAAATAATATGGGGTTTCAGTCAAATGTATCCGCCGGTAATTATACAACAACGTGGATAATGACCGGTTTCGGCTTTGAATTACCTGTTTTACCTGATGTAAAATTTTATAGCGTTGAACAAATAGGCCTCCTGATTTCCACATTTCCGGATATTTCATTTTATAACTACAATACATCAGGAGTAATAACAACGACAACGGGTACTGCATTTGCCGCAGAATTGGGTGCCGGTATTATTATTATTGATCATATAAATATTGGATTAAGATATTATACAGGTGAGCCTTATTATAAGCAGACTTTAACTTTTTCCGGATCCACAGAAAATGTAAAAGAGGAATTCCCGGTAACGATATTACAATTTATGATTGGTTATAATTTTTAAACATGTTTTGTAAATTAGCGCTCCCCGACATAAATGTCGGGGCTACTTTAAATATCATTTGCGTAAGTTCAGTTAGTTATTAAAGTAAAAATCATTTGCCATAATTTATTACTATTTACTTAAAACTTATTGTATAAAACTTTTATGATGATTATTTTATATTTGTATATAACAGGAATATTCTGTTAACCCCGGAACAGGCAAGAGAACATTAACAAAAGAGGAGGAATAAATTTGAAACAGGTTTACGCAGTTCGCTCTGACAAAAAATTCCGGTTAAAATACATATTGCACCCTGCGGGTAAAAATATATTTTTCAGATTTATTCCGTTCTATACTCTTATTTTATTCCAGTTATTTTCAATTTCGTGCAGTAAAAAAAATACATACTCGCCTGTCGAACCGGCGCTTCAATCAAGAGGCCAGCTTATTAGTTCTACTTTATTAGGAGTTTATACGGCTCAAAGCCTGCAGCAATTGGTAAATCCCGAATCATCATTAATCCCGACTAATTTAAAAATTCAGTATGATGTAACAGCATATAAAATTGAATATTGTACGGTTGATCCCCAGGGCAATTTAGTAATTGCATCGGGCTGCTTAAGCATCCCAAGCGGACAAAAAAATCTTCCATTGTTAAGCTTTCACCACGGAACTGAAACTCAGAGATCAGATGTAGCTTCACAAAATCCCATAGCTGAAGAAACATTTGAAAGCGTTTTAACAGCTTCGCTCGGATATTATTCTTTACAACCTGATTATCTCGGTTTCGGTTCATCCACTGAACCTCATCCTTACCTGGTTGCCGGAGCGCTGGCCGATGAAGTTGTAGATTTTATACTGGCTTGCAGGTCGTACGCAAACAGCAGAAATATTTCTTTAAACGGACAGGTGTTTCTTTGCGGCTATTCCGAGGGGGGTTTTGTTACACTTGCAGCGCAAAAAGAAATTGAACAAAATTACAGCCAGGAGATTAAAATTACAGCTTCGGCACCTATGGCCGGCCCATATGACATGCTTTTAACTGCCCAGACAATACTCAAGGAAAATATTTACCCGGCCCCTGAAAATATGGCTTTTGTCTTTTATGCATATAATAATATTTACGTGTGGAATAAACTTAATTATATTTTCAATTCGCCTTATGCAGAAAATATACCTCAATTATTCAACGGGTCATATTCAACGGACCAAATTGATGCAGCGTTGCCCGACAGCATAAATGAATTATTAAAACAAACCTTTATTGATTCTCTTTTACAAAACGAAGAACCCACCATAACCAATGCATTTATTAATAACAGCCTTATAAACTGGACTCCTTCTTCCCCCACACAATTTTATCAGGGTGACGCCGATGAAATTGTCCCCTATGAGAATTCGGTTGAGGCATTCAATTATTTCCTTTCGAAAGGCTGCAATGTAAAGCTAACTACTATTCATGGTGGAACCCATGAAAGCTCGGGAACTCCAAGCTTTATTGACGCTTTAACGTGGTTCCAGTCATTCGAATTGACAAAAATTTCTTCGAATTAATAAAAAATATCTGAACCGGGATTCACAGGATTTCAGCCAAAGGCTGATGAGCCTCTGGCTCAAGAGGATTTACAGGATAAGCGCAAATTGTCTGAACTCCCGGGACAAGGAGTATTCACAGGATTTTCAACCAACGAGATAATATTCAAAAGTCTGGTAAAAAAATCAGATTTTTTTGAGAATTAATTTATTTATTTTTGCACCCAATAATTTAGGAGAAATAAAATGGTGGAAAATTCGCAAAAAAAATTAAAGCTTACAAAACGACAAGAGATGTTATGCCGTAATTATGCACAGAACGGACATAACGGATCAGCCGCGGCAATTGCGGCCGGGTATTCAAAAAAATATGCAAGAACTATAGCCTGCTTAATCTTTAAAAAACCGCACGTTCTTGAATACTTAGATGAATTGGAGCAACCGGTTAAAGAAAAGCTCAGGGTGACTGAAAATTGGGTAATTACTCTTTTAAAAAATATTTGCGATGCTAATATAACAGACTATTATGATATAGATCCCAAGACAAATAAAGTCCATTTAAAGGATCTGAAAAAATTACCCAGAGAAAAAACCTGTGCAATAGAATCGATACGATCAACGAGGAGCGGCCCGGCAATAACATTAATTGATAAGATAGCATGTTTAATGGGTATTGGCAAATACCTGGGTATGTTTAAAGATCAATACAGATTGAATGTTAATAATAATCTAATTAATGCAGAAATAAAAATTCCCGGTTTTGATTCTATTGAAAATGCGGAAGATACAACTAACGAAATTGGGGAGAATTACTAACATAAAGTTTGGTATAATAGCTCAACCCGGGGGCCAGCAGAATTTCCTGGAATCTTCATGTTTTGAAGTACTATACGGCGGCGCAGCGGGCCCAGGTAAAACATGGGCGCTTGCTATTGATGCACTTGGCCTGCAATTTAAAAAAAAGAGAATCAAAAAATATGCAATTGAAATTCCCGGCTACAGGGGTGTGCTTTTCAGGCGCCAGTCAACCCAGTTAGCGGATATTATAGAAGAGTGTGCAAAGTATTACCCAATCTTCGGAGGAAGGTATTTAGCGGGAAGAAAGGGCGACCCGGGCGCAAGTTTTTCTTTCCCGGTACGATATGAAAAAATGAGCACTATTTATAAAAATCCAGGCGGTGCAAGAATATATCTTTGTCATTTAAACAATGAAAGAGATAAAGAAAATCACCAGGGATTTGAATACCAGTTTGTCGGGTTCGATGAACTTACTCAATTTCTTTTCAGCCAGTATATTTATTTATTCTCCAGGTGCAGGAGCACAATCCCCGGGTTGTACCCGCGTGTAAAGGCAACCACAAATCCTATAGGAATAGGTTTAGGCTGGGTGAAAAAAAGATTTCGCCCTCAGATTGTAGAGAAGGATAGGAAATTCTTTATTGCAGATCCCGGGGATCAAAAAAATTATAGGGGAATTGAAGTTCCACGGGGTACTAAGCACGCTCTTAGCCGCCACTTTATCCCGGGCAGACTTGCGGAGAACAAAATTCTGATGAGGACTGACTCCGAGTATATCAGCAGGATAAAAGCTATGGGCCCGAAATACAGCAAGGCTCTGCTTGATTCCGACTGGGATGTAATGGAAGGGCAGTTCTTTGATATATGGAGCCCGGATATTCACATTGTAAAAAAAGAATTTTACCTGGATTGGCGCGATATAAATAATTTTAATGTAATCGGAGGGCTTGATTACGGCAATATTATGGCGCTTCATCTTCTGTTAAAGGATTGCAATAATAATGTCCTGATAATAGATGAGCTTAGCTCAATAGGGGAAACAAGAGATAAAAGGGTGATGCGTATAAAAGATTTCCTTAAAGTGCGGGGATTGGAAAAAATACCTGTTGTTGCAGACACCAATATGTGGGCGCCGGAAGCATTTGATATGAACCAGCGGGAATTTCCTGCGCAGGCATTTATGAATGCGGGAATAAATTTAATTAAAGTAAGCAAGCGCAGTGTGGATAATTATCATTACCGTGTTGCATGTAATGTTGCAATTAAAAATGCCTTGTATTATGAAGTTAGTGAGACCGGATTAATTACAATGCAGCCGAGATTAAAGATATACGAAAGGTGTAAAAAATTTATCGAAACTTTTCCAGCGCTTCCCGTCGATGAAGACGACCCGGAGGATATTCAGGGGCATGGGAATGAACAATCAGTTGAGGATCATTGGTACGACGCAGCAAAGATGGCGTACATGGTAATTAGCGAAACGATTAAGCAGGACATTAACAATAAACCGAAATGGCTGAAAGATATGAATGAGGCAAACAATAAAACAGATTTTATGGCGCAATGAATTACGTCGTAGCACAGATTATCAAATCTGTGCTTCAAAGTTTTTATATTTGTCTTTATTTTGTGTTACGGAAATAGAACATGACTCACAGATTGATAATCTGTGATACGAGAATAAAACATGACGCACAGATTTGATAATCTGTGCTACGGAAAATAAAACATGACGCACAGATTGATAATCTGTGATACGAGAATAAAACATGACGCACAGATTTGATAATGTGTGCTACGGAAAATGAAAATATGACTCACAGATTGATAATCTGCGCTTCGGAAAATGAAAACATAACGCACAGATTGATAATCTGCGATACGAGAATAAAACATGACGCACAGATTTGATAATCTGTGCTACGGAAAATAAAACATGACGCACAGATTTGATAATCTGTGCTACGGAAAATGAAGACATGACTCACAGATTGATAATGTGTGGGACGGAAAATGAAAACATGACGCACAGATTTGATAATTTGTGATACGAGAATAAAACATGACGCACAGATTTGATAATCTGTGCTACGGAAATCAAATCACGACAAAGTCAGGGTGGCAGTAGGTATATTTCCACTCCTGCCAATTCTCACACAGTCCGGCGTCCACAGGATTAAGCAAAACATACTTTACTTTATCATAGAGTTCTTTCTCCTCCCTGATAAGCCTGTCGAAGCTTTCACTCTGCCAAAATATACCTTCGCGGCCAAGTATTTTATTGGCTTCTTTTGCAGAAACTCTTTTTATTGACTGCATAATTTTACTTACACCTTTATTTTGCTGCAGCAACTCAAAGATCAGGTGTACATGATTCGGCATGATGCAGTAGCAGATCAGTCTATAATCTTTACCATCCGGATATATAAGGGTGCACCTGACTATTTCAGCTATTTCCGGCCTCAATAAATAATTATTACAATAAGCTGATTTATCAAGCAGGGAATCATACCCTTTGAATAACAGCCGGTCCCTATCATCACCAGGGGCTAAGGCATAAACTTGTTTATAAAGTTCTCTAAGCAGTCCCTCAGGTATTGAGTTGGCTAACCTGTATGTTATAAAATATTGCCCTTCATTGTAATATAAGTGCGGCAGATTCCTCCTCTGAAAAGTACGGGTTAACATTGGCTGAATTAATTTCCTCTTTTGAATAATATAAGTTAAGAAATATGAAAATTAAAATAAATAAAAATATAACAGTTCACGTAGATTGATAATTTGTGGGGCGGGAATAAAAAGTGACGCACAGATTTGATAATCTGTGCTACGGAAAGAAAACATGACGCACAGATTGATAATCTGTGGGACGGAAGTAAAACATGACGCACAGATTTGATAATCTGTGCTACGGAAAGAAAACATGATTCACAGATTGATAATTTGTGGGACGGGAATAAAAAGTGACGCACAGATTTGATAATCTGTGCTACGGAATCAAAACATGACGCACAGATTGATAATTTGTGGACGGGAATAAAAAGTGAAGCACAGATTTGATAATCTGTGCTACGGAATCAAAACATGACGCACAGATTGATAATTTGTGGGACGGGAATAAAAAGTGACGCACAGATTTGATAATCTGTGCTACGGAAAATAAAACATGACTCACAGATTGATAATGTGTGGGACGGAAAATGAAAACATGACGCACAAATTTGATAATCTGTGATACGGAAAGAAAACATGACGCACAGATTTGATAATCTGTGCTACGGAAAAAAAAAGTCTGGTAAAAAAATCAGGTTTTTTTTATAAACAATTTATTTATTTTCGCCCCGTCAATTAAAAAAGAAAATTATAATGAAAAACAGAACCTGGAAATTGCACGACGACGATGTTATCTTCGATATGATGCGGATGTTCAATAACCTGAAATCCGTCTTCCAGCCTCTTCATGATGAAATGACGCGCGATTATAATATGACGGTATCCCAGCTTCAGTGGCTACCCGAGTGGAAATCAAAACTGCTTGAGGAAGGGCGTCCCGCTAATGCTTACAATCTGCTGCGGCCGGTTATAAATATTATTACTGCGATTGAACTGGCAAACCGCAAAAAAATAATTGCAAAACCTACCCAGGGCGGCGAAGCTAAAATGGCGGAAATAATTACGCAGGTACTTTTAAGGTTTATGCATAATACCAAATTCGACTGGCACCGCACCCGCGTACTGCTGGATAGTATAATCGCAAAATACGGCGTGTATAATATAGGCTGGACGTATGAATATGACCCGGAAGGAGAGTTGGATATTACTGCAGTCGATCCCCGAAGGCTTATGTTTGAAATGAACTTTGCGGATCCAACCTGGGAAAAAGCTTCTTACATTTACGACAAACACCAGTTAAGCATCGAGGAAATACTTAATAAGTTTGCACTTGACGATGAAGAAATGCAGAATGCAATAATTGAAGAGGGCAGAATATTCTTCATGGAGGATACGGAGAAACGCGACAGATGGGTAAGTAAAAGGCTTAAAGCATTGTTCACCGCCGTTTATGAGATTGTAATGCACGGCGACAGGCACACCGGAAGCCAATCAATGAACAACGCTTACCTGAACTGGTTTGACCCGGTCACCGGAAAGTTTGACGTTCTTGAACTTCATGAAAAAAGAATTGAACGCAGGCTGATTGTCTGGGACAGGAACAGACAGAAAAATATAGATATTACGGAGGAATCAAAAAATATTGATGACAAGAGCATTGGTTTTGATAATGAGAAAATTGACGACCTGAAACAAAAATATGATATCGACGGCGAACCGAGGACTACCCTTGATTCACAGAAATTTATTACAACTGTTATTCCCGCTTTTCAATTAAAAGTAAATGAGCAGCCGTATCCTTTCAAACTGAGAGGCTATACTTATGTACCTAATTACTGCTATGATTATCATGCCGAGCCGTTCCGTTCGCAGAGTGTTATCGATGATTTAATTGATCCGCAGAGCGATTATAATAAAGCAAGGTCAACCAAGCTGGAACTGCTGCAGAGGTATGTTAACCGCGGCTGGATAATGGATGAGAACGCAATTATCGGAGTGGAGAAGGATTGGGAAACTAACAGGATTGCGCCGTACCGCAGGGTAAGAACCGGTTATTTTGATAAAGTTAAACCCGAAGAGGGACAGGCGATTTCCGCAGACCTGATCAGGGAAACATCGGAAACGCCTATGCTGATTGAGACATTATCGAATACGGGAGGATCAATCAGAGGGCAGGCGGCTGCAGGGCAGGAGCGCAGCGGGAAACATTTCCAGTTAAAGAGGAACCAGGAGGAGAAAAGTTTTTCATATTTGTTCAGCAATATTGAAAATTCTACAAAGGTGGTGGGGGAGGTTGCGCTGGCGATTATTCAGAACCGCTGCACAACCGAAAGAATTTTCAGGATTACGCGGGATGTTGATCCCTCCGTTAAGGAACCTTACGATATTACCGCAAATCAAAAGCAGTTCGCCCTTGATGAAAGCGGAAAGATAGTAAGTCGAATAGTTAATGATTTAACTATAGGCGAATATGATATTGAGATTGATACCACACCGTATTCATCAACAGCAAGAGAAATCGAATTTCAAAAAATGAGCGAGTTGTTTGAAGCGGCTGCCAAGATCGATGCGAAAAAAGCAGATGCGCTTTTACCGCTGATAGTTAAGATGGGCGATTTCCCTTTAGCAGATGAAATTTTATCCGCATGGGGTGAGGTGGAAGGAAGTCAGCAATATAAGCAGCAGGCGCTTGCACAGCAGCAGCAATTGCAACAGATGGCAATACAGATGCAGATGATAATGGCAAAGCTGGGGATAGAACAGAAGAAAGCCGTTATTGATGAGATAAAAGCCAAGGCCGAAGCCCTGCGGGTAAAAAGCGCTCATACAAATCAGCACGTTAAGAAAGAAAAAATAAATAATGCGTTAAGCCTGTTGCAAAACAGGATTCCACAAAAAATACAAGCGCAAGCAATGCAAAGGCAGGCTGCGCCATTTATAATTCATTAACACCGCGATATATCGCGGTGTTAATGATTAGAAGCAAAAAATGTTCAACCGTTTTAACGGTTTACCGTCACCTTTAATAACAAAAAAAAACAATAAGGGAAAAACCAAATGCAATATGAACCTCTCTACGACAAAATAATAGCCAAAGAAATTAAGCAGCCTCAATATCAACAGGAAACTCAGGGCGGAATATTCATCCCGGAAACCGCAAGCGAAAAACCTTTCCTGGCTGAAGTAATAGCCGCAGGCAGCGGGATGCTTACAAATGACGGAAATGTTATACCTTTAAAAGTAAAACCGGGCGATAAGGTGGTCTATAATACCGCTTCACAGAGTGTTCAGCCATTTAAAGACGGGATTGATGAATTTATTTTAATGCGCGAAGTTGATATTTGGGCGGTTGTGCGGGAACCTGTACCGGCAACAGATACGGTTTCCGCCTAAAATCTTCACAACGTTCTTAGTGAATCTAAGTGCTCTTAGTGTCTAAGTGGTGAGGTGTTCGATTTTCTTTAAAACAAAACCATTTTACCACTAAGACACTAAGAGCACTAAGAAACACTTAGAAAAAACATTTTTTTATCCACTAAAGAATATGTAACAAAAATAAATTTAAAAACGGGAGCGCCTGACGCCAGACGGCCTATTAACAGTATAATTATTACGCTTTCTCTCTCATCTCATATGGTAAAGGTGCTTCCGTTAATATATAAGCAATGAAATCTGAAGTACAATTAAAATTAAAAACAATTAAACCCTCAGCGGGTTTTATTGGCAGGATACCGGAAGAATTTGATCAATTGCCTGAGCATGCAATTATTCAAAACTTAAAAACGAAAGAGCTATTTAAAAAGAAAAAAAAGAGATGGATTAAACTTTTATGAAAATAGAAATCTTTACGCTGGAATATTTGAAATTTATTTTTTCCTCGCTTTGGTCGTTTTGGGGCTTTATTATATTACTTGCTGTTATAACCGGGGATATGAAAAGGTTGTTAGTCCGGTGGAAAATATTTATCGGCAAAGTTAATTTAAATTATAAGAGTAAATTGATGAAGGAAACGAAGCAAAATAAAAATTAATAAAGATGTTAACACACCTTGGACTCAAATAGTCCCCTCTTGGGAGGGGTGTAGGGGTGGGTTAAAGCGGTTATATTTAATGAACTTAATCAATCGCAGCCATTCATACTTTATAGAAACTGTAATGCAGCAAAAAATAAATAAATGAAAAAGAATCATATGATGACACAAACAAATCCCGAACTAAAACAGGCAGATAAAAAATTTGCGGAAATGATAAACGATATTTATGAGATTTACCGCCTTGGTGTTAAATGCGGCATACAAATAAATTTAAGCGGGAATACATCTGATTTTAATTATAAATATCAAAACATTGATCCCGATGGTATTAATAAAATAGTAAGTGCTAAACAAAAATGTCTGAACCCCCAAAGGGACAAGCACTGATTTTCAAATGATTAAATTAATGGACTATGATTGATATGCTGACCGAAAGATGTATAGGGGTTAATATTATAAAAAATAATCAGGGGAATCTCAGCCAAAGGCTGATGAGCCTCCGGCTCAAGTTTAATCACATAAATCAGCGGTTCAGATATTGTTCGAAATCAGTGTCTGAAGTTTAAGGATTGTCATAGGCGCACAGCCTTCGAAATGATTATTTATGTTGATGTAAAGATTTATATCCCGGTTCTGCATATCCCGGATTATCTCAAAAATGCTTTGTAGTTCTTTATCACGGTTGATATAAATTTTATTCCAGTTTCCGCCGCTTATCTTTTCTATCCCGCTTCTGTCCGGGCCATGCAGCCGGATTATGGCTGAATTCTTTATCTTATCTTTATTCTTGTTATAGGTTTCCGTTATGGGGGGCATAAAGTAGCCTTCCAAAAGCACAGGGGTCAGATGCAGTTCATTCAGAAATGAAAAGTAAGAAGGGGAGAGGTAGTTCGGATTTCGTATTTCAACTGCCAGCGGCAGGCTAAGCGGTTGAATTTTTTCAATAAATAACTGAAACCGTGACTGGAACACCTGCAGAGATGGCATCTTTTGTTTGTTAAGATATTCAAACTGGAACATGAGCGCCCCGATATGGTTTTGAATCGGCTTAAGCGCTGCAATAAAATCCATGAATAATTCATAAGACAGGAAATACGGATTTACCTTCAGGGGTTTTGTTTTATCTTTGTCCTGGTAATGCGTAAGTGTAAGAGAGTTAGGCAGTTTGATTGTAAATGTAAAGTCATCCGGTATAGAGTTTTTGTACATTACCACATCTTCTTTACGCGGAAGAACAACGGCTCCTTCAAACAAGGACCAGAACCATTGATCAACCTCTACAGTGTTATAATGTTCGGAGTATTCTTTAAGGTAGTTTATTTCCCCCGCGCCGGAATAAACCATTCCGCGCCATGAATCATACTTCCAACTGCAGGTGCCTATTTTTAGTGTTGCCATAGAAATTATAAATTATTGTAACCAATAAGTGTAAAACAACCACAATTAAAACATTTAATTTAGTATTTGCAACGAATAAAGGTTTAATATTACGTCCCATCCGGGACTTGGAAATTTATATTTAAGCATGTCGTAATGGTATTAATTTCCGAGATAGCGGTTATTCAGACCAGTATGGAAAATTAATTCCTATTGCATGCTTTTAATAAAAATAGCTCAAATATTTGTTTAATGTTTAAAGTTTTACTAAGTAACCGGATAGGTATGGTGTAAATTTATTATAAATATTTTACAATATCATTTTTACGGAACACACAATCGACCATCAACTCAGTAATATTAATGAATTTTGAAAAGCGGCTGATAATTCTGTAATTAATATGGTAGAACAATCGCAAAAAAATAATTCTGTTTACCAAAAGCCCGCCGGGGGCTCCCGGTAAACAGTAGAATAAAATTGAACTTATTTAGAATTTTCCAAAGCATCGGCAACTGCCCGGGAAAGAGAAGTTGTCGGCCTGCCGATGAGTTTTGAGAGCTGATGACTGTTATCAAACAGATCGCCTTTTTCTGTTGATACATGTGTTCCGGCAATGAAATGTGCAGCTCCTTCAGGCAAACCTGCTTTTACTAAGGCCCCGGCATATTCATCAACCGGTAGGTTTTGATACACTATTTTTTTACCTGTTTGTTGTGATAAAGCTTCGGCAAGGCCGCTCATGGTGAAAGCTTCATCACCTGCAAGCTCGTAAATTTTATTTTCATGGCCGGTTGTAGTTAATACCACGGCTGCTGCCTCAGCATAATCGGTACGCGTTGCGGAAGAAATTTTTCCATCTCCCGAACTGCCTGACAATATTCCGCTTGCAAGAACGCCGGCAAGAGAAGCCGTATAGTTTTCGGTATACCAGCCGTTACGCAATATTGTATACGGGATCCCGGAATTTTTCAATAAATTTTCCGACTCAAGATGTTCCCCGGCTAAAACAAGGGTCGAGGAATCCGCATGCAGCAGACTGGTATATGCGATGAATTTTACGCCTGCTTTTTTTGCGGCATCAATAACATTGGCATGCTGCCGGGCCCGCTTTCCCACCTCACTGCCCGAAATAAGCAACAGTTTATCTATCCCTTTCAGAGCGTCTGCCAGCTCCCCGGGTTTACTGTAATCAAATTCACGGACTTCTACATTAAGATCAGCAGCCCTTTCAGGTTTACGGACCAGCGCAACAATATTGCCTGCTGAAGTTCTTTTGAATAATTCTTTTATAACTATCCGGCCAAGCTGGCCTGTGGCTCCCGTTACTCCAATTTTCATTTTTAACTCCTTTACGCTTAAATTATATCAATAGCTTTTATATAGTTGCTTTCTAAATGAAATATACTTACATTTAGTAAGTCAATGATAAAAAGGAACTATCTAATAAGCAAGAGCTTACAAAATTGTAATATAGTTACTTAAAGGTTAGTAATAATAAATTAAAAGAGTTATGACCGAAAAAAAATTAGAAAAATACGGTGATCCCGGACAATGCCCTGTAAGAAATGTAGTTGACAGGATAGGTGATAAATGGACTATCCTGGTTCTTTTGCTCCTTGAAGACGGCAAGGTATTGAGATTTAATGAAATTTGCGGGTATATTAAAACCATTTCACAAAAAATGCTTGCTGTAACACTTAAAGCTCTTGAAGCGGACGGATTAGTTAAGCGGACTGTCTATCCCCAGATTCCGCCAAAGGTAGAATATGAACTAACAAAGCGGGGAAAATCATTGCTGCCTCACCTGCATGGCCTGGTAAACTGGGCAAAAAACAATATGGAGGAAATACAAGAATCAAGAGAAACATTTATAAATAATACAAGTAAAAATTAGGTAAGATTTTATTTTTTCAGTTTATTATAAAATTGATAGATACCCTTTATGGATTTCCGCCGCAGCGGATTAACCTTGTATGTTTATTTGTTAATGGTCTACAATAATTTCATCCCACATGGTGGCAAGCTTTCGGGATTTGATTGCAATATTGATATTTTTCTAACTATATATTTAAATGGCCCCGGTTTAAAGATATGACAATTATTAAATCATTTATTATAATATCACAAACTCCTCCCAAAGGGACTCCTTTGGAGGAAGGAGTGAAATTATTATAGAATAAATGAAAAGAAACAGAAATCAAACCTGAAAGCAGTTTTATTTAATTAGTACCATCTTAAGGGCTTTAACAAAATGTTCATTAGTTGTAATTGAGTTAGCTGTTATTCTGGAAATATAGACTCCGCTGGCATATCTGCCTGCATTCCATTTAATTACATAACTTCCGGCTTTATTTATTCCATTTAATAATGTTGCTATTTCCCTGCCAAGAATATCATATATTTTTATTGTTACTTTGCTTTCAACCGGCAGTTCATACCTGATATTTGTTGCCGGATTAAATGGATTGGGGTAGTTCTGAGATAAAGAATATACTTTAGGTAATTCATTCTTTGTTTTATTTATGCCTGTTATTATTTTTACCTGGCCGTCCTTCAGGCTGAAAATATTTTTTGAGCAGGAAGTTTCATCCCACGCAGATGCACTATTAAAATGAAGAGTTGTTGTAGTTGTTTGAGATGAATTTACTGCAAATATTAGTTCAATCAATCCGCCGCTCTCATTTATAATTCCTTTATTGCTTGTTAAGGATAAATTTACTGTGCCCGGCTCTGTACTTGAGCTGCCTATTGAAAAGCTTTTTGTTAATTCCGATGAATTGGCATTTATCAGAGTCATTAATGAAGGATCATATGTCAGAGCTAAATTCATTCCGGCTATCCCGGAAACATTTACGCCCGTAATTATTACCTGAACTGAATCTTTTTCAGTTACCTGGTTTACTGCCAGTGTACTTCCATCCTGCCTGAGCCAACTTGAATCCGCATAAGGCCCGCCGTAAGCGCCAATATCATTCCTGGTACCATCTACATCATTATATTCCGGATCAGGATTGCCTGCATTAATACAGGGAGAACCCGGGAGCAATCTATAATTATCTGTTGATGTATCTGCAAACATGATAACGGTATTTATATTATGGATGCCGTTTATTCCATTATAATTTACAGCATTATTCCAGAATGCATTATAATCCATTACAGAGGCGGTGGAAAAACTAACTCCATAATCTGCATTATTTACTATTATATTATTTTGAATATTTGATGTTGAAGATGAAGCATCTATCCCGATACCTTTTGTTGTAATAGTATTGTTCACAATATCAATATTTGAAGAATTAACAATATAAGAGCCTGCGTAAAAGCCTGTAGCGTTAGTGCTTTTATCTATTATTAAATTATTATAAACTTTGTCGCCTTTTTCATTAGTCATAATTATACCAAAACCGCCGCTGCTATAAATAAAATTATTTTTTATTGTTGAGCATGACTGGCTTAAACTTACAGCCCAGCCTCCGCTTAACGCTGTTATTTTATTGCCGGTTATAGTAGGATTTGAATTATCAACACAAAATATACCCTGCGTATTCGCAGTTAGAAAATTATTTTTTATCAGGGGGCGTGATTTATCAATCAAAATATCCGTGTTCTTAAAATAATTATTTTCAATAACCGGGCTTGAATTATTGTAGCAGCCAATACCGAAATTTTGAAGTAATTCCGTTTCAAACAAATTATTTTTAATTACAGGCGAGGAAGACTGGCAATTTATAAATGAATTCATTTGTAAATGCACACTATCAGATTTGAATGCAAATTCCGATACCCCGCCATTTATTATATTATTGAATAAAATCCCAAAATTATTTGAAGCACCTACCAAGTTAGTTACAGACGAACCGCTCCCGATTAAAGAAACACCTTCTTTCATTGTGATCGATTCGTGGTAATTTCCGCCTGCGACTAAAATTGTATCGCCAGCAGCAGCAGAATTTATTGCAGCAGTTATTGTATTAAAAGGGTTTTTCCTGCTTCCATCCTGAGAACCGGAATTTTTTGCATCTACATAAACATAATATTTGCTGCTGGAGGTATTATTTACAACAAATGCTCCGTTTGTAAGGCTTATTATAAATATATTATTTGAGCCCACATCAAAAAACCGGTCATCCTTTAATGCAAGCTGTGAGGCGTCATTAGTCTTTGAATTTGGATTAACGATAAGATTTAATTCCAATATATTATTAGAATATAATGTTGTACCTGAATCAGAGGAAATAGTAAACTTTATTTCGCCCGGAGATAAATTCTGAGGCGTTAAATTAAAATTACGGGTTGCACCGGTAAGTTGGGAATTAAGAAAAGTAAGGAGTGTATTGTCATATTCAAAAGTAAAAATCGCTTTAGCTAAACCTGCGGTATTATCCAGGCTTATAAAAACCGATACTGTATCCCCGGGATATCCCGATAAGCTTGAAACATAAACCGATCTTGTCAATTGTGAAGATAGATTTAAATCAAACGGATCAGGCCCTCCATAAGCTCCGATATCATTCCTCGTCCCGTCAACATTATTATAAGCAGGATCAGGGTCGCCTGCTTTTTTACATTGCGAATTCGGTAGTAAATGATAATCCTGCAAATATTCATTTGTAAATTGAGGGTCAACCGACATATTTGTAGCAGGATACACCGTACCAATATTATTCGTAATCAAGATATCATTATAATTGATTCCGGCTAAAATGCTTGTGGAAGTATTAAATGCCATTTCACCGAGTAAAATATTATTCTCTACTATACAACTTGAATCGGTAACCAACTGAATATTATCTTGGGGGCTACCCGGAACATCAATAATATTATTGATAATTGCAGCGCTGCCTTCATAAATTATTGTTATTCCAACCTGGGCAGCTATAATTATGTTGTTTTTGATAACGGGATGGCATAAAAAACCGGTGGTAATAACTCCTATATTGCATTGGGAAATGAAATTTTTCGTAATAACTGGTGAAGATGAATCGCTTGCCAGGTTAATGGCATAGTTTCCTCCCCGGATAATGTTTTCAGTTATTATTGGCGAACCTTTTTGACAGGATAAAGAATTGGGGAATTTAAATCCTTTAATTATGCAATCATTAGGGACTGATAAAGTAGAGCTTATACTGCATTTGTCTGCCCCTGCGCCTATCATTGAAACTCTGTCTTTTATATCGAAATCTTCATTATATACTCCGGCAGCAATTCTTAAAGTATCACCTGCCGAAGCCATGTTCATTCCCTGCTGAATTGTGTTTACCGGGTTATTAATGGAACCATCCCCGCCGGAGCTTCCGCTAATACTCACATAAATATTTTTACCGGAAAAGTTTAGCGGTGCTTCATTGGAGAAAATGCTTTCATTGCGGCTGGAATCAATGGCTGTAACAACGTAGTAATATATTTTACCTGCTTCCGCGGAGCTATCAACATAACTTAACCGGTTTTGAGGCACAATCCTGTACCAGTCCGCCGAATATATTTTTGATGCCATACCTCTATAAATTTTATATTCCCAAACATCTTTATCAATATTAGGCAGCCAGTTTAAAACTACTGATCCCTGAGAACTTACTGCAGTTAAATGGAGAGGGGGCTTAGGAGGTATAGTATCATTGGGGATATAATTTATGCTTACTGATTTTAGCACGTAAGAATTTCCATATTCAGATGTAAAGATTGCTTTATACTGTATATAGCGGTTGCCATTATGAATATAATTAATTTTTTTACTGCTGCTATCGTTATAAAAATCCGATAACCCGGTTGGGCCGTACCAGGACGAATTATTAAGCTGATTTATTGTATTGCCAGACCGCAACTGAAAATTTAAACCCGATGCGACGTAAGTAGTATAATCCCATGAAATACTATCAAAAGAACTTCCTTCAGGGCTGCTGTCATAGATTGATGAAATCATTTCACCTGATAATGTCGGATCGAATTTCCAGCCCGTAACATAAATAGAATTATCGCACCACCAGGATATTTTAAAAACGTTATTCACAAGTATAACTTCAGGATTTTGATTGTTCCCGCTCGTTTGGATTGAATTTAGTTTAACAGCCGTTCCAATTGGAATACCTACAGGATTAAAAAGCTGCCCCATTATACTCTTTTCGCCGGTATTTCTATTAGCCTCCCACCATGAAACAAGAAAATTTGAATTCTTATCAAGGCACAAAACAAAATTGGAACTTAATGCCATATCAAGAGTATCAGGGAAAAGAATTACATTACCTAATGGTGTACCGTCATATTTAAAATGTTGTAATAATAATTGTCGATCGCCCGCAGCATCGGTAGTACCAAACCATTGTGCCCAATAACCGAGAGAATCAGCGGCTGCTATTGGTAAACTTTCACTTATAGTAAAGTAATCCTGATTTAGCCTTATTGCATCTCCAATTTTGTTTCCGTTTATATCCCTTCTCTCTACATAAGCTTTATCCAGGTAGTTTACTCTGAGCGAATAAAATATTGAAAAGCTGTTATCAATATTATTCGCAACCGGGTAAGCAAAAAACGAAGCCTGGCTTCCTGAGCCGTTAATTTCAAAATTATTTCCATTTTTTACCGAATCATTAATAAAAACCTGGCCGTACATAAGTTCGAAATCAGTTCCAGAACCGGTATACGACCACACGACGATATATGTACCATCATTTAAAATTGCGGAATAGGAATAAGAGTAAGGAATGCCAGAATTTAAATTTTCTTCATTAACCTTTATATTATTGGTAAGCCCGGTTCCATCAGCAGCATACTTTTTAACATATACATTGCCGTTATCAATCCACGTATTTACTATTTCACCGGAATTATTGACGGATATATCCCGCAAATATGAATTATCTTTGTAATCTTTAATTGCGTTTATAATTGGATATTGGAGTTGTACTTCTCCGCCTGAGTCATTATTAATTATTAAATTGCTAAGTTGATTTCCTGAAAAATCATTAACAGTAGTTTGAGTCCATGTTTTGATGTCTACCTGTGAATAAGAAGAAGTAACTAAAATGGTTAGTGAAAGGGAAAAACAATAAAGCAACAAATTTTTCATGGCACTTGCCCCCCATAATTTACGAAACTGATTTTATCATATTTATTATATGATTTAACATACAAAGTTATTTAATGCACGTTGTTATAACTTTAACTAATGTATATTTGAAAAATAAACACTTAGCGGGTATTTACCGATTAGAAAAACATAATTTGTATTATCAACTAAATGCCTCGCCTGAATACTAAAAAACAATGAGTTTTTTTTAATTACTTTACCTTTGTATAAAATATAATAAATCTCTTCTAATTAGTAAATAGTAAAATAATTAAAGTTTAATAAACGCCGGGTTATAAAATGGATAAAGCTAAACAACCTAAAAATTATCTTACCTTAATTGCTGTTTCTGCTCTATCATTTATTTGCGCATGCGCAGCACATGAAGCGATTGGCCATGGAGGAATTTGCCTTGCCGTCGGGGGCAAGATTAAATTGATAACCACGGTATATTTCAGGTGCACGGGCAGTACTCCGTTGGTAGATGCCGCGGGCCCGGCTGCAAATCTTTTAACCGGATTTATATGCCTTTATCTTTTAAGAAAATTTAGTCCGGCTCAACCGCTAAAGCTTTTTTTAATTTACTCAATGGCATTTAATTTATTCTGGGGATCAGGCTATTTCATTTTTTCTGCAATTACGGGAAGGGGAGATCTGTATTATGTTATAAGGGATTTAAACATGAGTCCTTTAGGTTTCTGGAGATTAATGTTAGGATTAGCCGGAATAATCATGTATTATTTATCGGTACGCCTTGTCAGAAAATATTCTTTAACAGGTCTGCCATTAATAATTCCTTACCTGACGGCGGGAATAACTGCGTGCATTTCCACGCTTTTTTACAGGGGGGATATGCTGCCTGCACTTCATGATGCTTCGCTTGAAAGTTTTGTATCGGGGATTGGTTTAGTTATAATTTATTTTATGAGGAAAAGAAGAATTGAAGAAGATAAAAACAAGTTCATAGTTGAAAAAAGTATAGGGTGGCAGGCTGCTTCTCTTGTTGTTACAGTCATTTTTATTCTGACAATGGGAATCGGGATAAAATTTTAAAGATAGATACGTTTCACATAAATGTTATGGATATTAGTAATGTACCGGGAAAGTATCTGTGCAAAATTAAACCCGAAGTTGAAGAAAACCTTGTATTTTTAAAGTTGTAAAGCCGGGGCATGCCCCGGCTCTACAGCAAGATCAAACATCGGAGCTATCTTACGTTAAATCAATTGTACTTAAGCAGGCCGGTGTGTGAAATTAACTTCCATTCCGCGCCTATCTTCGTGTACACTTTACAGGCGCGCCCTTTCCAGTGGATTTCTGCACCGCTCTGGCGGTGACGCCATAAGGTATCAACATCTACCACTGCAAAAGATCCGTCCTGTTCTTCACTAACCGTTATTTTTACTGTATTCCTGATGTTATGAACAAGAGTGTGGGTATCGAACAAATTCTGCCAGACTGCTTTCCAGCGTTCGCGATTGTACCTGCCCATGGGACACACCCAATCAACCGGGTCATGAGCATTTTCATCTTCCGGCCACGGCCATACCATATCAGGATGAAACATAGAAACCAGTGCATCGGCATCCAGCTTGTTCCATGCTTCTGTTTCCCGGTTTACCATTTCCTGAATTTCATCTTCGATTGATTTGGACATAAAAAATTTTCCAGGTTATAAATATGTAATTAGTATAGAATTATCACAATTATTAAATCTATATGTGTAATATCACAAACTCCTCCCAAAGGAGTCCCTTTGGGAGGAGTTTGGAATTTGTTTATTTGTTGATTGTCTACAATAATTTCATCCCTCCGGGATTTGATTGCAATATTGATATTTCCATCCAGCTAACACAGACACTACAAAAATAATGTCACTCCTTCGGAGTTTGGAATTTGTTTATTGTCTACAATAATTTCATCCCTCCGGGATTTGTTTCATATATTAATAGTCTCCGAACTTGTTTAGGAAAAGGTGACTTCAATGATTTCATCCCCGCGGGATATGCTTACTAACGGAACATATATCATCCTAATATTCATTTGTTCAATTCTAATAGTGTTTTGCCATGTTTATTCCCGTAATAAACCATATACAGCGCCATTGCAGAAGTTCCGGCTGCACAGCCGTACCCGGTAAATGCAGTTATATAATTTTGATGGAACGACCCGTTAGCCGTTAAGACGATGCCAGCTATTGCTATTATAGTTATCCAGGTGCCGACAAAGTAATGAACCGTACGTTTAAATACTACACCGAGCGGGTAAAAATGCAGACCGACAATTAAAGCAAAGCACGGAATGAAGAACTGAGCCAAATTTATATTTACAAGAACATTTATCACCAGGAATATTAAAACACCTTCGGAAATAAAAATTATAATAAACCATTTATTCTTCTTTTTTTCATCCGGGGTTTCTTCTGCCGGCTGATTAGTACCGGATAATTTTATAGCCGTATTGAATTTAATATAATATGATATAAAAAATATGATTAAGATAACAAAAATAATTCCCGGTAACCTGTATGCCCAATTGTCCATGGCAATTCCGGCTATTGCCGTCCAGATACCGGTAACCAATATCATTAAGGACAGCCCGTCTATTATTCCTTTTAGATCTTTAGAAAGTTTTTCTGAATCCATATAGGCCCTTCTTTGTATTTTAAAATATTAATGCGCCTGATCAGGATATGACCAGTGAAGATTTTTCAACCGCCAGCCCTCCGGCCTGCGCACGGCAAGGGAGGTGAAGTAACCATCTACCGGGGTTTGGCTGCCGGAAGTATCAGTTATGGTCTCATGAAAAGATGCCCTTATAATTGCAAGATCCATTGTGAGAGGATCAACATTTAATCCGCTCCATGTTAATTGAATGTTTCGTACTCCTTTTGCAAAGATTTGGACAAAGACGGCTGCCGAATCATAATTGGGGAAAACAAGTTTCCCACCGGAAGCCATAAAAAAACCGGGTGATTTATCAAAATAATGCAGCCAGGCATTTGGCCCTTCATGTGAAATATTATGTGCAATATTAGCTGCCAGTCTGCTTACGCTGTCCTTTACACTCGCCGCCTGCGACTGATTTAAGTTATTTGAACCCTCTGTTCTGCATGAGGATAAAATAAACAGGAAGGAAACTATAAATATTATTGTACAAACCGGGATAAAGGTATACCGGTATTGAATCATGCTATTGCAAAGATTCATTTTTACTGATTTATGATGCTCTGCCAAAATTCCTCCTGTTTCTATTCATTTGCTAAAATTCAGTTAAAGATAAGTATTTAATTTAAGCTGTTATAAATTTATTTAAGGGGAATTAGTACAAAATTGAGACTCTCTTTCATATAGCTGAAGTTATACAGATATTAAAAATTTTATATAGTAGTTCCAAGTTTTAACAGAGCCTGAACCGATTCGATCGAGAGGGTACAATGAAACCCGGACTTTATTGACTTTTCCGCCGAGGAGGATGAGTCTATGCTTCAAGCCAACATTTTTAAACATTTAGGCTAAAGCCGAACATGTTTTATAATTAAGCAATCCCCAGACATAAATGTCGGGGCTACTTTAAATATCATTGGTGTAACTTCATTAATATAATTAAATTATTAAAAAGGGCAATAGTTCTAAGACACTTTAGAATCAATTACACTCTGAATATGGGATTTAATTATCAATATTCTTCATCCTCAAATTTATTCGGAATAAAATCAAGCTGGTTTTCCGGGATCTTCAATTGTATTCCGTACGTAATTGCATCCGACCAGGTTGATTTATCAGGCGATGCTTTAAATATTTTATTTTTAAATACAATTACCAATTCATTACCCCTGTAAAAGTGGAAATAGAATTCTTGTTTTCTTAAGAAAATTCTATCAGACATATTGGTTTGAAATGCTTTTATAACATTATCAATATTTCCAGGGGACACTTTAACTTTATATAGCGTTATCAGTCCGAAAAGAAATTTCCTTTTACCGATAACCTCTACAGTATTAAAAATAGATTTATCTTTTTGGCTTAAATTAATAATTATCCCGTGATATTCTTTACCGGAGGAGTTTTCAATTCTCATAAATATACATTCATCAGGTTATTTAATTTATTTACACCCATTTAGATATAAACAGCCGGCCGGGCTGATTTTAAGTATGCCCGGTACCATGGATAACCCCTTTTTAAATTTAGGTTTTATTCTTTATTTTTCAGAAACTTTGTAAAGTTCATTCGCAATCATGTATGCTAAAGTTCCAGTAAAACAAAAAGTAATTATATGTATACATTTATTCAATGAAACTTTTCCTTTTCCTTTCGTGCAATAAAATTATATATATGTCCCCAGTACAGGAATAAGGCGGTGACAGCAAGAAAGAGCTGAAACCTGCCAAGCGAAAGCATATACCATCCAGAATCCCTGAGATAATACCATATTAAAGCGCTGTTGATAAAAGCATGCAGCAGTATAGTTGTTAAATAACCTATGCTCCAGCCTAATTTTATATTCCATTTCTTGTTATAAAATAGATATACATTAAATAATAGAATTGTTGTTAATATTGAGTGGCCGAGTATTACACCAAACCGTTCCCCTATAAATCCCAGCCAGTAGAATGAATGAAATGCAGATAAAAGATCTTTTGCGCGGACGGCCAGCCAGATTGCCTCCATCGTGCCGAATCCTATTCCGGACACAGCCCCGAATTCAAGAACCGATACGGGAGAATTAAAAAGTTTTTTCCTGAGTTTTCCGAATGGAAATAACCATATTCCTTTTAAGAACTCTTCTATTACAGGCGCCATAAGTAAAAGAGTTACCGCTATCCAGAGCGGGTATTTTTTGAAAACCAGATCATCCTGGATACCTGAGCCCAATTTATACTGAATAAAGTAAATTACCGGTTTACGAATGTAGACGCCTGCAATAAATAAAACGGCCGGGGGAAGCAGAAATAAAAAATTTGTTTTTAATTCTAAAAAAAATCTGTTGAACAGGTAAAAAAAAGATAATGATAATATTACTATAATAACAATTGAAATGACAAACATTAAGCAGGTTCCTCTTTACGCAAATCATTAAATTAAAATAACAAGCAGGCCAGAAAAAAATATGCCGGTTATTTTGGATAAAATATTGTTAATTACGTCTGCATTAAAATCAACGGCTATTTAAGCTGTTGCCTGTTATTCTCCCGGCTGCCGTCATCGGCAATACTTTTATAAACTATTTTATGTAAGCCCCATTTCCCGCAGTACGGGCACTTTTCATAAGTGCGTGTAAGGAGGCTTACCCTGAATTTGATGAAATTAGTTTCATACTCCGTATTGCAATTTAAGCACTTAACGGTTTTTAAACTTATCATTCTTAAAAACCCCATATTATACCACGTAACTTCAATTACGTAAGTGTGGTCAAGATTATTTAAAAGGATGTGAGGAAATTCCTCACATCCTTTTCATAAATTGATTTGGATAGTATAATAATATTCCATCCGGATTCAGCATTTGCTGATGGAATATAAAACCGACATTCTAGAACAGATGAAATGGCCAGGGCCTTGGGATGAACAGCATCATAAAAACGGCACCAACCAGCGCCATATTCTTTAAAAAATTAATCATTTCAGTCATTTTAGCCTGAGGATCTTTAATAGCCCAGAAATTGTGCATCAATATGGACACCGGTACCAGGAAAACGAAAAGGCACGCGAGGCCGGCACGGGGATGCACCCCAAGAAGAATGCTAAGTCCGCCGGCTAGAAGCAGCAAGCCTGTAATAGAAACAGCGGCTGAAGGCACCGGTACCCCTTTACTCTTTGAGTAGCCGGACATCATTTTTATATTCACAAAATGATTTATGCCGTTAAAAATAAAATACCCTGCAAAGATTACTCTGCCTATAATAAATAAATAATCCATAGAACGTACTCCTTTCCTTAAAATTATATTTTAAAGACGGTTTAATTTTATATAATTATTAAATTATTGAACAGTACCGATTATTTTTGTTTTAAGCCTGCAGAATAAATGCTGTTAATAAGGATCTATTATTTTTTCAATTTTATTTATTTACCGACAGAACCTGATCCTCAACCCCGATTTATAAGTACGTGTCTGAACCCGGATAATAATTTCCGCAACATATTTATAGAAGCGCCGTAAATGAAGTAATTCAACTTAGCTAATTTTTTATTAAAAGGAAATAAATAAGTTTGTTAACAAATTGTCTGAACCAGGATTCACAGGATTTCAGCCAAAGGCTGATGAGCCTCTGGCTCAATAGGATTTGCAGGATAAGCGCAAATGTCTGAACTATGATTTATGTGATTCATATGATTAGCCTGATTAACGGTGTAGAATCGCAATCAGTCTGAACCGGGAATCGCAGGATTTCAGCCAAAGGCTGATGAGCCTCTGGCTCAATAGGATTTATAGGATGAGAATAAAATGTCTGAACCAATGATTTAGAGACGGAGCATGCCCCGTCTTGTACGAATAATTACAATGTCAGTACGTATAGGGTCGCGGCCACCACCCTGTCATGGCAAACATGCCGGGGTATTTTAAATATAAGCGATTCAACCCACCGTCGAGACCTCCCGAACGTATCGAGACAGGCTCTCCCGAGAGGAGAATAATGGGGGAATTGTAATATTGCAATTACAAGTTTACACGCTTATAAAAAATATTCTTTGCTACTTCCGCCGTGATAATATAAAGTAAAATAATTAACCCGATATAAAGAAACAGCGGGAGTGAAAGCGGACTGAACCCCAAAATACCGGCAATAGGCGTAAAGGGTAAAATTATTGTTACAGCAACAATTGTTAAGGTAGCAATTAAAAGATACTTTCCGGGTTGACTCCTGAAAAACGGCCTGCGGCTGCGGATAACAAGCACAATGAGTGATGCGGATACAACAGATTCTACAAACCAGCCGGTTCTGAACTGAATTTCATTTGCATGCAGTACAAGGAGCAGTACGCCAAAGGTAAGGTAATCAAACACAGAACTTACAATTCCGAACGTAACCATGAATTTACGGATTGCCTTAATATTCCAACGCCGCGGATAATCAATCATTTCTTTATCTACGCTGTCTGTTGCAATTGTCATTTCCGGGAAATCCGTCATTAAATTTGTAAGTAATATCTGCTTGGGAAGCAGAGGGAGAAATTTCAAAAGGAGCGATGCTCCGGCCATACTGAACATGTTCCCGAAATTAGCGCTGGTTGCCATGAATACATACTTTAATGTATTTGCAAATGTTGCTCTTCCTTCGCGTACACCCCGAACAAGAACGCCCAGGTCTTTTTCAAGTAAAACGATATCCGCTGCATCTTTTGCTACATCCACTGCGCTGTCAACTGAAATCCCGACGTCGGCTGCATGTATGGCGGAGGCATCATTTATGCCGTCACCCATATAGCCGACTACATTCCCTGCTTTTTTAAGTGCAATAATAATACGTTCTTTTTGATTGGGCTCTATTTCGGCAAAAACATCCACTCCGCCAACGGTATTCATTAATGCCGTATCGCTCATATTATTAAGATCAGGTCCGGTAAGTATTTTAGTATTCTTTAATCCAATCTGCTGAGCTACATTTACTGCAACCAGGTGATTATCACCCGTAATTACCTTAAGGGCAACGCCCAGGTTTTTAAGATTTGTTATAGTTTCAATAATGTTAGGTTTGGGCGGATCAAACAATACAAGAAATCCTGAAAACGTCATACCTGTTTCCTGATCTTTGGTTATGCGCGTATCTGTAGTAATATTTTTATATGCAACACCAAGCGTACGGAAGCCCTTATTGCTGAACTCTTCAAAATGCTTCTCTATCCTGTCCTTCACTGTTGATATATCCACAACAGCGCCGCTGCCGTCCTCTGCGGATGAACATACCTCAAGTACATTTTTTAGCGCGCCTTTTGTAACCATTAAATGAGAACCGTTTTGCGAAACCAGTATACTCAGCCGCTTGCGGTTAAAATCATAGGGAATTTCATCCTGTTTTTGATAACCTGAAAGATCAAGCTTTTTAAAATTGCGGATAGCTTCATCAATAGGGTTGGTAAAGCCTGTCTGGTAAAATGAATTGAGATAAGAATGAAGAAAAACTTTATCGCTTGGAGCGCCGTCCACATTAAGCGCCGACTGAAGCTGTACCGTACCCTCGGTTAATGTACCTGTTTTATCCGAGCAGATTACATTCATACTGCCGAAGTTTTCAATAGAGGAAAGCCGCTTTACAATAACTTTTTTTTCAGCCATCCTTTTGGCGCCGTGTGAAAGGTTGATGCTGATAATGGCCGGAAGTAATTGGGGTGTTAACCCTACGGCAAGCGCCAGCGAGAAAAGAAACGAATCCATTACCGGGCGCGCCAGGTAAACGTTGATGGCAAAAATTGCAACTACTAATAATAAAGTTACTTCCATAAGAAAATAACCGAACTGCTTTATGCCGTGCTCAAATTCTGTTTCAGGCGGTCTAAGTTTTAGCCTGTCCGATACCTTGCCAAATTCGGTATCTTTGCCTGTACGGACTATCAGCGCGGTTGCGCTGCCGCTGACTACATGCGTTCCCATCCATAGTGAATTTGTACGCTGCCCCAAAGCTGTTTCTGCCGGCAGAACCGAAGCAGTTTTTTCTGCTGGAAAGGTCTCGCCGGTGAGCATGGCTTCATCAACGAAAAGATCTTTGGAATCCTGGATCAGCCCGTCGCCGGGAATAATATCGCCAGCATTCAGTACTACTATATCACCCGGTACTATTTCTTCGACCGGGATTTCTTTAGAACTGCCGTCGCGCATTACGGCCGCTTTTATCTGCACGATTGAAAGCAGTTTCTTCACTGCGTTTGATGCGCCGCGTTCCTGCCAAAAACCAAGCAGTCCGCTGGCAAGAACGATTGAAAGAATAATATATGCATCAACCGTATCACCCAGAAAAAATGAAAGTGCCGTTGCAAATAAAAGTATTAGAATGAGAGGACTTTTAAATTGACCGACTAAGAGAGTAAAATCATCTGAGCGCTTTGGCGGTTTAAGAGTATTAGCGCCGTATTGTGCCAGCCTCTGCCGGGCTTCACCGGTTTTTAATCCGTCTTTTGTTGTATTAAGATTTTTAAGAATATCTGTTTCGGAGGCGCTCCAAAAAGCAGTTGGGATCTGGTCCATTCTAATAGTCCTCTCTTGGGATTGTTATTTAATGTATGGGATACATGCAGTACGGTTTTTATAGCAACACGCAATCTGCCTGCAGGCAAAAGTAACAGAAAGAATTAAGAGATGCAATTATGAGGGGAGTGGGGGATTGCATTATAAATAATGTGAGTAGCCCGACTTTAAAATAGCCCCGGCATTCAGAGGCCGTGTGAAAATTAGTTTTACATGAATAAATATACTAAAAGTATATTGTGTGTATTCTTATAAAGCGGGTGGTAAACTGTTCCTCCGGAGGCGGACACGTAAAACAGTTAAAAACAAGTTTCTTAATATCATTAACACCGCGATTAATCGCGGTGTTAATGATGCAGCGCTTAAAAATTTCGAACCGTTTTAACGGTTTACCCTCAGCTATTGGGAAAATAGGGAAATAAAATTATGAATATAGTTCTAATTTTCACACAGGCTGTTCAAGCCGGTGCTACTTTAAATATTATTTGCGTAACCTCGGTTAGTCAACTCTTTCGTCTTGATTTTCCGATGGGACATGCAGATACACAAATGCCGCAAACGGTAGCATCAATGTTTATACGGGTTCTGCTCAACGACTGGCAGTTGTCCCTGCATTTATGCGCATTGAAAAATGCATCCCTGTCAGTATTAACATCCCATAGCTGCCCTGTTGCGGCTTCAACCGGGCAGGATGCAACGCAGATATTGCATTTGCCGCACTTGCTTTTGTTGATTGGTACTCCGGATATCTCAAGGGGATAATCTGTAAGCAGGCTTACTAATCTTAGTCTCGGCCCGAATTTCCGGGATATAAATAAACCGGTTTTTCCAATCCAGCCTAAACCGGCGCGCGTACCGATCATTTTGTGAGAGACAGGTGTACGTAAAGTTAATTTATAATTTTCAGTGCTTGTTACAGCGGCGCCTACAGTAGGCTCAACAATTTTGCAGCCGAACCCGGTATCGGATATCCTGCCGGCTATTTTATGTATCAGTTCCGAAAGCTCTGCATTAATGTCTTTGTAATGCTTAAAATATTCAAGCGTAGGCCCGTTTATTATAGAATCAATAATCTGATTATTTAATCGTTTGCCAATAACCAGGCCATACCGGAATGTAGAATCTTCAATAATTCCGTTCAAATCTGCAAACCCGAAAATAAAATTATCCGGATTGTTTAAACAACTATTAATTATTTTATTTATCATGATAAAAGGTTTTTGTATTAATCAAAACCGTTTTATTTTCTTTATCAAATATACACGGTTTATTCTTTTGGCTAAAGCCAAATGAATATCTTTAATATATGCCCCGACATAGCCCTGCCTGCCGGAAGGCAGGTGTCGGGGCTATTTTAAATACATCAATTTGCGTTATTATTTTTTCCCGCCGAATAAACAGAATAATCCATATTTATAATATACGGTAACATCAGAGAAACCGGCGTTTTTCAACATTTCCAACTGAGAGTCTAAAGTACCGGGATTATTGTCTGTATTACTTTTATAATGAGCCGGCATGTAATCAAAAGACTTTTCTATATTAAGATTTAATTTTGATTCAAGGTTCAATATCCATTCTTTCCATATAACCAAATTGAGCTCTTCCAATTCAGGGGAAGAAGCGAGAACGGGGTCAAAATTTACAAACATGCCGCCCGGTTTTAATTTAGAGTGAACATATTTGTATAAATGATCTTTTTCAATATCATTTAAGTGATGTATAGCTAAAGATGATGCAATAAAATCAACGTTATCTTCAATAAGAGATGATTTATAAAAATCCTGAAATGTAATATTAATTGTATCCCTGATATTTTTAGCCGGGATATTATTCCTTGCGGAGTCAAGCATGTGTTCCGATGCATCGATTAATATTGACTGCAGATTATTATTAACTTCCAGCAGCGCTTTAGTTACTACGCCGGCACCGCAGCCTAAATCAATTATGGTGGGGATATTATATTTATCCTTTATATAAAATGAAAATATTAGACTTATTAATTGCAGTACCTGTTTTCGCTGAGGAATAAATATATCGCCGTCGCTTAAGTATCCATTGACAAAATCATTATCTGCCCAATGAGAATTACTAAAATTCGTAATTGAATTATCCATAAATTATTTCCACAATTATTTTCTGAATGTAATACAGTAACCTTTATTTTCCCAAATTAATTCCGTATTTCTTTCTGAAACTTCTCCGGGAATGCATGATTCCAGTTCTTTAAGATCAAATGTGCGGCCTTCATAATATTTTTTTGACAACTTCCTTTAATCCGCCGGACAGGATATCATTTTTTAGTTTCGATTGAGGATTATTATTCATATAAATTGTTTAAAGTTTTATTGTAAAAAGTTAATTAAATTATTTAGCCGGGTAAAGAGTTGCATCCCTTATACGACAGCCTCACACGGCGGCATTGCGCTTTTCATTAAAAAATAAATGGAATTAATCTATAGGTTCTTTCCATATACTTTTTGTAGTCTTCTTTGAAATTATCCAGCAGCATTTGTTCTTCAACCATTATTCTCTTTGAATAAAAATACGGCACAATTAATATTATTAATGTAATTGATATCAAATTTCCTGTTAATAACCCGCAGCCGGTTAAAAAGGTTATTACTCCCAAATAACCGGGATGCCTTATGATGCTGTAAATACCGCGACTAATTATTTTATGAGTATCGATAATTTTTAACGTTTTAGTATAATATTCTCTTAATGTTAACACAGCAATAATTCTGATCGTCATCCCCAAAACTAAAAAGATCAGTCCTGTGTAAAATATTTCGGGATTATCAATACTTAGTATATTGTATCTATTTAAAAGATAACTGCACAGCACCAAAACAATAGTTGATATTATTGCATATGACAGTAATGCTGTAGTACCTTTATCTGATTCGTATATTTTTAATGTTTTGGCATCTTTGCCGAATCTTATAAAATCCAGGAGGCTCAAGTACAATATTAACGAACAAATTGATATATAAAATCCTGTCATGGTGTTCCGATGGTTTAATGTTTATGAATATATGCAGAACCTTTGGCAAAAAATAATGATGATTTTTTTATGCATCAAGCCGGGATTAACATTTAACTTTGAACAAATAATTTATTGAGTGATTAATTCATTTAACAGAGTCCCGCTTTTTACTAAAGCTAATAAACAGCCGGTAAAGCCTGATGCGTTTGCACCATCAAAAATATTATGATTAAAAGATAAAGTTAAACAAATATATTCTCTCAATTCCAATTTGACGTCCACCCATTCAGACTTTTCAAAAATATTTCCTATTGTAACCAATACCGTGGCGCCGTCTTTACAACTTTAAACATTCAAGGTTTTAATGCTAATATTTTTCTGATTGCAGGCGCCGGGAGTCCTGATTTATTAAGCAATGCTTCCAGTTCATGAGCCAGGTAAAACATTTCATCCGGAGCCTGGGAAACATGATAAACTCCGCCTACTTCAGCCAGCTTTAAAGAAAGAAAAAACCGCAGGAATACAACAAAAATAAACTCCGGAATAATTTTGCCCAGGTATTGAATTTTCGGAACCACCCGGAATCCAAGGGTGGTGAGAATATCAATCGATTCATGTAAAGCATTCGCAAGAAGTTTCAGGTCGGCTGAAGACTTAGCTAAAGCATGGGCATCGCAATTATGCTTAATGATTAGTATTCCAAACAGGGGAACACCAACACCGTGCGACATAAGAAAATCAATAATGCAGGTTGATGCCTTCGCCCTGAACCCGCTTAGCCGTAATATATATATTAATCGCTTAAGCCTGGATGTAATAGCTCCGTCAATTTCGCCGAAAGGCACTGCAATCGACTTAATTATTATAGCTTTAATAACATCGCCTTCCCGTTTGCCCCCAGCATAAACAAACCCCATCATAACGCGCTCTTTACCCACGGCATTTACAAATTCGCCGGGGCCGGCCAGGTTATTGCCCACAAAAACAATATTTGGGGAACAGTTGGCTGCCAATACGGGTAATAGTTCCGTTACCTGGTTTTTACGGATTATAACAAGGATGTAGTCATAGTAGTCGTTAGGATTTAATGTGTTTATTACTTTTACTTTTGTAATAGCTCTTGTGTTTTTAAAGGGATTTTCAATAATTATTCCTTCATTAAGAATTGCTTCATAACTATTTCCCCGTGCAAGAACAGTTACATCTATACCTGAATTATGTAAAACGGTAGCGCATGCTGAACCATTAACCCCTGCCCCTATCACAAGAATTTTTGCTTTATCCGTTTCCATAGCACTCTCCTTTACTTTATACACATAAACCTGTATGAAGGCTGATGTTTATGAGCCCTAAGTTTATTCTAACGGAACAGTACCGGAACTATTTAATTCACGGATCTTTTAAGCGGCAGAAAGCAGCTTATGAATATGAATAAAAATTAAATACTAAAAATTATTAAATATTTTAGTAAAGAACCATAAATTATCCAAACCGCTGATTTTTATGATTCAATGATTAACTATGATTTATAATAGGAGGGTGAAAATGATTAGCAAATTGGTTGGCAGGTTTTAATAATATTAATAATTAAACCCGCCCCCCAAAAAATATGGAGGCGGGTATAGTATATCCATTAAAACAGAGAAATGGTTTTACTTACGATTGCGGTTTTACCGACAAATATATAATGAGTATAAGTTTTGCTGGGGAATTGAAGGATTAACTGCGGACAGAATCCGGCGGTACAGTTAATCCAAAAGTTAGAGAAATTTATTGGCCGATGAATTGATAAGAATGGAAATAATAATGAGAGGTCCGGCTTGAAGAATAGAATTAGTTCCGTGTTCAAAACGAATCATTTTTTTAACCCCGCGAAATAGTTTTAACTAAAACCCGCAAAATTAAATTTAGATACGAACCAACAAGTTTTTTTAACCATGTTAATAACTTGCAAAAAAACAATTAATAATCAGCGTTAACAGGAATTACATAAATCAAAATTAATTAATACATCTCATCTCCTTAACTAAGAACCATTTTGTGGAATTGGTTTTATGCTCCATTGTAGTTCTAAAAATCCATAGAAGTTTCCGCCCTTTGGAGCATATTTTATTGTTACAGGTAGAGAAAGGTTTGTACCAATTAAAGGAGAGAGGGTAAAACCAAAATCGTAAATATTCCTGCTGTTCTTTCCCTGTCCTTTAAAAATGTTAGTATACTCAGCAAAATAGTTGGTTTCTAATAAATTTTGTTTTTCACTCTGAAGCAAAACCCAATCGAAACCCGGAGAAATTAACCATGAAGCTTTATTTAATCCGGAAGTTTTGAGGGCAGAGTCATGGATTGTAAAAATACCAAAACGTAATGTGAAGTCGGTTCGGGGGAAAGGGCCGTAGAAAAAATCGGTTCCGACGGAAACTGAATCCCAGGCCTTTTGGGAGAACTGTTCCGATGTGTAAATTGTCCATTGTGGCTGCCGGTCAACGTAATTTGCAAGGCTGTCAACCCTTGATTGAAGATTTGTATAATGTTTGTAAAAGTCTGAATCTTTTATATAAGGCAGTAAAACAGGATCTAGGTCGTTTAAATTCTTTGAAGCATTGAATCGATGTATACTATTCAAGGCTCTGGAGACAACTCCGGTATCAGGATGCTCACTTTTAAAAGAATCAATTACTTTTTGTAAAGCTCTTATCATTTGATTGATTTCAGATATCATTTCGCTTCCGAAATTAACAGAGGCGCGGTCGCGGTTATTTATAATTGCATATTTAAACCCTGGCGTAATCCCGGTTATTTGCTGATTGCTTTTGGAATCTAAGCCGATGGAAATGTCAAAGTTCCTGTCAAAATAGTTTTTCAGGAAAATACTGTCGATTTTGTTTGTTGAGTCGCAAAGCGTTTTGATTTTAAAAAGCGATGTTTTGAACTCAGCCGTTGTGCTTGAAAAGAAGTTGCCCTTCAGGGCGGCTGAATAACCCTGGATTATCTTATTATAAAGTGTGCTTTGTTGATCCGGCTGCCGGGTTGGGGAGTCATTCAATTTATTAAATTCTGATAGGGAATCACTCTGAGCATTGCCTGTCCCGGTGATTAAAATCAAGCTAAAGATAATCCGGATAAAAAGTATAATTTTAGTTTTCATATTTGCCTGCATCACGCCGGTACAACAAAACTTAAAACATCAGAAAAGACCGGTTTACTAAATTTCATATAAGCCAGCAGAATTTTGCCGTATAATACCGACACCTCCACATAACCGTTATTTGGTGAAGTGCCGCCTACTGCCCGGTCATACCTGCCCGGCTCAAGCTCAACTGTAAACTCCGTCGAAGTTGTAACGGTTTGTGTAGTATTGCCTGTACCGTCAAAGTTTATAACAACTGTCCCGGCGCCATTAGATATTTTCACAACTATAGTGATGGTTTTTTTCATTGCAAACTCCTTTCAATATGCACAAGACGAAAGGTTGATTCGCTGTGTATATCAATAAATTTCAGAAATTTTAAAAGTACTCTTAAGGCCCAACATTGCACAAAAAGTATTTGTTGTGTTAAAGCCTTTAACCGGCTGATAAAATAATGTAAAACGACAATGCCGTAATAACCTCATTACACAGTACTATAAAAAAATATTTTTCCGGATTATACTAAATGACTTGCAACTGCACCTATGGTACCTTACATAATTTATCTTCAGGTACACTCCACTATAGGCCGCGATTCGGGTTATATACTATTAAAGGTTTATTATAACCCTCTTTAATAATAACGTATTTGTAATTTATTGTCAAGAAGAATTTAATTCAGCATTAGCAAAATTGAAATGCAGGCGGATTAGACTACTTAGAAACGTAAGTAATTAGCGTAACAAAATAATAATTAAAGTATTGATTTGCGTAATATAAGGAGTGCATAGCCCGGCATGCGTGATAAAATTTTTAATGTTTATGTAACTTCGGTTAGTATGATAAAAACTTTATTTATTCAATTCAAGTATAGCTCTTTCAAGAACAGCGTCGCGGGATGCGAGCGAATCGGCAGCGCTTATATTAATCGGAATATCCGGAGCTAACCCGATACCTTCAAAAGTTTTTTTATCGGCAGTATATTCAATCCACCGTGAAACCCAGTAACTCCATCCATTGGGAAGCTGTAGAATTACGGGATTTCCCGAACCCCCACCACTAGTATCCCCGATACTTATTACATTCGGAAATGATTTAAACATTAATATAGTTTCCTCAGCGCTGCTGAAACAATGGCGGTTTGTTAATAATGCCACAGGTTTTGTATATTGCCTTATTCCAGCGGGTGCGATTGTAAATGGAGTATAATCGGTAAAGGCAGCATGATTGAGGCCCATAATTCTGAATTTGTAATACGCAAATGTCCTTTGTCGATCAGCAAACCTTGAAGCAACATCAATGCCTAAATTATCGCTTCCTCCACCGTTATTTCTTATATCAACAATAATTCCTTTTGTATCTTTTAATGAGTCAATAATTGTATCGATTGCTTCCGACCATGTATTATTATCTCCCATCAGGTTAGGCCCAATATAAATATATCCTAAATCTGTTGATATTTTTCCATAATACATATATCCGCCGGCCGTTACTCCGTAATCAGAACTTAAGTAAGTTTTAATTACGTCAAGGCCAAGAAAATCAGCCGGATGTCCTGCAAACCAACCGGTATATGAATAATTTCCATAAGTAGTATATAAGTTTACATGACCATCCTTAAGAACACTCAATAAGGAAGACATAATGTTAAATAGTGCCGGTTCAGAAGTTGAAGCGATGATTTGAGGGCTGTAGAAATTATATAATGAATCCCAATTAATATTTTTTAGTTCAAAAAAAGAATATCAAGATTAAATTCACTCCATAATGTATCAAAATTAACTACCGGGGAAGTATTTGATGATAAATTCACCGGTGTAAAAAATACCTCATAACTAGAACTAGTATCTATAGATATTTTTATATTAAAATTAAACAAACCTAATTCAATAATCTCTGCAGTCATTTTAACAGTACTACCGTAAAAAAGGCCATTGCCCAGGAGAATAGATGTCCCCTGATTGTTTAAATGCCAATTTCCACTGTTCATGGAAGTACAATAGTTGCCGTTATAATTAAATGTTATATAGATAACAGGGAACTGATTTGTTACATCGATATTTTTACCCGTACTGTTTATAATTTCTAAAATCTTTTGAGCCCGCCAGGAGGTTTGTGTTAGCAATTGTTCTTTAGTCCCGGTTGGGCTTACGGGTGATGAATTATTCCTGCAGGCGAAAATAAATAAAGATAAAGCAAGAATAAATAATAAAGCTGATTTGAATCCACGGTTCTTCATTTCATATCCAATAATATTTTATTCAGTAAAAGAAAAAATAAATCCGGATGAATTAACATTAATTAATATGATACATAATTTACTTCTTTATTTCAGCAGCAAAAGTTTTATCAACATAATAAAATAATTCCAAAACGGATAGAATATTTTATTTGAAGTTTTTGAAATACACTTCTTTCAAAAAATTTATTGGCAAAATTGTTTCATAGGGCAACAAAGTAAATAAAGCTGCCGGGTTTTTAATTTGATGGCGATCTTTTTTATACACGTTTCATATTATGTTTACATCGCTTCTTTTGGTTGTACCAAAGTTTGTCGAATTTGATAGATAATTCAACGCAGGCAACAGTAAGAAGGAGGATTAAAAAAAGCGAGATAATGTACGCGATTATTAAAAACCTTGTATTCCATTCATTAAATATTAGACCAAAGTCTAGCGTTTTTAAGTCATTCTTTAAAATGAGAAATTGCAAACCCAACGGCAATACGAGCAATAGTTTTGTCGGGATCGCCCAAAGGTATTCTGTCCACACAAGCCGTGAGGGTGGAACAGTTAATACCTGTTTCATGCTGAGTATATGGTACACTTGATCTAACATGTTTGGGTCATTTTTTACTTCTTCAAAAACGAAATGGTGATTTCTCAATTCCCGCATTAGGCATAAACGCATGAGTAACATAAGCAAAACAAAAGCTATACCGCTAATTATTCCCAGATCATTGACATCAAAGCTGAAAGCAAAAAAAGGAACGCGAATTAATTGTACGTTTTGTTGTTTAGATATTATATATCCATTAAGCCAGATTTTAAGTTCCTCAATTGAAGTTATATTATATTTATTTATAAAAGCTCTGGCCTGTGCTGTGTCGGATTTAAATTTATTTGAACTGGTATCCCATAATGCAAAGGTCTTAACCTCTGATGTATCGGTTCTAATTTTATTTGAAATAATATTCCAGTATAAAAAAGCATTTTGAGCTGCATGTACTCTTGCATCCAGCCAATTACCGGGCCGGGAATTTAAAAAACCGGCAAAAACCAATATACAAGTAGTAACAATGATGAGGATAACCCATCGAGCACGCCCGGATGAATCTTCGGCGGCATTAATGTAACGATCAAAGTAATTTATATTATCCATAAAATTTCCTTTTAACAATTAATGGTGGTCTCTTAAATGTAAGAATTATTGTTAATTCTTAATATTTTTAAATAAAAAGTAATTTTATAAACTTGCAGGTTGACGATATTATAGAGCTTAATCCGTGTTCATTTATTTTAATTTCATGAGTATTAGGGGTACTCAATTAAACCGTTTTTCTTTTAATTTTTTAATAATATTTGGAAAGCTTTGATTAGTGCTGTACCTATACCTCCGGTACATAAGCCACAAAAATGGTTTTATTTTATAATTTAAAAAGGCATATATTCATAAAATTGATTGATATACCGGGATCATTTTCTGTAATTTTATTATGGATGCTTTTACCTGATGCGGTAAAGATTTAATATTATATTATTCGTTTTATCGAACAGTATGTAAGGATTAACCGCAGATATATTACTGCAATGCAGTTAATCCAAAAGTTAAATGAATTTATTTGCCGTTGAATTTATGCGAATGGAAATAATCGTTAGATCCCTGTATTGCAGAGTAAATTTGTTTTTTAAAATAAAACAATTCATTTTTTAACTCCCCGAAATAATTTTAATTTATTACCAATTATTTAAATTGAAATATCAGCCCACATTCTATTATTAACCCTGTTTATACCGGGCATAAATATAAAATAATAATCAACGTTTATCCGTGACTATTTTAAAACATAATATTACGTGCACCGCTTTTTAAGTTTTTATTTTCCATAAATGAAAACGGCTCACATTTTAGTTTAATTTATTAGTATATCTATTTGATCTTATTATTCAGTAAAACCTCCTTAATGCACAGTGGTATCCGTACCGCCTGAATTTGGTGTCTGAGATTTTGGGCCTAACTTCCCTCCTTTGTCTATTGTCGAAGAGAAAATTACAGCCACTATATCCGATAGCTTATTCGATGCATCTTCAGTAAAGAGTCCGCATAGAGCTCCGAATGCGGCTATTCCGTAGGGACTTGCAACATCAAGATTGGAAGCGTTGGGAAAAAGCCCTGCTTTCAAAACAAAATAAAAAATAAGTGATAGCATTCCACCCACGATAGGCTGGCAGAAATACCACATTGACCATGACCGGAAAAGCCTTCTACTACCGCGAAAATCCATTAGTGATGCCAAACCGTGAACGGTACCGCCTAATATTCCGCTTAGAATTACAATAATGAAGTAGATACTATTTGCATCTTTAGTATCTTTACCGGTAGCTTTCGCTTGTTCGGCTGCTATTTGCCCGCTTACTTTAAGTGCGCTGTCGGCAGGTAAAGTTTTAATTACGGTCGAAATTGAATTCATTTTTTGCGATAAAGAATCAACCGTAGTTTTTAGCCCGCTGATTGTCGGTTCGGGAGGCCAGTATTTAATCAGCGCAGTTACGGATGTTATGCCGAGCAGTATGAACCAAATTGCAAGTAAAATATGCACCCACCGATTCATGCGTGCAAGTTCTTCTGTTACATATTTTGAATCGTCCAGCTCGGAATCTTTGTATAAAAGATTATCCGGCGGTTTAGGCGGTGGTGTATTTGTACTTCCGGCGGAAGGCGGAGTTACAGGTATCTCGTCTGCCATAGTTCCTCCTGATTTAGTTTTATAAATAAATTAGTTCAGATTTGATCATGATTTTCATGATCCCGGAAATATATTAAACTTAAAACCTGAAGGGGGTTTCTATCTTTATTAAAAACTTATCCTTTCTATAGTAACATTATTTAAGTTTGAAGAATGTAATAATTCCGTCGGTGGTATTGAATGATTTCGCTGCGTGTGTATTGTGGAATGAAATGATGATCCAAAATCCCTGAATTTTCATCCCTCAATTATAACTATCTTAAATTTGCAATTTTTCTTTAATAATGTCAATAAGCGGTATTAATTTAGGACAAGTCAGCTACGGGTTACAATACGTTATTCCCTTTATTATCGAAAGCATTTATTTATAAGCGCTTATTATTGGGATGTCCCGCTCAACGTCAAACTTTAGCCGGTAGAAATAATACCGTAAAACAACAGGCAGCTCATTCCTATGCCTTAAGTAATTGAAACTTTTTTGCTTTAGATAAAATGTTGGTTTTAGATGCCCGAAATTATTCGTTTAATAAATTTGTTATTTATTAACCTTAAGCCATTCTACAGCATCATTAACGCTGTTAAGCTCAACCAGCTTTAATCCATGCGGGCCGGCCTTTGCAGAATAACTTTTTATTGTCATTTTTGTTACTGAACTAACCTGTGAAGTAATAGTTATAAAGTACTTTATTCCGCCTTTTGCAAATGCCGGAAAAACGTCGCTGTCGATAAACGATTGAATTTCCTGAGAAAAAACACCCTTTGCTGTCCCTGAATCAACTATATATGCAACGCCTCCGTGAGCTTTTGCATGTTTCAGCCCCTTGTTCAGTACCGAGTCTTTAAATTCTTCCAGAGATACACTATAATTTGACCAGGTGTCCACAATGGCTTTTACATCTTCTAACCATGTAACTTCCAATTTGCCGGGAATGCTGTGCAGCTTCATCTTGTCCTCCGATTAAAAATTATTAGACAGTCTCTTGCAGAATGAATAATACTAAGGATTGAATATTAGCGAGACGTTTATTCGATCGAACATAGTTATTATTCTCACTAAGTCAAAGAAAAAAGGATTGATGCAGGTTACAAGGCAGTCTGAACTGCAGATTATTGTGATTTCAGCCTTAAGCAGATAAGCCTTTGGAGAGTGTTGCAAAAAGCCCCTGTTTTGGCTCAAAATGATTAACTGTGATTACTACGATTGGCACTATTTTTAATGCGATTACATCTTTTAGGTAAAGTACAGGTGTGAATAGGTAAATGGTCAGATTTTCTTTTTTTTAAAAGCCACTTGATAACCCCAACAACCCAGTGAACTCCATAAAATGAACAAACAAATACCGGAATATGTATCCAGAGTTTTCATCCATTTTAAACACCAAATAATCCAATAGATGTAAAAAACCACTACAAAAAGTTTTTGTAAAAATTTAGTAGACGCAAAAATATTCTTCATAAATCTCCCGGCTTTATTTACGAATATTATATATTTTTGTTTCAAATGCCTGGTAATAATAGAATTTTTATTTATTTAATTCAAGTATTGCTCTTTCAAGAATAGGGCATAATAACTGAAGAATATATATTTGATAATTGAATTACTAAATATTAAGTTATAGTAAATAAAAAAGTTAGAGGGAGTAAAAATGGGTTTTAAATGCGGATTAATGTATTACCGGGTTACCTTCTTTGCCTTGTTTTTCTTTTTACAAGCAACTTCTAAACCGCAGACAGTATTGACCCCTGATCAGTTTGATTCGTTAAAGATAATTGAAAAAGGGGAGACAGCGGTTTTGTTTTTATCGGGTCATGTGCTTACCCTTGGCGATACGGCAGATATCTATTTAAAACGCATAATGAAAGATGGAACCTTAATTGATTTTCCATCGAACCAATTATTCAGGATTAAAATAATAAATAATGGATCAAAGACATACAATCTCCTGTTACCCAACGGCAGATTAGTTACGGATACCGTCATAACCCTTCCACTAAAATTATATATAAAGGAACCCGGCAGCGGAGATATAAAAGTATATGCTATAAATCCCGCCGAACCGCCGGATTCTTTGCACCGTATACTTTCGTCACCAAACAATATAATGAAAGCAAAATATTCCGGAGAAATGGGTATAAAGAAATTACATCTTCATGAATACTTTAATGCAAGGAAGTATTTTCTGGATGCAGTAAAACTTGATTCAATGTTGATAGGAATGGCTTATTATAATATTGCATGCACATATGCCCTGGAAAATGATACGTTGAATTCATTACATTGGCTTAAGCTGGCTTTTGAAAACGGCTTTGATAAAATAATCCATGCGTTAAAAGAAGATAATGACCTTAAATCAATTCGTAATTTACCTGAATTTAAACCCATTGTAACAATGTCTTTAATAAAAGAAAGAAAATGCCGGTTAGATGAAATAGAACATAGCAATAATTCGAATATTAAAGGAGTTAATTATTATTTAATATCGGAATCATACTTAAAACAGGCTGATCCCGACAGTTTTTTTGTATGGTTTGAAAAAGCTTTACAGAATAATTATTGCCCGGATGCCGGATTTTTTGATGACCATCTTTTTAATATGATTTGCAACGACAATCGTTTTGATTCTTTGTTAACATATTATTCCGATATTGCAAACACAATAAATTTGCCTGATGATATAATCCGGCAAAAGCCATATCTTGTGAAAAGAATATACGGCAAAGATATACCTGAAACTTTAGATAAATATATTAATTTAAGAGATCTATGGATTATAGCCGATAGTGTAAAAAAAATGCCTTCACAATTAATAAATTGTAAACAACTAAATTCCTTGTGGATTGAAAATTCCCGTTTTGCAGAATTTCCTGTTATTGTTACAAAACTAACATCATTAAAATCACTTATTATTAAAAATGATAATTTTTCCCGTATACCCGATGATATAGCCGGCAATTATAATCTCGATACACTTTGTTTGAGTTATGATGGATTGATCTCAATACCCAAATCATTGAGTAAGATAACTAATTTAAAATCCTTAATTCTTCCGGGTAATTATATTGCCGGTCTGCCTGATGAATTATCGGAAATGAATTCATTAACAGGTTTGGATCTATCCGGAAACCGCTTTAAAAATATTCCGGATGCTATTTTTAATCTTAAACAACTTACATCTTTAAATTTCCGTGAAAATTTAATAACTGTTATCCCTGCTCAAATAAAAAATTTAATTAACCTAAAATACCTGGATGCCGCCCTTAATAATATTTCTTTATTGCCGGAAGAAATATTATACCTTGACAGTTTGGAATATCTTGATGTATCATTTAACAATTTAACTACCTTTCCGGCCGGTATAGCTAAATTGAAAAAACTGCGTATATTAATAATTTTTGGAAATAACATACCGGATGAAAGAATAAAAGCATTACAAGCGGCCTTGCCCCAATGTAAAATAATCGGTGAAGAACAAAATACATTTGCATGGAAAAAGTTCACTGACCGTAAAATGATTACAGATACGGCGATGGGAATCATTTTTACTTACCCGGAGGAATATAAAGTAGGAATCAAAATGTCTAATCAACGTGTTAATGATACATCTATTACAGTATCCATTAAAAAACTTTCTCTATTTGACAAGTTCGGAGATGGAGAAAATATTGATAGTACCGCCGATGAATATGAGGAGCAAAATTGTATGGTAGATATAGCAATTTCAAAAGAGAATTTTCAAGATGCTGCGGCAGCGAATTCTTTTGAGGAAAATGAACCTTTAATCTCTGCAGATACAACAGATAATTATTTTAATTTAACTAATTTGTGGATTAGCTTTGGCAGGCACAATCACCAGGAACCGCTAAGTGCTTTAAATTTAAATGGCTGGAAGGGATTGTACGGTGAAAGTGAAGGAGTATGGGAGGTGGTAACAAAATCGGGAAAATACATTGAAGATGATGTCCATGATTTCTTCACTGCTCTTGCCGTCAAAAAAATGGGGAATGGACGTTCAATAATCGTTTCATTCTATAATAATATTCAAACCGAGGAAGATTTATTCGGCAATGTATTCTCCTCTATAAGATATATTGGAAATTGAAAATGCAACAACATTAGGGTAAACCCGGTTGGGCTCTGCACTCCTTCCTTTGCCTTAATGCAATTCTTTAATTATTAGTTACCGTTATAGTTTTTTATCTATTAATTTTAATAATAACCTTGTTAAATCAGAAGAGATTGACTGAATTCTTATATAAATCCGAAAATAATAACTTTACAGATTATTTTTCCAATCATTTAAAGCAAGTACCAGTTTACCTGTAATGCGGCCGTAATCTCCGCCGTGTTCCAGTCTCTTCAAAGCTTCTTCTTTCCGGCTGCTTAACCCCAGCTCAAGGATAGAGGCCGCAGTTTTGTGAAATTCTGCATGCAGATTCCTGATGTTTTCAAATTCCCCACTCTTCTTATCGGCATCCGGTAAACTATAAAGCCACTTTCCGAATTGGCATGCATTATCCTTTTTAACTTCTTCAACTTTAAATTCCGACCGGCCTTTTTCTATAGCCTCCTGAAGACGTTTCTTCCATAATGAATGAGCGGTTAAAGCAGAATCTATCGCTTCTTTTGTGATCATTTATTCCTCCGGATTTTTTAATGATGATTAAAAGATTAAATATCTAATTTATATAAGTTCTTAACCAGAATGATAATTGTAAAATGATTTAGCATTATTATTAATTTCAGTTAATATTCTTATAACTTTTGTATTACCAAACACAACTGTATAGGAATTAACTAATAAATTGATGGAAGCATATTTCAGAAAAATAGGGTGGGATTTTCACTGCAAATAAAACGGATTAAGCAGAAGATCTAACAAAAACATAAATGTAAGCTGAAAAGGAAATTGTTAGTATCACGTCGTATGAAATTAAATATCTTTGCACCCTCCCGATAAATAGCAGGTACAAATCAATTTTAATTAAGTTTTAATTTCAAGCAGTTTTGCACAGTTGATGCCGGCAATTTTTTCTTTTTCCTGCGTAGTAAGCCAATTAAAGCCGTCGAGAAATTCATATTCCTCTTTAGGAGACTTCATTGGAAAGTCGCTTCCAAAAAGAACCTTTTCGGTACCGTGGCGTTTGATAATTTTTTTAATCATAGATGCTTCCATATAACAAATTGCACTGGATGTATCTATATATATATCTTTTCCCGCAAGAAGTTCATAAGCTTCATCCCAGAGTTTGTATCCCCCCATATGAGCCGCAATAATTTTTAACCCGGGAAAATTTTTATGTATTGCTGCTACTTTTTTAGGCGTACTTAAATTTTTATCTGAAACAATCCGGTCGCCTACGTGTATCATTACTATAAAATCATTTTCAATTTCGGCAAAGAAATCATTCAGCGCCGGGTCTGCCAGGTCAATGCCTTGAAATTCCGGGTGAAGTTTAATCCCTTTAATCTTTGCATTACGCAGGCGGGCGATTTCCGACTGCCATCCCTTGTCCCCGGTATGATATGCGCCGAACGGAATTATTTGAGGAACAGGATGCGGCGATTTTTCCATAGTCTTTATTAAAGCCGGTAAAGTTTTTAGAATCCAATTATTAATTGCATGAACCTGTTCCGGCTTTGTAGCTGCAGTCAGCAGTACGAGCGCGTTTAGTGATGCCTCACGCGCCGAATCTATTAAATCGGAGAATCTTGCACCGAAATTTGTTTTAAGACCGTAGTACTCAATTATATAATCACGCGCTTTATCGGCAATTTTATCAGCAAAAGCATGTGTGTGGCAATCAATTAGCATAAAGGATTTAAATTTATTTATTCAAATATAATATATTTTCGTATCGTCCGAATAATAAATGCATTGGAATATTATAATCGATTCGGCTGGTGAATAAAGAAATAAATCAGCCGTGAACACTGCATTAAAGCAATAGATGGGGCAAGTTTACCTGCCCCGCCTATCGTCAATATATTGATAATATTAATTTGGACCCCTTTGGAGTTAATCTCAGGCTACAAATGGTACTTAATGTTGAAAGTAACATTTCTTGGAGCTTCGAAACTTGCCCCGCTGAAAAATGCACCTTTTATTAAATGATGGTGGTCAAAAACATTGTCAACATATAATGAGGGCTCAATTGAATTATCATCTCCGAGAGCAAATATATAGCCGCCCGATATATTGAATATCCAGGAAGGAGTAGTATGCGCGCCTGTGTTGAAATCAAAAAGGCCTGTCTGGTATTGGATGTTAGGGTTTCCGTTTGTTAATCCGCTGCCATAGATGCCTGTTAAATTTAAAAACCAATCGTTTGGCTGGTAATTTAAACCGGCAACAGCAGATAACCTCTGGTCGTGGTCAAGGTCAAACGGCAGCGGTGAAATATCGGGAGGAATAAATCCGCCTGATACCGGGCCAATACCAAAAGCATGGATGATTGAACTATTCAGGTAACCGGAAAATGGGCTGGATGGATCATTATAAGTTAAGGTAAATTCCAACCCTCTGACAAGTATTCTGTTAATATTTACATTAACTCTTATTTCGCTGGAACCCAATGTTTCATCATCAAGTCCCGGTGAAGATTGTTTATAGAAAAAATCTAACTTTCCGGTTAAACCATAAAGGAAATTGTGAAGAATTCCTACCTCATATAACTGATCCCGTTCCGGTAGCGTAGCAGTGGATGAATCTCCGACTACAGTTGCAACGGAAGATAACCCTTCTATATTTGTGGGCATAAATATTCTGTCATAGCTTAAGTATATTGTGTTTAATATATCGGGGAAGAAACTTAATTTTAACCTCGGGCTGTATTGATTCTGCAGAAGTATAACGGGAGCAATAACCTGGTCATATCTTAAACCTGCTTCTAACCTGGTCCATTCAAACGGGTGAATTACTGTTTGGACAAATAAACCGAAATTAGAACCTTTAAAATTAGTGCTGTTTACGGGGCCAGAGCCTGTGCTGTCTTTAAAATCAAAGGTTTCTGTGCCATTAGTAACACTGAAATCAAGCCCGGCGGCATAACTGAAATGATGCGAGAGCTCGTCGGAGTATTTAAGCCTTGTTCCGTATGTAACAAAACTTCTGTTTTGATTTACGGTGTAAGCTGTGGAAGAATCGTTATCAATATATTGTACAGTCTGATCATATGGGCTGGTATTATATTTTAATCCTCCTTCTCTTACAAAGAGTCCTATAAATAAATCGCTTGCCCTATCTACCTCGTCCGAAATAGTGTGATAAAAGGAAAGTGTTTGAAATGAGTTATAACTATTATGGGTATCGTAATCAATGCCTTCAACAGAATCAAACGGAATTTGAGTCTGTGTCTGGCTGTAATTCAGGTTAACGGTAAGGAAATTCTTATTGTCTATTAAATAATCAAGTTTTCCATAAAAGGTATAATCAAACCCGTGATCATTAAAAAGTTGCTGAACCGGTTGATCAATTCTGCGGTCTGATTCCTGCCTGGCTGCCGAAAGAAAATATCCCAAATCCCCGGAATGGTCGCTCATGGAAATACTTTGTCCGTCTGAATTAATAGCTTTAAAAGATCCAACCTGCGGGCCCGGGTTTTCATTGTTCGAGGTTAGAAAACTGCCTGCGTAAGTTGAAAAGTCCATTTGAAAGCCGTTCGGCGGAACTTTAGTATGAATATCGATTACTGAAGCAATTTGCCCACCGTATTCCGCGGGAAAACCGCCGGTATAAAAAGTAATATCTTTAATTACCTTAGAATCAATAACTTCATTTAATCCGCCGAACACCCCAAGCGGTATTGGGATATCGTCAATAAAATAAGTAAACTCACCATGTTGTCCCCTGATATGCACTTCGCCCGTGGGCGCTCTTGCAGCCCCGGTTAAATTTTCCTGTACAAGAGCTGTCATTCTTAAGTCGGGCGATGCATTATAAGTTTCTGCTTCAAATGTCTTATTACCGGTGGTCATATCAATGTAATTTGAAATACCGGATTCTTTCTGGCTTGTTACTACTACCTCATTCAGTCCAATGGCGCTTACAACAAGCAGTATTTTAGTGCTGTTGTTAACAGCGTCAATTTTTACGGACGATGAATAATCTTTGTAACCTACATAATGTGTTACTAAGGTATAACTTCCTGCAGCTACATCTCGAAGTATTGCTACTCCAAATTTATTTGTATTACCCACCCTTACTATTTCGCTGCCGTCCATTAATAATACGCTGACTAATTCCAGCGGTGAATTCTGCGCAGAATCAATTACAGTAACTTTATAATTTAAAATATTTTGGTTTCCATCCTTGCTTTTCTTTTTTGCCAAAACTTCTTTCCCGGTTAAGAATATCGATATAATAAAAATTGTTATAAATATTAATGAGGGTGATTTCAAAAATTTTTTAATTAAATAATTCATTTATTAAACTCCTTATCTTTATAAAGTATAGGTATGAATCAATAAAGATTAATTACATTACTTTAATAACGTCCGTTATATTAAACAGCGTTATTTACTACTTTTTTAGTCGCAAGAATATTTATTTATATCCGGGGGTTAGGAAAATAGGGGAGGAGCTCTGAATGGATTGCTGATAAAAATCGGCGCACTGGGTAGTTTTGATATTTCTTCAACAAATAAGCTTTGTACGGAGGTTTCTTTTGTTACGTTAAAGACAGTAATAAAATTATAATTGATAACCGTACTTGTGAATTGTTGTACTGCGCATTCATGAGAATTATCAACAAGCTTATCAAAAGGATCATTACAAGTATCATTACTGCTGCGGGCAAAGTTGTAATTACCCAACTGCAAATCAATATGATGGTAATGAAGTATTGATACTGAAACCAGCAGTAAATAAGAAGCTAAAATTACAGTCGTTAATTTTTTACGGTATTTATTTAATCGGAAAATCATTGCTTGTTTTTATTAACCTTCGAAAATAAAATATAAGAATCTATTAAATTGTGATTTAATTTACAATTTAATTTACACTGCATAAACTTTATATAATTTTAGCAGTATACTATTAGAATACTAAGAAGATTTGATTGAGATATGATAGCTTTATCGAAAATAAATCTGAAATTTAACTTCAGGGAATTAATTATATGTGAGGCTCACCTTTAAGGTGAGCCTCACGTAATTGGGGTTATTTCAACAACAACATCTTTTTTGTTGAAAGATATCCATCCGCCTGCAGTTGGTATAAATAAATTCCGCTTGCAAATTTGGCTGCATCGAAACTTACCGAATAATATCCGGCAGCTTTATAACCTTTTGCAAGTGTCTTTACTTCATTGCCAAGTATATCAAACACCTTTAAAGTTACATTACCGTTTTTGGGAAGCTGATAGCTTATTATTGTTGAAGGGTTAAATGGATTTGGATAATTTTGCAGCAACGCAAATCCGGAAGGTAAATCCGAATTATTTTTAACTTTTACAGCAGTAACACCGCCGTTAGTTGTATGAAGGATGAGGCCGAATACGCCAACCGCCGTACCGTTATCGGCATCTGTAAAACTGACTGCGAACAGATGAGTTAAAGTACTATCGATTTGCTGCACCCAGGCAGATCCCCCGTTTGTAGTGCGAAGGATAATACCGTCAAAACCAACTGCGGTTCCGTTATTTAAATCCGTAAAACTAACACTGTTAAGGGTTGAAGTAGTGTTGCTCTTCTGGATTACCCAGTTAGCGCCGCCGTTCGTAGTGTGCAGTATTACGCCGTTGCCTCCGCAGATAAATCCGTTATTAGCATCTAAAAAACTAACTGAATGAAGTGTATCGGCAACGCCGCTTGTCTGGCTTACCCACAAAGTTCCGCCGTTTGTAGTTCGAAGAATAGTGCCGCCTACTCCAACCGCAGTGCCATTGTTTGAATCTGTAAAATCAACTCCGCGCAGGGTATCGATTGTACCACTTGCCTGATTTAACCAGGTGGCTCCCGCATTTGAAGTATGGAGGATGATTCCGTTTGCTCCTACAGCCGTTCCGTTGCTTGAATCAGTAAAGCTTACAGCATAAAGATGATTAGTTGTGTTGCTTGTTTGATTTATCCATGCTGCCCCGCCGTTTACAGTTCGCAGAATAATACCGCCGGTTCCGACAACCGTGCCGTTATTTGCATCGGTAAAGCTTACGCCGTTAAGGTGTTTTGCAGTGCCGCTTTTTTGGCTAACCCATGTAATTCCGCCGTTTGTAGTATTCAAAATTGTTCCCAGTGCGCCTGCTGCTGTACCGTGAAGCGCGTCTGTAAAACAAACCGCATTAAGGCTGTCGGTGGTCCCGCTTGTTTGCATTAGCCAGCCGGTTTGCGCGGAAGTAGAACCTATTAATGAAACGATAAATAAAAACACGAAAGTAAAAATTTTCATAATTCTCTCCTTTGGGATTTGACTAACTCCTTTTGTCAACACCAAATCAATGCCGGGTTAAATTGATTAGGTGAATGTTATAGAAAATAGCTAACCGAAAAAAAAGTAACCTATGTACAATAAAGCAATAAAAAAATAACAACAAATAAATTAATATTATTTAAATAATATGCAATAAAATTATTATTAATTTATTATTAATATTACATATTGAGACTTTTGTAGAGCAATATAATTTGTGCAGGACTGGCGGTTGTCAGGTTAAATTTGAGGTTGTAATGACGGGAACACCAAGCGGTAAACTGTGCCCCTTATCTACTTACACATCATCTTTTAATAGTAATGTGAGGCTCACCATTGAGGTGAGCCTCACGTAATTGGGGTTATTTTAGTAAAACCATTTTTTTTATTGATGAATACCCGCCGGATTTCAATTGGTAAAAATAAACGCCGCTCGATAAACTACCTGCATTAAAATTAACGGAATAATTTCCGCGGGATTTAAATCCGTTAACCAATGTTTTTATTTCCCTGCCGAGTACATCATAAACTTTTAATGTTACTATTCCTGAAATTGGTATCTGATAATTTATTATTGTGCCCGGGTTGAAAGGATTAGGGTAGTTCTGATATAATTGATATTGTTCAGGCTGAACATTATTTTTAACCGAAGCTAAACTTTCTGCTGAAACTGAGAGGATAACCTGTCTTGCTATCATATCCTGCGAACCGTTAACCATACCAAAACATCTTACATTAAAAGAAACCGAAAAGCTGCTGTCCTGTGCCGGAGTAAAGATTACCGGAACTACCAAAGAGTCATTAGGCTTTATTGTTACAGGGACGGTAATAGTTGTTGAAAATGCGGAATTACTGCAATAAAATTCATTAATAGTAACTGAAGTACTATGGGGATTATAAATGGTAAATTGTTTTGTTACGGGCGTTCCGGTCAAAAAATTTCCAAAATTAATAGAATCGGTATTAGTAGTAAATAAATTAGTTTTCCATTGATACTTTAATGCCCTGTAATTATTATAATCAACCTCGCTGGTCATATCAAATGCGATTGAGTCATTCGGTGTTACTTCGGTAAGCATAGGGTATGGATACCATATCTGACCCCAGCCAATTACAAGATTGCCATTTGCCATCTGCTGAACAGAACCTTCTGTATCCGTATATATAGCATCGTGAGAAATACGGTAAACTAATGTTGCAGTTTTATTTATTTCATCCAGTTTATACGATATTGCGCTTGAAACCGGTATAGGATGATAAACACCGTTATCGAATAAGCTGATATCACCATTGGATAATCGCCGGATATCATGCTGACGGGAGAAACCGATGTTGTCGTTTATAAAAGTAAATTGATTATTCTTCCCTCCCAGCCGCCAGATTATTTTGCCCGTATTATGATCAACTTTTGTTATCTCATCCAGGTTTCTTGCAGAGATAAGCAGATTTCCATCGGTATCTATATCAACAGAATTAAAATGTGAAAAATCAATTGTTTGCTGGGTTAAATCTATATTAGTGTCAACATCGGTAATATTATAATTTTGAATTGCATCCCATTGAAATTCCAGATTTCCCTGGGAATCGAACTGCTGTAAAGCTCCGTCAATAATATCAGCATCGGGATTCCCTCCGCTTACAATGCTATCCATATTAATATAGACATTGCGCTTACCGAAAATATAGTAACTTCCGTCAGGCATAACCCGCAGGTCATGAACATCCACAGTAAAACCATCGGCAGTATTAAATGACCGGACCTGGTTTCCTGAACTGTCTAGTCCGTAACAATTTACAGGATAGTCAAAATATGTAAGTTCTCCGTCCGGTTGAAAATCAAAATCATAGAGTTCTCCGTTTTCGTTTTGATAAAAAACAGGCGTGCCCGCATTATCCACTATCTCAATATAAGGAGACGGCGTCAGAAAAAAATAACCCGGTGAAGGATTATTTGATGTAGTAATAATAACCTGCGGCAGGTCATATGGTAAAGCAGAATCGGGGACGGAAAGTACTGATCGTTTTGGTGTAATGCCTGTAGTTTTTGCTTTAACCGTTGATTTATCTGTTACTGCAGAGTTAGCGTTACTGCAGGTATGAAATCTATAACTTAGTTCTCCTGCATCAAGCCCATCTACAGTTTTTAAACCGCTCTTTAAAGTAACAGTTATATCTTCATTAGTTTGGAACGGGGCAGCGGGAGTAAATACTAATGTGCGTGAGTCATTTGCTAAAATAATTTTACCTGTGTGCACACCGCTTATTGAACCAACTGCCTTAATTATGCTTCCGTTAACGCCGGATCTTTCAATCTTACTGCCCTGTCTTATAAGGATACTGCTATTTATTGAAACATACGATGAATTTGGCTGCGGGTAAATATACTTAAACTTAGAAACATTCTGAGCCGGGATTGAATTTGAAAAAAGAATAGTTATTACAAATAACAGATAACAGGTAATATTAACAGTAAGCGCTTTCACAAGAATAACCTTTTTAAAAATGAATTTAATTGAATTTTTGACAATTATTGTTACATGATTTTATTAAATGTTAGGCTCACCTTTAAGATGAGCCTAATATAAATGTCCTGATTGTAGTGACAGGTCGCGACCTGTCACTACTGCAATAACATTATTTTTATAACAGCGGCATCGACTGTATCTGTATTTGTACGCAACGGGGCCACCGCTACGGCGGTGCAGGCAGGGTCGCGACCTGTCGCTACTTCAACAGCATCATCTTCTTAACGGCAAAATAATTTTTTCCTGTATTCGCCGATGCCTTTAAAGAATAAAAATATACTCCTGAAGCTAATGCTGAAGCATCCCAGGTTACTTCATAATTGCCTGACTTTTGTACAGAATTCATTAGCGTAGTTATTTTTTGTCCTATAACATTATACACATCAATCCTGACCTGGCTTTCCTGGGGAATAGAATATTGGATTACTGTTGAAGGATTAAACGGGTTTGGATAATTTTGAGCTAACTGAAAATTTTTTACAATGTTGTTTGAAACTTTAACGGCATTTACTATTGATATATTAAAGGCAGAACTGCTTAACCCGTATAAACTGTCGTTGCTTATGCTTGTTACCATTATTTTGTAAGATGAACCCGGCTTTAAATTTGAAGGTACCTGCCACTGAAATGCATTTGTTCCGCCGGCTATGCTATCTCCAATAACCGAAGCAATATTATTCCCGTTAATTAGATTAATGTTTACTGTATCTTTTAAATTGGATTGCCACCGTATTATATAAGTAGAATCCGGGTAAAGATTTTCCCCGCCGTTAGGAGATAACATTTTGATATAGGCAGGCGCTGTACTAAATATTTCAGTATTAGACCATGCGCTTGTACCCGCGGCGTTTGTGTTGTTTACCCGCCAATAATATGCTGCATTCTTGTTAAGAGAACTAATAGTGTAGTTAGTGGAAGTTAAACTTGAATTGTCAACTACGGGATTGCTGAATGACGCATTTCCCGAAACCTGCAGATGATAAGTTTGAACTATACCGCGTGTGCCCCATGTTAATTTTACAGGAGCTGTTTCAAGTACAATTGCGCTGTCGGCTGGCGATATGGGAGCAAGTGCGTATGCAGAATCAACTGTTTGAGGTATACCGAATGCAAAGTCGCCCAGTGTTGAAGTCGTAAACGATATTACATCATCCGTTGAATCATAGCTTGTCGGCATAGGAACAAAGTTGCTGTCTGTGTTTGATCTTGCATAAACTATTGTTGCACCGGGATTAATTACCGCAGGAAAGTATTTAAGCTTAACATATACAAGTCCTGTATATGAATTTATGCCGGTACCCTGAATATTAAAGTAGTTGGAAACAATGAGCGGTGCTGTTGTACTAAATAAAGGGTTAACCGGAGAATAATTATAACTAGTAACCATTGCGTTTGCATTAAGTGCAGAATTTAATAGGTTAAATGTAATAGTAATGCCGGTTGTATCGTTTAGACTTCGGAAAATATAAGAATTTCCCTGAAGAATTCCTCCTGATGTAGAAACTTGGGCTTCAGGAGTCTGGCTTACCCATTGATAATTATACGAACGGTATGAGAATAGCCCCGATGGAAAAAAAATCTCCAAAGCAGTTGAATTATCCGGATGGACTTCGGTAAATACCGGGATACCTGCGCCTGTTGCGATGCCCCATCCTATAACCGTATTCCCGTCGGATAATCTTTCAACGGAACCCATTGCGTTTGCATAAATATCGGGCGTATGCCTGTATTCCCATACAAGGGTTGCCGTTTTATTTTGTTCGTCCAATGCATACTCAACGCCCCGTGAATAGTTAGGTGTATGTTGATTTCCATTGTCAAATAAAGTAAGATCACCGTTTGGAAGTATGCTAATATCATGTTGATATGAAAAATATGTAGGGGCATTGGATGCATGTTCGTTTATAAAAGTAAATTCATTTTCTTTTCCTCCTAACAGCCATATTATATCTCCTGTTTCCCGGTTTATTTTTGCAACACATGAAAGATGCCTCATTGAAACGAGTATATTCCCGTCATTATCAACGGCTAATGCGTTTGCATGAATTAAATCCACATTAACTTGAGTCAGGTCAAAATAGGAGTCGGTAATAGGCAGATAATCCCAGCTTCTCCATTGGAAAATTACATTCTTAGAAGCATCCAACTCCTGAACAACCAGACCAGTAACTATTGCATCCGGATTACCTCCCGTAACAACCTGGCTCATATCATAGGGCTCAGGATCACCTGCGAACATTAAAGCGTGCCCATTCGGCAGGAGAACAAAATCATGCCCGTCGGTACTATATCCGTTGCCGCACTGAAAAGTATCAATCATGGTAAATGAAGTATCCATTATAAACCTGGTGCCGTTTCCTTTTAAATTATATGAAAGATACCCGTTTGCCTCCATTTTGAACAGGTTCGCAGATTGAGGAATACTTTTATATTTAACATCACTGACGTCGTTGTTTAATATCATCAGATAATTTCCAATTGCATTATTGGCATTTTGAAATTGATTTGCTATGAACATTTTCCCACTTGAAGGATTGTTAGATGTTCCAACGGTAATTTGAGGAAAATTGGAAGGCAATGTATTTCCGGCTAAACTTTTTCCGGGAGTTTTATAAATTGCAGCAGCATTTTGATTACTGTTATCTGATTCGTCTTCTGTATTTAAGACGGTATTTAAAGCTATAGCATTTACCAGCGGCGTAGTTTTAAAATGAATTGTAACTGAGGGAAGAACTGTTCCTTCTGTGGTTTTAATACCCCGGTTAACAATAACTACTACATTTTCATTTGCTGAAAACGGCGTCGAAGGAATATATAAAACCGTTTTATTATCATCCGACAATTTTACTTCGCCTTCATGTTCACCGCTTAAGGAACCTGATACAGAAAATTCATTTTGCGAAAGGCTTGAAGGGTCTATAATACCGGTTGATTTTAAAATAATATTTGTCTTTAATGAAACCAGTATCGAATTATCTTTTGGCGAGACGTAAACAAATGACTGTGAAAATAATAAATTGCTTGTAATTAATAATATAGAGACCAGCAAAAAGTAACTGAGTTTTTTCATTCAGCTTCCATGTTCCTATTAAAATAATTATCCATATATATTTCGACAACATTGATAGTGATATGGTTTAATTTACAATTTATCCGGAATTTCGGATTACGTAGATAGGTCCCCATAAGGACACGCGCGACCTGTCACTTGTTTTAGCGTTTGCCCTATGAGAATTTTTGACCACCTTTACCCGGTAAATTTGAGGATAACCTTTAAGATAAGGTTTTAAAGACAGGGCTGAATAGTGGTAAACTATGCCCTGTATCAACAACCTAATTTTGTATAATGCGATATTTTCTTTATCCCCATGAAAAATCGTTTCAGGCTGGCCTAAGAATAAAATATTTTGTGCCTACCTTAACAAAACCATTTTTTTTATTGATGAATATCCGCCGGATTTCAATTGATAGAAGTAAACACCGCTTGATAAATTCCCCGCATCAAAATTTATGGAATAATTTCCGGGGGATTTAAATTCGTTTAATAATGTCTTCAATTCTCTTCCGAGTACATCATAAACTTTTAATGTTACTATTCCCGGACTTGGTATCTGATAATTTATTATTGTACCCGGATTGAATGGATTAGGATAGTTCTGATATAATTGATACTGTCCCGGCTCTGTAACAATTTTAGCTGAAGAAATATTTTCTACGGCAGCCGTAAGAATTACCTGCCTGGCAATCAGTTTCTGCAGACCGTTTGCCAGTCCAAAATTCCTTAAGTTAAAAGATGCCGTATAGGTGCTGTCGTGCGCCGGATTAAATGTTACAGGTACAACTAATGAGTCATAAGCCTGAATTGTTACAGGGACAGTAATGGAAGTGGAGAATAAACTGTTACTGCAGTAAAATTCATTAATAGTAACCGCAGTATCGTGAGGGTTGTAAACGGTAAATTGTTTTGAGACAGGTTTTCCCGCTGTTATACTACCGAAGTTAATAGAGTCTGTGCTGGTTGTAAATAAAGTAGTTTGCCACAGATACTTAAATGCCCTGTATGTATTCATATAAGTTTTATAGCTTATTTCGCCTGCAACAGAATCGTCCGGCGTAAATTCGGTAAGAACCGGGTTCAGGTTTTGACCCCAGCAAATTATTTTGTTGCCGTTTGCCAGCAGTTCAACGGAACCTTCGGTTTGTGTAAATATATTGTCGTGATAAATTCGGGAAACTAAAGTCGCAGTCATATTTATTTCATCAAGATTATATTCTACGGCGCTTGAACGCGGAGTAGGGTGATATACCCCGTTATCAAAAATGCTGATATCTCCGTTCGTAAATCGCCTTATATCATGCTGTTGTGAAAAACCCAGATTATCGTTTATAAATTTGAACTGATTATTCTTACCTCCCAAACGCCAGATTATATTCCCGCTTTCCCGCTCAACTTTTGTAATTTCATCCAGGTTCCTTGCGGAGATTAAAAGATTACCGTCAGTATCAATTTCAACCGAATTAAAATGTGAAAAATCAATTGTTTGCTGGGTCAGATCAATATTTGAATCAATATCGGTTATTTTGTAATGATCAAGCGCATCCCACTGAAATATTAAATTTCCGCCGGAATCATACTCCTGCAATGCGCCGTCTAACACGTCGGCGCTATCCTTACCGCCGCTTACATATTGACTCATATCCACAGTTACAGTACGCTTGCCGAAAATATAATAATCTTCGTTTGGCAGCACGCGTAATTCATGAACATCAACAGTAAATCCATTAACAGTATTAAATGTCCTCAGAAGCTTGCCTGAACCGTCCAATCCATAACAATTTACAGGATAGACAAAATATGTTAATTCGCCGTCCGGCTGCAAATCAAAATCATAAATAAATCCGGATACATATTGAAAAAAAACAGGTGTGCCTTCATTATCAACAATTTCCAGGAATGGTGAGGAGGGAAGGAAAAAATATCCCGGTGAGGAATTACCGGATTTATAAATTGAAATAGAAGGTAAATAAGTGGTTATTGATGTATCCTGTACCGATAAAGCTGAACGTTTGGAATTAAGTGAAGAATTTGAAGGTTTAATTGTAACCGGTAAATATTCCGCCGCCTGTGTGCCTGCACTTTTGCAGGTGTGAAATTTAAAACTCAGCTCTCCCGCATCAACACCGTCAGTAGTCCTTAATCCGTCCTTTAATGTAACAGTTACATCTTCGTTAGTTTGAAACGGTGCAGCGGGAGTAAATATTAAAGTGCGTGAATCATTTGCTAAAATTATTTTACCTGTGTGTATCCCGCTTTTTGAACCAACAGCCTCAATTATGCTTCCATCAATGCTTGATCTGTCAATTTTATTGCCCTGCCTTATAAGGATATTACTGGTAACTGAAACATACAATGAATTTGGCTGAGGATTAATATAACTAAACTTAGAAATATTTTGGGCGGGGATTGAATTTGGAAAAAGAATAATAATTTCAAATAACAGAAAGCATGTAATATCAACAGTATGCGCTTTCACAAGAATAACCTTTTTAAAAATAAATTTAATTAAATTTTTGGCAATTATTGTTTCATGATTTTATTAAATGTTAGGCTCACCTTTAAGATGAGCCTAACGTAAATGTCCTGATTGTAGTGACAGGTCGCGACCTGCCACTACTGCAATAACATTATTTTTATAACAGCGGCATCGACTGTATCTGTATTCGTACGCGACGGGGCCACCGCCACGGCGGGGCAGGCATGGTCGCGACCTGTCGTTATTTCAACAGCATCATTTTTTTAACGGCAAAATAATTTTTGCCTGTATTATCCGAAGCTTTTATGGAATAGAAATATACGCCGGAGGCCAGTGCTGAAGCATCCCAGGTTACTTCATAATTGCCTGACTTCTGCACAGAATTAATCAGCGTCGTAATTCTTTGTCCTATGACGTTATAAACATCAATCCTGATCTGGCTTTCCCGGGGAATAGAATATTGGATTACAGTTGAAGGATTAAACGGGTTGGGATAATTTTGAGCTAACTGAAAACTTCTTACAATATTGTTTGAAGCAGCAACCGCAGTTATTAATGATATATTAAAGGCAGAACTGCTTAGCCCGTATAAACTGTCGTTGCTTATACTTGTTACCATGATTTTGTAGGATGAACCCTGCTTTAAACTTGTGGGTACCTGCCACAGATATGCATTTGTTCCGCCAACTATATTGCTGCCGATATCCGAAGCAACACTATCGCCATTCATTAGTTTTATGTTTACCGTATCGCTTATATCGGATTCCCATCGTATTACATAAGTAGAATCCAGGTAAAGTTTTTCTCCGCCGTCAGGATATAATAGTTTTATAAATTCCGGGGCGGTACTGAAGATTCCTGTATTTGACCAGGCGCTCGTCCCGGCGGCATTGGTAGTGTTTACCCGCCAATAGTAAGTTGAACTATTGCTAACCGGATTTAATTCAAATAAAGAGGAGGTTAAACCCGAATTATCTGTAAGCAAATTGGTGAATGATGAGTTGTTTGAGACTTGCAGATGATAAGTTTTAACGGTTCCGCGTGTACCCCAGACTAATTTTACCGGAGCCGACTGATAAACAAACTGGCTGTCCGAAGGTGTTAAGAGAACAGGTGAATAAAGCGAATCAACCTGGGGAATGCCGAATGCAAAATCGCCTAACGTTGTGGTTGTAAATGTTAATTCATTCTTTGTTGAATCATAGCTGGTAGGCAAAGGAATAAAATTACTATCGATGCTGCTTCTTGCATAAACAACTGTTTTTTTAGGATTTGAAACAGCAGGGAAGTCATAAAGATTAACCAGGACGTTACCTGAATAAGAATAAATGCCCGAACCGGTAATATTGAAATAGTTTGATACCATAACAGGCGCCTCAGAAGCAAAAGCCGGGTTTACCGGTGCGTAGTTATAACTTGAAACAGTAGCATTTGCATAGAGAGCGGAGTTTAACAGGCTGAATGTAATTGTAATTCCCGTTGTATCATCTAACTTGTTGAACTTATATGTATTTCCCTGAAGAATACCACCCAACGGAGCAACCTTCGCTGAAGGTAATTGGCTTACCCAGGGAAATTTATATGCACGGTATGAGATTTCTCCTGTCGGAAGATAAAGTTCCAGCGCTGTTGAAAGATCAGGATGTATTTCAGTTAAAGCGGGGGCGCCTTCCAGGCCCGCATATCCCCAGCCAATTAAAGTGTTCCCGTTTGATAATCTTTGAACTGATCCCATAGCAGTATTATAGATAATCGGTGTGTGGGTATATTCCCAAACTAAGGTTGCCGTCAAGTTCTGTTCATCAAGCTTGTACTCAACTGCGCGTGAATAAGGAGTAGGATGCTGGTTCCCGTTGTCGAATAAAGTTATATAACCGGCGCTGTCAGGAATTTCCCTTGCATCATGCTGGAATGAAAAATAATTAGGGGCATTTGATTGATGCTCATTAATAAATTTAAACTGGTTTTGTACACCTCCAAGTATCCAGTCAACATTTCCCGTCTGCCTGTCAATTTTAAAAATGCTGGAAAGATGCCTCATTGAAAAAAGGATATTTCCGTTTTCATCAGTTTCTAATGAATTGCCGTGCAGCAGGTCGATTGTACTTGTAGTCAGATCCATGTATGAATCGGTAAACGGAATGTAGTCCCAGCTTCTCCATTGAAACACTACATTTTTAGAAGCGTCAAGTTCCTGGACAATAGCTCCAATTATAGTGGCGTTTGGGCTTCCGCCGTACTGACTCATATCAACAGGTTCCGGATCATCTGCAAAAACAATTGCATGCCCGTTCGGCAGAAGGAGGAAATCATGAACGTCTGTAGCAGATGCGTATCCGTTGCCGCACTGTATCGAATCAACAGGAGTTAAAGTTGTATCCATTACTATCCATCTTACGGTAATAACAAGATCTGAAGAGTTCAAAAGCTCGGCGTTTAATAACTGGGCGTATGATAGCAGGCCGTTTGGCTGAACTTTAAAATCCATTGATTCACTGCTGGTCTGGTTGTATTTTGCTGCAGTACCGTCGTTATTCAGGACCATTACAAAATTTCCAAATTGGCCGGTAGGTGCAAAAGAATCATTAGCTAAGAAAAAAGCTCCCGGGGCGGGATTATTAGTAGTATCTATCTTTATTATAGGGAAATTAGAAGGTGTTGTTGTATCCGTTTCTGCAATTTTTGCAATTGATTTATTAATTTTATTTGCAGATGCCGGCTGATTTAACGATTCGTCTTTTAATAAAGTTAAGGGATTTATATAAATGCTTTTAGCAAGGGGAGTTGTTTTAAAATGTATTGTCTCCGCAGGAAGAACCGCTCCACCGGAGTTTTTAATACCCCGGTTAACATTAACTACTACATCCTCATTTGCTGAAAAAGGTGCAGTGGGAATAAATAAAATTGTTTTATTATCATCCGATAATTTTACAATGCCCGCATGCAGCCCGCTTATTGATCCTGAAACGGAAAATTCGTTTTGCGAAAGGCTGGCGGGATCTATAATATCAGTTGATTTTAAGATAATATTTGTCTTTAAAGCAACAAGTGTGGAATTATCTTTGGGGGAGAGATAATCATACGATTGACCAAATAAAAAATTGTTTGCTATTAATAAAGCAGTAAATGTTAAATAGTAATTGAATGTTTTCATTAAGAATCCCTGATTCGATTAAATTAAATAATATTTGAATTTTGACAAAAGAGTATATGTTATGGTTTAATATACTTTTATGAATAATTATTCTTTAGAATATGCTATATATTCACAGTTCTATGCAATCAAAATTACCGGCAAAAATTGTTTTATAAACCAGGTATAATCAATTTAAGACTAAATATTATAGATTACTTAAATTCTTTTCTTAAATAATCTTTCCAGATGCGGTAGCCAGCTAATGCGGCGCCGCCTGCAAAATCCATATTGCCTAATATAGTCTGGAGCATTGTAGGCCTTGACTCCCAGTAGATATTATTAAAATAATCCGCAAAGTCCTTTTTATCTCCTGACAAAATATTTCCTTGCGGCAAAGTTAATGATAACGGCGGTACTGTTGATTTGTTACTGTAATAATATGCGGAATCCGTGTACGGAAATTGGTATTTTAACAGGAATAAATCATCCGGAATTAATAACTTATTTTCTTCAATTGAATTAAAATGCATAATTTTATAATTCGCAGTTGTGTCCCCGGAAGCAAAACTTTTATTGTCTGATTTTTCCCGGCCGGCCGCGGAAGTATCTTTATTTAATACCTGGCAATATAATGCTGCCGCAAACAGGCAGAAATATAAAATAAATAATATACGGTTCATACTCATTTCCCGCTATTTTATGAATTTTAATTTTATAAAATAAGAAGTTTTAAACACAAATTATACAGATTAATATTTATATCTTTATTTCATAGAGATCACCACCGCCCCGGCGGGACAGTCTGTCTCGTCGGCTGATTTAAATAATATATATATGAAAAATTATTTTACATTTTTATTACTTATTCCCGGCATTGCCGCCGCGCAGCAAACCGCGGCGGATTCAAGTTTATTCCAGGTTGATTCGGTAATAGTACATGCCGGCAGGAATGATTTGCCTTTATATAAAATTCCTTTCTCCGTGGACATTATAAGCGGTGAAGAACTAAATTCACATCCCGTAAACCTTTCTACAGAAAATATTTTCAATTCAGTGCCCGGTGTAATCGTAGATAACAGGGATAATTTTTCGGAAGGGGACAGGATAAGCATTCGCGGTCTCGGGGCGCTGTCTCAGTTTGGAGTTGACGGAATAAAAATTTTACTTGATGGAATACCTTTAACATTTGCAGACGGCACGTCGGAGCTCACTAATCTTGATATAAATTCCATCGGAAGAATTGAAGTGATAAGCGGTCCGAGTTCATTTTTATACGGCAATTCTTCAGGCGGCGTTATATCGATTGAAAGCAGGGGATTAAATGCTGCAAGTTTGAATTTAACCCCGGGCTACAATATCGGAAGCTTCGGGCTTCAAAAATACTCCTTCAGCGCTTCGGACAGAATAGGCGATAATAATCTTTTAATAAGCTTTAATAAAATGAACTATTCAGGGTACAGGCAGAACTCTGCGGCAAGTACAACGGGAGTAAATGTAATTTCAAAGCAGGCTATAGACAGCAGTACAACAGTGGAAGCAGTATTTAATTTTGTTAATTCGCCGTACCTGTTAAATCCTGGTTCTCTAACTAAGAGCCAGGCGGAAAACGATCCTTCACAGGCAACCGAATTTGTAAAATCTCAGGGATCGGGTAAAAAAATAAGCCAGGGGCAGGCAGGTTTAACATTCAATTATGAACCGGGCGATTATGAAAAATTGGATGCATCTTTCTATATGATCTCCCGTTCCATGCTTAATCCAATGCCCGGCGAGGTTATCAGGCTGGACAGGATTGCAGGAGGATTCAGAACGGATTACAATTATAATTTTAAACTGTTCAATTGGAACTCAGGTATTCTGGCCGGCGCTGATTATGAAATTCAAAATGATGTCAGAACTGAAATGAATAACAACGGCGTAAGTGATTACAACAGCCTGGCCTTCGATCAGATTATTGATGCAGTCAGGCCGGGGGCAACTACATTAGATCAAAGGGAAATTGTTTACGGGACGGGTGTTTTTGCTAAGTTTGAATTTTCACCGATTCAAAATACATTCATCTCCCTTGGCTTGCGGTATGACAAATATAACTTTGCAGTCTATGAAAGGCTCTTTACCGATAGTATAAATAATTCAGGAACACGACTTTTAAGTAATGTAAGCAGGATGGCGGGGATAAATTACACCCTCACTGATAACGTACATTTATTTGCAAACTATTCAACAGCATTTCAAACACCAACCACAACTGAGTTAAGTAATTCACCAACAGGGCGGGGAGGATTTAATCCTGTATTGCAGCCCGAACTGATAAGTAATTATGAAATTGGTGCACGGGGTAATCTCTCCGGAACAGTATTTCTCTATAACTTATCCGTATACAGGCTAAATGTGGATCAGATATTAATTCCTTACCAATTGCCTGGCTCGCAAAGCGCTGTTTTGTATTACCGTAATACCGGGAATGCAGTTAACAACGGGCTTGAAGTATTGATTAATTGGATGCCCATTGAACCGTATAAAATTTCTGTGTCTTACAACCTGATGGATTTTAAGTATACAAGTTTTATTGAGGACTTTCCCGTAACCAACGGTTTTGTACCCGTTCAGTTGGATGGCAAAAGAGTGCCGGGTGTACCTGAAGATAAATTAACTGCAAATATTTCTTACAAAATTATTACCGGTTTTACAGCGGGAGCAACTTTAAATTGGACGGATAAATATTTCGCAAATGATATCAACGGTCCCGTACCCGGTGCAGATCCCAACATATCGGATTATATTAATGATGCATATATAACGGCAGATATTCAGTTAATATATAATCATTCTTTTTCATACGGGGACTTAAATTTGTATTTGCGCATTGAAAATATATTTAATGAAAAATATTCCGGATCAATCGTCCCTAATGCATCCGGCGGCAAATACTTTGAACCAGGGCTGCCGCGGAATTGGTACGGGGGTATTTCGTTCGGATTTTTGTAAATGTGTATATAAGATTTTGTTCTTACTTTAAAAAAATTTTAATAAAGCCCCAGGCTTCAATCCTGTGTGGTAAAAAAATATTTATAGCGTACCCAAATTTTAATCGGTGTGAAAAAAATATTTTGAAGTAGCCCAGGGTTTTAACTTGGGGGAAAAAACCCCAAAACCAAATCTCAGGACTTTAGTCCATTAGGTTCTTCATGTTTTTATAGATAGTAGATCAATTAGTTGTATAACATCCCAGACGTTGGTTTCTGCCAGATTTTTTTTTTTTTGATAATATATAGCTTATTAATGAAATTGGATAATATATCAATAATTTCTACTCAATTACTTTAAAGGAAAGATTAAAATCAACATCTATTTTCTTAATGTTATCATGAACTACCGAATGAATTTTATATACTCCAAACGGGTCATTATTTTCGATATGAATATCTAGTTTCTGTTTAACCAATTGCAGCATATCCAAAGGAGCTTTTTTCCATATTTCTAACTGTTCAAAATTACTATATAAAGTTCCATCAGGTTTAATTATCTTGATATCATATGTTAAATCAGCATTTCCGTTCTCATCCTTACCGTCTGTTGAAAAGATAATTACAGGATATACATCTTCTCCGCGTTTATAAGTATTATTTGATGATATTTTAGGTGTATCTGGTTTAGCCCATTCATTAAAAAATTTTTTATCTTTTATTAGAATGAAAAAAAGGGCAAGTCCATCCGTATGATACTCTTTCATTGCACAAAGGGAATCAACATCTTTATCGTTAATTGTATTTTTAAACTGCTTAATTCCTTCTAACATTTGATTTTTTAATTCAGCGCTAGATGAATGTAGCACATCAATAAGCTGGGATTTCAATGCTGCAGGAGCTGCGTCTGAAGCATGTTCCAAGTATTGTTTCACTTCAGGATAATTTATAGCATTTGAGCATAATGACCATTTTGCCGAATTACCTGTCAGAAATAAATTAAGAGAATCCTTATTGTCACAATACTGCAATTCGGACACAAGGCGTTCCAAATATCTTGTGTCACCTGACGCGAAAAAACCACCCCAGTGCAAATCATTTATCGAAGAATTATGTCCGGGCCAATTTAAGATTGTATCCTTTACACCGCTAAGTTCAAGACAATACAAAACTAACGACCGCTTGAATTTTAATTCATTTGCCATTTCCTGATAACCTTCAGACTTTTCATGATATTTTGACAAAGCAACTGTTAAAAAGCCTATAATTACAGGATTAGTATTTGGATTGCTCAAAAAAGTACTATCTTCATCCATACTTTTAATTATATCTGACAGAAGAGTTGAACCGGGGTGCTGATAAAAGCACTGAATCTCTAAACCTATTTGTTTTTGCGGTATAATATGTTGAGCAATGCAGAGGGAAGTAAATAGAATATTTATTAAAAAAATGATTTTTCTCATTTTAAATCCGCCTTTAGTTACTCTTAAAGCCGCTGCATTTAAAATTAAAGGAATAACGGTATTATAAAGATCATATATTATTTATAATAAATTGGAATAAACTTATAGAAAATACTTTGATTTCACAATTTAAAATCATTTTATTACAGATCAATTAACATTTCTTTCATCCTACATAGGCAGGTCATTTTTAACAATACAAATTCCTATTCCCTTAGAAAGCAAAAATTTTAATATCTGGATTATTTTAAAGCAGGTAAACCAAACTTGCAACGCCGGTACCAAAAATCAAAAAAACTATACCCCAATAAATAATTTTATTATATCCGTTAAGGTAATGTTTGCCCATTAATTTTTTATCTGCCGCTATCAATCCTAAAGTTACGGCAGGCCCTACCAGGACTATTATCTGCAGCACCATAAGATTCAGAGCCAGGTTAATTAAATTAAGCGTTACTATGGGCACGATTAGCGCGGGGATTGACTCAACCAGGTACACTTTGAACCAGTTTTTTCTTCCCCATCCCACCGCTTCGGTAAAACCCCAACTGCTCCCGAGTGAAATTACTATCAATGCGATGAATGAAGCGGCTATCAGTCCGATTCCGAAATAATAAGGAGCAAATTTACCTGCTACCGAAGCCAGCCCGAGTGATAAAGCTTTCGGCGAAGCAAAGTTTAAATAATGATTGTTTACTCCAATGCAGGCAATTGCAATTGCTACCATTATTAGTTCGGATACAACGGCGCCGAGGAAAGTTTCCAACCGCATTGCCCACAAACTTTTTGCAGTAATTTTTTTCTCGGCAGTAGCGGAAGCCTGGTAAAATAACATAAACGGCATAATAACAGCGCCGATATTGGCGGCAATAAGAAAAATGAAATCCGATGATGTTGAAAAATAAAAGGGAGTAACCTGTACGCCTTTACGTGCCGTTAAATATGCCGATATAATCCAGGATATAACAAAGAAAACCGATACGATAATTAATGGTTTTTCAGCCTCGGCATATTTTCTTTTATATACAAGTATAACATGGGCAAGAAATGCAATAGGAACCGAGATAAGCGGTGAGATTCCTAAAATCTGAAATCCTATCGCTATTCCCGTGTATTCAACTACATAACTTATTACATCAACCAGAGCCATAGGAACCGACGCAAAAAGCGCTATACGCTTACTGTAATTTTCTCTTATCAATTCTCCAAGCCCTTTGCCTGTAACTGCTCCCACTCTTCCGGCCAGTTCCTGGATAAAATAAAGCGGGATAATAAGTAATACCAGGAACCAAATAAGCCTGGTTCCATACTGTGTTCCGCTTTCTGCTGCCGTTATAACGCTGGCGGCATCCACATCTGCAATCATAACAAGCCAGCCGGGTCCCCAGACATGCAGCAGTTCTTTCAATTTTAACATTCAGAGTCTCTCGTAAAACAGCATTATTAATCTAATGCCTGAAAATTATTTAATATTATTCTGCCCGTAATACCATCGTGAAATTATTCTAATTGTCCGTTCATAATATTCATTTTTAACCTTCTCTTATGAATAAAGCTTTTAATTAAGCTTATTAAGACTTAGTATAAATAAAAAATAACAATATTTATGCCATAATCAAAGCTTCATTCTTTATTTATTTACGGCTATTAATGAATTTATAATTCCGTTTTTTAAGAATGAATTTCAGGATTTAAGAAATTATTTTAATAACTAACTTAAGTATTCTAAGTAGCCCCGACATTTAAAGGCTGTGGGAACATTAGAACTCTTTTCATAAATTTATTTTGCTATTTTTCAAATAGCCGGAGATAAACCGTTAAAACGGTTATAGAAACTAGTTTTTTTTCATTAACACCGCGATTAATCGCGGTGTTAATAATACTAATAGTATATATTGTAACTGTTTCAACAGTTTGCCAATCTTTTAACAAAAATATGAATGATATACTTTTAGTATATTTATTCATGTAAAACTAATTTTCACACAGTCTCTTCACCGAGTGATGGCTATGCCAAATACTCAGGGCTGCTTAATAAAATTTTTAATATTTACCTAACTTCAGTAACATATTACACAACTATAATTATGAAAATTTAAGTCTCCGCTTTAATTGGTGTTCATAAACCCTCCGCTTTAAATTATGTGGAGGGGCATAATTATAGTTTTTCCGATAACCCGATATAAAACATTCTGCCGATTGATGGAATTATTCCGGGGCCCGGGTATTCATCGGTTCTTAGTGTGAAGTATTTGGCATTTGTCAGATTGTTCACTCCGAAACTAAGCTTATAACTTTTGATACTATAAGAACCGGAAACATCAACTATACTATATGCCGGTATTATACCCACCAGCGCATCGGGGGAGAATACTGTGTTGGCAGCATCGGTAAATGATGAAGCATTGTAAGAGTACTGCGCATTAATGGAAAATCCGTTCAGGCCGTAATCCAGGCCGCACCTGTTTATATATTCAGGAGCATATTCAACACGGTTACCTGTATATTCTCCGGTTACGTAACGGGCATCGCTATACGCGAATGAATTATATATACTCAGCTTCCCCCATCCGTTCTGTTTGAAAATTCCGTCCATGATATTTAATTCTAAATATGCCTCAACTCCTTTATGCACATCAGAGCCTGTGTTGGTCTCGAATAAATATGTACTGTCATTATTGTTTTTTTCTTCGAGCAACCCGGTTTCATTTTTAATATACATATAGTAAAGGCTAACATCGTAGTTAAGGATATTACCGCTAATTCCTCTATAACCAAAATCAATTGTATTTGCTGAAGCATCTTTAAGGTTTTGATCAATTTTTGCAAGTGAGCCGAACGGGGTTAAATTGTCATACGTAATGGGCCGGTAAGATTGGCTGAAGTTAGCATAAAAGTTTGCTTCATCCGAAGTTTTGTATTGGGCACTCAAAGCTCCCAGTAAAAAAGTTCGGGATGATTTCAGGTTGCCGGCATAAACAACAGGCTGATTGCTGTCGTTAACCGTATTCGGTGCGAAACCATTGGCGGTTGTATGCAGGTATTCGAACCGGAGAGCGGGAGTAATGCTGAATAAATTATTTATCCTGAATATATTTTCAATGTACGGCGCAATGTTGGTTGTGTAATAGTCCATGTCCTCTCCCCATGCTGAAAGCTGTGTAAGATCAAAACTGCTTCCCGTTGTGCCTTCACCGCCTTCAAGCCTTGTTAAATGAGAATATACGCCGCGTATACCGGAAGAAAACGTCTGGTTCATTCCGGCAATATTGTAATTATATAAATATCTTAGTTCGTTTGTAAAAGTTCTGAAATATTCGCGTTCCAGTTCACGGGGAGTGTACTGAAGGTCGGCTTGTATCGTATCTAGCGCACCGGGGCCGCCGTCTTCGTTTCTCCATATCAGGTTGCGCTGGCTTAACAGGTATGAAGATACCAGGCTGACAGAAGCATTGTCATTAATCTTATAGTCTGCATGGGCAGCTAAAATATTCCACGGACTGTCCAGCCAGTTCCTTGTGCGAAGCGATTGCTGCGGGTTTGCATTAAATAATGAGTCTGTTAGTCCGCCCGGCATTTGGATCAGGTTTCTCAGTATTGTATACTCCAGGCCAAGCTGCAAGTCTTCACCCGGGTTATATTTAAGGCTCGTAAATCCCGACCATTGAGTCTGCTGCGAGTTATCGCGCCATCCTTCAATGCGCCTGTACTGCAGAAAACCGTAATACCTGAAATCTCCTTCGGTTCCCCCGATAGAATTAAAGCTGTTAAACAGTCCGTAACTTCCCGCTGTTTCCGAAGAAGTTACTTCAAGGGGGACGGGGGCGCCGTCTTTCAGTTCATAATTTACCGCTCCGCTCAACTGCGGCCCATACGCAAGCCCTGCGCCGTCGCGTAAAAAAGTTATACTTTTAACAGCTTCCATAGGGGGTAAATAATAAGCTTCATTGTAACCGTATACATCTGCAGATATATTATAACCGTTCTGCCTGGTATTTGTTTCAATGCTCTGATATGGATTCAGTCCCCTGAAACTTATACCATTTGCCGTAAAACCTCCGCTTTCCGTTTCGGTTATATTCACGCCCGGTATGCGCCCGATTATCTGACGGGTATTGTTAACGGCTTTATTTGCATCTAAACTGTCGATTTCAAGCACTTCATTCTTCATACCGGAATAAATAATCCGGCCGGAATAATCGTTCATCCGCCCGATACCGTTCATAAGCCGGTAACCCGTTATGGTTATTACTTTTAACAGGTAAGTTGAATCGGGTGTCTGGGCAGAGAGTGAGCAGGGGAGAATAAAAATTATTAAACAAAAACACAGGATTAAAAAAAATTTCAAAACCGCCTCGCAGTTGATGTTAAAAAAATGTTATTCTTATTTAGACTAAATCTTAATAACAAATTTATACTTCATACTGCCTTTATCCAATACCAACAACAGGTGATTTTTAATACTATTAATTGAGTATTTACTTGTAGAGTTTTGAGCCGGAGGCTCACAAGATCATTTTTTATAAAAGCTCATGCTTTTATAATGGGAAACGGACATGACATTTTGTATCGTAAAGACGGGGCTGCCCCGTCTCTACAACCTATAATTTAATTATACCAATATTGAAAGATTATTCAATCAGGCATGGAAATGATTTTATAGTGAAGGCTTTTGGTTATCAATTGGGCTGTGTTATTCACTTTTAATTTTTTCATCAGGTTCCTGCGGTGGGTTAGTACCGTGTTGGGACTAATAAACAATTTGCCTGCAACCTGCTTATTATTTTTTCCCGAAATGATTAATTTCAATACCTCTATTTCTCGTTCGCTTAAAGTTTCACAAAAATCTTCACCGGGTAAATTATTTTGCTTATTAACCAAATCATCCATCAAAAATTCATTAATTCCTTCGCTGATGTATCTCTTCCCGGACGCAATACATTTAGCGGCATGGATAAGTTCTTCTTTTGAAACATTTTTTAACACGTATCCCCCGGCATTCAACCGCAGCAATTGAAGAAGTTTCTCTTTATCTTCAATATCTAAAAGCAGTAATGTCTTTACGTCGGGAAATTTTTCTTTAATTTCGGAAAGCAGTTTCATGCTGTCTTTTTTCAATATATTTATTTCAAGAATAAGTATATCAGGCTTTAGCTTTTCCATTCCGGCAATAAGATCACCTTCTTGTATTCCTGCAACTTCAAAACCCTCAATAGGCTTCAAAATGCAGCTTATAGCATAGTTCATCAGGAAGTATTTATTTGCAATAAGTATTTTTAACATAACAATCTGTGCATTATTTATATTTAGACTAAGTATAAAATAAAAAATTTTTGTATAAGTAAAAAATTTTTTATATATATAAGTTTAAATTAAAAGATTTGTAAAAGGAATTATTGAATAATAGGGCGTTTATCTTAGTTCTTCCCGTATGATATTTGAATAGGTAATTTGTTACGGAAAAAACATCTTTGATATAAATGAAAATGAGTTTATAAACTGCAGTTTCTTAGTCCTTGTCAGCTTCCGGCTTGTTAATTATTACATAAAACCAATAAACATTAAGATTATAACATGTTATTCCCATGCTCCCGGAATAATTATATTCTTTGCCGGGTCTAATGTCTGTGGAAATACTAAAATAAAAATTATTTAATTACTTTCTAACTGATTACTATAAAGTCTTCTATTTAGTATGATTTAAAAGTATACCCGGCATAATTAGCGCGGATTAGCTTGAATATTTAATAGAAATATATTCAATAATGATTTAATATAAATTTAATATAAATTTGATACACTGCTTTAATTAAATTATTAAAATAAAAAATACCGGGATAGCCTATGAAAAAAATTCTTATTATTGAGGATGATGCAGGTACATCTGCAATCCTGAAATTGCTGTTTACAATAAATAAATTTAAGGCGTTTACTGCTTCGAACGGGACCGATGGAGTTAATTTAGTAAAGGAAATAAAACCCGACTTAATTTTATGTGATATCCGTATGCCCGGTATGGACGGATACGACGTAAAAAATACGCTGGGAAGCTGTGCGGATACAGCAGCAATACCCTTTATTTTCCTGTCGGCAAAAAATGAATTAAGAGATATAAGATATGGATTAAATCTCGGCGCGGATGATTATCTTACTAAACCCTTTAATGAGGATGATCTTTTTGAAGCAATTAAAATAAGGCTGCGCAGGATAAATGAACTACAATCGGCTTATTTTTACAAAAAATCAAATGCCGGTATTATCAGGAGAACCGGTAAAAAAATGTCCGAAAAAGAACAGATACTTGTATATGCTAAAGGTAAACCCGAAATTATAAAAATTACGGAAATAGTTGTTATTTATTCAGTCGGCGATTATTCAAATGTAATATGTTCAAACGGAAGAAAAATATTTACACGCAAACTCCTGAGAGATTGGGAAAAAGTACTGCCGAAAAAATTATATTTCAGGGCGCGCAGGTCTGCAATAATAAATTTAAACTATATAGTCAGGATTGATAAATGGTTCAGCCATACCATGATGATTAAGCTGGAAAAAATATCAGATCCCGTAATTATTAGTCAACGCAATTGTAAAGTGCTTAAACAAAAGCTTGCATTTTAATCCCCGGGTGTATATAAATATATGCCGGAATAAATATATAACTATCTTCCTATCAATATAATCACATCAGATACTGCTATCACAAAAACTGTTCAAACTTAAACCAATAATTAATCATTTATTATCATAATTATATCGTTCATACTCAAAATATAATCGTTTGTAGTATATCTGTTTATAATTTAACATTACAGCCGACTATGATGTTAATAATATTTTATTTTGTAAAAAGTAAAATACTATTCAATTTAGTCTGGGAACCATAACTGCGGGATATTTCATAAAGTTTAAAAATTCTGGTTTATCCGTGCTAAATCAAATTAAAGTGTTTAGATAAATTTCTGATTGTTTTACTATTAAAATAAATACCCCAAAATAATTTTTAAAACAGATTTAAAGAGGTGAATTATGACCGAATTTAAAGGTTTCAAAAAAGATAGTCCGGATATTCTGCAGTTAGTCAGTTTTGTTATCGGTTCGGAAGAGTTCGGTATTGATATATTATGCGTTCAGGAAATAAACAGGATGCTTCAGATAACAAAAGTACCAAACGCTCCTGAGTATGTAAGCGGGATAATAAACCTGCGCGGACGGGTAATACCCGTTATCGATTTAAGACACAGGCTTGGCCTTCCTCCAAAAGATACCGATCATAACACAAGAATTATTGTAATCGAAGTATGCGGGAAAACAGTCGGCTTTATCGTTGATTCTGTTAAAGAGGTAATCCGCATTCCCCAAAACATAACCGAAACGCCGCCCGAAATAGTAGCGGGCATAAATTCGGAGTTTATAAAGGCTGTGGGTAAGCTGTCTGATAGATTATTAATCTTAATCGACCTGGAAAAGATATTATCGGCGGCTGAACTAACAGGACTTAGCAGCGCTGCTTAATAAAATAATTTAATTAATAAATAATAATAGGTGAAATAATGAAATGGTTTAAGAATTTTAAAATCGGGACAAAACTTTTATCCGGCTTTGCAATTGTTGCCGCTTTAGCGGCTGTAATAGGTATCCGGGGCTATCTTGGTACCTCAACTGTAAGCGATAATTCTGCAATGCTTAATGAAAGTCTTGTTAAAGTTCGTGATTTAGGCTATGCAAATATCTCGTTATTAATTGCACGTGCCGACGTACTGGCAATTATCAACAGCAGCAGCGCCGAACAAAAACAAAAATACATGGCTGATATCCAGGAACAAACAAATAAAGTTAATGAACTTATAGATCAATTTGCAAAAAGAGATTTAACTGCGGAAGAAAAAAACGCTGTTACAAATTTTGAAGAAGCATGGAAAACTTACGTACCTTACCGGGACCAGGCCGCCAATCTTGCAATTCAATCGAGAAATGAAGAAGCATTAAGCATTCTTTTTGGCGCCGCGCTTGAACCGTTAAATCAGTCGAGAAAAAGTCTCCTTAATTTAGTTGATCTTAATGTTAAATCGTCAAATGAGCTGAATGAGTCTTCGGTCTCTGAAGCCGGTTCGGTTAAAGCTCAGATGATTATCTTCTTGGTAATCGGGGTATTATTTGCAGCAATTATAGGATATTATATTACTTTAATTATAAGCAGGCCGCTTAAAAAAAGCGTTCAAATGCTGCGTGAAATCGGCAAAGGCCATCTTAACGAACGCTTAAATATTGATCTTAAAGATGAGATCGGCGATATGGCAGCGGCTATGAACCAATTCGCCGATGATCTGCAGAAAAATGTTATTGGCAGTATGAAAAAAATTGCAGACGGGGACTTCAATTTCAATATTACTCCGGCTGATGAAAAAGACGAGATAAGCCCCGCGCTAAATACAACAGTAAAAACCCTGAACGAACTTAAGTCGGAAACAGATGCTATGACACAATGGGCAGCCGATGGACAGCTTGATAAAAAAGGCGATGTAAATAAATTTAACGGCGGTTACAAAACCATTGTTGAAGGGTTCAATAAAACGGTTTATGAAATAGTGTCAAAAGTCAGGGATAGTGAAAAAGTAATGGAAATATTATCTACCGGCGATTTAACAGCAAGAATGGAAGGCGAATACCGCGGAAATTACGCAAGACTTCAAAGTTATATTAATAATTTAGGAACTTCTTTAGAAGATATAATTAAACAAGTAACGGACTCTGTTGCCGCTACTGCCAGTGCATCAAGTCAAATATCTTCAAGCACAGAAGAAATGGCGGCAGGGGCAGAAGAACAAAGTCAGCAGGCTACTGAAATTGCCGGCGCCGTTGAGGAAATGACAAAAACCATTATCGAAACAACTAAAAATGCAGGCGATGCAACTGAAGCAGCTAAAAATTCAGGCTTCATTGCTAAAGAAGGCGGCAAAGTTGTGAACGAAACCATAGAAGGTATGAACAAAATAGCTGAAGTTGTAAAGAAATCTGCTTCAACAGTTCAGAAATTAGGTCAGAGCAGCGAACAAATCGGGGAAATTGTTCAGGTAATTGACGATATAGCCGACCAGACAAACCTTCTGGCATTAAATGCAGCCATTGAAGCCGCCAGGGCCGGTGAGCAGGGACGCGGATTTGCTGTTGTTGCAGATGAAGTAAGAAAACTTGCCGAACGAACGACAAAAGCGACAAAAGAAATTGCTGCAATGATAAAAGAAATTCAGAAAGATACAGAAGGCGCGGTAACTTCAATGGAAGAAGGTACCGTAGAAGTAGAAAAAGGCAAACAGTTGGCTGATAAAGCCGGGCAGTCGCTTGTTCAAATCATTAACGGCGCCGGGCAGGTCGCGGATATAGTTACTCAGGTTGCTGCCGCAAGCGAAGAACAATCATCCGCATCCGAGCAAATAAGCAAAAATATTGAAGCAATAAGCAGTGTAACACAGCAAAGCGCTGCGGGTATTCAGCAGGTTGCCAGGGCGGCTGAAGATTTAAACAGGCTTACTTCGGATTTGGAAAATTTAATTTCAAAATTTAAAATTTCTACGGAATTAAATACAAGCGTGCATTCCGGTGCAAGGGCAACTGCTAAAGGTATAAAAGAAGAAGTTGGAAGTACATTTGTAAAGAGAAATGGAACCTTTACACATAGAACAATTTAATAAAATTATTTTTTGTAATGATTTATTAATCAGTTAAATAGTCTAAACTGTGAGGCTCACCTCCAAGGTGAACCTCACATAATTATTTAAGAGCAATCATCATCTTAGATAAAACAAATCTAATGTAAGCTTCACTTTCAATGTGAGGTTGTACGAGACGGGGCATGCCCCGTCTCTACTAATTCATTACGATCATTTTCTTTGACGGAACAAACCTAATGTGAGGCTCACCTCCAAGGTGAACCTCACGTAATTATTTAAGAGCAATCATTTTCTTCGACGAAACAAATTCACCTGCTTCTATTCTATATATATAAACTCCCGAAGCCAGCTTACCCGCGCTAAACTGGTATGTATAACTTCCCGGCTGCATAAAACTATTTACAAGCGTTGCAACCTTCTGCCCGAGAATGTTATATACTTCCAGCTTAACATTTGAAGATTTTTCCAGTGAAAAACTAATATTTGTACTAGGGTTAAAGGGGTTGGGATAGTTTTGCTTTAATGAATATGTATCAGGTGTCCTGCCGACTTCTTTTATTCCGGTAACAATTGATTTTCCGCCCGCTCTTATATATGCAATATTTACGTCTGTTAAATCATCCGCGGAGTTAAATTCTGCCAGTTGGGTATCATTCCAGATTAAAGCCCCCATGGGAAGATTGTCTATCATTGATAAAAAAGCGTATTCGGCGAAATTTTCAGTTAGATCTGTAAATTTTGTAATTCCAATCTGCACCCCCGGTCCGGGTCCGGTTATTGAATCGGACGGAACTCCATTAATGAGTCCGGGCAGTGTAGTTGGAAGATAATCGCCGTATATGAATTTACTTTTAAGAATATTACCCTGGGTTGGAAATCTGGGGTCGCCGAATTGATTCTGGTTCCATACCGCCATTGCATTTACCACCGAAGCATCTGCTATACCGGGAGTAACTGTCTGCGGATTTACCGTAAGTGTATTCTCTTCAACAAAACCTCCGTTAGGCGGAGCCTGGTTCTTAAAAAAAAATTGTGTCTCCGTATTCATCCATTCACATGGTATGTTTTCAACTACCCATGGCCCCGGGCCGCCAATCCAGTTTAAGTAAGAGGGGATAGCTGTAGTTGTATAACCATTACCGAATGCAGTAGTCAATGTGTAATTGGAATTTGAATAGTACCCGGTAATAAGAAGGGGATCGTAAAAATAAATATTATTTGAAATAAAGACGGTTAGGCTATCTAAATTAAGTGCGCTTGTGTAAGAGCTGGAATCGGGGCCGGTATAATATTTTTGCGGTACGGTAACAGCATATTGAGCACTGATTGTGTCAAGATAAATCGTGCTGTGAAAAGGTTTATTGGGATCTTCCCCGGAACTTATCTCATTTGTATCCTGGCCTGTCCAGTTTTGGTTAATGAATATATTATTAGTGATAATTAAGCTTTTATGAAACCCGGACAGCAGCCAGTATTTTTTATTGTTTACGATTGTATTATGATTGATATAAGCAAAATCCGTAAGTTCATTCTGCTGAAGGAACGTAAGTCCCGCTGTAGTTACAGTACAGTTTTCAATCCATAAAGTATCTATCGGGTGCTTGCACTGGAATACTCTTGATCCCCACCATTGATCGGCATGAAACATATTGCGGAAATATGAATTTGTTAAGCGGAACTTTGCCCCGTTAGGCCATCCGCCTGTTGCCCCGGATTCATTTGTGCAGTCAAAAAGGTCTATGTTGCAGAATTCAAACAAGCAGTTATCAATTGTTAATGATTGAGGCAGTAGTTCTTGCCTTGTGCCTGTTACATTTCTTGTCGCACCCCATCCTGTTCCGCAGTAGAAGAGTTCATTTTCTACAGTGCCGTCCAACTCCATTGCCTGGTAGTGAATATTTTCAAACTTAAGGCTGCCGTAAACTACATTAACTCCTGCATTATTAATAACAACATCAACACCGTTCGTGGGTTCAATCAATATAATTGGTTTTGTCTTTGCAGATAGATTACTTGTGTCGGGAATACCCGTAATTGTAAGTGTTCCCGTAGGATTATAAACATTTAAAGGCTCGGTTTGATAGTATATCTGCCCTTCATACAAAGCGTAAACCCTGTCCGGGTTTGCCCTCGCCCCGTTTGAAAGAGTGTCGCCATTGATTATTGATGCAAACGATACTTCATTTACACTTCCGGCCGGAGTCCTCTCAGTTATTTTACCGCCGGCCTTAATGCCGCGTGTAATGTACACTGTATCGGTTGTTACAGTAACCTGTGCAACTGCAATATATGCATTTGTTAAAAATGCCGCAATCAAAAATATATTTTTAAATTTCATATTTTCCTTGATTATAATATAAAACTTTGTGAGGCTCACCTTCAAGGTGAACTTACCAACAATATGAGGTTGTACGAGACGGGGCATGCCCCGTCTCTGTTTATTATAACCATCACTAATGTGAGGATCATCCCCAATGTGCGCCTCACGTATTTAAGTACAATCACTTTCTTAGATTTAATTATTAAGCAGCAAATTCAGACAACCTGCGATTCATCCAATTTCATCCTGAAAATCCTGTAAATCATGGTTCAGACATTCTCTTTATAATTATTTAAGTACAATCATCTTCTTAGATGCCGTAAAACTACCCGTTTCTATCCTATATATATAAACTCCCGAAGCCAGTTTTTCTGCACTGAACTGGTAATTATAACTTCCTGCCTGCATATATTTATTTACAAGCGTTGCAACTTTCTGCCCAAGAATATTATAAACTGCCAGTGAAACTTTGGAAGGCTTTTCCAATGAGAAATTAATATTTGTGCCCGGATTAAACGGGTTCGGATAATTTTGATCTAACGAATATTTATAAGGCAGGTTATTCACATCTTTAATACTTTCAAGAATAGGGCCACCCATTCCTGAAGCCTTTCCTGCAGTAACAACTAATTTCCAATCAGCCGCAGAACTGTATGCGGCAAATGCAGCATCATTCCAGATTACAGCGCCAACCGGCAGTTGATCAATCCTGGATATAACTGCCGTCTGCCAGAAGTTTTCAGTAAGATCTGTAAATTTAGTAATCCCGACCTGTATTCCCGTACCTTCTCCTGTTACGGTATCTGATGGTTTCCCGTTAACAAGGCCAGGCAATGTTGCGGGCAGATAATCGCCGCATATAAATTTGGAACCTGTAATATTTCCCGGATTCGAAAAATATATATCATGATATTGATACTGGTTCCATTGAGCCATTGCATTTACTACCGCTGTTGATAGTGTAAAGTAAGGACCGCTTAAAGCAGTGTTAGAGGTAGTAGTATTCTGAATAACCATTTGTCCGCCTTTCGCAGGAGAATTATTTGCAACAATCTGTGCTGAACGTGCATTCAGAAATTCACCCGGAATATTGCCTATTGCAAACAGCGGTGCGCCGTAGTTCCAGTTTATGTAAGAAGGCAGTGCCGTCATATAACCATCTGTAAAATTACCCGTTTTAGTATAAGTAGAATTAGTATAATACCCGGAAGTAAGTGCGGGGTCATCAAAATTTATATTATCGGATACGAACACAACTATATTGGCTAAATTGCATGCGCTTGTGTATGAGCTTGAATCGGCGCTTGCATAATACTGCTGTTGCACGGCGACATGATGATATGCATCTATTGTATCAATATTTATAGTGCTCATAAATTGATCATCAGGATCCTGCCCGGTACTGACTACATTCGTATCCTCCCCGGTCCAGTTTTGATTGACGAAAATATTATTAGTAATAATATAAAACAGATAATACGGCGACTGAAGCCAGTATTTTGTGTTATTTATAATGGTATTATGATTGATATAAATAAACTTTGTCAATGCGTTTTTCTGAAGGAATGTTAACCCGCCTGTTGTTACTGTACAGTTCTCAACCCACAAGCTATCTATCGGATGCTTGCAGGAAAAAATGCCTGATCCCCACCATTGTGCAGGGTTAAATAAATTACGGAAGTATGAATTTGTAATCCGGAATTTTGCGCCGTTTGGCCATCCGCCTATATTTCCCGATTCATTTGTGCAGTCGAAAAGAGCCAGGTTACAGAACTCAAACAGGCAGTTATCAATTGTTAATGACTGCGGCAGTTTATTTGCAGTACCGCAGAGAAAAAGTTCATTTTGAATAGTTCCATCCATCTGCATTGCCTGATAATGTAAGTTCTCCAGATTGATGCTGCCGTATATCTTGTTTACCCCTGTGCCATTAATCTGTACAGGTATTCCCGATGTGGGTTGGATTAAGATAACGGGCTTTGTGGTACCCTGTGTTAAACCCGTGGTTTTTGTATAATCAGGGTCGCGTTTGGAAGTGCCGGTAATTGTAAGTGTTCCGGCCGGGTTGTATAAATTTATCGGTGCAACCTGGTAATAAACCTCGCCTTCATACAATGCGTACACCCTGTTTGGATTTATTCTTCCGCCGCTTAATAAAGTATCGCCGTTAATTATTGATTCCATCGACCCTGCATTTTCTCCGCCTTTCATACTTCCGCCCGGAATATATATTGTGTCCACATTACTTCCGGTCATAGTTGTACCCGGGATATATACAGTATCAACATTTGCCGGCGGCGGGACAAACTGTGCTGATACATAACCTGTAATTGCCTGACTAATCAACAGCAAAAATAGAATTTTAACATTCATATTTTATCTCCCTAACAATAAAGGGAAATAATATTCCCTGCCCCTTATTCCGTATGAAATAATTTTCTATTGAATTATTTATAGTTGACGGGGTATTATTTATTTGCTGCGCAATTGCGCTAATAGAAAAGGATACTAAAAGCAGTAACTTTTTATTCATAAGGCCTCCACTGATTACGACACAAAAGAAATAAGCCTTTCAAACCTATATAAACTTAAAAATATATTATGTAATGGTCAAGTCGGTTACTTAGAATAGAAGATTGTATCGACTTTTAAAGATGTAGTACACGGGGCAGGGTATTGCGCTTTGTGATGTTCAATTTGAATAAAATATAATTTTTTATTTTAACCTGTATAGTATTCGTTCTTATATTTTTTCTTTACAATTTCTTTAAGCAGTATGTACTGGCAAAACTTGTCGTCGCCGAATTGCAAAAAATGCGGGCATGTCGGTTTGTTTGAAAGGCAAATTATTCTCTGGCCGGATTGCATCTCACGGATTTTGCATTCCTTAATATTTACTTCTTTATTTAAATTGTTTTTTAAAAAAGAATTTTCCATAATTCTATACTGAAATAAAAAATTGTTCCTCAACTCTTCGCTACATTTTATTATCGAAAATAATTGGTTTTTTTTAAGTGCAAATGCGGATTATAAAACGTATTATGATAATACGTTCTGCTTAAATGATTAAGAAGCAGATACTTATTGAATGCCTAAATTTTTTTACCCTTCTCACTTTATAAAGAGAGATTCTCCCGTCTCTCTTTTATTAAAAAGTGCGCCCTGAGTGTCTGAAGATTAGAGTCGCTATTATTCTATCAAATCTTATTATTTAAACTACATGTAAAATGTATTTCTGAATGTCTGCTATGAAAGAATAAACTGTAATAACAAAAAAAATCCCGCTGAAATAAAACAGGATTTTTATATTTTAATCTGCAGACAGAATTTTAAAAATAAGTTATACCGCTTTCGGAATTGTAAATGAAATTCTTGTGCCTTTGCTAAGTTCACTATTAACAAAAATTGTTCCGCCATGCCGTTCTACCATATCCTTGCATATCATCAGTCCTAACCCGGTTCCTTTTTCATTGTTAGTCCCGTAAGTAGATTCTGCTGTCAGACCGAATAAATTTTTTGCCTGATCACTTGTCATCCCGACCCCGTTATCCGAAATAGTTATCTGAATAAAATTATCACCGGCATCTTCCGAATAAATTTTTATTAAGCCGCCTTTATTGGTAAACTTAATTGAATTTGAAATTAAGTTTTGCAGTACTGAATGAAGCATATTGGGATCGGCTGAAACAATAATATCTTTATAAGCGCCGTTAGATAGGGTTATATCTTTTAATTTAGCGTTCCCTGAAAGAAGGCTTATTACGCTTTCTGTTTTATAAAAAAGGTTTATCTTTTCAGGATTAAAATTCATCTGCCCGGTTTCCAACCTGGACCAATTAAGCAAATTTTCAAGTAGTGTATATTGCTTTTTCAGCGAATTATAAATATCGTTATTATAATCTTTTAATTCCTCCTGCGTTAAAGACTCAAAATTATTTGCTATAATTTCAGAAAGTCCCAGGAGGGAGTTGAAAGGACTTCTTAAGTCATGTGCGATAATAGAAAACAGTTTATCTTTGCCGGCATTCAGCTCCTGTAATTCCTGCGAATATTTTTCTAATTTTCTTTCGGCAATCTTTTGCTCAGTGATGTCGCGATCAATGCCAATCGTATATTTCATACCCCGCCATATAATAGGCTTGCCCAAATACTCAATTATATTTTCCTTTCCATCCGGCCGGATCCACGAGAAATAGCCCTGAAATGCTGTCTCCCGTTCCAGAGATTTAAAACGATTATTATTTGCGGTGTCTGAAAATAAATTTTTATAAAGACCTTCCGTAGTTTCAAGGCTGAGCAGCTCCTCACGGGTTCGGCCCGCCATAAGAGCGTACCTTTTGTTACAATCGATAAGTTTTCTCTTATCAGGATCCTCGTTTTCACTGAAAATGCTGATGCCGTCAAATACATTGTCGAATACTATTTGTAATCTTTCTTCGGTAATTAACTTGTCTGTAATATCTTCTTTTACTGCAATAAAATTAGTCACCGCTCCTTTTTCATCTAAAACCGGTGATATGGATGCAGATTCCCAGAATAGTTCTCCATTTTTCTTTTTGTTATGCAAGTTACCGCGCCACTGTTTTCCGGAAATAATGGTATCCCATAAGTTCTTATAAAACTCCGGGGTCTGTTCCCCTGACTTTAACACTCTTGGATTTTGATTGCGTACTTCTTCAGATGTATAGCCGGTTAATTCCGTGAATTTTTGATTTATATATTCTATATCGCCTTTTGGATTCGTTATAACAATAGAAACAGGGCTTTGTTCAACGGCTATGTATAATTTGCGTATTTCTTCTTCGGAATGCTTTCTTTCGGTAATATCATATAAAGTGATAAAAACGGCAGGTTTATTTTCAAAAGTAGTTATTAGTGAAGAGGTTAGCGCAGTAATATGCCTGTCTTTTAAATTCTTTAATTCAACTTCGAAGTTGGAAACATGCTCTTCTTTTTTTAAGACTTCAAGTATCTCATCATATTGTTTTGGATTTACATAAAAGTCTTTTGGACAGTAATTTTTGTAATCATCCGTTGATGCAAGTCCCATTAATTCGAATCCGTTTTTATTAATATATAAAAACCTGCCTGTTTCTAAAGAACCTACGGCAACAGGTAAAGGAGCATTATCTACAAGCTGGCGATAACGAGCTTCACTTTGGCGCAGCACATCTTCAGCAATTTTACGTTCGGTTATATTTTCAACCGTACCATCTATATAAAGTATTCCTCCTGTAGCATCCCGGACGGTATGAGCGTTTTCTCTTATATAAATAATTGTGCCGTCATAAAGTGTCCAGTATGATTCCAGTCCTTTAACTTCCCCATTGGTTTCAATTTGTTCAATAAATTGTTCGCGATTATATGAAGCTTCAAAATCATTTTGTTTAAGGTTTCTTGCTGAAAGCTCTTTAAAAGAAGAATAATGGAGCATCTTTAATAAAGCCGGATTAGCCAGCAGTATCTGTCCGTTAGGAGTTGTCCTGTAAATGCCAAGCGAAGAATTTTCATAAATTTGGCGGAAACGCTCCTCGCTTTTATTTAAAATATCTTCTGTTAGTTTACGTTCTGTTATATCCTGGATTACACCCAGAAGTATTTTGCGCTTACTATCATATTCCGCTATAGAATGTATATATTTTATTTCACCGGTATCTGCGGTTTTAATTTTATATTCTACATTGTAAGCCTGGTTGTTTTCAATCAAATTTTTTCGTGCTTGATCAAGCGCCGCGCGGTATTCGGGGAGAGCATTTTTCTTAATTGTTTCATAATATAATGAACCCTTACTAATACCATAAATTTTTTCTGCGCCTTCGGAATAATGCATTATTTGGGAATCGAGATGCAGTTCCCAGTTGCCTGATTTTGAAACGAGTTCAGCGCGCTTTAAACGGGCCTCGCTTTCATGTATAATTTTATCTGCTTTGTGTTCTTCAATTTTATCACGGAAAACTAATACTACCCCTTTAATTTCTCCAAGCTCATTATGTATCGGGGCAGCGCTGTCGGATATAGGAATCTCTTCACCCTTCCTGGATATTAATATTGTATGATTTGCCAGCCCTACCCTGATACCCATACTAAATACTTTCTTAACAGGATTTTCAACAATGTTACGGGTCTCCTCATTAATTATTTTGAATACTTCTTCGAAAAGTTTGTTTTTTGCGTCCGCTTCATTCCAGCCTGTCAATTTTTCGGCTGTGTTGTTCATATTCTTAATTCTGCCGTTTATATCAATTGTAATTACACCGTCGCCTATGCTGTATAGAATTGTTCTAAATTCTTCATGATGTTCACTTAATTCTTTTTCCCTCACAAATAATTCCCGGAATATATTCTTTTGACGGTAATGATAATACCATACGAGCCCCCCGGTCAGAATTATGATAACTAAAACTGTAAATGCGATAATTACAAATTCCTTAAAATAAAGCTGAGCATATATTTCATTATCATCTATTTGGGCAATCATTATCCATGGCGTACCGCTTACAGGGCTTATATATGATAATACATTTGTACCATGGTAACTGACTCCTTCAAAAATTCCATTGCGGCCAAGCGCTGCCTGTACAGCGGGAACTTTTTTTGCTGTAAAAGGTTTCTCAAGATTTAATGCAGTTCTGCTCTGATTGTTTAATTCATTCAAATATAAAACGCTTCCATTATCTTTTCTTACAATAAGTGTTTCTGATGTTTTATCCGGAACAGGCCATTCTTTTATAAGAGGATATAAGTACGTATCCGGATTAATACGTAAAATTAAAATCGCTGTAACCGCATTCTTTTTATTAATTACGGGTGCGACGTAATCCATTAAGATTTCATCATTTGCAGAAGACCGGTATAAATCAGTAAATATTATTTTCTTTTCTTTTATAGCTATTTTAATGAAATGTGTTGTAATCGAATCTAACTGTTGATGTTTCGGGTCTAATGAAAGAAGCGGTTTTCCATCAGAATTGCTTAAAATTATATTACTATAATCCGAATTCGAATTAATTAAATTTAATGTTTTAATTATTTCAGATCTCAATGAAGTATTTGCATCAAAACTCGACAAATTTTCTATACTGCCGACAATAAACGGATTCTGAACAAAAGCTTTGGCATCGGCAAATCTTTCATTATTCCAATTCGTAATTTGTGAAGTTTTAAGGGTAGCAATTGCTTTCAGTTCGCTATATACCTCACTTCGGATTGTTTTGACTTCATAGGAAAAATAATACCAGGCACCGAGACAGAGCGCTATGCTAAAGGATAAAACAAACGTAATAATATACCGCCGCCCTGATATAATAACATTTGTTTTTGAACTCATATTAAGCCACTCCGGTTTTATAAATTAAACTTATCTGCATCCTGTAATATATAACTTTGATTAAAACCTATTTATTCAGGTTAATATTAAGACATGATTCCGGTATTAGATGTAAACTTCAATTTATTAATTCCGATTCCTAATATATACGCTTATTCAAGTCTATCTCATATTATGCAGGTCTGCCATTTTAAGGCTTTAATTATGATCTCTTTGACTAAAGTCATTATTTTCTTCTTTTTTCAATAATTCATATAATCTGTAACATTATTCATATTTAAAAGCTTGATCATTAACATAAACAATACCCGTCTCAATTGCCCTTAGGGCGGAGGGGCCGGGTTTATATCAGGGGGAGCAGTTATTAAATAGATCATCCCACAACTGCTAAACCATTCATATTCATTAAGTATGCTAGTTTTATTATTGTGTATAGCTTTAAGCTCTTTTATACACTATAATTATCGACAACATTGGATTTTATTAGAAAGAAATTCAGTAAGCGACTATTATTATCTGTAAGCGTACTAAACCGGGGTGTAAACGTTTGTGATTCAGCCCTTTATGGCAAGTGATATTTTTAGGGTTTTGTATTGTTTCTCCTTTATAATCTTCCCCCGCTTGATCCGGAAAGTATTTTTTAATCTTGCGGAATATTAATATCATCAGCGTTTTTTTCAGCTTAGTTCCGTTTTAATTCATCAATTCTATTTAGCCGTTTAGAAACCAGTTCCAGTAACTTTGAAGCAGTTACAGGCTTGGTAATAAAATCATCCGCGCCCAGTTCCATAGCATGTTGGGCATCCTTTATATTTGCTTTTGCAGTTAAATATATGAAGGGTATATCGGAAGTTTTTTTATTTTTACTTAAAATATTTTTAACTTCAAAACCATCCATAGCGGGCATCATTATATCGCAAATAATTAAATCAGGCAGGAACTTTGCCGCCAGTTCAATTCCATCTTTTCCGCATGATACGCAGCGCACTTCATAACCTTCTTCAGCAAATATTTCACAAATATTTTCTCTTATAAAATTATCGTCTTCAATGAAAAGTATTTTTTTCAATTATAAAGCCCCGTAATTATTAACCAATGTTATTTCCTTTTTTAATCTTTACAAAGAACTTTGTGCCTTTACCCGGCTCACTTTCAAGTGATAATTCGCCGTTATGCAATTCCACGTATGTTTTTACTATACTTAGTCCTAAACCTGTTCCTTTTATACCGGCGCTGTTTTGGGCTCTGTAGAACGGTTCGAATATATTGTTTATATCTTCTTTCGGTATCCCTATTCCATTGTCTTTAATTGTCAATATTATAAATTCAGAATCATCTTCAACCAATAATGTTATATCTCCTCCCTTGGGGAAAAATTTGATCGCGTTAGTCATTAGATTGCTTAATATATGATTTAACAGCTTTGGATCAGCGCTTATATCTTCATATCGAAGTTTATATTCATAAATTATGTTATTACTCTTAAGTGCCTGCAATTCAACCTGTTCTATAATTTCGGCCGAAAATTCTTTTAAATTTAAGGTGGAAGGATTAAAATCGGTTTTGCCGCGGTCACTTCTGCTTAATGTCAGTACATCATCAGGAATTTCTATCGTATTCTGGACAGATAACTTAATTTTATTATAATGGCCCATAATCTTACTTTCATCCCATTTCTTGTGGTACCTTTCCAATAAATCTGAGCAATTCGGCCATGTTTGCGGTCATATAACCAAAACTTGAGATGAATGTGCGGTTTGTCAGTAGAACATCTGCCGCGATGCCTGAACAATAAAAAGCTACTGTCAATAAAGCCCAATACCGCCGCTTAATTAGCAGGAATGCTGCCAAACCAATTCCGCCGGCAGGCATCTTCATTGAGTAAATTAGATCCGTCGCTTATACCAAATCATGGCTGGATACACACTATCCGGACTGCTCATAAAATGACTTACGAACAGTTCGGGAAAAAACTTGGTATATCCAAACAGGCTGCACAGAAAATTGAAGACAGGGAAGTTGAGGGTGCAATAACAATGAACGCCTTAAAAAAGGTGGCCGGTTCGCTTGGTATGGATGTAGTCTATTATCTTGTTCCGCAAAAAGAATCTCTTCGCAATATGATTGATGACCGCGCTTTGCAAAAAGCAAAGGAAATTGTAATGAGGACTTCTCATTCAATGCACCTGGAAAATCAGGAAAAGAGCGAAGAAAGAATTCAGGCTGCAATCATGGAAAAAGCCGGAGAAATAATAAGGGAAATGCCGAAATATTTATGGGATTAGAATTAGAATATATAAACGGACAAACACCTCTTGATGAAGATGAAAAAGAGGGATTGCTAAATTAAAAAACTTGTTTGCCTTTGATAATCCCCCCGGGTTTCACATAGTGATGACTATGCCAAAAACTCGGGGCTACTTTATAAAATTTTTAATATCTATGTAACTTAAGTGATTACGAACTTTTTAGATAATTTTGCGGGAGAGTTTCCCCGGAAGATGATTAACGTCGGAAAATTAATCCGGAAACTAATGTAAAACTTTTAATCTTATATATATCCCGTATATTTCTTTTTACTTACGTTATAGTAGTCCCCGCTAAACTACAAGCCGCCCATTTACCGCTCTCTGCCGCGCCTTCACTGCACGGAATACTCATATAATCGCCGGCAAGTATCACCTTCATATTTTTATTCCACGTCTTTCTATACAGATCTATATCACGGCTGCGGCCGATCGGCGACCGGGGTTCCGCCTGCAGCCAGCGGTTAAAATGCGCAAAACTTATTCCGCTTTCTATTCCCGGGAAAAAACGCTGAAGGTCCGGGATTACTTCGGAGAGGACAGCTTCATCCGGCTCATTTATTAACCGGCTGCCCGCAGCGCCGCTTAACATTACATTAAGTAATTCACCCTGCGGCACATGTCCCCGGCATTTTTGCGATTCGAAACTAATTGCTGCTATCACCTGCCGCTCCCGGCGGGGAATCAGCAATCCGTAAATATTCTTCCGCACATTCACTTTTGAAACTCCGCCCGGAACAGCAAAGTTAATATTTATAGTACTGCTGTATTCTGTATTCAGCAGCCGGTTTTCCACGTCAGTTCCCGTCTGATATAAATGCCTTGCTGCGGGCGTGGTCGCGGCTAAAACAATACTATCGGCTTCAAGCCAGCCTGCAGGAGATTTAACTTTCACCCCTGAACCGGATGTATCAATAGCTTCAGCAGGAGTGTTCGTATAAACTTTTAATTTTCCGGCAAGCGTTTCCGTAAGTATTCCATTGCCGCCTTCAAGAGCAGTTACACTCTGCCTGCGTGCACCGAAATTCCACACTACTGCAGGCCATGCGCGGGACATATTCTCAGGAGCCTGAAAATACAACCCCTCCAGCATTGGTTCAAATATATACTCCAGAATGTTTTGGCCGAAGACTCCCGCAATCCATTCGGCTGCATCAGCGTCATCCAGCGATTGCCATTTTGAATAGTTACTCAGGGAAAATTGTTTAGTCTTCCGGGTCAGTGAACGGCCGGCAGCAGCCAGACTGAATGCATCACGCCAACTGAGCAGTCCGCTGCCGGCTACAGTCCAGGGATATTTAATATTTGTCCGGCGTACAGAGCCGCCGCGCAAAGTACCTGTCCGGCTTGAAGTAACGGAAAGGTTCTTTGTCAATCCAAGCTCATTTATCATTTCATTAATCACGGAATATTCACTTGACAAAAACTGAACGCCCCTGTCAAGTACGTAGCCGTCACGCCTGTCTGTACTCATACGCCCGCCGGCACGGCCTGATGCTTCCAATACTGTTACTTCCGCGCCAGATTTTGACAGATAGTAAGCAGCGGTAAGCCCTGCAATTCCTGCTCCTATTACAATTACCGGTTTCACTGCCATAATGATTTTTAAGTTTAGTGTTCTGAAAATAAAATATAAAATATCCCCTAACACGCTTATTAAATTATCAGATTCAATCGAAACAAACCATGTGAATTATTAAAAATATTATTATTGTATGATTAAACAAATTAAAACCCTGATAATAATAGACAAAAGCAGCCCATAGCTTCAGCTAAGGGTATAGGAAAAACTAACAAGAAAAAATCGATTTAATGATTTATTATAATTATAAAATTTTTCCAAAAAAAGGTAAGTCGTTTAAACGACTATGAGAATTTGAGGAACTATGAATACCCACGAATGAATTCGTGGGCTGCTTTTGTATTACGTGGTAAATTAACTAATCCTTACTGCTTCATATGAAGAGTTGCGAATTTCCCCTTTTATTAAAAAAAATATTGTAATAATATTGTATATAATTTATCCGGGTTTTATAAAAATGCATAAATACGCTTTATTTATCCTTTTATTATTATTAATTTCTTCTACAATCTATTCACAGCAATTAAGCACCAGGCAGCTTGATTCTTTGTATGAGTGTGTGATTAAGATAAAAAGGCCTGATCTTCTTAGGAACAAAACAACAACCGTAAGTTCTGTAGCAGCTCACCGGAAAAGTGCAACGGGTTTGATAAATGCCGTAAGGATGCAACTGCAGTATTTTACCGGCCTGCAGAAAAGCGTTTTGCAAAGCATTCTCCAGGGGCCAACTACGGATACAAGTTTTGTTTCTCCGGGCGGCTTTTTTAGAATTTTCTTTGATAACAAAGGCGAATCAGATGTTCCTACATACAGTATGGATTCATTAGCAATTGCACTGGATTCGGTTTATAAAGTTGAGGTAGACTCTATAGGCTTTCCTGCTCCTTCTCCTTCAGACGGCGATACCAAGTATGATGTGTATGTGCAGAATATAGTCGGCGATTACAGCTATACTGTACCCGAAACCGAATACCCGGCGGGAACGGGCAGGTATACTTCATATTTCGAGATCAATAATGATTATACGGGTTTTTATACAACAGGTTTAAATGCTGCAAAAGTTTCATGCGCGCATGAATTTGACCATGCTATAAATATAGGGAATTATATTAACCGTTATTTTGCAGGCGATGAATTTTTCTATGAGCTTTCGGCTACGGCTATGGAGCATTTTGTCTTCCCTTATATTAAAGATTACCTGCAGTACCTTCCGCCGTATTTTGAAAATACGCAGAACAGCATTGCTCTTAGTAACGCTCCTAATGAACAGGAATTCGCCCTGGGTATATGGCATATATATTTGAGGGATAAATTCGGCGATTTTAGGGTAATTAAAAAAGAATGGTCGCTTATGCCTACGGAAGTAGCTATGGATTGTATAAATGATGCACTCCAGTATTTCGGTTCGTCCTTAGGAACTGAGTTGAATACTTTTGGCGTTTGGATGTATTATACTAATTACAGAACCGTTCCGGGAAAATATTTTGAAGATGCTGCTTATTATCCGCTTATTACACCGGTATCAACTTTGAATTTCAGTAACGGATTATCCTTTCAACTGGAGACCGGGCCTTCGTCTAATTGTTTTGTATCAATTATAAACCCGGGTTCTCTTGATACTCTCATTACCATAGTAACAAACTCAGACGTTCAGGACGCAATAGACAATACCGATTCGCTTTATTCTTTTAATGCTTCCTATTACAGTTCCGCCGCCGGCGGGGCTAAAGAGATAACTTCCAATTACTATATTAATTTTTCTGCATCGAACAGCACGTATTGGACTAACGGGGAAATACTTAATAATATAGTAATTAGTTCCGGTCAGAGTTTAGCCGGACAAATAAACTATGTATTCCCGTCTCCTTTCAGTTATTCAAAAAATGCCTATCTGTATATTCCTGTCAGCCAGGTGAATGATCTCAATATTCAGTTTAATGTATATAATATAGCAATGAAATTGGTTTATTCTTCAAGCCAGTCTTTAACTTATTTCAACGGCCAGAAGGTTATAAAATGGGACGGAAGAAATTCAGGCGGGAATAAAGTTCCGACCGGGGTATATATCTATGTAGTTAAAAACGGCGACGGCATTACCAAAGGTAAATTAGTTATCTTCAACCAATAACGTTGTAGAGACAGCCTGTCCCGATTCCTAATCGGGAGGGCATGCCCCGTCTCGATTTGCAGCCCGGACTCGCAACGCCAAATGCAATGGGTACTTAAATGTGACTTTTATTTTACACCCACATACTATAAAATTCGACGGCACTTTTAATTTATTAAACTATATAATCGGATTAATTGCACTAAACGGGATGGTGATCTTTTATATTTTTGCTTTCTGCAACAGCTTATCATTATCATCATAGATTGATTCATAGGACATAACTTATTGCATATACCCTGTAATTTTAATTAACATGAAATATATATTAATGTTTATAATCCTGTTCTCCTTCGGCGCAGCCGGGCAGAATAATATTGTTACGGTTACGGGGCACGTAAATGATGCTAACAATAATGACGCTCTTAAAAGCGTAAATATTTATATTATAAATACTCAATCGGGTACACCGGCCGACAGCCTTGGAAATTTTACTCTGCAGTTACAGCCCGGTAAATACACCATTGCTTTTAGTTATGTTGGTTACGAAACCCAGTTGAAAAATGTTAACATCACAGGCAGGGAAAAAACTATTCATTTAAACGTTTCCCTTAAGCCCGGCCTTTATTTAATGAACGGCGTTACAATAAATGCTAATAGGGAGATTGAAGGGCAGAATATTGATACTTTGAAAATAAAAGATATTCAGAATATCCCTAATCTTTATTCGGATGTGCTCAGCAGCGTTAAAATTTTACCCGGCGTAAGCTCTAATAACGAATTAACAAGCGCATATAATGTAAGAGGCGGCAACTTTGATGAAAATCTTATTTACCTTGACGGGTATGAAATTTACCGGCCGTACTTAATTCAGCAGGGTGTGGAAGAAAACCAGTCAATAATAAACGGTAATATGGTCGGCAATATGGAATTCTATAACGGCGCTTTCCCTGCCCAATTCGGGGATAAAATGTCTTCCGCCCTGGTTGTTAATTATGACAGTACTGTAAAACCTGTTCTCGGCGGTGAAATAAATGCCGACTTGTTTAACACGGGTTTAACACTCCATGACAGAAATGGAAACTTTAGCTGGATAACAGGGTTCCGCTACGCCTATCCTTCTTTGTTTGACAAAACACTTCAAACCTCCGGCTTATATAAACCAAGCTTTGATGATTATCAATTTTTCGGCTCTTATAATTTCCCGGAAAATTATATTGTTCAACTGCTGTTTATTACGGCTAAAAATAATTTTGAATTAACGCCGCAAAGCTGGTTCGGCAACTTTCAATCTCCCGGCATAGGTATTCAGCAGATTACTTTGGACTTTGGCGGCAATTCCGACTATAAGTATAACTCAAATTTAGCGGGATTAAAATTTATAGCCCCGTTGAGCGAAAATTCCAGCCTGACTACCTCGCTGGCTTATTACTCGGATAAAGAATTTTATAATACAAATTTATCCTATAAAGTATATTATTCCGAAGATGCTTACCACCCTCAGGATAATATACAATATCTTGAAACCGGCTACCAGTTCGCGGACAATTCTCTTAACTCTGAGAGGGTTGAATTAATGTCTGATTATACACTAAATTATAAAACCCAAACCATCAAAGCCGGGGCCGCTTTCAGGTACTCGAAAATGGAAAGTACTCTTGATGAGTCAACATCTTTTTTGGGCGTTGATTCGGTTCTTAACGCGGCGAACAATTCAATTCAAAAACTTAATACTGAATTCAATTCTCTTTCCGGTTATGTTGAAGATAATATTTTTTTTAACAGCAAACTAAGCGCAAACGCAGGTTTAAGGGCGTTAAAATATTATTTCAACGGTGAGTTTCTGCTTAGCCCGAGGGCAGGTTTAACTTACAAGCCGGATTCATTAAATTCGTTAAACTTATCCTGGGGATATTATTATCAGCCGCCTTATTTTTATGAAACCTGGGACAAAAGTTTAACTGCTGCAAAATCTTTATTGGCGCAAAAGGATGTTCAGTATGACCTGAGCTGGGAATACCAATTTAAACCACAGTCTAAATTTACCGCTGAATTGTATTATAAAGATTTAACCAGGCTTATCCCTTATTACGTAGATCAACTGCAATTAAC
>Ga0181520_10000091_pt1 | contig 169952 bp, 158 predicted proteins | sample PEATcosm2014_Bin_29_FD_132451 | JGI IMG/M metagenome (GOLD analysis project Ga0181520, IMG submission 132451) | Peatland microbial communities from MTU Mesocosm Facility, Houghton, MI, USA - PEATcosm2014_Bin02_30_metaG | ecosystem: Environmental > Terrestrial > Soil > Wetlands > Peat | place...
GATCACGGCAAGACGACGTTGACGGCGGCCATCACCAAGGTTTTGCAGAAGCACAATCCGAAGAACCAGTTCCGGTCCTTCGATTCGATCGACAACGCTCCGGAAGAGCGGGAGCGCGGCATTACGATCGCCACGGCGCACGTCGAGTACGAGACGGCCAACCGGCACTATGCGCACGTCGACTGCCCCGGTCACGCCGACTACATCAAGAACATGATCACGGGCGCGGCGCAGATGGACGGAGCGATCCTGGTCGTCGCGGCGACCGACGGCCCGATGCCGCAGACCAAGGAGCACGTTCTGCTGGCCCGCCAGGTGGGTGTTCCCTGCGTGCTGGTCTTTCTGAACAAGTGCGACGCGGTCGAGGACGGCGAGCTGATCGACCTGGTGGAGATGGAGGTACGCGAGCTTCTGTCGAAGTACCAGTTCCCGGGCGACGACGTGCCGGTGATTCGCGGCTCTGCGCTGGGCGCGCTGAACGGCGAGGCGCAGTGGGAGGCCAAGATCGACGAGCTGATGGAGGCGGTGGACACGTTTGTTCCGCGGCCTGACCGCGCGGTCGACAAGCCCTTCCTGATGCCGATCGAAGATATCTTCTCGATCTCCGGACGCGGCACGGTGGTGACGGGCAGGATCGAGCGCGGCAAGGTGAAGGTGGGCGAGGATACGGAGATCGTCGGCTTCCGCGAGACGCGCAAGACGGTTGTGACGGGCGTCGAGATGTTCAAGAAGCAGCTCGATGAAGGCATGGCGGGCGACAACGCCGGCCTTCTGCTGCGCGGCATTCCCAAGGAAGACGTGGAGCGCGGGATGGTTCTGGCCAAGCCGGGATCGATCACGCCGCACACCAACTTCAAGGGCGAGGTGTACGTGCTGTCGAAGGCAGAGGGCGGCCGTCATACGCCGTTCTTCAAGGGCTACCGTCCGCAGTTCTACTTCCGCACGACAGACGTGACGGGCGTGGCGGAGCTTCCCGAGGGCACTGAGATGGTGATGCCGGGCGACAACGTGGCGCTGACGGTTGAACTGATCACGCCGGTGGCGCTGGAAAAGGGACTGAGATTTGCAATCCGCGAAGGCGGCCGCACGGTGGGCGCCGGAACGGTGAGCGAGATTATCAAGTAAGGCAGTGAAAGAGTGAAACGGTGAATCAGTGAAGAAGTGAAAGAGTGACGCGGCAAAATACGGATCGTTCACTTTTTCACTCGTTCACTTTTTCACTGTTTTTCCGAAGGGAAAACCATGGTAGGACAAAGAATTCGCATCCGGTTGAAGGCATACGATTATCGCGTGCTTGACACCTCGACCGGCGAAATCGTGGAGACGGCCAAGCGCACCGGAGCAACGGTGGCTGGACCGATTCCCTTGCCGACGATCAAGAACAAGTACTGCGTACTGCGTTCGCCGCACGTGGACAAGAAGTCGCGCGAGGCCTTCGAGATTCGCACGCACAAGCGGCTGATCGACATTCTCGAGCCGACGCAGCAGACAGTGGACGCGCTGATGAAGCTCGATCTGCCGGCTGGCGTCGATGTCGAGATCAAGGCTTTTGAAAAGTAAGCTGACAGCTCGCAGCTGACAGCGAACAGTTAAAAGCCCGCGCAGGGCTCCGGCAGTGCGATGAATGCAACATCGCATGATGAGGCGAGGAAGAAGATGGCAGTTACAGGGATTCTGGGCAAGAAGATCGGAATGACGCAGGTCTTCGATGAAAAGGGCGATGTGCACCCGATTACGGTGCTGCAGGCTGGCCCCTGTGTGATTACGCAGTTGAAAACGCTGGCAAACGACGGTTATGAGGCTGCGCAGATTGGCCTTGTCGAGTTCGTCAAGGACAAGAACGTGACCAAGCCTCAGGCCGGGCACTTCGCAAAGACCGAAGCGCCGCCGGTGAAGGTTATTAAGGAAGTGGCTCTGGAAGTCGATGCCGAAGGCGCTGTGGCTACCAAGGCAGGTGACCGCGTGCTGGTGGACATCTTCAGCGAGGCCAAGTTTGTCGATGTGATCGGTACATCGAAGGGCCGCGGCTTTGCTGGTGTCGTTCGGCGTCATGCCTTCGGCGGCGGACCCAAGTCGCATGGTCACATGTTCCAGGTGCAGGGTTCGATCGGAGCGTCGAGCTATCCTTCTCGCGTCTTCCCTGGTCAGCGCATGCCCGGCCACATGGGCGCCAAGCAGATTACGGTTCGCAACCTGCGCATTCGCGGCATCGATCTGGACGAGAACCTTTTGATGGTCGAGGGCGCGGTACCCGGATCGCGCGAAGGTTATGTGCTGATCTCCAAAGCCAAGACTCCTCCGCGCGAACGCCGTGGCTTTGCCGGCTCCGGCACCGTCGATCCGTTGAAGGCTTCGAAGAAGGCCGGCAAGAGGAAATAACAAGCTGTTAGCTTTTAGCTGCTAGCTACTAGCTTGTTTGCTGCAGGAATCAGGAATTTTGCTTCACCCGTTGCGAGCTGAAAGCTAGAGGCTAGCGGCTAGAAGCTAACAGGAAGAAGACGATGGCAACTTTGGATGTAGTGAACATGAACGGCGACAAAGTGGGCACGCTGGAACTTTCCGACGCGCTCTTTGGGCCGGACTCGGTAAACGAGGCTCTGCTGTGGGAAGCGGTCAAGCACTATCGCGCCTCGCTGCGCCAGGGCACGCATAAGACCAAGAGCCGCACCGAGGTCGCTGGTTCGGGCAAGAAGCTATGGAAGCAGAAGGGCACTGGCCGGGCGCGTATCGGCTCGGTGCGTTCGCCCCTGTGGCGTCACGGCTACACGGTCCACGGACCTCAGCCGCGCAGCTATGAGTACGCCTTCCCGCGGAAGAAGCTGTTGGGCGCACTGCGCTCCGCGCTGGCCGCCAAGCTGGCCGACGGCAAGCTGACTGTGGTCGACACGCTGGAGATCAAAGAAGCCAAGACCAAGCTCTACCGCGCGGCGCTCAACAAGCTGAATGTCACGCGCACGGCCCTGCTGGTCGAGAACGGCAAGACGCTCTCGCAGGCTTTGTTGCTGGGCGCCCGCAATCTCGAGGGTGTTGAGCTGGTGCTCAACAACGAGGTGCACCCCTACGATCTGCTTCGCTACGAGCGGGCCATCTTCTCGGCGCCTGCCATCGAGCAGTTGACCGAGATGCTGGAGAAGAACGCGTCAAAACGCAAGCTTGCCGCGCAGACGGAGGCCGCATAATGCCGACTCTCTACACAGTGATTCGCCGCCCCCTGATTACCGAGAAAGGGCTGGGCGTGAAAGAGACCGAGGGAACGCTGGTCTTTGACGTCGCTCCCGAGGCCACCAAGACCGAGGTCAAACAGGCCGTCGAGGCTCTCTTCAAGGTGAAGGTCTCCGCGGTCCGCACGGCCAATGTTCTGGGCAAGGAGCGGCGCCGTGGTAAGTTCACCGGCTTCCGCCCGGACTGGAAGAAGGCGTATGTCCGGTTGAAGGCCGGCCAGAAGCTGCCCGAGTACGTGAGCAACCTGTAAGTGCAGCTCGTAGCTTTTAGCTCTTAGCTTTTAGCTTGGGAAGTGCATGAGCGAAGCGTGGAGCAAGAAAGTCAAGCAAGGAAGTTTGTTAAGCAGGATGAGCTGAAAGCTAATAGCTAAAGGCTAAAAGCTAATAGCTCGTCAAGGACAACGACGATGGCAATCAAGACATACAGACCGATAACGCCGACGCTGCGCTTTCAAACCTCGCTGGTCAACGACGACCTGACGACGGCAAAGCCGCACAAGCCGCTGCTGGCGGTCAAGCAGCGCACCGGCGGACGCCGTAGCATGGGCGATCTGACCATCCGGCATCAGGGCGGCGGGCACAAGAAAATGTTGCGCCTGATCGACTTTAAGCGCGAGAAGTACGGTGTGCCCGGCAAGGTGGCGACGATCGAGTACGACCCGAACCGCTCTGCCCGAATCGCTTTGGTGCACTATGCCGACGGCGAAAAGCGCTACATTCTGCAGCCGGTGGGTCTCAAGGTTGGCGCGACGATCTCCTCAGGGCCCGACGCGGACATCCTGGTTGGAAACGCGCTGCCGCTCAAGAGCATTCCTTCGGGCACGACCGTTCACGCTATCGAGCTGAGGCCGGGCAAGGGTGCGCAGATGGCCCGTTCGGCAGGAACGCAGGCGCAACTGGTGGCCAAGGAGGGCGAATACGCCCTGCTCAAGCTGCCCTCGGGCGAAACCCGCAAGGTGCTGGCCGAGTGCATGGCGACGATTGGCCAGGTGGGCAATACGGACCACGAGAACGTCTCCATCGGCAAGGCCGGACGCAATCGCTGGAAGGGCATTCGGCCCGCCAATCGCGGCGTCGTGATGAATCCGGTGGATCACCCGCACGGCGGCGGCGAGGGCAAGACCTCGGGCGGCCGTCATCCGGTGACGCCGTGGGGCCAGCCGACCAGGGGCTACAAGACACGCAACAACAAGCGGACCGACGCCTTTATCGTCAGCCGCCGGGCGAAGTAAGAAATGCAGCCTTTAGCTATTAGCTTTTAGCTTCTAGCTATTTGGTCGCGGGATCAAAGATTTCAGGCGATAGCCGGCAGTTAGCTTGAGCGGGAAGATCCGCAAAGCTAGAAGCTAGTAGCTAAGAGCTAGGAGCTGTTTTTATGGCACGTTCGACAAAGAAGGGCCCGTTTGTGGACGCACACCTGACCGTAAAGATCGAGGTGCTCAACCAAGCCAACGACAAGAAGGTCGTCAAGACCTGGTCGCGCCGCTCGACAATCTTTCCGGAGTTTGTGGGCCACACGATCGCGGTTCACAACGGCAAGAAGTTCGTTCCGGTGTATGTGACGGAGAATATGGTGGGTCACAAGCTCGGCGAGTTCGCTCCAACGCGGGTCTTCAAGGGACACACCGGGGGTTCCAAGGCCGCCGAAGCCGGAGCCAAGCCGCGGTAGAGACAGGGACTAGGGACTAGGGACCAGGGACTAGGGACTGCGGAGCAGATCCGGCCGCTGGCGGATATTGAGGAAGAGACGATGGCAGTCGAGACAAGGGAATACCGGGCCGAGGCCAAGTTCCAGCGCGTGTCGCCGCAAAAGGCGCGGCTGGTGCTCGACCTGATCAAAGGCCGGGGGGTTGAAGAGGCGCTCACGACCGCGGCCTTCACCAAGAAGCGCATCGCCCCGGTGATTCATAAGCTGTTGACCTCGGCGGTCGACAACGCGAAGTATGTCGCCGGCGAGGCCGGTACCGATCTGGACGTGGACAATCTCTACGTCAAGACCGCCCTGGCCAACGACGGACCGCGCATGAAGCGCATTCGCCCCGCTCCGATGGGCCGCGCCTTCCGGTATCAGCGCAGGCTCACGCACATCGTTCTCTCGGTGGCAGAGCGTGAAGCGGCTGGCGGCCTGGTGACCACGGTGGAAGAGCCGGTCGCTCCCAAGGCTGCCAAGGCAAAGACCGAAGCGCCGAAGGCCGAGCCCAAGGCGGCCAAGCCGAGTGCAAAGGCTGCTAAGGCCAAGAAGGCAACCGAGACCAAGGCCGAGGAGCCGCAGGCAGCGCCCAAGGCAACGAAGAAGAAGGCCGCTAAAAAGGCCTAGAGGGTTTTGAGGAAAAGCATATGGGACAGAAAGTCCATCCTTACGGATTCCGGCTGGGGGTAAACAAGCCCTGGCGTTCGCGCTGGTTCTCTGAGCGCGACTATGACAAGCTCCTGGTCGAGGACGTGAAGCTCAAGGCTGAGCTGCGTGACAAGCTGAAGGCTGCCGGAGTGAGTTCGGTCGAGATCGAACGGCCGGGCAACAAGTTGCGCTTTCTCATCCGTACCGCCCGGCCGGGGATCGTCATCGGCCGCAAGGGCGCGGAGATCGAGAAGCTCAAGACAGAGCTTGGCAAGCGCACCAGCCGCGAAGTGTTCATCGACATCATCGAGGTGAACAAGCCGGAGCTGGATGCGCAACTGGTATCGGAGAATATTGCCCTGCAACTGGAAAAGCGCGTCAGCTTCCGCCGGGCGATGAGAAAGAGCGTGGATTCGGCGCTGCGTTTCGGCTGCAAGGGAATCAAGGTGCGCGTCTCGGGCCGGCTGAACGGCAACGAAATCGCACGCTCAGAGTGGTATCTGCAGGGACGTCTACCGCTGCACACGCTGCGCGCCGACATCGATTACGGCTTCACTGAAGCGCAGACGACTTACGGCGTGATCGGCGTGAAGACGTGGATCTATCGCGGCGACATCTACGAGCAGAAGCGCCGTCAAGCGCCGCCGGTGGGCACGTCGGTGTTTTAGAAGCAGGGAACAGGGATCAGGGATCAGGGAAGAGAAGACCCCGATCATTGACCTTGAGAATCCTGGTTGGAGAGATTTGCAGTAAGCAGCCCGGAATGGGAGTTGGGGTGTGGATCAAACTGATCCCTGATCCCTGTTCCCTGTTCCCTGCTTTTGAGAGGTTTTCGCTATGTTGATGCCAAAGAAGGTGAAGTTCCGGAAGCAGCAGAAGGGTAAGAGGCGCGGCAAGGCGTGGCGCGGCTCCTCAATTTCGTTTGGTGAGTACGGCCTCCGCGTCATGGAGTGCGGCTATATTACCGACCGGCAGATCGAGGCCAGCCGTATCGCCATGACCCGCTTCATCAAGCGCGGCGGCAAGATCTGGCTGCGCTTGTTCCCGGACAAGCCGATCACCAAGAAGCCGGCTGAAGTCCGCATGGGTTCGGGCAAGGGCGCGCTGGATCATTGGGTTGCCGTGGTGCGGCCGGGCAAGATCCTCTTCGAGATGGAAGGCGTGGATCCGGCGACCGCGCAGGAGGCCATGCGTCTGGCTTCGAACAAGCTGCCGCTCAAGACCAAGTTCGTGATGCGGCCGGGCGCCGAAAAGGTTGAAACAGCGGCCAAGGCCAAGTAGGAATGCAGCTTTTGGCTGCTCGCCTCTAGCTTCTAGCCCTTCAAGTCGAATTGAAGGGTTACGCGCAAGCGAGACGAGGCTAGAAGCTGGCAGCTAGAAGCTAGGAGCTAAGAAGAAGATGGAACTCGAAAAGATTCGCAATTTGAGCGACGAAGAGCTGGCGCATCAGGAGAAGATGACCGCCGAGCAGCTCTTTCGCGCCCGCTTTCAGATCTCGCTGCAGCCGAACGAGGGAGTGAAGAAGCTCCAGGAGTTGCGCAAAGAGATCGCTCAGATCAAGACGATTGCCCGTGAGCGCCAGCTGGGGATTCGCGGAGCGGCCCTGGATTCGGCTGCGAAGGCGGATGCCAAGACTGGAAATGAGAAGGGAGCCCGCTAAATGACGGCGACACAAGATGCGGTGCAGGCGCCGGCGGCAGCAGGCGCACGGCGGAATGAGAAGGTCGGCCAGGTGGTCTCGACCAAGATGCAAAAGACCATTGTGGTCGAGGTCGAGATGCGCAAGGCGCACAACAAGTACAAGCGGATCGTGCGCTCGACCAAGAAGTTCTATGCTCATGACGAGCTGAGTTCGGCGCGGCTGGGCGATGTGGTGCGCATTCGCGAGACCCGTCCGCTGAGCAAGCTCAAGCGGTGGTCGCTCGAAGAGATTGTCAGGCGCTCTGCCCTCGGCCAGCTCGAGGACGCCGCGCTCCCGGATGAGATCAAGGCCGCCAGCTAGCGAGCCGCTAGCCTCTAGCTTCTAGCCGTTTTGCTGGTAATTCGGGCTGCGTAGGATGAGTGAAAAAGTAGGAGCTAGTGGCTAGCAGCTAGAAGCTAGATGCTGGTTGAGGAGAAGAACCCATGGCTGTGCAAATGAGAACCATGCTCGCGGTAGCCGACAACTCCGGCGCGCGCAAGCTGCAAGTGATTCTGCCGCTGGGCGGCGGATTGGGCAAGAAGGCGGGCCTGGGTGACATCGTGACCGCCGCGGTCAAGGAAGCCTCGCCCGACGGCACGATCAAGAAGGGCAAGGTCGTGAAGGCGGTCATCGTCCGCACCCGCAAGGAACACCGCAGGCGCGATGGAACCTACATCCGCTTCGACGAGAATGCGGCTGTGGTCATCGACGATACGCACGAGCCGGTAGGCACGCGCGTCTTTGGGCCGGTAGCCCGCGAGCTGCGCGAAAAGAAGTTTTTGAAGATCGTCTCGCTGGCCCCGGAAGTGGTGTAAGGGCAGCCGACTGCTGTTAGCTGACAACTGTTAGCTAAGTTTTGGAGAAGAGATGCCGAGTTTGAGTATTCATCGCAACGATACGGTCAAGGTTCTCACGGGCTCTGACCGCGGCAAGACGGGCCGCGTGCTGCGCGTCTTCCCCGACAAGGGAACCGTGCTGGTGGAGCATGTGCGGGTGGTCAAGAAGACGGTTTCAAGCAAGCAGGGCCAGCGGACCAAGGGCGGCATCGCCGAACAGGAGTCGCCGATCAATGTTTCGAATGTCGCGCTGGTCTGCCCAAACTGCGGCCCGGCGCGCGTCGGCGCGAAGACCGAAGGCGACGTCAGGGTTCGCGTCTGCAAGAAGTGCGGGCAGACGCTGCCGACGAAGAAGTAGGACGTCCAGTTAAGAAGTGAACGAGTGAAGAAGTGAATCGTTCGCCGGGGAATCGGAGCGGCACGGAACGAGAGAAACTCCGCCCGTGTGGCAAGCACCCTTCCGAAACGGTAGACGGGCCTTGGGGCCCAATCCGAGAGCGGAAGAAAGAGAGCAGAGAGCAATGGCGGCAAGGCTGAAAGAGAAGTATCACAAGGAGATCAAGCAGGCTCTTCAAAAGGAGCTGGGGCTTGAGAACGCGATGGCGGTGCCGAAGCTGGAGAAGATCGTCGTCAACATGGGCCTGGGTGAAGCCACGCAGAATACCAAGTTGCTTGACCCGCTGGTGGCCGACCTGACGGCGATCGTCGGTCAGAAGCCGGTGACCACCAAGGCGAAGAAGTCGATCGCAGCATTCAAGGTGCGCGCCGGCATGTCGATCGGCGCGATGGTCACGCTGCGTAACGAGAAGGCCTACGAGTTCCTCGATCGCCTTATCTCGACTGCGCTGCCCAGGGTGCGCGACTTCCGCGGCGTTTCGACGAAGAGTTTTGACGGGCGCGGCAACTATACGCTCGGTTTGCGCGACCAGCTGATCTTCCCTGAGATCGATTACTCGAAGGTAGAGAAGCTGAAGGGGATGAACATCACCATCGTGACCACGGCAAAGGACGACAACCAGGCGAGGGCGCTGCTGCGCCACTTTGGGATGCCCTTCCGGCAGGGCGCGTAAGAACAGCCGCCAGCTGCTAGCTTCTAGCTTTTTCGAGGTAGAGCGAGCATCTGGGGCAAAACGAGATTGGCTTTGTCCCTCGCGCACGTAATTGGATTTGGCGAGGAACTGGCTAGAAGCTAGAAGCTGATAGCTGGGGTTGAAGAGGATTTATGGCAACTACTGCAAAAAGGGTGAAAGACGCGCGGAAGCCGAAGTTCAGCTGCCGCAAGCACAACCGGTGCCAGCTCTGCGGGCGTCCGCGCGGATTCCTGCGCAAGTTCGGCGTCTGCCGCCTGTGTTTCCGCGCGCTGGCGCTCAAGGGCGAGATTCCCGGCGTCGTGAAGTCGAGCTGGTAGTAAAACAGGGAACAGGGAACAGAGAACAGGGGTCAGTAAAAGTTGCAGGCGCTGACAACTGAAGGCAATCAACAGGTTTTGCTGATCTCTGATCTCTGACCCCTGATCACTGTAGGGGCATTTCCGCAGGTTCTCCCGCTTCGAACTTCGACGGGAGCGAACGGGGAATGAAGGAGAAGGAATGAGTTTGACCGACCCAGTAGCCGATTTTCTGGCGCGCATCCGGAATGCAATCCGGGCGCGTCACCAGAAGCTGGATGTCCCAGCTTCGAAGCTGAAGGCCGAGATCGCCCGCATCCTCAAGGAAGAGGGCTACATCTCGAACTACAAGACCCAGGAAGAGGACGGCAAGCTGATCCTCCGCGTGTACTTGAAGTACGGCGGAGCCGAAGCGGCCATCCGCGACCTGGCGCGCATCTCGCGTCCCGGCTGCCGTGTCTATATCGGCCGCGACGAGATTAAGCGCGTCCAAGGCGGCTTGGGCATCTCGATTCTTACAACGCCCAAGGGCGTGATGACCGGCCGTCAGGCGCGCCGCGAAGGCGTGGGCGGCGAGTTGCTCTGTGAAGTTTGGTAGCGCAGCGATTAGCTTTTAGCCGTTAGCTCTTAACTGATGGCTCACACGGTGAGCTTAATCGCTTATCGCGCTGACAAGAAGCTACAAGCTAACAGCCAAGGGCTGTTTTACAGGCTGCAGTGGAACGCAAGGGTAAAGGCGCCCTGGCGGGACTCGCAAGCCGCATGAAGGATTGATTCGATGTCGCGTATTGGAAAGAAACTCATCCCGTTGCCCGCAGGCGTCAAGTACAAGGTCGAGGGCAAGACGGTTCTGGTCGAGGGACCCAAGGGCAAGGTCTCGGCGCTGATTGCGCCGGGCATCACTCTGGAGTCCAAGGACGGTTCGTTGCACGTTATCCGCGAGAATGATAAACAGGCTGCCATGCATGGGCTCACGCGGGCGCTGGTCTCCAACGCGGTGCAGGGAGTGACCACGGGATGGAAGAAGGAGCTGGACATCGTGGGCATTGGATACCGCGCTGAGCTGAAGGGCAAGGGAACGGTGGTCTTCACGCTGGGCTATTCGCATCCGATCGAGTTTCCGCTCCCGGCCGGCATCGAAGTGGCGATTGACCCCAAGCAGTTGCACCTGACCGTCTCCGGCATCGACCGGCAGAAGGTGGGCCAGGTGGCTGCCGACATGCGGTCCCTGCGCAAGCCCGACCCATACAAGAACAAGGGCGTGCGTTACACAGACGAGAAGCTGAAGAAGAAGGCCGGCAAGACCGGCGCGAAGTAGTAAAGACAGGGACTAAGGGACTGGGGACTAGCAAAGTCGCTAACTCCGCCAACTCCGCTAGCTCCGCTAACAACAACCGAACGGAGCCGCAGGGCGTCTCCGCCGATAGGAACGAGAGAAATCATGATCACGCAGACCAAGAGAAACGAAATCCGCCAGCGCATTCACCTCCGTATCCGCGAGAAGCTCTCCGGCACGGGAGAGCGGCCACGGCTTAATGTTTACCGTTCGCTCAACCACATCTATGCGCAGGTGATCGACGACCAGAAGGGCGAGACTCTGGTTTCAGCCTCGACTCTGAAGTCGAAGGCGAAGACAGGCGGCAATATAGCGGCGGCCAGGGAGATCGGCAAGGCAGTAGCTGAGGCGGCTGTGAAGCAAGGCATCAAGAAGGTGGTCTTCGATCGCGGCGGCTACCTCTATCACGGCCGCATCAAGGCTTTGGCCGATGCTGCCCGCGAGGCCGGGCTGGAGTTCTAAGAGCAGCTTCTAGCTATTAGCTTCTAGCTATTAGCTTCTAGCTCCTAGCTTGTTCGCGGTAAGTCGAAGTGCTCGACACGAGTAAGAAAAGGCTTAGAGCTGATAGCTAACAGCTAAAAGCTCACAAAGAGACGAGAGAGCGATGACGATGTTGAAGAAGAAACTCGATGCCAACCAGTACAACCTGAAGGATCAGGTGGTCTCAATCAATCGCGTGACCAAGGTTGTCAAGGGCGGCAAGAACATGTCCTTCGCCGCGCTGGTTGTAGTCGGCGATGCAGCTGCTGGGGTGGTGGGCCATGGTTCGGGCAAGGCAAAAGAAGTCCCCCAGGCGATTCGCAAGGGGATCGAGGCGGCCAAGAAGAACCTGGTCCGCGTCAACCTGACCGAAACTTCGATTCCGCATCTGGTTCTGGGCCGTTACGGCGCCGGGCAGGTGTTGCTCAAGCCGGCTCCTGAGGGCACAGGCGTGATCGCGGGTGGCGCGGTGCGCGCCGTGATGACCTCGGTCGGCGTGCAGAACGTGCTCACCAAGAGCCTGGGTTCGCCCAACCCGCACAACGTCGTCAAGGCCACATTTAACGCGCTGGTTCAGTTGCGCGACAAGGCAGACGTGGCCAACACGCGCGGCAAGTCGAGCGAGGAGCTGTAAGCCATGGCTGAAACCAAGAAGATTCGCATTCAGTATTATCGTTCTAAGAACTCGACACCCGTTAAGCACCGGTTGGTGGTCAAGGGGCTGGGTTTCACGCGCCTCAATCAGATCGTCGAGCGCGAAGACACGGAGTCCATTCGCGGCATGGTCAAGGCCGTTCCGCATCTGGTCCGGATACTTGAAAACTAGTGAACGAGTGAAGAAGTGAAAAAGTGAAGTAAAAACGCCCACCACGGTCGTCTCTTTTTTCACTCGTTCACTTGTTCACCGCTTCACCAACGCGAGTCGGCAGGATTACACAATCTGTCCGGCGCTACAGCGAGGAAAACATGGCACCAAGAAATCTATCGAATCTGCGCGCACCCAGGAAAGCCAACACGGGGCGCAAGCGTGTCGGACGCGGCATGGGCTCCGGCATGGGCAAGACCTCGACCCGCGGTCACAAGGGCCAGGGCTCGCGCTCCGGTTCCCATCTGATGCGCGGTTTTGAAGGCGGCCAGATGCCGCTTCATCGCCGGCTGCCCAAGCGCGGATTTATCAATATCTTCCGCACCGACTACACGGTAGTCAACTTGGACCGGCTTGTGCAGCAGACCGAGGGCCTGGATATCAGCGAGATCGGCCTCGATGACTACAAGAAGCTTGGCCTCGCATCGAGCAAGAAGGCTCTGATCAAGATTCTTGGTTCCGGCGAGTTGACCTCGGCGCTCACCATCCACGCGCACAAGTTTTCCAAGTCCGCCGTCGAGAAGATTGAAAAGGCAGGCGGTAAAGCCGTGGTTCTGGGTGGAGAGACTGCTCCCGTGGTGGGTAAGTTGAAGGCAAAGGGCACGACACCAAAGGCCTAGCGACCAATAAGATGGTCAGTGGCAGAGATTCGAGGGCCAGCAAAGGCCCTGAAGCGGATAACCAAAATGGCTGAAATGTTTGAGAAGTTCGCCAATATCTTCCGGATTCCCGACCTGCGCAAGCGGGTGCTCTTCATGCTCGGCATTCTGGCCGTCTATCGCCTGGGTGCCTGGATTCCCACACCGGGCGTCGACTGGCGCATGGTCGAGCGGTTATTCGACACGCAGGGCGGCTCCGCTCTGGGCCTGATGAACCTCTTCGGCGGCGGTAACCTGCGCCGCATGACGATCTTCGCCCTCGGCATCATGCCCTACATTACCGCCTCGATCATCTTCCAGTTGCTCACCGTGGTCTATGAGCCGCTGGCGCGCATTCAGAAGGAAGGCGAACTGGGCAGGCGCAAGATCACGCAGTGGACCCGTTACATGACGGTGATTCTGGCTGCTATCCAGTCAGTCGGCATCGCGTTCATGCTGCAAAGGGGCGGCATGGTCATCGATCCGGGATTTCGCTTCATTGCTCTTACTGTGCTCACGCTGACAACCGGCACAGCTTTCATCATGTGGCTGGGTGAACAGATCACAGAGCGCGGCATCGGCAACGGAATGAGCCTGCTGATCTTCACCGGCATCGTCGCCGGCCTGCCTCGCGCCGTCATCGACCTGGTTCAGAAGGTCCAGACCAATCAGTGGGGCTCGTTCACCATCGTCGCAATGCTTCTGCTGATAGCCGGCATGGCGGCCGTGGTCGCATTCATCGTCTTCGTCGAGCGAAGCGAACGGCGCATCCCCATCCAGAGCGCGCGGCGCATCGTTGGCCGGCGGATGATGGGCGGTCAATCGAGCCATCTGCCGCTCAAGGTCAACTCCGGCGGCGTTATGCCGGTAATCTTCGCGGCCTCCATCCTCTCTGCGCCTCTGATGCTCAAGCAGACCGAGTTCATCCAAAACAGCCGCTTCTGGCTGCCGATCTTCGATGCGCTCACGCCCGGATATCCGTGGTACGAAGCCCTCTACATCATGGCGATCATCTTCTTCGCCTACTTCTACATCTCGATCGTGATGAAGCCGGACGACATCGCCGATAACTTCCGCAAGTCGGGATCGTTCATACCGGGAATCCGCCCCGGCAAGCGGACGTCTGATTTCATTAACGACATCCTCACGCGCATCACGCTGGTCGGCGCCATCTATCTGATCATTATTTCGCTGGTGCCTACCTTCCTCATCTCCGGCATTCGTTTCGACAAGATATGGCTCATCGGTAGCTTCTTTGAGAGAATGCCGAACTGGATGACGCACGGTTTGGGGGTCAACTTCTACTTTGGCGGAACCTCACTGCTGATTGTTGTGGGTGTAGCCATGGATACTGTCAACCAGATCGAATCGCAGCTGATCATGCGGCACTACGACGGCTTTTCCCCGCGTTCCGGTCGCATTCGCGGAAGGAAAACCTGGTAATGTCTTCATCTCATACTTCAGTTGTGCGCGACCGAGAGGAGGGTCACAAGACCCTCCCCGGCCCGATCCTTTTGTTGGGTGCGCCGGGCGTTGGCAAGGGAACGCAGGCCAAGGAGCTGATCAAGGTTTGGGGCGTTCCCCAGATCTCGACTGGCGACCTGCTGCGCGCCAATGTAGCCCAGGGAACCGAACTGGGAAAGACTGCCAAAGAGATCATGGGACGCGGCGAGTTGGTCCCCGATACATTGGTCAACGAGATGGTCGCCGTGCGCCTGCAGCAGCCTGACACTGCCAAAGGATACATTCTAGACGGCTTTCCGCGTACGCTGGTGCAGGCAAATTGGCTCGATGGCCGCCTGGCGGCCCGGACAGCAGGTCTGCCCGTGGTTGCCGTCAGTATCAATGTGGAATATAATCAGCTCCTGCGACGTATTACTGGACGCAGAAGCTGTCCTGTCTGCCAATCCATCTATAACGTCAATTTCAAGCCTCCTGCGAAAGACGGCATCTGTGACTTGGAAGGCGCGACGCTGGTTCAGCGAGCCGACGACACGGAGAAGGTCTTCGAGGAGCGCATGCGCGCATACGAGGCTTTGACCGCGCCCGTGGTCGAGCATTACCGGGCTCTGGGACGTTTTGCAGAAGTTGATGGAGACCGGCCGATTCAAGAGATCGCGGCCGGCATTGTTTCTGCCGTCGAACGGCTGCGCAAGTAGCGCAAGCCGGTCGACGCGTTTGTGCGTGGAGCTGAAAGCTGGTTCAGTGGCGGTTGTACTGAAGTCGTCTGGGGAGATTGAGAAGATGCGCCGCGCGGGCCAGGTGGTTCGTGAAGTGCTCGAAGTGGTGCGCAGCCAGGTGAAACCGGGCGCCACCACCCTTGATCTCGAAAGGACGGCGGAAGCCCGGCTTGCCGAGTTGGGAGCAAAGGCCGCATTCAAGGGTTACCACGGGTTCCCTTGTGTGCTTTGTACCTCGGTCAATAGCGAAGTGGTGCATGGCATCCCGTCGGCCAAACGGGTCCTCAAGGAAGGGGACATCGTTTCGGTCGATTTTGGGGCGGTGGTCGATGGTTACTTTGGCGACGCCGCGATCACCGTGCCGGTGGGCGAAAAGATCGATCCGGATACCGCGCGGCTCCTGAAGGTGACCGAGGCATCGTTGAATGCCGCGATCGAAGTGGTTCGCCCTGGAGCCACACTGGGCGATGTCGGCTTCGCGGTGCAAAAGGTCGTCGAGGCCGAGGGGTTCTCGGTCGTCAGGGATTTTGTGGGCCATGGCATCGGGGTTCACATGCACGAAGATCCGCAGGTGCCGAACTTTGGCGTAGCCGGCCGGGGCATGAAATTGCGTTCCGGCATGGTGATCGCCATCGAGCCGATGGTGAATGCGGGCAAGTCCGACGTTGTCGTTCTAGGCGATGGCTGGACGGCAGTCACTGCGGATGGCAGCATGAGCGCTCATTTTGAGCACTCCGTGGCGGTGACCGCCAATGGAGCGAGAGTCTTAACCGAGTAGCACGCTCGGAACAACAGGCCGGAGGCGGAAGTCAATGCGCCGGCAGAAGCGGGATGCGGTTTGTCGAAGGAAGATGCGATTGAGGTCATGGCGGTGGTGATCGAAACACTGCCCAACGCCATGTTCAAGGTCAAACTCGAGAACAATCACGAGGCGCTGACCCACGTTTCGGGAAGGATGCGCAAGAACTTCATCCGCATTCTGCCCGGCGACCGCGTGGCCGTAGAGTTGAGCCCCTACGACCTGAATCGCGGAAGGATCGTATACCGCTACAAGTAGCTTTTAGCTGTGAGCTTTTAGCTATTAGCTTGTTCCATGGAAAGTTGAAAGACGAAGTAATTGCAAAAAACAGAGCTAACAGCTAAGAGCTAGCAGCTTTCAGGAAGGGCAGTAACAGTTATGAAAGTCCGTGCATCGGTCAAAAAGATTTGCGTCAAATGCAAGGTCATCACGCGCCGCGGGGTGGTCAGGGTGATTTGCGAAAACGCAAAGCACAAGCAGCGCCAGGGCTAGTTCTTAGGCTGGCAAACGGCGGAATCTCCAAGAAAGGGACTAGGGACTAAGGGACCAGGGACTAGACAAAGCACCAGTTGCATATTCGCGGTGAATCTAGTCCCTGCTCCCTGGTCTCTTAGTCCCTCGATAACGAGGCTAGTTAGCCTGAGTCAAGGCTTGCGTTGAACCTCTGGAGCTTTTCCCGCATAACCCGTGCGAACCGGTTGAGGCCGGAGGCACAGAACCGAAGTTGCAAAAAAAGGATTCTTCAATGGCACGTATTGCTGGCGTCGATCTGCCTCGCAACAAGCAGGCACGCATCGCGCTCACATACATCTTCGGCATCGGGAATCCTCGTGCGCTCACGATCCTCGAAAAGGCGAACGTTGACGCCTTCAAGAAGGTTCAGGATCTGGGCGAAGACGAGGTCAACCGCATCCGCCAGGTGATCGAGGACGAAGGAAACGTCGAGGGCGACCTGCGCAAGGACGTCCAGATGCACATCAAGCGTCTCATCGACATCCAGAGCTATCGCGGCACGCGTCACCGCAAGGGTCTTCCGGTGAACGGCCAGCGCACCCACACCAACGCCCGCACTCGTAAGGGCCCGCGCAAGGGCACAGTTGCCGGCAAGAAGAAAGCGACGGGTAAAACCTAATGGCAAAAGCAGAGCAGAAAGCCGGAGCCGGCAAGGCGGGCAAGAACAAGAAGTTCAAGAAGCGCGAGCGCAAAAATGTGCCGTTTGGCATTGCGCACGTGCAGGCAACCTTCAACAACACCATCGTCACCATCACCGATCCGGTGGGCAACACACTGAGCTGGAAGAGTTCCGGTTCGCTGGGATTTCGCGGCTCGCGCAAGGGCACGCCCTTCGCGGCGCAGCAGGCAGCCTCAACCGCTGCCGGCATGGCTCGCGATCACGGCCTGCGCGCCGTCGATGTTCGGGTTGCCGGCCCGGGCTCGGGCCGCGAGTCGGCCATCCGCGCCCTCGCTGCCGCGGGCATCGAGGTACGAACGATCCGCGACGTAACGCCAGTGCCGCACAACGGCTGCCGTCCGCCCAAGAGACGTCGCGTCTAAGACGCGACAGGGACTAAGGGACCAGGGACGTAGGGACTAGATGATTCGGGACTGTTTTGGTAGTCCCTCAGTCCCTCAAAAACAACCGGGCCGGGATGACATGTCCTCCGGGACACGTAAACCGGCCGCCATCCGAAGTCAGGAGAAGAAATGGCACGTTATACCGGAGCAGTATGCCGCCTCTGCCGTCGTGAGGCGACCAAACTCTTTTTGAAGGGCGCCAAGTGCGCCTCCGACCGTTGCCCGCTGGAGAAGCGCAACTTTCCGCCCGGCATGCACGGTAAGGATCGCAAAGCCAAGATCGTCGGCTACGGCCTCCAGTTGCACGAGAAGCAGAAGGCCAAGCGTATGTACTTCACGCTGGAGAGCCAGTTCCGCGCGTACTACGAGAAGGCCAACAAGGCCGCCGGCGTCACCGGCGAATTGCTCATCCAGCAGCTGGAGCGCCGCTTGGACAACGTCGCCTTCCGGCTTGGCTTCGCCATCTCGCGCCGTCAGGCCCGCCAGGTGGTCCGCCACGGCCATGTCGAGGTCAACGGCCGCAAGGTCAACATTCCCTCCTATCAGGTGAACGCGGGCGACGAGATCAAGATCCGCGAGGGTGCCAAGAAGCTGCTCATCGTCGAACAGGGCGTGCAATACGCAGCCCAGAACCCAGTTCCCACATGGCTCGAGGCCAACTTTGAAAACCTCTCGGGCCGCGTGCTCCATCTGCCCAAGCGTCAGGACGTGAACCTGCCCATCAATGAGCAGTTGATCGTCGAGTTGTACAGCAAGTAAAGGGACTAGGGATTAAGGGAATCGGGACTAGAAAAGCACGGCTATACTAGCGTGACCTAGTCCCGAGTCCCTTGGTCCCTTAGTTCCTCATTCCAACCAGAAGGAGAACTTGCGCGGCCGCCGCAAAATGCATCGCGACGTAGACGCCGTGCGGGAAACGAGAAAACGATATGCTTTGGAGAGGATTTCAGAAGCCGAAGCGCCTGGCGGTCGATGCCGAGACGCTCACTAACATCTACGGCAAGTTCAGCGCCCAGCCCTTTGAGCGCGGCTTTGGCACCACCATCGGCAACGCTCTGCGCCGCACGCTGCTCAGCTCCATCGAGGGCGCCGCGGTCACTGCGATCCGCATTGAGGGTGTGCTCCACGAATTTCAGTCCATTACCGGCGTGGTCGAAGATGCCACCGACATTATCCTCAACCTCAAGCAGGTCCCCTTCAAGCTTGCCGGCGAGGGCCCCAAGGCGCTGTATTTGCGCGCCGATCAGCCCGGCGTTGTCACGTCCGGAATGATCGAGGCCGACGGCGACGTGGAGATCCTCGACAAGAACATCTACATCGCGACCCTATCAGAGGGCGGCAAGCTGGATATGGAAATGCGCCTCAAGCGCGGACGCGGCTATATCTCCGCCGACAAGAACTTCGACGCCGACCTGGGCATTGGCTTCATTCCCGTCGATTCAGTCCACTCACCCGTGCGTCGCGTCAACTATGTCGTCGAGGCCGCCCGACTGGGCCAGATCACCGACTTTGACAAGCTTACCCTTGAGGTGTGGACCAACGGGGCTGTGCTGCCTGCCGACGCTGTCGGCCTGGCCGCCAAGCTGCTCAAGGACCACATGAACATCTTTATCAACTTCGAGGAAGAGATCGAGACCGAGGGCCGTGGTGAAGAGGGCAGAGTGCTGCTGCGCAACGACAACCTCAATCGCTCGGTTGAAGAGCTCGAGCTGTCGGTCCGCAGCTACAACTGCCTCAAGAACGCCAATATTCAATCGATCGGCGAACTGGTCCAGAAGACCGAAGCCGAGATGCTCAAGACCAAGAACTTCGGCCGCAAGAGCCTCAACGAGATCAAAGAGATCTTGGCTCAGATGGGCCTCTCGCTGGGCATGAAGATCGACGAGCAGGGCAACGCCGTCCCCGGGCCGACCAGCATCTCGCCCGCAGCAGCCCTGGCAGCCAACTATAGCCGCTACGACGACGAGGACGAACCGCTTGATTCGGTGGACCTGCAGTTGCCCACCGAAACTGAAAACTTTTGAGAACGGGGACTCGGGACTAAGGGACTAGGGATTAAAAAGGCGGTTACACGCTTCGTTTCTTCTAGTCCCGAGTCCCTTAGTCCCTCAGTCCCTAGAAGAAAGAGAGTTTCACCATGCGCCATCGCAATGCAGGATTCAAGCTCGGACGCAACACCAGCCACCGCCGCGCGCTTTTGCGCAACCTGGTCACGTCCGTCATCGTCGAAGATCGCGTCGAGACCACGCTGGCCAAGGCCAAGGCAGCCCGTCCGCTGATCGAGAAGATGATCACCCTGGGCAAGAACGGCGATCTGCACTCGCGCCGTCAGGCTCTCAGTTTTCTCACGACCGACAAGTCCGTCAGCCGGCTCTTTGATACCGTGGCCGAGCGCTACAAGGACCGCCAGGGCGGCTACCTGCGCATCGTTCGCACAGGTTTCCAAAAGGGCGATGGGGCAGAGAAGGCTTTCATCGAACTTCTGGGCGCCGAAAAGCAGCTCGAAGTGAAGCGCCAGAAGCGCGCCGACATCATGGCCAAGAAGCGCGCCGAACTCGAAAAGCAGTTGGAGGAGTCCAAGAAGGAAGAAGAGGTCAAGGGCGGCGAAGAGGCCGCGTAACACCGGTTCTCTTCCTGTCGATCTGCCCCCCATTCAAAGGGCAAGCACGGGCGCATCCTCATGCGGGATGCGCCCGTGTTCTTTTTTAGGCTGTGCTACGCCTCTCGAGCCAATTGTTTGGGCCTTGTCGTGCGCATATAGAGGTACACGAGCAATTGCAGCGTGAGGGCGCCGCAACAATCCAGCAGCACGTCCCACGGCGTGCCAGTCCGATTGGGCAAAAAAGTCTGGTGCCACTCATCGCAACTGGCGACTGTCGCCGTCCCCAGCAAGGCAAGAAACGCATCCATGAAGAAGTCGGAACGAGGCAGCGTCATCCACCAGGCGCGCAACCACGCCAGCCCGATGAAGCCGTATCCAAAAAAGTGCCCAGACTTGCGGATCAGGTGATGAATGTTATCCCACTCGCCGGGAGAGACGGAGCCGAAGATCGCCTCCCAGAGCCAACGCAACGGGCTGCTGGTGTGGTCAGCGCCAAGCCACTCCGTCGATTCCAGCATGATGACGGTGATGCCGATGACAACGGGATACCAGGCATTCAACCAGAACTTGAGCCTGCGCCTATTCGACATGATAGTTGGGAGCCTCGCGCGTGATGATCACGTCGTGCACATGGCTCTCGCGCAGGCCTGCGCCGCTGATGCGGACAAACTGCGCTTTCTCCTGCAGCTCGGCGATTGTGCGGCAGCCCAGGTAGCCCATGCCGGAGCGCAAGCCGCCGACAAGTTGGAAGACCATCGACTCCAGGGGGCCGCGATAGGGCACGCGCCCTTCGATGCCTTCGGGAACGAACTTCGCCAGCCGGTTTCCATTCGCGCGCTCGCGCTGCACTACGCCTTCGCTGCCGGCTTCGGCGCTGGCCAGATCGGCGTTGCTCTGGAAGTAGCGCTCTCCCGAACCCTGGCTCATGGCAGTCAGCGATCCCATGCCGCGATAGCTCTTGAAGCTTCGACCCTGGTAGAGAATCGTTTCGCCGGGGCTTTCGTCCACGCCCGCAAAGAGCGAGCCGATCATGACGGAACTGGCCCCGGCCGCGATGGCCTTGGTGATCTCGCCAGAATATTTGATGCCGCCATCGGCGATCACTGGAACCCCGTGCTCGCGCGCAGCACGTGAGGCTTCGGCAATCGCCGTCACCTGCGGCATTCCAGCGCCTGTAACCATGCGCGTGGTGCAGATCGAGCCCGGTCCAATGCCTACCTTGATCGCGTCGGCTCCAGCGTCGATCAGTGCGATAGCACCCTCATAAGTCGCGACGTTGCCGGCCAGCAGGCCGACCTCCGGGAAGCGTTTTTTCACCTCGCGCACTGCGTCCAGAACCCGCGAAGAATGCCCGTGTGCCGAATCGATGGCCAGCACATCCACACGCGCGCGCACCAGCTCCGCCGCGCGCTCCAAAAAGTCGCCCGTCGCCCCGACGGCTCCCCCAACCCGCAGCCGTCCTTTCTCATCCTTACTGGCGTTGGGATATTTCAGCTTCTTCTGGATGTCCTTGACCGTGATCAGACCCTTCAAGTTGTACTGGTCGTCCACCACCAGCAACTTCTCCACTCGATGTCTGTGCAGGATCAGTTCGGCCTCTTCAAGCGTGGTGCCCACTGGAACGGTGATCAGGTCGTCCTTGGTCATTACCTCGCCGACCGGAATGTCGGTACGCGTCTCAAAGCGCAGATCGCGGTTGGTCAGAATTCCCACCAATCGTTTGCCCTGCGTCACCGGCACACCGGAGATCTTGTAGCGGCGCATCACTTCGAGGGCGTCGCCGATCATCTGGTCCGGCCCGATGGTTACCGGGTCCACGATCATGCCGCTCTCTGAGCGCTTCACCTTGTCGATCTCGCCGGCCTGATCGGCGATGGTCAAGTTGCGATGCACGATACCAATGCCGCCTTGCTGTGCCATGGCGATCGCCATGCGCGACTCGGTCACCGTGTCCATGGCAGACGAGAGCAAAGGTGTATTGAGCGTAATATCGCGAGTCAATAGAGTTTGCGTGCTCACCTGCACAGGAACTACTTCGCTATAAGCAGGCACCAGCAACACGTCATCAAAGGTGAGAGCTTCGGGCAAGGTCTTGGTAAGCATAGGTTTTGATGCGCCCGGCGGACCGGAAACTCGACTCCGTTGCGGCAGGCGCTTCCACCTATTGTATCGGAGGGAGCCAAGGCAGATTCTTCGCCCGCTGCAAAGCCCGGAAACGCTTATTTGGACACAGCATCGCTTGGCATGCGCGCCAGAATTCCCAGTTTGCGGGCCATGCGCTCAGAGATACGCATTGGGATGCGCTCCTGATCACCGAGCGTGAGCAGAACGAACCGCTGCCAAAAAGACCTTGTTCTCGCGATTTTGATCTCTGTCCAAGGTATCCGGAGAGGAGGATGGCCTACGCGGTACGAGATGGCAACCCCAAGAAAAAGGGCATCTTCTTCATTGGCGATCCGGATGATGCTGCCGTAATCGGCCCACTTGCGCAGACGGACGCTAAAGGAGAAAGGCGGGATCGATCTCCACTGGCTATCGGACTTGACCTCCGCGCGGAAGCGTTTGGTCAATGCATGCCATCCGCTTCCAATGCTGCCCAGAAATGTACCGATGCACCACGTCCCCGCGCAGAGCGCGAGTGAGAGAATCAGCAGTAAAAACGAAAGTGCCACTGAGCCGGATTGCGCGCTATACCCATCCGAAATGATCATCGTCACACTCCGACAGGAAAAGGTTTGGGGCTCGACTCGTCGGTGTTGGCCGCGGCTCCCGTCCGCCAGCGTTCAAATCGGCCCTGCAGCAAGCTCATTAGTCCGGTATACCAGTAGCCGATAACGAAAAGAATTAGAAATGGCGCCGTGAAATAGTTATGGTTCGAAAATGTATAAAGAATAGCCGCCATAAAGTAGCAGCCGATCAGTAACTCGATCCATGGCGCCAGCTTCAGACGCTTGCGATACTTGGCAGCCTGCGACTTTTCGCCCTTCTTGGCCACGCGATATTTGGGAGTGCGCACAAAGGCGCTCTTGATGCCGAGAAGAGCTTCCATCACCGCTTTGGTGTTGGTCACCGTAAGACCGATGCCCAGCGCCATTAAAACCGGCAGATAAAGAAATGTCTTCCACCATGTTTTGGGGAAGAGTTCGCGCTCCGCCATCAGATAAAACACGCCGATCGAGGCCGTCGACGCCGTGAAGAGCGGCACGTCGAAGAGAAGCATCTGGAACCAGCCCTGATAAAAGCGGCAGATCATGGCCGGCATAAGGAAGGCCGTCATGATGATCATCAGCGGATAGCTCAAGTTAGCCGTCAGGTGGTAGACGGCCTCGACCTTGATCTTCCGCGGCACATCTGACTTGAACATCAGCGGCAGCACTTTGATGCTGGTTTGGATGAGCCCTTTGGCCCAGCGGGCCTGCTGTGTCTTGAAGGCCGTCATCTCGATGGGCAGTTCGGAAGGGCACTCCACCTCCGGCAGGTATTTGAACTTCCAGCCGGCCATCTGCGAGCGGTAACTGAGATCGGTGTCTTCAGTCAGCGTGTCGTGCTGCCAACCTCCCCCCTCCTCAATCGCCTTGATGCGCCACATGCCGGCGGTGCCGTTGAAGTTGAAGAAGTCGCCGGTACGGACACGTGCGCCGTGCTCGATCACAAAGTGACCGTCGAGCAGAATGGCCTCGATCTGGGTCAACATGCTGTAATTGCGGTTCATGTGAGTCCAGCGAGTCTGCACCATGCCGATCTCCGGCTCGGCAAAGTGGTGGATCACCTTCATGATCCAGTCTGGCGGCGGCACAAAGTCGGCATCGAAGATGGCGACAAACTCGCCCTTGGTCACCTTGAGCCCGGCGTCAAGTGCTCCAGCCTTGAAACCGTGGCGATTGGTCCGGTGAATATATACGATAGGATTTCCCAGCGCGGCATAGCGTGCGACAATGCTCGCGGCCACCTCTTGCGTCTCATCGGTCGAGTCGTCCAGCACCTGGATCTCAAGCTTCTCGCGCGGATACTCCATCGCGCAGACCGCTTCGATCAGCCGGTCGATGACAAACTGCTCGTTGAAGATGGGCAGTTGCACAGTCACCCGCGGCAACTCGTCAAAATGGTTTGGTGGCTCGGGCTTGTAGTTCTTCTTGTACTTGAAGTAGAGATAGCACATCGTGTAGCGATGAACGCCATAGAATGCGAGAAGAATCATCACCGCGAAGTATGGAAAGATCATCAGCCGGTCAAACCATGTCGCCTTGTTGCCGCCTTGGAAGATCTCGGTTGTCTGGATGGCGGTCTTCACAGCGTGCAGAAGGCCATGACCCGAGGCGAAGGCTACCAGACCGCTCAAATGCAAATTCAGCGCTTGCACACAGGCAGTGGGATTCAAGCTGGACAAGAGCGCAGCAGACAAGACGAGCCTCCACAGACCGGATACCCGCAATTGTAGTTGATGCAGGTGCGCGGTCCAAATCGACCGAAAGCCGTCTCAGCGCCCCTGGCGGGCTCGCTTCGAATTGCGATAGAGGTCCATGTAGGCCTCGACCATCCTTCCTAGCGTAAAGCGCTCTTGAAACGCCTCCGCCGCATTGGCCGAGAACTGCTGCCGCTCCGCATCACTGCCCGCCATGTGCGAGATCGCCGCGGCCATCGCGGAAGGATCGGACAGGGGTACCGTATATCCGGCCTTCGCCAGCCGCACAACCTCCGCCATTCCTCCGACATCGGTCACAATCGCGGGCAATCCGAGCGAGAAGGCCTGAAGCAGAGAGATCGGCAATCCCTCGGACTTCGAAGACATGATGAAGGCGTCCGCAGCAGACAGAAACTGGGCCACGTCGAGTTGCTGGCCCCAGAATGTGACCTGTGCGGAAATCCCCAACTCCGAAGCCATGCTCTCCAGCGTCTTCCGTTCGCCGCCATCGCCCACCATCCACAACCGCAGATCCGGCTGCGATGAATGCGCCGCGCGAAACGCATTCAGCAGCAGCCTGTGGTTTTTCACCGGGGCAAGCCGCCCAACGTAAACCAGCGTGAATCCACTCTTCGACGGCCAACGATCCTTCGGCGCTCGTTCAATGGGTAGTGCGCCATTGTAGATGCGCACAATCTTGCGCGCCGGTACGCTGTGCAGGCTCTTCATGTTCGCAACGGTTGCATCGCAGACTCCGGCGATCCAATCGCAGCAGGTAGCCGCGCAGGCGTACTTCAACTCCACGACCGGCCTGCGCGGTGGGCCGACAAGACTGTGCCGTGTCGATACGATGCTCGGTACGCTCGCAAGCCTCGCAGCCATGGCCGCATAAAACGTCGGCGTCGGGTTATGAAGATGAACTACGTCTGGATGAGTTTCCTTAAAGATGCGATGGAGCCTCCGCATCGAGTCCAGCAGATGACGGCCCAGCTTTGCATGCACGGTGAAGCCCTCGGCCAGCATTCTCTCCCCGAGCAGGCCAAGAGACCCCACCGCGTAGACAGATGGGTCGTGACCCTCCTCGCGCTGCAGGCGGCACATCTGCGAGACGAGTGTCTCTGCCCCGCCCACCTCCATGCAGTCGACCACGTGCGCGATTCTCATAAGGTTTGTCTAGAACCTACGGCAGCTGAGCTCGGCAGTGAAAGCCTCAATTGGCTGCAACGCTATCCTCCGCCGCGGCCTTATTCCGGAGAGGCCCCGACGCCAGTTTTCTCCTCCTGGGGAGCCTGGCCGAGAGCCCGTCTTCTTGTGATTCCTGCAGCTTGTAGAGCAGCGATCTGTAGCTGATATTCAGCCATTTGGCTGTTTTGCGCCGGTTCCAGCCATTTGCCTCAAGCACCTTCAGGATGATCTGTCGCTCCAGACTCTGCGTGGCGGCCTTGGTGATCTCTTTCAGAGAGATCGGGTGAGCGAGATCGATCTCCGTCGTCAATGCGGCTGGGCCCACCCCGTGTGGTGGCGCCAACTCTGCCGCGATGGCCTCTTCGCTGTCGATCAGAATGTAACTGCGAATCACATTCTCCAGTTGGCGGATATTTCCCGGCCAATGGTAGCGCTGCATCAAGCGGGTCATCTCGCGGGAGAGCGGCTTTGGGCTGCGGCGAAATGCCTTCGAGTGCCGATCGAGAAAATAGTCGGTCAGCATTGGCAGATCTGCAACTCGCTCACGCAGAGACGGCAATTCGATGGTTACGGCGTTGATGCGAAAGAACAAGTCCAGCCGGAAGCTCCCCTCCTCGGCACGTTGCCGCAGATTCCCGCTCGCGGCGCTCACCAGCCTGGTATCGACCTTTCTCGGCTCTTGACCGCCCACGCGCATGAAGCTGCCATCCTGCAGCATCTCGAGCAGCTTGGCCTGCACCGACAGATCCAGGTCGCCGATCTCGTCCAGGAACAGGGTTCCCCGGTTGGCCAGTTCCACACGGCCTCGTTTGGTGGCAATTGCCCCGGTAAATGCTCCCTTTTCGTAGCCAAAGAGCTCCGACTCGATCAACGAATGCGGAATCGCGGGACAAGCCACCTTCACCCAGGGATTCCTCGCGCGATTCGAGCGGTAGTGAAGCAGTTTGGCAAAGATCTCCTTGCCGGTTCCACTCTCACCCTGCAAAAGCACCGGAACCGCCGTCTGCGCCACACGTTCCAGTTTCTCTCTGGCAACGGCCATTTGGGGAGTCTGGCCGAAGATGATCTCGGTTGGAGGAAGGTCGGGAAAACTTGCGGATTCAGCAGAGTGCATGATCGATCCGAATTCGGAGTTTAGATTTCCATCTTCTTGCAACTGACAGGCTCTTCAATCTGCCCACCCGCAACCTATTGATAAAGCGCGGCAAACCGTCCTGGCAGGGAGACAGCCACCGAGCGCAGCATCTTGGGCGCCGTTGGGCGATGAAGCCAATTGTGTGTATATGTTTGCACATTCTATGGAAAATGTATTACCACTCTTCAGTGGTACCATGTTGGACAAGTACCGAGACTTGAACCGCGCGAGAGCGAATCCCGTCTTCCTCGTGTGACGAAACCCGGGCTGGCGGTGTTTGATCTTCAACCTCGCTTTCAATCTCAGCGGGGAGCCTTCAAACCTCTCCTGCCTGCCTCACGAACACGGAATCGGAGCTCGCCCGAACGGCCTTACGGCAACGGAGAAGGACCTCGATGCAAGCATCTCTGGGCAGGAGCGCCAACGGTGACGAAGAGCAAGCGCAATCCAAACATCGCGGTTCTCGATCCAGATCCCGCAATCCTGAATTACCTGCAACGCATCCTCTCGGATCGGTTTAGCGTGAGCACCTTCACCGGCTCCGCTGAACTCGTCCGAAGCTTGAAAGAATCGCCCGCGGCCGATTTGCTCCTGATGGACTGGAACGTTGCGGAAGAGGGCGAGGGAGAAAACTCGCTTGGCCTGCTCATGCAACTTCATGCCGCCCACCCGTCTCTTCCAATCGTCATGCTCGCATGTACTGCCGAACTGAGGGAAGTCGTGGCGGCCACCCGAATGGGCGCCGCAGATGTGGTTCTCAAGCCCTTTCGAAAGACCGACATCGATCAGGCAGTTCAACAGTGCCTGGAACGGGTTGACAAGCGATCGGCTGAAGACGGCGATGAGCACAAGGAGATTCCTCTCGATGAGAACACTGCCTTCGTCGTAGCCAGCAAACGCATGAGAGAGATCGAATCGCAATGCAGGCTCGTGGCCCGCGCGGACATTCCGGTCCTCATCCTGGGAGAAAGCGGCACCGGCAAAGAGGTCGCGACCCTCTTCATCCACAAGATGTCAGCTCGTGGCCAGCGCAGCTTCATGAAGGTCAACTGCGCGGCGATGCCGGCCGATCTGCTGGAGAGTGAACTCTTCGGCTATGAGCCGGGCGCCTTCACCGGAGCCGTCAAATCAAAACCCGGCAAGTTTGAGATCTGCAACAACGGCACCATCTTTCTCGATGAAATCGGCGAGATGCCGGCAGTCTTGCAGGCTAAGCTCTTGCAGGTTCTTCAGGACGGCAGCTTTTCTCGCCTGGGCAGCCGCTCCACGGTTAAGGTCGATGTGCGTGTGATCGCCGCAACCAACATCGACATCAAAGATGCCATCGCGCGCAAGACCTTCCGCGAGGATCTTTATTACCGCCTCAACGGTTTCACCCTGCGGATGCCCGCGTTGCGTGAACGCCCCGAAGAGATTCCGATTCTTGCCTCTCACTTCATGCGCAAGGTGGCGGCCAAGTACGGGCGCGATCCGCTCTCGATCTCGCCGGCGCTTATGCAGGCCCTCTGCAATCACCCGTGGCCCGGTAATCTTCGCGAACTTGAAAACACCGTCAAGCGCTTTCTGATCCTGGCGGATGAGCAGGCGATCATCGGCGAGCTGAATCCAGGGCCATCACCGGAATCGCAGCCCGATGGCGGCGAAGAGAGCGGCAACAACGGCAGTCTGAAGCATCTCGTCCGGAATCTGAAGGGCGATGCCGAATCGGCGGCCATTGCGAAAACGCTGGAGGAAACCGGATGGAACCGGAGGGCAGCGGCAAGCGATCTGCAGATCAGCTACAAGGCGCTGCTCTATAAGATCAAGCAGTACAATCTTGCTCCTCCTCAAAAACAACTCGACTCCAACCAGGTATCCAAGTCATGAACCCTCCGGCGATTGAAGGCGGCTTCCTCAAATCGGAAAAAGTAGTGATCCAGATGGGAACCAGGACGGTCCGGGGATACCTCGACACCGTGGTGTGGAACACCATGGAAGAGATGTTGCGCCACGCTCCCACGAGCTCGCCTGAGAGCTTCAAGCTCCGCCATCTCGAATCCAACGAGATTGAGGAAATATCGGCCCATGACATCAAGGCTGTCTTCTATGTCAACAGCTTTGAAGGCGACGCGAAGCATAAGGAGCTGCACTTCCACACCCGGGCTCCAATCGTTCATGGCATCTGGGTCCGGTTGCAGTTTCGCGACGGCGAAGCCATGGAAGGAATCATCTACAATTCCATCCGCTACCTCGTCGATCCCGGCTTCTTCCTGCAGCCAACCGACCCTGAGAGCAATAACCGGCTGGTCTACGTGCGGAAGAGTTGGCTCTCCGATTATCGGGTCCTCGGAATTCGCAAACTTTAGGCGATTGGCTCTTTCGGTGGTTCAATCGAATAATCGAGAATCCTGGCGGCAATTCCCGTCAGTTGCGCCGAAGCATTGTCCGTGCGAACAAGACTGCCCCGGCACCGAACCAAACAGCTGGTCGAGAGAGTAATCTCAGGCGGCAATTCGAGCGTAAACTCAAAATCGCCGCCAATTGTCGCGCCGTCAGAGAGATTCAAATAGAAATAGACCCCAAGGTCGCTCACGTCCCGTGTAAAGCCCGCGATGTCGCGTTCTCCAACCTTGACAGTGATCGGGGCATTGACCCCAAATCGCTCTCTCTCCCTTCGTTCTCTTCCCGATTGCGGCTCAGCCATCATCAATCCCTTCCCAACATAGCGATAAGCTCTGCTGCATGCAGACCGCATCTGCGTCCGCGGTAAAACGGAAAAATTGTGTCCCTCGCGGCACTTCTTGAATTGCGCCGCGAGGCATACATGAGCTGCGAAGCTAACGCACCAGGGAATAAACCGGGCAAGTTACTGCAAACCAACAAGATCGATTACTCAGGGTGTTGCAGCAATTGCCATGCCGAATGAATAGCTGGAAACGTTGAGGTTACGGCTGGAGATAGCTCCCGCTGTGCAATCTCCTGCACACTGAATGGTAATTCTCTGGATACTGCTTGCCTTAGTGGAATCGATCCGGGAGTGTCAGGAGTGCACACGGTCGTCCCGGTCCGGCTCAGGCTGAAATGAAATACGATGGCATCATGGCTGCGCTTCTGGAGATTCGCGATTTGCAGATTCGCTTTGGCGCGTCTGAAGCGGTTCGGGGCGTGAGCCTGTCGCTCGACGAGGGCGAGGTGCTAGGCCTGGTGGGCGAGTCGGGATCGGGCAAGAGCGCCGCTGCGCTGGCGATCATGGGGCTGCTGGGATCATCGGCGCAGGTTTCAGGACAGATCCTGTGGCAACAGGCCGGGGAGGGCGCGCCTGTCACTGACCTGCTGCGCCAGCCGGCCGATGCGTTGCGACGCTTGCGGGGACGCGAGATCGCGATGATCTTTCAAGAACCGATGACAGCACTGAACCCGGTCATGCAGATCGGCCGCCAGGTGGCCGAAAGCGCCGAGGCGCACTTCCCGTCCTGGACCGGGAGAGAGGCCAAAAGAAAGGCTTTGGCCGCATTGGAGGCGGTTTCCATCCCCGATGTCGTGCGGCGCTATCGCGACTACCCGCATCAGTTTTCCGGCGGCCAGAGGCAGCGAATCCTGATCGCCATGGCGCTGATCAACCGCCCGCGGCTGCTGATCGCCGACGAACCCACCACCGCCCTCGATGTCACGGTGCAGGCACAGGTGCTCGAGTTGCTCCGGGAGCTACAGCAGAAGCACGGCCTGGCTATGCTTTTTATCTCGCACGATCTGGCCGTAGTGGGCCATGTGGCTAGTCAAGTCGCGGTGATGCGCGCGGGTCAGATCGTCGAGCAGGGGCCCTCGGCACGCATTCTCACCGCACCCCAGCATGTCTACACACGCAGCCTGCTGGCGGCCGTGCCCACTTTGCGAACCGACCGGAGGATCCCGTTGGCGATGGTGCCCGGATCGGAAACAGCTCAGGCGATCGCGCGGAAGAGCCAGTAAAGCGTTCCTGACAGCAACGCCGCGGCCGGCAGGGTAAAGACCCATCCGGCAGCGATATTGCGAACTGTAGCCAGCCGCAGGCCGCTGCCATTCGCGCTCATCGTTCCGGCTACTCCCGAACTGAGGATGTGAGTTGTCGAAACCGGCAAGCCCCAAGTGTTGGCGGCAAAGATTGTGCCCATTGTGACCAATCCCGCGGCGGCGCCCTGCGCATAGGTCAGATGTTCTTTGCCGATGCGCTCTCCCACCGTGATCACAATGCGCTTCCAGCCGACCATGGTTCCCAGGCCGAGGGCCAGCGCCACGGCGACCTTCACCCAGTCGGGAATGAAGCGGGTGGCCTTGTCCACCTTGCTCTTGTAGTTCGACAGCGCAGTGTTCTCTTCAGCCGTAAAGGCAGGGATCTTGCTCTTTTGCATCAGGCGAATGGCCTCGCCCGCCACATACATATCGTTGCGGACGTTGGCCTGGTCCTGCGCCGGAACAGAGTTGAAGACCTTGTACAGCGCGACTTCGTGGTTCACATCTTCGACCAGCTCGCGCAGCGCCAGAATGGTATCCGGCTGCAACTGTTTCGTGCGAATGTATTCCGTGACTTCAGCGCGCGCATCCTCTCCCAGAACGCCACTGTTGTCCACATGCCGGTCGAGAACATGCCCGGCACTTTCCGATGCGGCGATGAACTGCTGAACATCGCTGGCCGTGACCGCGTGATTCAACGCGTAAGCTGTCGGCACCGTGCCGATCAGGATCAACATGATCAGGCCCATACCCTTCTGCCCATCATTCGATCCGTGGAAGAAGCTGACGCCCGCGCAGGTTCCAACCATCAGGCCACGAATCGGCCACGGTGGCGGCTGATCGTTCTTGGGCGCCTCAAAGAGCCTGTCCGATATGTGGATCAGACGGAGTGCGAGCCACACTGCGACGCTCAGGCCAACGCCAAGCGGCACCGCCAGAAGAATTCTTAGATCAAAGTAGAAACAGGCCACCGATGCCGCCAGCAGTGCCAGCAAACCACAGCCAACGACGCGCAGCCTCGGCTTCAGGATCATCAGCAAAAGCGCTGCGCAGCCAAAGCCCACGAGCGGCGAGATCAGCAGCGCCTTGAGCACCTTGATCGCCTGTTCCCAATCCACGCCCGAGGTTCCGGTGCGGACGTTGATCAGTTGGTTTGCGATGCCCACACCGATGATCGAGCCGACCATCGTATGCGAACTCGAGGCAGGCAGCCCGAACCACCATGTTCCCAGGTTCCAGACGATGGCGGCGATCAGCAGCGCAAAGACCATTGAAAAACCGGCGCCCGAGCTCACCTGAAGTATCAACTCCACCGGCAGCAGCGTGATCACCGCGAAAGCCACGGTGCCCGACGAAACCAGCACGCCCACCAGATTGAAGACCCCCGAGAGCACGACGGCGCTGACCGGTTCGAGTGAATGAGTGTAGATCACAGTGGCGACAGCGTTGGCCGTGTCGTGGAAGCCATTCACAAACTCAAATCCGAGCGCAATCAGCAAGGCAAGAGCCAGCAGCAGATAAGGCCAGACGCTGGTGATCGTGACTGAGTCCAGATCCCGCGCAACATGAAAGGCGATGTAACAGAGGCCGGTGCCCAAAGCAAGCAAAAACAAGGCGATCCCCACGCGGCTGGGCGATTTTTTCAGCTTGCGGTCGAGCAGTGAAACGCCCGCAGGCATTGCGCTTACCGTAGTCGCCATGTCGGCCATCAGAATTCACCAATTCGGCCGGAGAGATTCCGGACACGCCTGGGCCTCCTGAGTCGAGACTCAAAAGCAAAATCAAATGGAAAATACAAAGGGAATCGCTTGTGGCGGGAAAGAGAAGAGCCGGATAAGTTGGCGTCCATAAAACCCCAACAATCGCATTCTCGCGCGACTGTTTGCGTCGCCAGGCCGAGGAATTCACCTGACTGTAATGATTCTACACCGGCTAGGGGGGAGCTTGGGAAGCGCGGAAATGGGACGCGGTGGAAATCGGTTCCGAAGAGGATCAGTAACGCGCCGTGTTTTTATCGAACCACAGGGCAAGCTCTTCTTCGGAGATCTCACTGGCGGCAAGGCCCCAAAACGTAAGAACCCTGTCCTCTTTTGTGGCTGTCAGTCTAAGGCCATTCAGTCTAAGAAATGTTAGAGATACGGCAAAAGCAGTGCGCTTGCTGCCGTCAACAAACGGATGGTTCGCTACGATTCCTTTGGCGTAGGAGGCCGCGAGCCGACCCATGGACCGGGGCTGCCCCGAATAGGCGAAGAGACACTTGGGCCGAGCCAAAGCGGACTCCAGTAGCCCCAAATCGCGCATGCCTTCAGGGCCGCCATGAAGCGTCAGCGTCTCCTCATGCATCCTTAGGACTACGTCCAGCCTCATCCAAACCGGCTCGTTCACTCAGCAAGTCTCTGCAATACATCCCGGTTTTCGCGCATTATCTCGCGCGCAGCTTCCATTTGAGTGGCGAAGTCTTCGTCGAAAGCCACCAGCCTGATCCCTTGGGGACTATCAGTGAGGTACAGCGTGTCCCCTTTCTCCACCTTCAGGCGAGCCAGAGTCTCTTTCGGCAAAATGATCCCAGCCGAGTTGCCAATCGAAATGACCTTTGTTGTAGTGGCCACGTGGAGATCTCCAATCCGGCCCTGAGTATAACATAAGTTATAACGTTCTGCTACCGCCAGTCGTCCCTCGCATTGATCAGTCCATCGCCGATCACCGCATCGAAGCCTGTGTGCTTCTTGATGAAGATCTCGCTGAACTGGCGGTCCTGCCGGAGCAGAATGGCCTGTAGACGGACCAGCTCCAGCAATGCGAGAAACATGGCGATCAGCGCCCGTTCGGAGCGGGTATGGCTCAGCAGGCGGCGCAGGGCCACGGGCTTGTCGTCCATCGTGAGGCGGCGCGCGAGGAATTGGATCATCTGGCCGACGGTCACCGAGTCTTCGGTGACGTCGAGGACGGGGCGTCGGCGCGCGCGCTCCAAAATGTCACGGAAGATGCGGACGAGATCGTCGGTGTCGGCGGCGATCTCGGGCTCGGTGGCCTCATCGCCTTTAAACTCGCGGGTTCCGGGATTGGTCCACGTGGCGGCCTCGAGCATCTGCTTCTGCTGCAGCATCTGAGCGGCGTTCTTGAACCGCTCGTGTTCCAGCAGCCGCTCGACCAGCTCTCGGCGCGGATCCTCGTCCGCAGCTTCTTGATCCGACTCTGCGCGCGGCAGCAACATCTTGCTCTTGATGTGTATCAGCAGCGAAGCGGTATAGATGAATTCTCCGGCCACGTCCATGTCGCTGGCCTTGAGCTGGTCGACGTAGGCCAGGAACTGGGCCGTAATCTTGGCGATGGGAATGTCGTAGATGTCGATATCCTGCTTGCGGATCAGGTCCAACAGCAGGTCGAGCGGACCGTCGTAGACCTGGCCCACGATCACCGAAAAGGGCGACTGTTCGGCGCTCTCATCCAGTTTCCTCTGGCGCGCCGCCGCCTTTGCCGCAGCCTTGTCCTCCTCTTTGGACCTTGAGGGCTCGGGAGTCAAGACCAGCGCCTCGGCCGCCTCGGCCGCAGGTTCGCTCGCCGTCGTTTTCTCGGCCGTCAAATCGGCTTCGGGTTTGGGAGATAAATCGGTCAATGCCTCATCTTCCAGGTACTTACTTGCTCTCGTTGCCGGTCAGGCGAAAGGTGATGGTCCCCCAGAAGAGGCGGGCGCGCATCTGTACCGGCAGGTGGCGCTCATCGTCGGTGTACCAGATCCAGATGTTGCCGCGATTCTTCACAACACCGGCATCGGCGGTGGGCTGTACGCGGAGAGTCTTGAACGTGCCCAGCGGCGTTTTGACCTCCTCGCGCCCTTCCACCTTCATGGTGACGGGCACCACGTGCAGGGCATCCACAACCGGAAGCACGAAATTATGCCCCAACTCGATCGATTGTGAGGAAGCGTAGAAGATGCCCGTCAGCAGGTCGGTCATGCAGCCGGTTGCAGGCGATTCGATGTGTTTTGTCTGCCCGGTAACGGTGTTTTTCTCATTCAAAACAGTGCGGTTCTGGGCGTAGTCGATGTGAAGCGTCGAAATCACCTGCCGATGCCCCTCGACCGTCTGCTTGTTAAAGTCGTCTGTGCAGCCCTTGATCCGGTCAAAGCTCGATTGGAAGCGATCGGAGACGTGAAAGAGGAGATTGATGGCGCCACTAGTGTCGGCGCTGGCGGTGATATTTTCCCGATCGCCCGCCGCCTCAAATCGCAGCACTGCCGTACCAGCCGGAAAGACTCGCCAGTCAACCGAATAAGTCAGTGTTTGCTTTTGCGGGAAGCTGTAACCGGTGCGCGGCGGCGGCAGCGCAAAGGTCTGCTGGGCGCGAATCAAACACGGCGACACGGCCAGGATCAGGGCGCAAGGGATAGCTAGTGCGGTTGAGCGCGTCTTCACCGGCAGTTCTGGCTCCTCTTGAAATGGACTTCCCGGTCAGAAAAAAACCGCTCAACGCGGCACTTTTACAAACGCTGCCAGCACCGGCCGCAGCAGGAACAGACTGAGGTAAAGCAGAGTGGCCCCTATAGCAGCATTGTACTCGCGGTGCCGGATGTAAAGCGAAAACGAAAATGAACCGGTTGCGCTTCCATTTCCCGGCGCCGTTGCCGCGGTGAAGCGGGGAATCAGGCGCGGAACCCGTTTGCAATAACCGTCAAAACCGGGGAAGGTTGCACGCAGAAACCGCTCCTCCGATGCGATCACCGGGACGTAAATCACCGTAAACCCCAGGCCGAGCGTCAGCGCCACCGGCCAACTCAGCAGCGCAACGGCGAAACCTGCAGCGATGAGCATCGATCCCAGATAGAGTGGGTTCCGAACATGAGCGTAGGGGCCGGTCACCGTAAGTTCGCGATTCTTCTTCACATATCCGGACGCATAGGCGCGAAGCCAGAGGCCGGGTACGACCAACGCCAGGCTCCAGGCCGCAGCGGCGGGACGAGGCGCGCGGCGCCAGAGTTCGAGCAGATAGAGGGCTGCCGCGACAAAGCCGAGCGGCACGCGAATGCGTCGCGCGACACTCTGCCAGCGGGAGATCCAGTCCTGGTGAGACGCGTCGGGTTCTGTCGATGCGGAGTGGCTCATCTCGTGATTTCGGGGGTGGACTCAGGATATAGCAAGGCTTCGACGGCGCCTAGCACATCGTCGGGTTGAATGCTCAGCAAGCCTGCCTCGGGCGATTCGCGGCGGCTGTGGTCGCGGCGGCTGTGGGGACTTCGCAATACTCTGAACGGTACTCCAAAGGGTCCGTTGCGGCTGGGGTCCGTCGGCCCGTAGATGCCCACAACCGGCCGGCCAAGGGCGCAGGCCAGGTGCAACGGACCCGTGTCTCCCGCAACCACCAGATTGACTCTGCGGGTGATGGCAATGAGCTGAGCAACCGTGCAGGTGAGAGGAATGGCGGCGCCACTGGTTCCGCGCGAGATCACCTCTGCCAGCTTCTCCTCGCCAGGTCCGGCATTGACGAGGATGCGAAAGCCCAGGTCGATGAACCCTTGGGCGACGGCGTCGTAGCGCTGCACCGGCCAGCGCTTAGCTCCCCAGCCAGCTCCGGGATTGATGAGCACCGCGGGCTGATCACCACCGCGCGCCCCTGTTTTTGGCGGCAAAATTCCAGCCGCCCAGGCCTCGGCCGCTGGATCGACTGGCAGCAACGGCTGCACGGGACAGAGCTTTTCACTTGCGATGGCTGAAATCAACTCCACGTCCTGCTCGATCACATGTGCGCCCTGTGTGGCAACGCGTTCAGTAAACAACCAGCGGGCCGGCGCTTCTCGCGGCTTGGCCTCACCAATCACTCGCCGGCAGCCCGCCATTCGCGCCACCACTGCCGAGCGAATGGCTCCTTGCAGATCGATTACGGCATCGTATTCGGCAGCCCGCAACGCGGCACGCAAGCTTTTGATTTCATGGCGAGTTTTAGAGCTGAGCGGAGAGCGTCGCCACTCTTTGGTCGGGGCGAGATGCAGGTGGTCGACGAGAGGTTGCGCCGGACCGCGCTCTTCGCTCACTTCGGCCCTCAGCAGCGCCTGCCAGCGAGGATCGACCACCCAGTCGATGACCCAATCCGGATGAGCCTGCCGTAGCGCAGTGATTGCCGGAAGAGCATGCAGGATGTCTCCCATGGCGCCCAAGCGAACCACAAGCAAGCGAAAGTTGGATTGGGTTTGCAAGCTCCGATTTTCTCACAACGAAGGATGCGCTGACTCGGGCCTTGAGAAGTCGAGTGAGACAGACGTACCAATGTCGAACAGACGCGGCTCGAAAAGGTGATCGAAAGTGGGTCAAGAAAATGCGCATCATTGGCAAAAAAGGCCAGTTTTTGACCAAAAATCGATCAAAACCTGGGGTTTTAGTTTACTGATCAAGCAATAGCAGATTATTGTAAGATACAGATAAATTGAAAGTTAGTGTGACTGAAAGAGCTGATCAGCACTTTAGGGCGTGGGGGTGGGGGGGATTGGTACGGATCGGTGACTTGGCTGACATATTGAACCGGGCGGTCTCCCGCAGTGCGCCCGCTTCTGCTGATTGTCCCTATTATCCGTCGAAGAGGGGAAATAATCTGTAACGAACTGGTATCGAGAACGGGAGGTTTGCGGATATCTACCCTAACCTTTCAGACAGCCAATCCAGAGCGGTGTCCTGGTCTTCGATATCGATGGTCAGCCTAGCGGTCTCAAGTGGCAGAGCTTTACGAAGCGCCGCGGCAGACTCTCCCAGTCGGAGGAGATCCTTGTCGGTGGTGATCAGCGCAGTCGCCTTGGCGGCGCAGGCAAGCGATACCAGACGCTCGATATCACCGGTTGTGTAGACATGGTGGTCGCGAAAGCCGGTTCGCGAGGTGAGCCGGAGCCCTGCCGCTTCGAGGCCCGCGAAGAACTGTTCCGGCCGGGCGATTCCGCAGAAGGCGGCGACTGAGCCAGTGATTGCAGGAACCTCCATCTTCCGCAGCAATCGCCATATCGGCTCTTGCCACCCCCGGCTTCGCAACTCGTCTTCCAGCTCAGGGTCGTCGGCGGGAATCGCGATGATGCTGGCGCGGCGAATGGCAGAAAGGGGCTCGCGCAAATTGCCTGCCGGCAACAAACCGCCCTGCCAGTCGCGCCGGTCGAGGAGCAGAATGTCGATCTCGCGCGCAAGTTGGCGGTGCTGGAATCCGTCATCGAGAAGATGAACGATCGCTCGATTCTCCTCTGTTGCATCCTTCTCGGCGAGCACCCCTGCGTCGTAGCGTTGCGGAGCGACGTAGATCGGAAGGCCGGTTTCGCGCGCAATCAGCAACGGCTCGTCGCCAAACTCCTCGGCTCGTCCGTCGGGATTGACTCGCGCAGCCAGTTGGCTCTTGCGGCCATAGCCGCGTGAGAGTGCGTCTACGTGAAATCCCTTCTTGCTGAGCAGCTTGGCTAGCGAGATGGTCAAAGGCGTCTTACCCGAGCCGCCGGTCGAGAGATTGCCGACGCTGACCACCGGATATCGAAGCCTTCTCACTGGCTCTATCCCTGTGCGCAATCGCAGCTCACGTAAGCCCAGCGCAGACCGGTAGAGAGGTACGAGAGGAAGCAGTAACCGGCGCGCGGAGAAGGGCTCACTCATCGAGAGCGCTCCTTTCCACTCTTCGCCGTAAGCAGTTCCTTGATCGCTTCCGCACAACGGTCTGTCGCTCCGGCCTGACTGACAAAAACCTCTCTGGCCCGCGCGCCCATGGCCTTGGCTCTGGACCGGTCGCATAGCAAGTCGACAAGCGCCTGTGCGAGCTTTTCCTTCTCAGCAATGCGGATCGCGTCGTGAGCGATCAGGTCTTCGGTGATCGCGCGGAAGTTGGCATAGTGCGGGCCCATCACGATAGGAACGCCAAACTGAGCCGGCTCCAGCGGATTGTGTCCTCCCGCAGGAATCAGGCTGCCGCCAACGAAGGCCACCGACGCAAGCGAGTAGATCGAAGCCAACTCGCCGATGGTATCGAGCAGGATGATCTGGCCGGGATTCAGTGGCTTGATCGCGTCGGCAGGCTGTGAACGCCAGTCGGAGCGCCGAATCCAGGCTGAACTCGTTCGATCCAGTAGATTAGCCACCGCCGCAAATCTCTCCGGATGGCGAGGCGCAAAGACCAAGGCAAGATGGGGATCGGCCTTTAGCAGCCGCGGCCAGGCTTCCAGCAGCGCAGCTTCTTCCCCTTCGAGCGTGCTACCCGCGACAATGAGGCGCAGACCATGAGAAAGCGCCTTCAACCGCGCTGCCGCCTCGGCCTCGCCGGCAGCGCGGACATCGAATTTCAGATTTCCGGCGACAGAGACGCGCTCAGGAAGGCAGCCGATGGCTTTGAGCCGATCAGCGTCGGTCTGACTTTGAGCAAGGACTCGGTTTAGCCGGCTGAGAAATGGCCGCCACAGCGCGCGCAACCGCCGGTAGCGCGGCCACGACCGGTCGGAGATCCGTGCATTCACAACCGCGACCGGGATTCCTCGCCGAAAGCATCCGCTGAGCAGGTTGGGCCAGAACTCGGTCTCGGCGAGGACGAGCAACATAGGCTGCAAGGCGTTCAAGTAAGCCGGAACGGCCCACGGAAAGTCGAGCGGGCAATAAAAGACGCGGTTGCTTCCGAAGCGTTCGCGGGCCAGCGCCTGACCGGTGCGGGTGGTGGTCGAGACGGCGATGAAATACTCGGGCAGCGCGGTATCTAGCGTCTTGACCAAACGACTGACGGCCAGCACTTCGCCAACCGAGACGGCGTGAATCCAGATCAGGGGCCGATCGGCATCGAAACCCCGAGGACGCCTGCCCCTGAGCTGACCGCCCCGCAGGGACCGCACCCATCCTAGCCGCTCCAATAACCCCTCGCGGTATTTCTGCGTTGCGGCCATGCGAAGGAGCCACCACGGCGCGCCAACAACCAACGCCGCCAGCAACGCCAGATTGTAGAAAAACAGGGTCATGCGCGTGACGGAATGCGCCTTTTCGCAGTCCAATCTCAAATGATACAGTCGAGCACGATGAAGAATCTGCGGACCATTCCGTTCTGTTTGCTTTGGTTAGCTCTGCCGGCCGGGGCCAGTGACCACGCCGCGCCTGCGGTGCAGCCAGCCACGACCTTTCCCGCGGTCGAGGTGCACGACGACGAGAAGGTGGCCATTGCCGTCGAGCCTTACGATACGCGTGAGAAGGAGTCCATCTTTCGCGTCGATTATCTCAGTCACGGTGTCATGCCGGTGCGTGTGATCATCACCAACAATGGCGACCGGCCGATCAGCCTGCGCGATGCGCGCATTCACTTCTTCACCGCCGACGGCGACAAGATCCAGGCTGCCGAGCCGGAGGATGTGGAGCGGCTGATGACGCGGAAGGAGCGCCAGGGAAGCAAGATCCCGCTGCCCGGCCCGCTGCCCGGCATCAAGGTTAAGCCCAAGGCCAGCGACAAAGAGATCGAGCAAGATTTTGACACCTTCGAGTACCAGGCGCTGGTGGTCGAGCCGCACTCGACCCGCGCCGGGTTCCTCTTCTACGATGTCTCCGGCCTCGACCACCCTCTCGAGGGCGCCAGTCTTCACCTGCGCCAGTTGCGCGATGCCGATGGCAAGGAGCTCTTCTACTTCGAGATTCCCTTCGACAAGTATCTGAAATCGAAGTCCAGCCAGATGAACTGAGGCGGCTCCGCACTCATTCGTAATAAGTAGCCGTCGTCGTATCTGTCTCCCAGATCGTCGCATCCTTCACGCGCACGCGTCCTTGGGTCATAGCTGCGAGCTGCTCGTTGGTCTGGTCGTAAAAGTACTTTGCGATGTTTTCGGCCGAAGGGTTGAGCACGATGAAGGGCTCAAGCTCATTCAGCATTCGATGGTCGATCCGCTCGATCACTGGGCGCAGAACCTGCTTCAGCAGCTTGAAATCCAGCAGCAGTCCGGCCTCGTCGAGCGCCTCTCCGGCCAAGGTGACGCGCACCTTGTAATTGTGCCCGTGCGGGTTCTCGCACTTGCCCTTGTAGTTGCGGAGGTAGTGTCCGGAGGAGAAATCTGCCTCCACGGTGACTTCATACATCGGTATCAGCTCGATTCTTTGCGGGCAGACGCCCCAGCTTCTATTTTACCGGTTAGTACTGATTCAGAGCTTTGGGTCGCGTCTTCTGCGCCTTGCCGCCAGCCGTGCTTCTTCACTACGCCGGTCCACCTGTTCGAAGAGGTGGGTCAACACGCCGACCAGTGCCGCTCCCAGGCCGGCCAGCAGCAAAATCAACGCCCCTGTGCGCCAGAGAGACGCGTTTGCCGGCAGCCCTGCTTGAAAGCTCGAAGGCGTCATGGATATCGCCGCAGAGAGCAGCGCGAAGAAGGCAAGCGCGGCAGCCAGGATGTAGAAGTTGCGGGACATGGGCAGCCAGCCTCAGGGGCTAAAGGTCGGTTAATGATGCGGCACTTACGGCACGAATAAAGTCATGCCCTGACACAAAGCCGGTTTTTTGAAACACCAAACGCTTCTTACGTGTTTCCAGTTTGAAAAAACTCCTCTACATCTGTAATCGTTGCGGTCATTCTGTACGGCGGCAGGCTGGCGAGAAAGGTCTGACCGTAGCGCTTTGTACAAACGCGCGAGTCGAGGAGCACCAACACACCGCGATCCTCAAGCGAGCGGATAAGCCGGCCGAAGCCCTGTTTCAATGTTAGTACCGCCGAAGGGACCTGATAGTCGAAAAAGGGTTTGCCGCCGGCCTCTTCGATGGCTTTCATGCGTGCGGCAACTACCGGGTCGCTCGGCACAGCGAAAGGGAGGCGATCGATGATCACGCAACTCAAGGCTTCGCCCTGCACGTCGACTCCCTGCCAGAAACTCGATGTACCGAAGAGCACCGAATTCGGCGTGGCGCGAAACTCTTCCAATAATACCTTGCGCGGAGCCGTGCCGTGCAGCAGGATGGGATAATTCAGTACGGGCATCAGGCGCTCGTATAAGTCGCGCATCTGGGCATAACTCGTGAAGAGGCAAAAGGCGCGGCCACGAGTTATCGTCAGCACACGTTCAATGCACCGGGCCGCGGCCTCGGGAAACTCCGGATCGCGCGGGTCGGGCATCTCCGGAGGAAGATAGAGCAACGCCTGCTCGCCGTAGCGAAAATGCGAGGGCACGACTAACTCGCGCGCCTCATTCAGTCCGAGCCGTCTGCGGATATGCTCAAATCCGCCCTGCACGGTGAGCGTGGCCGAGGTCATCACCACCGTGGGAATCTGGTCGAAGACTAACTCCGATAGCAGCTCGGAGACATCGATGGGAGTGGCCTGCAAAAAGGTACTTCGCGACGCACTGCGCGCGCCAGGCCTCTGGATCGCCGCTGTGGCCGAGGAAATGCGCCGTTCCATCCAATAAACCATGTTGCTCGCGCTCGATTCGAGCAGGAACTCAAGCTCAGAGCGGAGGCGCGTGACACGCTTCCTGAGCCCCGGTGCTTCGTCCACATTTTTCAAGCCATCGATCTCGGCTTCCATGCGCTGGAGTGTCGCGCGCACTGCCAAGTAGAGATCACCCGAGATCTCCAGAAACTCTTCGCGCTCGGTAAAAGGCTGGCGGCCGTCTCCAGCCATTGGCAGGCCGGCAAAGAAGATGCGGGCTCGGTCGCGAAGCTGCTGTGTGATGCCAGGCAGGCTCTCGGCGCCCTCTTTGCCCCGCAACAGAGTCTCAGTGTCCCGTGCTAACTCTTCAAAGCGAACGTTACTCACCGAGAGGCCGAAGTAACTCGAAGCGACCTCTTCCAACTCGTGTGCTTCGTCGAAGACAACTGCCGCGGCCTCTGGCAGTACCCCCGCGTCCGGAGCACCGGCTGCCTCGCGCTTGACAGAAAGATCCGCAAAAAACAGATGGTGGTTGACGATGATAATGTCCGACTCGAGCGCCTTTCGCCGCATCTCGGTGATGAAGCAGCGGCGATAATCCGGGCAGCTCGTCCCGAGACAGGCTTCGGCGCGGGCGTCGAGCTTTTGCCAAAGCGCGCTCGACTCGGGCAGGCCGGCGATCTCGGCTCGGTCGCCTGTTTCGGTGGATTGTTCCCACTCGGCGATTTGGCGGTACTGGTCGATCTCTTCAAGGCCCGAAAGAATCGGCTGACTACGTAGCGCGACCAGCTTGTGCCGGCAGAGATAATTGGCGCGGCCCTTCATATAACAGACATGCAGGCTGCCAATCAGCGATTCAAGAAAAGGAACGTCGCGGAAGTAGAGCTGGTCCTGCAGGGCCTTGGTGCCAGTGGAGACGACAACACGCCGGCCTGTGCGCAGGGCAGGCAGCAGATAGGCCAGAGTTTTGCCGGTGCCGGTGCCGGCCTCGACGATCAGATGACGTCGTTCTTGAAGGGCACGCTCGACGGCTTTGGCCATCTCAAGTTGACCGGGGCGGTACTCATAAGGCAGCGGCGAACGCGCAAGAATGCCGCCGGGCGCGAAGAACTCGTGCAGCGTGGGCAGAGCGCGGGTTGGAGTATCGGCGGAGGGCATCGGGAGCAGGCGCTCTACTCATCATAGTGATGCTGCCCGCAAAAAGACGGGGATACACCTGCTTCACACGCGCAACTCAAATGGCTTCTACAAACTCAGACCGCAATCTCTAGTCGCTTCGGGTGGCGACGGGTTGCGGCTGGTTCTTAGTCGAGCTCAGGCCATGCCCGCCGCTCATCCATCGGCCGATGATCGCGGTCTGGTCCACACCCGCCCAGCCCTGGGCACCTGACGCTCGCTTGGTGAGCTTCTTTCGTATCTGATACGACCTCTTTGCGGCGAAGGTCTTTTCCGTCGCAGCGTTATAGGGATTGACCGGGTTGTGCTGGATGGAACCGCCGCCGAGATGCATTCGCTTTCTCTCCCAAGAAGGCAGAGAGCGAGCGACGGGCCGGAATCTTGACGGAAAAGTCAGAAGAATCTCATACGCGAGCCTCTCGCGGAGTCGTGATCGACCATCTCTCCCACTGTTCATTGCTTCGCGGCTGAAATATCAGCCGAAGATCGAGTCACTGTCGCTGGAGCTTGGATGGTATTCGTCTTCATCCGGGATCTGACGGTGTTTCACATCGAGCCATCGACCCATGAGGAGGGCTTCATCGGGGGTCGCCACGCTTCGCATCTCCGATGCGCCCCTCAGCAGCTTCTTACGAACTTCGGCGGCTCGCAGGGCGGCGGCCGAGCTCTGGCCCTGCACGGCTGAGTAAAAGCTGGCCCCATTGACGGCCACGGTGTTCTCGTGAATGTGCATCGTTTCCTCCTGCCGTGCGAAAGGGCAATCGGGCTGCCGGAGGAGGCGCGAAAAGATAAATGAAAACTGATTTCGCCGAAGGTCTCAGCCGTGTGCCTGGATTCAGATAGCTAGGTGGAATAAGCTGGAGTTGAGCCTTCCGCTTTTGAGTCCCAATGAAGCTCGCGATTTGCCTACCGTGAAACAGGTTTGGGATTCACGCAGGACGCTCAACCCTTGTACCAATCGAGACGGAGAGTAACTTGGCGAAGTATCGTAGATCGGTAGTGCCCCGCGTGCCCAATGCACCGGCGATTCCGCTGGTGGCCATCGTGGGGCGGCCCAACGTCGGCAAATCCACGCTCTTCAACCGGCTGACCAAGAGCCGGCGCTCGATCGTTGGCGATGAGCCTGGAATCACCCGCGACCGCATCTACGGTGAGTATGAGTGGGCCGGCCGGCAATTCCGGCTCGTCGATACGGGCGGCATCGTTCCTGACGATCCCGACCTGATCCCTACCGAGATTTATAACCAGGCGAAGATCGCACTAGAGGAGGCCGATGCGCTGGTGCTGGTCGTCGACGCGCGCACGGAGCTCGCCAGCCCCGACTACGATCTGGCGCGGTTGCTGATTCGCGGTGGCAAGCCAGTCTTTTTGGCGGTGAATAAAGTCGAGGGCGAAGCCATGGCGCTGGTCGCGGAGAACTTTCGCCGGCTGGGAATCCGAGAGATGATTCCGATCAGCTCCGAACACGGGCTGGGGATCGGCGATCTGCTCGAAGCGATTGCCGAGGCAGTTCCGCTCCCGGCCAAGGCTGTGCCGGCCGAAGAACAAGGTCTGGCCGCTCAACAAACCTCGCAGGTCGAGGAGGACGCCAAGGCCGAAGAGGCTGAAATCTCTGAAGGAGGCCCCGTCGAGCCGGAATCGGGAGACGACCCGGACCGCCCGCCCCACCGCACGCATGGCGAGTTTGAGCAGCACGAGACATCCGTGGCCATCATTGGGAGGCCGAATGTGGGCAAGTCCACGCTCTTGAATGCACTGACCGGCACGAGTCGCGCTATTGTCTCTCCTATCGCCGGAACGACTCGCGACGCGGTCGACGAGGCGATCGAGTTCGAGGGGCACCAGTTGCGCTTTGTTGACACGGCCGGCATCCGTCGCAAGGGAAAGACGCACCTGATGGCCGAAAAGATGAGCGTGGTGATGGCGCGCCGGCACCTTGAGGCCGCGGATGTGGCGCTGCTGGTGATCGACGCGGTCGATGGCGTGACGGCGGCCGACGCCACCATCGGCGGCTATGCCCACGAGAGCGGGCGCAGCGTGATCATCCTGGTCAACAAGTGGGACGTGGTGACGACGGGGCGCACAGACGGCAAGCCTCCGGCCGACCGGGAGATCTTTGAGAAGCAACTGCGCTCGGTGCTCAAGTACCTGAGCTACGCGCCGGTGATCTTTCTTTCCGCGCTCGAAGGGACGGGCCCTGAAGCGAAGAAGATGCTGCGAGTGCTGCACGAGGTTGTGGCCGTGGCTGCCGAGCGCCGCAAGCGCGTTTCTACCGGCCAGATGAATCGCTTCCTCGACAAGATCGACTTCCAGCGCGCGCCGGTGCCGATGGCCAAGCGCATTCGCATCTTCTATATGACGCAGGCCGCCGTTGCTCCGCCGACGTTTGTGCTCTTCACCGACCGTGAGGTCAAGCTGCACTTCTCTTTCGAGCGGTTCCTGGAAAACGAGATTCGCGCGGCCTTTGGTTTCAAGGGGACGCCGATCTGGTTTAAGGTGAAGGCGCGAAACGAGAAGAAGGGCGATTAGGGCGGCGACGAGGAGACACTGTTTACCAGTTGATTAACTGCAAGGCTTTGAAAATATAGATAGGGGGTAGGCCATTGATCGGCAAACAATGATCAGTGGTCTGGGTTACTCTGCTCCACCGGTTACATCCATAGTGCGGCAACGCGCGGTAATTCTCTGCAAACCGCCGGATCTTAGTCTGCAACCAGAACGGCTTCTTTCGCTTCACCGAGTTGCATCGAGGCTTCTTTGAAGGTCCAGCCGGCGATGAGCAGACTAGGCGCTTGCATGGGTGCGGCTTCGCTTAGTTTGGCAAGAGTGGTGCGCTGAACGTCCTGACCGGGTTGCGCGGCGCGAGAGACCAGCGCGCAGGGAAAGTCCGCGGGCAGGCCCTCGTCGAGCCACTGCTGTTGCAATGCGCGCAGATTGCGGCCGGGCATGTAGACGACGCGGGTCGCGTTCTCGATCTCAGGCAGCGGCCTTCTTTCCGATTCCGAGTGCGCACGATGGTTGGTCGAGAAGATCACGCTCGACGCGCTGTTGCGGCTGGTGAGCGAGCATCCGAGTGCAGCGGCCGCGGCAAAGGCGGCGCTTACGCCGGGGACAACTTCGAAGGGCACACCAGCATCGGCGAGCGCAGCCATCTCCTCCACGGCGCGGCTGAAGACCAGCGGATCACCGCTTTTGAGGCGAACCACGCTGCGCCTGGACCGCGCATGTTCAATCATGAGGTCGTTGATTTCGTTTTGCGCAATCTTCTTCGTGCCGCAGCGCTTACCGACGTTGACGATCTCAGCCGCGGGCCGCGCGAGATCGAGAATCGCCTGCGGAACCAGGTCGTCGTGAAGGATGATACCTGCCGACTGGATGAGGCGCAACGCCTTGACGGTGAGCAGATCGGGATCTCCTGGACCGGCTCCTACGAGGTAGACCGTTTCACTTGAGTCAGAGCCCGTTTCCTTGAGTGGGGCAAGTGCCATTTGGCGTGAAGGGCAGCTTGCTGAGGCGCAGAGCGGACGCCGCGCCAGCTCGTGCAGGAGCAGCCTGCGCGCTTCGCCGCGTGGATGGGCGCCAAGGACTTCACGGCGTAACTGGCCGAGGTTTTCAAGCCACTGGCCAAGATCTTCGGGGAGCTGCTCGTCGATCTCGCGGCGCAAACGCTGCGCGACTGCTGGACTTTCGCCGGCGGTCGAGATCGCAATCTGCAGCGCGCCGCGGCTGACCACCGAGCCGAAATAAAAGTCGCAATGCGGCGGGTCGTCAACACTGTTGGCGAGAATGCCGCGCTCGAGGGCTTCTTTATAAACCCGCGCGTTGACCTCGTCGGAATCAGTCGCGGCGACGACCAGGAAGTTGCTATCGAGATCGGAGAGTTCAAAGGGCCGTTGCACCCACTTGAGCCGGCCTTCGCTCGCAAGTTGCCTGATCTCAGTTGTCGCCTCGGGTGCGACAACGCGCAGCCACAGCCCGGTCTTGAGCAGGCTGGTGACTTTTTCCAGAGCGACAGCGCCCGCGCCGACGACCAGGCCGCGCCGGCCATCGAGCTTGAGAAAGACAGGTAGCAGGCTCATAGGCTGATCCTCACTCCGCCACGCCGTGGGGTACCGGGGCGGTTGGCAGGTCGCGCTCGACAGGAGCCAGAATTTCTCCGGCCAGATCGGCGCGCAGCTCATCGCTGGAATGACGGCCAAACCAGGCGCGCAGGTTTTCCGCGGGCTGGCGGTCAGTGAGATAGTGGCGCAAGAGCCGCTCGATCGACTCGGGCACGAGCGTCGCCGGGCAGCGATAACCGACCGGGCGCGCGATGGCGGCGTGCTGGCCCACCGCTCCGCCGAGGCAGAAGTAATAGGCGTCGATCAGCTTGCCTTCGTGCTTGATCTTCTTGCCTTCGATGCCGATGTCGGCGATCCAGTGCTGGCCGCAGCTGTTGGGGCAGCCCGTCACGTGCAGACGGAGCTGCTGGTCGAAGCCGGGCAGGCGCTCTTCCAGTTCGTCGACAATCCAGCGGGCGAAGCCTTTAGTTTCGGTGATGGCCAGCTTGCAGAACTCGGTGCCTGTGCAGGCGACTGCGCCGCGCCAGAAGGACGAGCCCTCGACATGCAGACCGAGCTTGCCCAGCTCCTGCGCCAACTCCGCTGTCTTCTCATTCGGAATGTCGATGAAGAGCAGATTCTGCGAGACGGTGGTGCGCAGCGCTCCGCTACCAAGCCGATCAGCGAGATCAGCAGCGGCTTCGAGTTGCTCGCCGGTCAAGCGGCCACGCAGCACCGATGCGCCGACATAGCTCAGGCCTGGTGTGCGTTGAGGATGAATGCCCGTGTGGTCGCGGTAGATGTCGTCGGGAACCTCTTCAGGCGCGGCGGGCAGCAGCTCGAAGTCCAGGCGCGATTGCAGATTGGCGAGAAAGCTATCTGGGGTCCAGCCTTCCTTGAGAAAGAGGTATTTGAGGCGCGCCTCGTTGCGGTTTTCGCGCAGGCCCTGCTGCTCGCGGAAGATCTCGGCGATGGCGCGGACGACGCGCACCACCTGATCTGGAAGCACGAAGGCATCGAGGCGAACGGCGAGATGCGGCTCTTTCGAGAGGCCGCCGCCGACGCGTAGCGAGTACCCGACCTGGCCATCGCGCAAGGTCGCGGTAAGTCCAATATCGTTGATCTCAGGATGCGAGCACCACGATGGGCAGCCGGTAACGGAGATCTTGAATTTGCGCGGCAAGTTATAAAACTCGGAGTTACCCTTGAGTAATGCCGATATTTCGTCGGCAAGCGAAGAGGCATCGACTAGCTCATCGGCTGCCACGCCGGCCAGCGGACAGCCGGTCACATTGCGCACCACATCGCCGCAGGCTCCTTTTGGCGAGAGCCCGGCAGCGTCGAGCGCATCGACAACTTCGGGGAGCGATTCGATGGTGAGCCAGTGAAGCTGAATCGCCTGGCGGACAGTGATGTCGGCAAGGTTGCGCGCATATTGGCGCGACAGTCCGCCAATGACGCGAAGCTGCGAAGAGGAGACAATGCCGTTGGGAATGCCGATGCGCATCATGAAGTAATCGGATGCGAGGCCTTCGCCGCCCTTGCCGCCGGTGGCGCCGACGCCATCGCCCTGTGTGTAGACGCCCCACCATTTGAAGTAGAAGTTGGCCCAGTCGGGCAGCACGCTCGAGCGGCCCTGGCGCGCAAAGGTGCGCACCTCGTCGAAGGCCTCCCACGGATTCTTTTCGCGTTTGAGGCGCTCTCCCTTTTGGGCCTTTGTCTCTTTCGCTTGAACAGCTTCCGTCATTTTTCCTCTTCGCTAGAAATAGAAATCCCGCGACAGCTATTGCTGAATCGCGGGCACTTGGGGAACCGTAGATTTCGATCTGAACTCTAGACCAAGGTCGCCCGCGCCGCGCGAGGCAGCGGACAGCAGCGACAACAGGAGCGATCGTTCATAAGAGGATAGTAGGGGCGCGCCGATGGAAAGTCAAGTTGCGCAAGAGCAAGCTCTTGCTCTTCAACTTAATCCTATGTTACTTTCAAGTTCTGATGGTTGCATCCTGCCAGATCCGGACCGGTTGTCGTGCCTCCCAGGCGCGCCCGGCCTGTTGTTGTCCCCGCTAGAGTTCGCGACCTCCTTTCGACAACTTGCTTGATAGGCAGCTACCCTCCAGCAGAACACTCTCATCGCTAGAACGCTCTCAGGAGCTTTGGAATTTGTTGCTCTGCTCGCATAAGTCCGCTTTTTTGGCGCGCTTGTTCTCCCGAACCGAGATGCGCGCTCTGTTGTTGCCGCTGGTCCCGCGACATTCTTCCTCATCTACAGGCATCGATCGCAACCAGTCTTTCAGGAGTTCAGACATGCGTCCTTTCAAAAATCAAAGGAGAATCCAAAGTGGCAAAAGCTCTTGATGCTTCCCCGTCTGTTTTTCTGCGCTGGTTGGCAATGCGGCTCGCTCCTGTCGTTCTGTTTGTTTTAACAGCCGGCCTGCCCCTGAATGCGCAGGACGACATCACCACGCAAAACGCGACGTCCGGGTTCAATGGCGCGTTTATCACCGGGCCGGCCTCGAACCCGTTGAGCTTCCTGAACGGCGCGGCCTGGCGTACCACCGGCAACCCGGCGCCCTATGACTTTCACGACTTTGCCCCGCTGACCTACCTTGACGAAAAGCTGCCCAATTGGATCGACCTGCAGGCCGAGGAGCGGTTCCGGTACGAGGCGTACGACAATTCAAGCTTCAAGGCGAATGCCGATGACTCCTACCTGTTGAACCGCTTCCGGTTCCAGGTCGATCTGCATACGCCCAGTTGGTTCCGGATTACGGCGCAGGTGCAAGACGCCCGCGCGGGCTTCCAAAACCCGCCGATCGGCCCGCCGAACACGGTTCGCTGGGATCTGAAGCTGGCTTACGCTGAGATCGGCGCGCCCGACAAGCACTGGTTCAGCCTGCGCGTGGGCCGGCAGCTGATTAACTACAACAACACCATCTTCGCCAACTCCGAGTGGCGCAACCAGGCCCGTTCCTACGATGCGGCGGTGCTGAACCTGAATGCGAAGCGCGAGCACTTGGGGCTATTCGCCGCCTCGGCTATCGTGCCGCAGGCTTATGGCGTAACCCCGCATCAGGAAGGCAACAACATCTACGGAGCCTACGGCCGCATCGATGAATTTCTTGTGCCGCACTCGAACCTTGAGCCGTTCCTCCTGTGGCGCGTGCAGCCGGCAGAGGTAGTGGAACCAGCCAAAGGCAAGACCACCGGTAAGGAAAATGAGAAGGCTTTTGGTGTGCGCTTCAAGGCACAAGCACACACGGCGCTCGATTACTCAGCCGAGGTGATCCTCGAAACCGGCAAGGTAGGATCGCAATCGATTCGCGCCTCGGCGGCGCAGGCAGGCGCGGCATACCAGTTTTTCGATGTAGTGGCCAAGCCGCGCGTCTTTGCCCAGTACGACTACGCCACGGGCAACAGCAATCCGGCGCAGAACGCAACCCACACCACCTTCGACACAATCTATCCGACAGCCCACGACCGCTTTGGCATCACCGACCTTTTCGGCTGGCAGAACATTGAGTCGGTGCGCGCGGGAGCCACGGTTGAGCCCCACCGGCGGCTCAGCTTCACAGTGCAGGGGCTGGACGATTGGGCGGCTGACGCGCTGGACTCGATCTATAACACCTCGGGCGGCGCGATCGTGACCAATAAGACCGACCACGGCCGCCATCTGGGCGCGGAAATCGATGGCTACTCCTGGTATGAAATCAACAAGCACTTCAACCTCGGCGGCGGTATCGGCTACTTCGGCGGCGGCCAGTTCCTGACGAATGTGACAACCAGCCACTCTTACACGACCTACTACTTTGCGCTGAACTTCAAAGACAACGGAAAGAAGTAGCCGTGATCTCATGAACCGAAACGCGCCGGTGGCGAAGAGGCTAATGCTCAGATCTCAAAAACCTGCACTCGCGGGTTCAAATCCCGCCCGGCGCTCGAACTTTTTGAATCAGTCCTCTTTCAGACACATCTGAGAGGGACGGGTATTTTGGATTGTTTTTGTCTGAATCTGTTGATACTATGAAGGAACACATGGTTCGCGCCACCCGAAACCGTTCCTGTTGTCGCCTGTCGATGCACTTCGACGGGTGTAGTCGCTAGTCTCTGATTCCCATTCGCAATTCATCAGAAGACGCACCCGAGCTGAATATCCGGTGTGCGATCGATGCATCGGCCTTCAGCGCAAATCCAGCACTGAACGAGGTCATGCATGCCGGTCATCGAAAGTGACATCCCTTCAGCATCGTCGCCGCAGAGCGGTTCTTCTTCGCGGTGCCTGAGCCATCTTCGCCTGCTTGAGGCAGAGAGCATCCACATCCTGCGCGAGGTGGCCTCTGAGTTCGAGAGGCCGGTGATGCTCTACTCGATCGGCAAGGATTCGTCGGTGATGCTGCGGCTGGCACAGAAGGCCTTTTATCCGGCTCCAATTCCGTTTCCCCTGCTGCATGTGGATACGGGATTCAAATTCCGCGAGATGCTCGAATTCCGCGACCGGACGGCACGCTCGGTTGGCGCCGAGCTGCTGGTCTGGCGCAATGAGGCGGCCATCTCGGCGGGGACGAATCCCATCGTGCTCGACACCAAACGCTGCTGCGGCCTCTTGAAGACGCAGGCTCTGCTCGATGCGCTGCGCCACTACAACTTCGACGCGGCCTTTGGCGGCGCGCGGCGCGATGAAGAAAAATCCCGCGCCAAGGAGCGGATTTACTCCTTCCGCGATTCGGCCGGCCAGTGGGATCCGAAGAACCAGCGGCCCGAGTTGTGGAACCTCTACAATGCTCGTGTTCATCCGGGCGAGAGCATCCGCGTCTTCCCGCTCTCGAACTGGACAGAGATGGATGTCTGGCAGTACATCCACGAAGAGAAGATTCCTGTCGTCGATCTCTATTTTGCAAAAGAGCGGCCCATGTATGTCCGTGGCGATGCTCTCTTGCCCATCGAGCAGAGTTTTGTTGCACGGCCTGGGGAGCAGCCACAGATGGTCAAGTCGCGGCTGCGTTCGCTCGGGTGCAGCCCCTGCACAGGAGCGATTCGCTCGGATGCGGATACCATTCCAGCAATCATCGCGGAGCTCATTAACTTCCGGGTCTCGGAGCGCGCCAACCGCGTGATCGATCACGACCAGGAAGGATCAATGGAATTGAAGAAGCGGGAGGGCTACTTCTAGTGGCGACTCTCACCGAACCAGCGTTTTCAGTCGGCGAATTTCTGGCGCAGGAGCGCGAGAAGGATCTGCTGCGCTTCTCGACGGCGGGTAGCGTGGATGATGGGAAGTCAACGCTCATAGGCCGCCTGCTCTATGACACGCAATCGGTTTACGAAGATCAGGTGCATTCGATCGAGGGCAAGGGAACAACGGCTCCGGGGCAGATTGACTTTGCTCTGCTCACCGATGGGCTGAGGGCCGAGCGCGAACAGGGCATCACCATCGACGTTGCTTATCGCTACTTCTCGACGCCGCGGCGCAAATTCATCATTGCGGATACGCCCGGCCATGAGCAGTACACGCGCAACATGGCGACCGGGGCATCTACAGCCGATGCCGCTGTGGTGCTGATCGACGCCAGCAAAGGGGTTCTGATCCAGTCGCGGCGGCACGCTTATATTGCCTCGCTCTTGCGCGTGCGCCACGTGATCGTCGCGGTCAACAAGATGGACTTAATTGGTTACGATGAGGCGACCTTCCGCGCCATCGAAACGGATTTCACTGCGGTGTTGGCGCAGATCGCCGGGGACACCGGCAGCCCTGTCGACGCGATCTTTGTGCCGGTGAGCGCGCTGGCAGGTGACAACATCGTTCATCGATCGAAGGCTATGCCGTGGTACGACGGCCCGTCGCTATTGGAGCTGCTCGAGTCGCTACCATCGTCTCTAGATACACGCTCGGCTCCCTTTCGGTTCCCTGTGCAGCGGGTTCTTCGGCCCGATCACACCTTTCGCGGATTTGCCGGCCAGATTGCTTCGGGGACCGTCGCACCCGGCGACAAGATCACAGTGCTTCCTTCCGGGAGGCAAGCCGAGGTCGCGCGGATCGTGACCTTCGACGGCGAGCTTGCCGAGGCTCATGCGCCACTCTCGGTGACGCTGGTGCTCGATCGCGAACTCGACATCAGCCGCGGCGATCTGATCGTTTCAACGCAAGCGCCAGCTACCGTCACCAGGCATCTGAAGGCAGCGCTGGTCTGGATGGATTCGCGGCCCCTTCAGCGCAACCGACGCTATCTGCTGAAGCACACCAGCCACACAGTGCCTGCATTTATCTCGGCAATCGCGCATCGGACCAATATTGCAACGCTCGCGCACGAAGCAGCCGTCACGCTGGAGATGAACGCAATCGGAGTGGTCAACATCGATCTGCTACGGCCGATTGCGCTCGATCTCTACGGCGAGAACCGCTCGACCGGCGCATTCATTCTGATCGACGCCGAAACCAACGGTACTGTCGCGGCTGGCATGATCAAGGCGGCGTCCGCTGAGGCTGCGGCAACATCAGGTCCGGTGACTGCTGAAGAGCGGGCCGCGCGCTGGGGCCATCGCGGCGGCGTTCTCGAATTAACCGGGCCAGTTGAGTTGGTTGATCGCATCGAGCGGTCGCTCTTTGTGCGTGGAGCGGTCACGGCGCGCATTGATGCCGATGCCGCGCCCTTTGCAATTCACCCCGGAATGATTGAGTCGCTCGTTGCGTCGAAGGCTCTCTCAGGCATGATTGCTCTGGTGGTCAACTTGAGCAGCGGTGAGACTCTCAGGGCACGCGTCGACGGCGACGAAGTCACTCTCGATGCCAACAATCCGGCGGAAGCAATCTCCGCCGTCTGCGAGTTGCTGGCGCGGAGCGGCATCCTCGCGCCGGCTGGGAATTCTGACTGGGTGATCTAGAAGAGAACGAGGATTGAAGGGAAACCGAGTGAGCACAGCAGAGATCCAAACCGAAGTGAATGCCAAGCTCGACGCACTGCGTGCCGCGCTTGCAGGCGAAGTGACTGGCAAGCAGGATGTCTGCCTGACGTGCAGCTTTCAGGCCGAGGACGTGCTTCTTGTCAAGCTCGCGATAGAGTTCGATCCGCAGATTCCGATTCTCTTTCTCGACACCGGGTACCACTTTGCCGAGACCTATGCCTATCGCGATCGCCTGGCGCGCGAGTGGAATCTGAACCTGATCAATTTGCTGCCGGAAAAGACTGTTGCCGAGCAGGAGGCCGAGTTTGGAATTCTCTATCAAACGGCGCCCGATCAGTGCTGCAAGTTGCGCAAGGTCGAGCCGCTTTTCAAGGCGGTTGCAGGGTATCGCGTGTGGATCACCGGTATGCGCCGCGAACAGGCAAAGACCCGGGCTGCTCTCGAAGAGTCGGCGCTCTTCACGCTTCCCGGAGGCAAGCAGGTTTTGAAGCTCGCGCCTCTGGCTGCGTGGACGACACGCGATGTCTGGTATGCATGCGAAGAACTCGCGATTCCCTTGCTGCCGCTTTATGCGCGTGGCTACTCTTCCATCGGTTGCGAACCCTGCACGACGCTTCCGCTCGATCCCAACGATCCGCGCTCAGGACGCTGGGCCGGCCGCAAAGTTGAGTGCGGCATTCATATCGAGGCCGAACCCGCGAAGCGGATTGTGCAGATTAGCAGCTAGGAGGGCCCAGTGCAGTACTTCATCGGATTTGTAATCGCGCTTTTCATTGCGCTGACCGGAGTTGGCGCAGGCACCGTGACCGTGCCTGTCCTTGTTTTGTTTCTCGGCGTTCCCGCGGTGGAGGCGGTTGGCATCGGCCTGATGTTTTCGACGGCTGTCAAACTGATTCTCGTGCCCGCGCAGATTGCGCGAGGCAACATTGCATGGCGTACGCTCGGATTCATGCTTCTCGGCGGCGTGCCAGGTGTAATCATAGGCTCGCTCTTTCTCAAGCACCTGGTCAACGCTGGCTCGCAGAATCTGCTCAACTCGTTGCTTGGAGCGATCCTAGTCACGACCGCTGGTTGGCAACTCATCTACGCCTTCCGTGCGAAAAAACCGCAGGAAGACCGGCGCGATCGCAGCCCATGGCTTGCGTGGCTCATGTTTCCGGTGGGCGCGGAGGTTGGCTTCTCTTCAGCCGGCGCAGGTGCTCTGGGAAGCACTGCGCTGCTTGGCCTTACGACACTTTTGCCGGCGCAGGTGGTTGGGACGGATATTGCCTTCGGGTTCTTCGTTTCGCTCATCGGCAGCGGCGCGCATTGGTTCTCGCACTCCTCCAACCCTGGCCTGTTGCTGCAACTGGTTGCAGGAGGCGCGGTCGGAGCGGTTGGCGGGACGATCCTCAGCACGCGGGTTCCACGGCGTCCGCTTCGCTTCGCGCTTCTTTTCTGGCTGCTTTTTCTCGGCGCTCAGTTCCTCTTCAACAGCTACCAGGTCTGGTCGGCTCCGCACAAATCTACCGAGAGCACGGTTCAAGCCGCTCATCGGAGCTAGAGATGCGCTTAGTGAGGCATCACCGCGCTTGACGATGAAGTGGAGTCCAAGTCGTTGACATGAGTGACGTGGACACTGGCCTGAGTTTCGGGCACCGAGCCATCGTTGACCTGCACCTCGGTGGGCTTTCCCAGGATGAGGATGCGCGCGGTGATGTCTCCGCGAGCCGGAACGCGGACGTGCTGGGTGACGGAGCGAGCCTCGGCGCCTGAGCCGGAGCGGACAATCACCGGGACATCGGCCGATGCGTAGCCCGTATTCGCGACCTTCACAGCGACAAGCCAGTTCTCTGCGGCGGCGGTGGTGGGAAAGACGCCCTGAATGCTGAGGTCGGGAAGTCCTTTGTCGGCGTCGACCCAGTCGGCGAAAAACCACGAAAGATCGGGATGCGACTCACTGTTTTCTAGGAGCTTTTCGAGGGACTTCGGCTCGGCGGGGTCGTAACTGCGCAGTGCCGCAGCCAGGGCCTGATCGCCGACCAGATCGCGGAGCATCCACAAGACGTAGGCAGTCTTGGTTCGATAGTAGACGGGCGAAATGGCCTGAGCCAGAGGCTGGCCGGCGCCTTCGCCGGGACTGGAAGGCTCGGCCAGGGCGAGAGCGGTTCGGTCTGCTTCGAGAGCGCCGAGAGCCTGGTCGCGCCCGTGCCTTTTCTCAACCCAAAGCGTACCCATGAAGTTTGCGACTCCCTCGTTGAGCCAGGCGGGATGGGGCGACAGCCTGGGCGATGCGATCCAGGCGTGAGTGAGGGCGTGAACCATGACGCCGTTCAGCATGCCCGGCGCTGTTTTTGGGCCAGGTTCCTTGAGCGGAGTGGCGAGCAGTGAGCCGGTCTCGAATGGGGCATCAGCGGGATCGGGAAGGTCGAGGAGGGTGAGCACGGAGCGTGGCTGACGGCCCAGCCACTCTTCGAGAAACGGCTTGACCGCTCCGGCCGCCTCTGTCCAGAAGTCGATGGAGATGTCATCTTCCGGCAGGGTCCATGCAGCCAGATTGGGACCCAGGTGTGGCGTGCGGATTGCGACAAAAAGGCTGGGAACTTCGAAGCCCGGCAACGTGCTCTCGAAATCCGCGGTAGCTACGCCGTTGACCTCCTCGCCCTGATCGAGTGCGCTTGAGGGCTCTGTCACCGTTAGCGCCACCAGTTGGCCGTTGACGAGGGCGACGGTCGGCGGCTGGCCGTGAGGAAATTCGACGGTCAGGCGCAGGCGGAAATGAGCACCGGCGAGGCGGAGTTTCTCTTCGCCGATCTCGTCGAAGAGACGCGCGCCGTCACCCAGAACTACGGGCACGCTGGAGACCGGATACCAGACAACGTTGCCAAAGCCGCGCAGACCGGTGAAGAGGAGACTGATCTCGTCCCAGTCCGAGTGCAGAGCCACCTCGGCAGGGGCGCCGATCGAGGTCAGCCGTTGGGCAGAGAGTGCAATCTGGCCCGAGTAGGTCGCGTCGAGTTGAACGCTTTGGCCAGGGGCGAGCGGCGAAGCAAGTGGAATGGCAGCCTCGTTCAACCGGCCGGTGTGATCGGCATCGGAGTTGAGTTTGGCGACCTGAAAGGCCGCATCTTTGCCTTCGACGCGGACGCGCTCCCACTTGAGCGAAGAAGAGATTTGCAGAGGGACGCGGGTCAGCGGCGATTTGCCGTCATTGTGGACCGTGAGCTGCGCGCGAACGGCGATTTGCTGGCTCGCCGGAGTGAGATGAACATCGAGATCGAGGGCGGTGAAGGTGACAGCCTGGCGCTCCATGTCTGCGACTGCCTGCGATGGGACAGGTTGCGACTGCGAGACGGCGGATGTTGAGTCTTCCGGTCTTTGGGTCGTGATCTGGCCGTTTTCGTCGGTCGAGCGAGAGAAGATGACCGTACCCTTGTGAGGCTGATCCGGCGGAGATGGCTGCCGCTGTGCGGGCGGATCTGTTTGTGCAGCGCAGTGAAAAGTCGCCAGGCATGCGGCGGCACAGATCATTGCCGCGGCGCAGGCTAAAAAGTGCTTCATGAACCCAGGCCTTTCTGCTTCTTTGGCTTTGACGCAGCCTCTTCCGGCGTGTGAGCGGCCACGGGAGAACGCGCCAGGCCGCGGCGCTGGCGGGCTGCTTCATAGAGCACGACAGCCCCGGCGGTCGAGACATTGAGAGAGCTGACCCCGCCGGCCATCGGGATGCGCAACAGGTAGTCGCAGCTTCGGCGGACGAGATCGTGAAGGCCCGCGCCCTCGCGGCCGAGGACGAGAACACTGTCGCGCGTAAGGTCGAAGCGATCGTAGTCTGTTGAGCCGCGCTCGTCGAGTCCGATGATCCATAGGTTGCGACGCTTCAGCTCTTCGAGAGCGCGGGCGAGGTTGACGACGCGGGCGATGCGCAGATGCTCTGCCGCGCCGGCGCTGGCCTTCACCGCGACGGGACTTAGAGGAGCCGAACGCCGCTCGGTAAGCACTACGCCGTCCACTCCGGCGCCGTCGGCCACTCGCAGCAGAGCGCCAAGATTTTGCGGGTCTTCGACGCCGTCGAGGGCGAGCAGCAGGCGGGCGGCGCCAGCTTCGTTCGGCTCGAAAAGATCCTCGATCGAAAGGAATTCCTGCGGGCGCACGAGAGCGACAACGCCCTGATGTGTTGGGGTCTGGGCCAGCTGTGTCAACTGCTCGCGCGGTTCCTGGCGCACACGAAGACCGGCTTCGCGGCAGAGAGCGACCAGGCGTTCGAGGCGCTCATCGCGGCGCTCGCGGGCCACAACAATCTGATCGAAGCGACGCCGTCCGGCCTTTACCGCCTCCTCGACCGGATGCAACCCATAGAGAACTTCCATATAGAGATAGTGTAGAAGATCGATGGCGAGGGCAGTGGGCACTCGGCTCAGCAGAGTGCGGGCTCTAACTCCTGTTTAGCAGGAATCCCGATATGACTCCCCGGCAAAGGCTTTGATTGAATCGGCAATCGAATTGCTTAAAAGTTTCCCTTCAAAACCCATTCACACAACGAAACGCAAAACCGCATGATTCTCTTCGAGTTATAAATATCTTTCGATCACCTCGAAATCATCTCTTGACAACGCGCAAAAATCGGAGCTACTGTTCGCTGCAGTTGTCGATCCCCCCTTGAGGTTACACGATCATGAAGACACGAATCGCTCTTGCGACAGTATTCACGCTGTTGCTCGCCTCTTTCTCCTTTGCCCAGGCTACTCCCAACTGTGTTACGGGCACGCTGGCTAGCTACATTGCGCTGGGTTCTGGCGGGTGCATGTTCGACAGCGCACTCTACCGAGACTTCACCTACACGGCTGCCACCACGAACGGTGTCACCCCGAAAGACATCACGGTAACTCCGCTTCTGCTTCCAGTGGCTGGTTTGTATCCGGGACTTAACTTCTCGGCGAACTGGACTGTGGCTGCTGGACAATCGGAGCAGTCTGTCATCGGATACAACGTTGTGCCATTCCCTCCGGAGGCTTCGCCGGTACCGACTGGCGCCGTACTGACGCTCGATCTCGGTCCATCGCAGGTGTTGGGAATCATCGGGAGCGTGACGGTGAAGGAGACGGTCGCCTCGGCCACTGCAACCAGTACATCGATCCCGCTTGAGGTCTATGACATTTGCGCGGACGCATGCTCAATCAAGCAGACGGATTCAGTGACCATCACGCCCATCGCGCCGCTTCAAACCACCATCGTAGTCTCACTTTCCGGCGGCACCGGAGGAGCGTTCCTGAAGAGCTTTGCGGCCGACGATGCCTTTGGCCCGCAACCGGAATAACTGCAGTTTGCCTTGGTTCTCACTGGCACCCGCTCCTTGATGATTCCGCCGCCCCAGATCACAGATCTCGTGAGCTGGAGCGGCGAATTGCAAAGGATCGGGTGCTCTGTCGCATATTGGTTGTGCGCGACGACCATGAGCACACCCACCGCCAAATCCTTCACTGCAGTCCTGGAGCTGGACCACACCGAGTTGCGCTGGGTGATCGCCCGCGTGCCCTTCGATCCGGCGAAGGCCTGGCCGGTGCGCCGGGGCATGCGTGTGCGCGGCGAGATCGCCTCTAGGAAAAGCAAGACCGGTTCCGTGATGGACGTGGGCAAAGGATTTGCCTTTCGCACCACGCTCTTTCCCGATCCGCGCGGCGAGGGATACTTCCTGCTGGTGAACAAGAAGATGCAGGCCGCGGCCAAGGCTACCGCCGGTTCGCAGGTGCAGATCCGGCTGGAGCCGGATCTTGAGGAACGCGCGGTGGTGATTCCGCCGGAGCTGACACGGGCGCTCAAGGGCGACAGGCGGCTGCCGAAGTGGTTCGCATCCATGAGCGATTCGATGCGCAGGTATATCGGCGCCTGGGTCGGTGAGCCGAAGAGCGCCGCGAGCCGGGAGAGACGCGCCGAGATGATGGCCGAGCGAATGTTGCTGACCATTGAGGGCGAGAGTGAGCTGCCGCCCATTCTGCACGCGGCATTTCTGCGGCAGCCGCTGGCGCGCGAGGGGTGGGAGGCGATGACGCCCGTGCAGCGGCGCGGCCATCTGCTGGGCATCTTTGGCTATCAGGGTGTCGGCGCCAGAGAGCGCCGGGCGGCAAAGGCAGTCGAAGAGGCGCTGCGCGTGGCCAGACGGAAGTCGGGGATCGAAGGGCCGGAGATCGAATAGAGCACGCGGGACGCCGGTCTAACGACGGTCTCCGAGCGGAAGATCATTAGTACAACCTGAAATCCACCTCGACGTTGACCATCGCTGCCACCGGCCTGCCTTCTTTCATTGCGGGCTTGAACCGATATCTCTGAACAGATTCGAGCGCCTTTTCATCAAGTCCCATGCCCAGCCGCTGAATGACTCGGGGATTGCGCGGGTAACCCCGCGCGTCCACGATGACCGCGATGATGCAGATGCCCTGATACTTGTTGCGGCGCGCCTCATCGGAGAATTCGGGGTCAGGAGAGACAACGAGAATGGGGGCGGAGACACCGCCGATCCCAGGGCGATACACAGAGTCGCCAAAGCCACGATCAAACCCTGCTCCGAAGCCGATGCCTTTGCCCGACCCGTCGCCCCCGCCGGAGTTTGTACCCAGGCCGGTTATCGCGCCCGGCCCTCCGGAGGCCAGGCTGACATTGACCGAGTGCTGCACACCGATGTTGGGCAGCGACGGATTATCCGGCAGCTTCATCTCCAGCGGAACGGCGATGGCAGGGTCGACGGCCAACTTTGGGTTCTCGATGACGGGAACCTGCGGCGGAGTGACAGGTATGTCTTCCCGCCTGGGCATTCTTCCGGTGATGGGGTCTATGACCTCATTGGAGCCGCCGCTGCCGCCCCCATGCGTGAGAGAATCCGCTGTCGGCGCAATGATGGTGAGGTCATTGAGATGAATATTGGCGCCTGATGGCGACTTCGGAAAGCGGTTGCCCGTAGCGCCCAATCCCAGCAGGATGAGAGCCACCAGCACAGCGCCATTCGCGATGGTTGCCGTACCGATAGCCCATGGATTGGTCTTGACGGCAAGGCGGTCAGGAGTGGGGATCGGCGTCGAGGTCAACTCCAAAGGCGGAAGCCTCGGCGGAAATAAGGCATCGCGGATGTTCTGGTAGAGGTCGGCCCAGATGGGTCTCTCTTCGAAGCCTCTTCCTGGGAAATCGATGATTGAGTTATCTCGGCCGCCAGATAACTCATCGGCGGGTACTGCGTCCGACAGGTGCACATCTTCGTTCTTCATTCCACCTCATCCCGAGCCGAATAACCGGTTCATTCTACGAGCGTTCGTGGCCTTGAGCGGGCTTCGATACACCATAGACGGGCCTCCGGAGAAGTCGTCACCTTCAACCTCAAGATTCTGGAGTCCGGGAAGACTCGACGCACGGCTTTGTTACCGGCCAATCGGAGACTGAACCACCACTCAAGACCCAGAGCTGGGAGCTGCGCTCGCGAGGTGGGCACGATGGGAAGGCTGTTGATTGATAATCCCACGATGTGCGGAACTTGGCGGCGAGTTTCACGTCTAATGAAATGTGATGAGTCCATTCGCTGCTATTCGCCCTTTCTTCGGTTCATCCGCTGCCGCCGCTCAAAACGAAGAGATGCGCCAGGAAAACCTTGCCGTCTCCGCGGGGTTGAAGCGTCAGGATGCCGGATTGCTGGATGAGTTGATCGTTCATTATCAGCACCGGCTGATGCGCTATCTGCTCTACTTGACTGGCAACCGCGAGATGGCCGAGGACCTCTTCCAGGAGGTCTGGATGCGGGTTCTGGTTCGCGGAGCGCAGTTCAATGGCAGGGCCCGCTTCGGCACATGGCTTTTCACCATCGCACGCAATCTGGTGATCGACCAGCGGCGGAAACGGACGATGGCCAGCCTGGATGAGCTGGTCGAGGGCCACAGCGAAGATGATCGGCCGATGGCCTTCGAGGTCGCCGGAGACGATCCGACTCCTTTTGACCGCTTTGCCAACCTCGAAGATCGCGAGCGCATCGCGGGAGCGTTGATGGAACTGGACACACTGTATCGCGAGGTTCTGGTGCTTCGTTTCCATGAAGAACTCTCGCTGGAAGAGATCGCCAAGGTGACTCGCGCGCCGCTTTCCACGGTGAAATCAAGACTTTATCGCGGCATGGCAGCCATCAAGCCAAAGCTTGAACTCGACCGCTTGCGCCGCCAGACACCGGCCGTGCGTCCTGAGATGGCGGATGTGGCCCTGAGGACTGCATGAACCCTGGCGCTAACGTTGACCCCGAGCTGGTTTCGGCTCTCTGCGGAAAACAGGCCGACCGCGATTGCGCGGTGGCTCAACGGACGCGCCGCGTAGTGATTACCTCGCAAGGAGTGATCGAGCAGCAGAAGGCCGGGCGACAGCGCTGCCGTTCGCTGGCGCTGGCTGCCACGCTGGTGGTTGTTCTCGTCCTAGGCCCGCTCGTCTGGTGGATCGCCGACACTCTCATCGAAGAGGAACACTTGACTGGACCTACGGCTCAGATGTGTCTGCTGGTCTTCTTCCTTAGCGCGGCTCTGTTGGCCTCGGTGGTGATGGCCGGCTGGCTGCGGCGCAAGTCCTGAGTTCGGAATATCCCTCAACGCGTCATTGCCGCGCAACTTCCCATTTTTCACTTTCGTCCATTTAAGAAAGAGGTTAAGCTTGGCTTGATCTCCTGAAGAGTTGTCTTGAGAGCGGGTCTGACGATGCGCGAGCCAGAGTCCATTACTGTCAACGAAGACGAACGTATCCTTCCGGTTTGGTCGATCGTGGTGGCTGCGGCCGCCTTCATTGTCGTCGAATATTACTTCTGGACCGTCTTACCCCAGACGCAGCATCATCTACCGCCGCTCGGACTCAGAGTCTACCTCAATCTCTCCTGCGGATTGCTGGCAGCGATCTACTTTCTGATGGTGGGATATGTAAGCAAAGACGCTCCGCGGCGGGCGATGAGCACTCGATTCTGGATTCCGCTCTGCCTGGTGATGCCGGGCGGCATCGGAGCGGTGCTCTATTTCCTGCTGCGCCAGCCGGAGGTTTCGCGCTGCCCTTCCTGCTCAACGCATGTGCAAAACGACTTCCACTTCTGCCCGCAGTGCAACTACCGGCTTACGGCGAGTTGCGGCCACTGCTTCCGGACGGTCCGCACCACCGATCAGTTCTGCACGCAATGCGGACACGAGCTCGCGACGGATCATCTGCCGGCGCGGCTGCGCGTGCTGGCGGAGTAACAAAGCAGGGAATAGGGAATAGGGAACAGGGAATAGGGAATAGGGAATAGGGAATAGAGTTCGTCCCGATTGACCCGAATGGGCTGGCTTCCTACAATCAAGCAGCAACATTTTCCGGCCCGCATGACTCTCTCCGCGCTTATCATCGACGACGAACAACTGGCTCGCGAGGAGCTTTCCTACTTGCTGGCTCAGGTGGGCGGGGTCGAGGTGCTGGCGCAGGGAACCAACGGCATCGAGGCTGTCGACTTGATTGAGGAGCATCATCCGGACATGGTCTTTCTCGATGTGCAGATGCCCGGGTTGGATGGCTTTGCAGTGATCGAGCGGCTCGTGGAGCGCAGGACCGCCGCAGGCGCTAACGGCGAGGCCGAGCCTCTGCCGCAAATCGTCTTCGCCACAGCTTATGACCAGTACGCGGTTCGCGCCTTCGATGTGAATGCGGTGGATTATCTGCTCAAGCCCTTCGATCACGCGCGAGTCGAGCAGGCCGTCGAACGGGTCAAGACGCGATTGGCGGGTGGAGCACCCGATCCGCACGGGGGCTCGCTGCCGGAGTCCTCGCAGATCGATGCTCTACTTCGTTTGCTCAACCGGTCGCAGGCAGGTGCGCGAAGCTCGCAACCGGCCAAGCTCATCGTTCAGGCGCAGAGCCGGCTGCTGCTGATCGACCAGGCGGAGATCTGTTTTGCCGCGATCGACGAGGGCGTGATCCACGTGGTGACGCAGAGCTTTGAGGGGAGCTCGAAGTGCCGTACCCTCGAAGAGCTGCTCGATCAGCTCGACCCGGCCGTCTTCTGGCGCGCCCATCGCGGCTTTGTGGTGAACATCAACCACATCCGCGAAGTGGTGCCCTGGTTCAAATCCAGCTACCAGCTGCGCATGAACGACAAGAAGCAGACCGAGATTCCGGTAAGCCGCAACCAGACGCGGCGGTTGCGGGAGTTGTTTAATCTCTAGTCGCCGAATCTCCGCGCTAATCATACCTCTCAAAGACAATCTGCTTTTTGTGCCAGCCGAAGCTGGTCAGCAGCTCTCTGACACCCGAGACCATGAAGTTGAGGCCGCAGATATAGGTGTAGATGTCGAAGTTCAGCTCCGACTGCAGACGATTGGGATCGACCGGAGGCACGGGCAGCGGCTGGCCCAGGCGGGCGGCGCGCTCTTCGACGATGCGGGTAATGTGCTCCTGAACGTGTCCGCGCAGGCCCGTCCAGCTCTCCTGTGCGCGGCTCAGCGTTGGCAGGTAGTGGAAGTTCGGGTGGCGCTCGGCTAGCGCCTCAAACTCGGCCTGGTAGTAGATGTCGGTCTCGTAGCGCGTGCCGTAGACCAGCCAGATCTGCCTGCCGTCGCTGAGGTCTTGACCGTCTTGCGGGAAGATCGCCTGCAGGAAGCCGCGCATGGGCGCAATGCCTGTGCCTGTGGCCACCAGGATCGAGTCGGTTATGGGCTGGTGAAGGACGAAATGCCCGTGCGGCCCATGAATCTGGATCGTTCCCCCGATGGGAAGGTCGGGCAGATCGGCCAGGTGATTCGAAAAAAATCCCTCGGGCACGCGATTGACACACAGCTCGAAATGATTGCCGCTGGGCGCGGAGGCGATCGAATAGGCGCGGGTTTGTTGCTTGCCTCTGTCGTCCATGGCAACGCCGGAGACGAACTGGCCGGGTGTAAAGGCGAAGCTATCAAGGTCTTCGAGAACAAAGTCGAAGTGATAGCACTGGGCGACCTCAGAGATGCACTCTTTGCGCTCAAGGCGGGCGGTAAACAGTTCTCGGGCCAAGGCAGTTCTCGCTAGGGAAGAGATGGGGAACCAATGTTGCTCTAGTGGAAGTATCGCCAGACGGGGGCCGAGGTGGCAAGCCTGATGCGCTCTCCACCTATAATTGTCGAGGAGCTGATCGAGCAGTATAGCGACGTTTCAGCTGCTGAAGCTAGATCATTTTGAGGAAGCCATGGCCGCACTGCTGGAAGCAATTACCGTAAAGCGCAAGATGTATTTCGAGTTTGAAAACACCCCCTACTACTGCATGGAAGCCGAAGTTTCAACGCCCACGGCGCGGGGCGGGCAGACGCTGGTGCGGCTGAAGATGCGCAACCTGCTCACGCGTGCGGTCTTCGACAAGACCTTCAAGGCCGGCGAGCGATTCAAAGAGCCGGACCTGGAGATGGTCGAGGCGTCGTATCTCTACTCAGACGGCGAGGGCTCGCACTTCATGGATCAGGAGAGCTTCGAAACGCATACGCTCAATAGCGACATGATGGGCAATGCCCTTGAGTTGCTCGTCGAGGGCATGATCATCCAACTGCACAAGTTCAATGGCAACCCCATCGGCCTGCTGTTGCCTGAGAAGGTTGAGTTGGAGGTTGTGTACACCGAGGGCGGCGCGCGGGGCGACACCAGCGGCAACGTGACCAAGCTAGCCCGGCTACAGACAGGCCTGGAGATCAAGGCTCCGCTCTATATTGAGGTGGGCGAAAAAGTGAAGGTCTACACCGAGACCCGGGAGTTTGCCGGTAGAGCGTAAAAGCAGGGAATAGGGACTAGGGAACAGGGAATAGTTTGCTTGCAACCGAGAATCCGGACCTGGGGCACGCATAATTAAGCCAATAGACCTATGCCATCTGATTGGCCACCCATTCTTAGTCGTATGGAATCAAGATTGAGATGACATGCCGGTTGCCCAAGGTCCTGATTCTGGAACCTAGGAGTCAAATCTCCTGGTGGTCAAGACGAGCGACTGTCCCTACACTAGTTCGATCGAGACCTTTCGTCCTACCAATGCCGCGGCGCGCTGCAGGCTCGACAACGTAATGTCGTTCTTTGGATCGAGAAGCCGGTCTACCTGTGTGCGGCTGGTCTTTAGCAGTATGGCCATCTTGTTTTTGGAAATCTTCTGCTGCTTCATCGCCTCGGCCAACTGCCAGGCAACGACCTCCTTGATGGCCTCGGCCTGTGCCTCTTCGAAGATTCCCTCTGTTTTGAGAAAATCGTCGATGCTCGTGCCCATATGCTTTTTACTCATCGCTCCATCTCCCTCTGACGCCTGCGCGCCAATGCGAGATCGCTCTCCGGCGTTGTCCGCGTCTTCTTGATGAACCCGTGCAGTGCAATCAAATGCCCGCGGTAAAGGCAAATCAGAACCCGCGCCGTTCGCCTCGTCGGCAGGTCAGTCCGAATCTCCCACAGGCCGTCTCTCATCGGGCGGCAAAGCGGCATCCCCACCGGCCAACGCCATTGCGTCCTCAGCAAATCTTTCCAATCGCCTGGCGTTGGGCCTCTGACAACTCCAGCAGCCACTCCCTCACCGGCTCGTTACCCGATTCCGGCCGAAAGAAGATCAGCGGTATCTTTTGCGGTCGAGGGTCTTCTTTCATCCTGCACCTTCTATAGTACTGCTGAACCTTATAATGTGCAATTGCGCCAACAGATGACTTCAAATAACCGAGAGACTGTGCTACAGCGATCTTCCAGCCTTCATCGACCGCTTGAGCTCGTTCCAGTCCTTTTCGGTCTGGTCGGCGTAGGCTGAGCCGAATTTGGCCAACGCCTCGGCGAAGCCGTCGCCAGCGCCGATGTAGCCGTTCAGCATGACCGGGTCGCCGGAGCGTGCGTGGCCGCGGGCCAGCAGTTCACCGCAGACCTCGCCGTAGGCCGCGAGTCCGTCGCCGGCCAGGTTCTCCAAGTCGATGGAACCTTTGTGGTCGTTGAGCTGGCGGACCAGATAGTCGCGCCCGCCAAAGTGCGTCCAGCCGAGGAAAGGGTCCGACTGCGCCTGCATCGCTTTCTGGCCTTCGGCGGTGCGCTGGCCATTGTGGCGCGGCGGTTGCACGTCGGGAAGATAGGGCGCGTAGCCTGAGTTCGGCTCCTCTTTGATCTGCAGGAAGAGGGGATCGCCGGGGCCGTTGCCCTCGAAGTAAATGCAATAGTCGCGCAGCCCCACCGAGCCGGTGCCGACCACTTTGAAGGCCACATCGACGGGCCGATAAAAAGAGAGCAGGTGCTGGCGTTGCGGCTCAAGCATTTGGCGATATGTGTCCAGCGAGGCCAAAACCTCCTCGGCCTTCCGGGCAGGAACACGGGTGAGCGTCGGCTTGATCTCTCTGAAGCGCCTTTCGCCGCCCTTGCCGGGCTCGGTGAGCTGCTCCAGCGTATGCTGGGGGGTCGCGCGCTCAGCCTGCAGCAGGGCCTGGTGAATGGGCGCAACCTGTCCGAGGCGATGGACCTGGGAGCGCGCCATCTCAAGCAACGGCACCTTGGCAAATGCGGCAATCTGCTTGGCGTAGCGAAGGACAAACCGTGCGACGGCCTGGCGAGCCAATGCCTCCTTATGGCCCGAGGCGCGACCGGCAAGTACAAGCGAGGCAGCCATGCGCTTCAGATCCCATTCGAAAGGCCCGCGAATCGTCTCGTCGAAGTCGTTGATGTCGAAGACCAGGCGGCCGTCTGGAGCCGCGTAGGCACCCAGATTGCGCACGTGAGCATCGCCGCAGAGTTGAACGATGATGCCGGCGTTGGGCAGCACGGCCAGATCGGCGGCCATCACCGGGACCGCGCCGCGGAAGTAGCCGAAGGGCGACTCGGCCATCAGCTTGTACTTGAGCTTGACAAGCGCGGGCACTCGGCCGTGCATCGACCGTTCCAACAACTCGAGCGCGGAGCTTTTGCGTTCCTTGGGGTTGAGTTCGTGGTGCTGCTGGCGGCCCATTTGCTTGCGCCGCGCCTGACCTTGGTTGCGCCGTTCTTGCGGAGATGCCCATTGCATGAGCCGGACGATACAACGCTTGGCCTCGCCGCCGCAAGCCGTAGCCCACGCGAACCTTGGTCCGGGTAGATTCCAGCATCGAGGCAGCATAGTCCGGGGATCAATCGTCGAGCCTGAGAGGCCAACGAACCATCGAGTTTATACTTGACAGCGTACACTGTGTGTAATACAGTATACGGAGTACAGTGTACGAGGTACAGCGTGACCATTTCCGAAAACCTCTTCGAGAACCTCCGCCTGGAGCTGCGGCGAGGCTGCCTGATTCTGGCCGTGCTGGCTCAGCTTCGCCAGGAGCACTACGGCTACACGCTTCGCAAGTCGCTTGCCGCCCGCGGGCTGGAGATCGATGAAAGCACGCTCTATCCGCTGCTGCGCCGCCTCGAAGCTCAGGGCCTCTTGACCAGCGAATGGCGCGAAGAAGAAAAGCGCAACAAGCGGTTTTATCGCCTCTCGGGCGACGGCGAGCAGTTGCTCGGCCAGTTGCTCGAAGAGTGGCGAACGATTAACGAGGCTCTCGACGCAACCATCAACAGTCTTTGAAGGAATATGCCATGGAACTACTCGATCGCTATCTGCAAGCCGTGAAGAAGCACCTGCCCTGGAAACGGCAGGAGGACATCATCGCCGAACTCCGCGCCAACCTCGAAGCTCAGCTTGAGGATAAGGAAACCGAACTGGGACGGCCGCTGACGACCGGTGAATCGGAGGACTGGCTCAGGCAGATCGGGCCGCCGATTCGAGTGGCCGCGCGCTATCAACCGGTGCAGTACCTGATTGGACCGGCGATCTTCCCCACTTATTGGTATGTAATGCGACTGGCGTTCCTATGGTCCGTGGTGATCTATTCGATCGTCAGCGCCATTCAGATCGCTACGCAGAATCCGGGTGAGACCGGAGTTCTGGAGGCGGTGCTTCGCGTGCCTGCGATTCTCATGCAGGTGGCTGCATGGGTCACGCTCATCTTTGCGGCGATCGAGTTCGTTGCAACGCGCTATCCGGCGAAGTGGCCCGAGATCGCCGGGATTTCGGAGGAATGGACGCCGAGTTCCCTGCCGCCGCTGGAGACGGATGCAGGGGCTGACGACAAGCCACGCAGTTACGCTCATGCGGTGGCCGACGTGATCTTTGGATTCGTCTTCCTCATCTGGATGCTGCTGGTGCCCCGCTATCCCTATCTGCTGATGGGGCCTGGCGCAGCTTACGTGCAAGGCCGTCTGCTGTTCACGCCGGTTTTGATTCAGTTCTACTGGTGGCTGCTGGCTCTGAATGTGATCGGGTTGATCTGGAAGTGCGTCGATCTCGTGCGCGGCGACTGGAATGGATCGCTGCGCTTGCGGCATTTGTTCTCAAAGATCTTTGGACTGATTCCACTTGGGCTGTTGATCAACGCTCCCGATCATGCCTACGTCGCGCTCAAATCTTCCGAGGGAGATCGGGCGCGCTATGGCTTGCCAATGAATTCATTGAACCAGGCGATTCACTGGTTTTTGATGGTGGTGTTGGCGATTGCCCTGGTAGATCTGCTTTGGGATCTGGGAAGGATTGCAGTCGAAGCCTATCGAAGGCGGGAGTCGGCTCTCGGATAAGTCATTGCCATCGATTCATCGAGGGACGGGGCTCGGGAGTTATAGTCTTCTCAAGCAGACCGTGCTTAGCCGCACGCTGAGGAGATTCCTTTGACCTCGACAGCCGCCGCCCTGGTTGCAACCGTCTCCGCCCTGTCTCTTTCCGTGTTCTCAACCGCCGCGGGCCAGGACAAAGACAAGGCTCTGGCGCCGCCGAAGGCTTTGACAGTCGAGGCAATCTACGGGCATGGACCGATGATTGGCCAGCCGCCCGACGACCTAGCCTGGTCGCCGGACGGCAAGCATCTGACCTATATGGACGGCGGCGAGCTTGTCGATCTGGACCCCGAGACCGGGAAGGCTCATGTGCTGGTGAGCCGGGCCAAGCTGGCTGCACTCAACGGCGCCGACGTTTCCGAGACCGACAAGGATCATCGTGCCCGCTACGGCATGGCCAGTTATCTATGGGCGCCCGACTCGGCACACCTGGTCTTCGATTCGAATGGCCGGCTCTGGCTCTATGACCTGCACAACGGCACAGGGGTAGAGGTTGGATTCTCAGGGGCGGCCTCGGGTGACGATCCCAAGTTCTCGCCCAACGGCCAGACGATCTCCTTCGTTCGCGATCACGGGCTTTCGGTGGTGCAACTGGCGAACCCCGGCCAGCCGACGTCCACCGTTGTTGCCCCCAAGGACCAGGTCCTGAATGGCGGGGTGGATTGGGTCTATGAGGAAGAGCTCGAGACGCGCAGCAACTACTTCTGGTCGCCGGATTCGAAGAAGCTGGCCTACTTGCAGATGAATGAGACTAACGTGCCGGTCTATCCGATGATCGACTGGCTTCCTGTCCATGCGAGGATGGGATCGCAGTTTTATCCGCAGCCAGGCGATCCCAACCCGGATGTCCATGTGGGCGTCGTGAGCGCCCAGGGTGGCAAGACCGAGTGGGTGAGGCTGCCGATCCAGGCGGGGCAAGACTATATTCCGCGCTTCGGGTGGATCGACTCGAAGACACTGTGGATCGAGACTCTCACCCGCGACCAGAAGCATCGCGATCTCTACTTTGCCGAGCCCTCGACGGGAATTGCGCACCCTGCGCTGGAACTAAGCGACGAGAAGTTCTTCGACGGCAAATACGATGTCTCGGTAGGCGGCGGCTTCATCGTACTGACGCACTGGGAAGACGGTCACAATCACATCTATCTCTACAGCTATGACGAGCTGGAACCGCTTCGCGCCCCGGCCAAGCTGGAGCGGCAACTGACCAAGGGCGACTTCGACGTGAACGAGGTGCTGCATGTCGACGCGGCGGCGAAGCTTGTCGACTACTCGTCAAACGAGGGGAGCCCGCTCGATCAGCAGTTGTGGCAGGTCAGCTTTAATGGCGAGCGCAAGCAGCTAACGACGGGCGCGGGCAACCATGTGGGAAACTTTGCGCCTTCGGGCGCCGAATTCGTCGACCGTTACTCATCTCGCATGAAGCCCCCGACCTTCCGGCTCTGCACAGAGCCGGGAAAGTGCGACCTCTTCTGGTCGACGCGAGCGCTGGAGCCCTACCAGCTGCGCGTGCCAGAGAAGCTTGAGGTGAAGACCCACGACGGGACTACTCTCTACGCAACGCTTCTGCTGCCGGAGCTGCTCGAGCCGGCCGAAGCGTTCACAGCGACGATCCCGCTGATCGTGAATCCCTATGGAGGGCCGGGTAACCCGGCCGTGGTCAACCGCTGGAACGACAACCTGCTCTTCGACGAGTTGCTCGTTCAGCACGGCTATGCGGTGCTGCATACCGACAATCGCGGCATGGGCGGCCGCGGGCGCGACTTTGCCCAGGCCGCATGGCACAACTTTGGCGCGGTGCAGCTGGAGGATCAGTTGACGGTGGTCGATGCCGCACTGGCCAAGTATTCACAGCTGGACCCCAAGCGCCTGGGTTGGTGGGGCTGGAGCTGGGGCGGAAGTTTCACGCTCTACGCCATGTCGCACTCCGATCGCTTCCGTGCGGGCGTGGCAGTCGCGCCCGTGACCGACTGGCGCGACTACGATTCGGTTTATACCGAGCGCTACATGGGCCAGCCGTCAGAGTTCGCCGCCAGCTATAAAGATTTTTCGGCGGTCAACTCAGCGGCCAAACTGAAGGGACGCCTGCTGCTGGTGCATGGAACCGAAGACGACAATGTGCACATGGAGAACTCTGTTCAATATTTGCAGCAGCTCATCGAGGCCCAGATTCCGTATGACCTGCAGCTCTATCCGCGCAAGACGCACTCGATCACCGGGCCCGATGTGCGGACCCATCTCTTTCATAGAATACTGGCACACTTTGAGGAGTATCTGAAGCCAACGGACGATTCCGGCGGGCAGTAGACGCATCTAGCAGATTTGAAAGCCTAATTCTCACGGTGGCGAAAGAACTCGTCCTTATCCCGGCAAGAGCAGTTCGTACACTCCAGGCAGCAGGTGAGGAAGACGGCCACACCTACCGTCGCGAGAATAGCGAAGGTGTTTTCGTAGACCCTGAACCATTCAATCAAGCCATGCATTGCTAGCAACCCCAGGCGAATTTTTGGAACGTCTCCGCAACGCCACCATGTAGAGGTAGATGCGTTTTGAAGAGCCGTCGAGGGCCGGAACCCGGCCTGTCAGTGATTTCTTCGGCAAGTATGCGCAAGATAACTGTTGCATTCAAGCGAATAAAAGACAAACATAGGACACGATGGTAACCGGCCTCAACTCGACAGCAGAGCCCGTGGCCGAGCAATGGCTGGAGGATCCCCAGAGTCTTGAGCAGCCGCCAAAGCTCGCTCCGCGGCATGATGCGGGGCCTCCGAGCGGGCCGCAACTGAACTGGCTCTTTGTCGATCTGAACTCCTTCTTCGCGTCCGTCGAGCAGGATCTTCGGCCCGATCTGCGGGGCCGGCCGGTTGGCGTCGTACCCATGATGGCCGACACAACGGTTTGCATTGCAGCCAGTTACGAGGCCAAGGCCCTTGGCGTAAAGACAGGCACCGTCGTGGCTGACGCAAAACGAATGTGCCCGGAGCTTGTGTTGGTGGAGGCTCGTCACGAGATCTATGTCGACTACCATCACCGGATCGTTGAGGCCGTCGAGAGCTGCCTCCCGGTTACGGCCGTCTGTTCGATCGACGAGATGGCCTGCCGGCTCATGGGCCGGGAGCGTCCGCTGCTGGCAGCGATGGAGTTGGGCCGGCAAGTCAAGCGGCGCATTCTCGAACGGGTCGGCCCCATGATGCGCAGCTCCGTGGGTTTGGCAACCAACCGCTACCTCGCCAAGGTCGCGAGCGATATGGAGAAGCCTGACGGCCTGGTGGCTCTGCCGCTGGATATTCTGCCGGAGGCGCTGCGTCAGATCACTCTGCGCGACCTGCCGGGCATCGGCGCGCAGACCGAGAAGCGGCTCAATCAGAAGGGCATCCACACGATGGAGCAACTGCTGGCTCTGGACTGCGAAAGTGCGGGGCAGCTCTGGGAATCGGTTTGGGGAGAGCGCCTCTGGCACTGGCTCCGCGGCGAGGACTTCGACATGTCGGAGACCGATCACCTGAAGTCAATGAGCCACCAGCATGTGCTCGCGCCGGAGATGCGCACCGAGGAGAAGGCGTGGGCAGTGGCTCACAAGCTGTTGCACAAGGCGGCCATGCGGCTGCGGGCGGCACACCTCTGGGCCAGCAGCATCGGATTGGCAGTCGGATTTGCCGTTCCTCGCGGTGAGACCACGCCGGTGAGCCGCTTCGGCGTGCCGACACGCGGCTGGAAGGGCGAGCTGAAGCTGTGCGAATGCCAGGACAATCAGACGCTGATCGCGGCATTGAGCCGGTTATGGGCGAGCAAGCCGACAGGAGCGCAGTTCGAGCACCCCTACTTCATCGGCGTGCATTTGAATGGGCTGGTGCCAGACCGGCTGCACTCGCTCAACCTCTTTGACGGAACGGAGGACGAGCAGAGCCGCACGCGGCTGCTGGCTGCGATGGACGCGCTCAACAACAAATACGGCTTGAGCACGCTGGCTCCAGCCACCATGCTGACCGCCTTTAGGGCCGCGCCCACGCGCATCGCATTTCATACCGTTCCCGATAGGTTCTGAGTCAAAGCCCTCCTGTTGTTAGAGCCTTTGCCGGGCATTTCGCGCAATCGCATGCGCTTGGAAGCTCAGCCCTAAATAGCTGTTCCCAATCGCAGGACGGTAACGATATCATTCTCCAGATCCGAAGTTCATGGGGACTGAAATTCCTGTGTTCGAGATGCGCTGTAGGGGGCGGGGCAACGGCAGAAAATCTTGCGAGAATTTGGAGGCTTTTGCATGTTCAGACTGGGTCGTAGCGCGGCATTTTGTTTCGTAATTGGACTGACTCTTTCCATCGCAGCCTGCGGCGGTGGCGGCGGCAATAACAACAATCCTCCACCCGTCACAACTTACACACTGACCGTGAACTCGGCCAGCCCGTCCAGTGGCGTGGCGATCACCGTCTCTCCGGCCGACAATAACGGCGCCGGCAATGGAACGACGAGCTTCACCCGCACCTACAATTCAGGAAGCTCGGTCACGCTGACAGCGCCGGCTACCTCGGGCGCCAACACATTTAGCTCGTGGACCGGCTGCACCAGCGCCAGCACCGTGACTTGCACGGTGACACTGAACGCCAATACAACAGTTACTGCCAACTACACGCCTGCGACGACCTATAACTTGACGGTGAACTCGACGAATCCGGCCAGCGGCGTGGCGATTACCGTCTCTCCCGCTGATACCACCGGCGCGACCAACGGCACGACAGGCTTCACGCGGAACTACATTTCAGGAACAACGGTTACACTGACGGCTCCCGCCACATCGGGCAGCAATACATTCAGCTCGTGGACCGGGTGCACCAGCGCCAGCGCTGTCACCTGCACGGAGACGGTCAACGCTGCTGCAACTGTCACCGCCAACTACCTGATCACGCCGACCGTCACGGTGACGCCTTCGCCTTCGAGTATCACGACCGCCCAATCGTTGACGGCGACGGTTGCCGTCAGCGGCGGCTCAGGCAACGCGACGCCGACGGGCTCGGTGAAGCTGACCAGCGGCAGCTATGCTTCGGCTGCGACGGCGCTGACCAGCGGCAGCGCGCAGATCACCATTCCCGCGGGTTCGCTGGCGGCTGGAAGCGATACTCTTGCGGCCACCTACACGCCTGACACGGGGAGTTCTTCGATCTATAACACAGCCTCTGGAAGCTCAGCGGCGGTGACGGTTGCCAACGCCAGCTCGGTTACAGTGAACCAGACAACGACCGGCCCGACTGTGACCAACAAGATCCTGGGAATGAACCTGGCCGCATGGTACGACGTGGCCAGCACCACCAACGCTCCGAACATTAAGGCGGCCTTCCAGGCTGCGGGCATCAAGTCCGTACGTTGGCCGGGCGGATCATGGTCAGACGAATATAACTGGGAGACGAATACCGAGTGCGGTAACTATGCAAACACCAGCGACACATTCACTAACTTCGTGAACAATCTCGTGATTCCGACCGGTCTCGATCTGGCTCTGACGGCGGACTACGGCACAGGCAAGAACTGCGCTGGCGCCGGCGATCCCACCGAGGCCGCCGCGTGGGTGACCCAAGCTTCGGCCCTGGGTGTGACTGTGAGCCACATGACGGTAGGCAACGAAGAATACGGAGGCTGGGAGTTTGACAACCATGTAAATCCGCCAGAAGACACCACCACTGCGACAAAACCCGGGACAAGCACCACTGCGCCGATCTTTGCCGCTGCGGTCGCAGGGACCAGCGGCTACTATGCGCTAATCAAGGCAGCATCACCGAATACTTTGGTAGGGGTGGAAGTAGAACCAAACTATGCTCCGTGGGACCAGGATGTCATGTCCGGGGCGCCCTACGACTTCGTGGAATACCACTACTATCCCGAAGCGCCGGGATCTGAGAGCGATTCCTATCTCGTCAATCAAGCTGCGCTGGATCTGACGAAGAACATTAAGAGCATCAAAGCGGAGCTTACGAAGTGGGGAACTGCCAACGTGCCGATCTACGTAGGCGAGATCGGAGGGGCTTATAGCGATCCTGGCAAGCAGAGCTGGTCGATTACCCAGGGGCTCTACGCCGGCCAAGTGCTGGGCGAGATGATGAACGATGGAGTCTCGCGCCTGACATGGTGGATCGGATTCGGCAATTGCAACGGCAATAGCGGATTCATGGGCAGCACATCGGATCCTATCTACGGATGGCAGAGCTTTGGCGCCTACAACGTCTTTGCCGATGGATCGGGCGATACGGGGGGAACGAACAATTCCGCTTGCAACTATGGCGGCCCGATTGGCACCATGTCGCCCACGGCGCGCGCCTTTCAGCTCTTCAGCAATGTAGCCGTCACCGGCGAAAACGCATTGACGGCGACCGTCACCGGGGATACGACCGATGTGCGCGCCTACGCGGCGACCCACAGTGGCGGCACGGCGCTGGTTCTCTTCAACCTCAACGAAACCGCGAACGCTTCGGTGACGGTCAACCTGTCCGTTGAAACCACTTCCACAGGTGTCACCGTCATCACCTATGACAAGGGCCTCTATGACCAGACGAATCAGGCGACTCCTGTCTGGGCCGCGCCAACCAGCACCAGTCTCGGCGCCAAGAGCCTGCCGCTAACTCTCACCCTCACCCCGTGGAGCATGAATGTAGTTCTCATCCAGTAAACCGTCCTGCCGGAACCGCTCGCCTAACGGACCGGTCCAACTCTCAAGGAGCTGGACCGGTCCGTTTCTCATGGCCAGGTGGCAGCGGCTTTACACTACTGAACATGGGGATATTCTCTTCAGTGCGGCGCAGGAGTTATCGTGGACGGCTTGCGCCCTCTCCCACCGGCTATCTGCATGTGGGCCATGCACGCACCTTCTGGACGGCCTTTGAAAGAGCACGAGACGCCAACGGAACCTTGGTGATGCGCATGGACGATCTCGATCCCGAACGCTGCAAGAGCATCTTCGCCAAGGGCTCGATGGACGATCTCCATTGGCTGGGAATCCGCTGGCAGGAGGGCCCCGACATGGGAGGTCCATACGGGCCTTACGTGCAGAGCGAGCGCAAGTCGATTTACTACGAGGCCTGGCGCAAACTGCTGCGCGGCGGCTATATCTTTCCTTGCCGCTGCTCGCGCAAAGATCTCTGGACCGCTCTCAATGCGCCCTATGAACGTTACCAGCCAGGGGCGGACGCGAACGCGGAACCGGATCTCGACGACGAAGCCATCTATCCCGGCACGTGCAGGCTCTTTGAAGACAGGCTCCCGGAGCCGCACTATGAGACTGAGACCGAGATCGGCCAACAGCGCAGCTTCACGTGGCGCTTCCGTGTTCCCGATGGGCAAGTGATCCGCTTCGAGGACCGCAATCTCGGCCTGCAGGAGTTTGTCGCGGGTGAGGACTTCGGCGACTTTGTTGTCTGGCGGCGGGACGGAATGCCCAGCTACCAGCTTGCCTGCGTGGCCGACGACGCGGCGATGAACATCACCGAGGTCGTCCGTGGCGAGGATCTGCTCAAGTCCACAGCGCGACAGATTCTGCTCAACCGCGCGCTGGGCTTTGAGAATCCGGACTGGTTCCATTGCGGCCTGGTGCTGGACGCAAGCGGCCGGCGGCTGGCCAAGCGCCATGACGCGCTCAGCCTGCGCGCCATGCGCCTGAGCGGACTGACGCCGCAAGAGGTTCAAGAGCGCGTAGTGGGGTAGGAGAGAGGCATCGAATTAAGCTTCGTCGATGCCGAAAAACTCGTTGCCGCTACGATTAGATCCTGTCCAGTCTCTCAAATAACCCTGTGATTTCGATGAGAATTGGGGTCCCGAAAATCGTCATCTCACCTGAAGAAATAAGTTGCAAGCCGGAGTGCGTTCCGCGATAGGCCACGCGTGCGCTGGGGTCGACGACCCAAACGTGCTCAATCCCGAAATCCAAATACTCGATTGCCTTGGCGGATAGGCGTCGAATCGTGTCTTCAGGGGACATGATATCGATGGCGATGAGCGGTGGGCTGGTGAGAATCCTCTCGCGGGGCGATCCCACCCGCAACACACACAAATCGGGCACAAGGAACTTCCGGGCCGCGATCTGGACGCGCTGCTCTGTGAGGCCAAAGACGCCCCAACCATCCATATTGTTGGTAAAAATCGCCGCCAGAATCGTCTGCAGAAAGGAATGCTCGAACTCGCCCAAATTGCGCTCCACGACCACGCCGTCGTCATACTCGCAATCGGGATCATACCCGGTAGAAAGGTACTCCTCCACGGGAATGAAACGGTCGCCGATGGGCTGTGTCGCCATGGCAACAGTACCCTCCGATCTTTAGACTGCCGCAACTGAGCTTCCGCGGACGGTGGCGACGGACGAAAACGACTGGCCGTCCAGCGCGGTCTCACTTGTGCCGGATGAACGTCCCCTTCTGCAACTCAGTCATCGCCCGCTGCAGTTCATCCTGGGTATTCATCACGATCGGCCCATACCAGGCAACCGGTTCCTCCAGCGGCTTGCCCGAGACCAGCAGGAAACGAATGCCCTCCGGACCGGCTTGAACGACGATTTCGTCGCCGCGATCGAAGAGCACCAGCGAGTGGTTCTTCGCGTCGTAGACCGGCGGCGCGTTGGGGGCGACAGCCGACTCGGTCAGCACGGCCCGCGGAGTCGAGGCATCGCGGAAGCTTCCCGAACCGGCAAAGACATAGGCGAGGGCATTGCGCGTCGTCTCCACTTTGATCCGCTTCGTCCTTCCAGGCGGAATGGAGATGTCCACGTATCGCGGGTCGGCTGCCACTCCCTCGACGGGCCCCTTCTTTCCCCAGAATTCGCCGCAGATCACCCGCGCCACGGAACCGTCGTCCTCCGTCACCTGTGGGATCGCGCTGGCGGGAATATCCTGGTAGCGCGGGTCGGTCATCTTCAACGCCGCGGGCAGGTTTGCCCAGAGCTGGAAGCCATGCATGCGTCCCTTCTCGTCTCCTGAGGGCATTTCCTGGTGCAGGATGCCGCTGCCGGCGGTCATCCATTGCACATCCCCGGCGGTCATGCGACCCTTGTTGCCCAGGCTGTCGCCGTGCGCCACCTCGCCGGCCAGCACATAGGTGATCGTCTCGATTCCCCGGTGGGGATGCCAGGGAAAACCTGCGCGATAGTCGGCGGGATTATCGCTGCGAAAGTCGTCCAGCAACAGAAATGGATCGAACTCGGCGGTTTTTCCGAAGCCGAAGGCGCGCTCGAGCCGCACTCCTGCTCCCTCGACGGTTGGTTTGGTTGTCAGCATCTGCTTCACCGGCCGAAGCGACATTGGGACCTCCTCTGCCTCACAGCAATTGGATGCGCGAGGGATATATTCGTTGCAACAGGTATTTTCGGAAGCGCGGTCGTTTGGAGCTTGCAAGGCGATCTCTGAGGGTCGCCTCGCTTGCGGGTTCCAATTCGGGCAGTGAGCGCTGTGCTGGCCGATTCTCCAAATCAACAGCTAAAGTTTTCTTTATCTTCACGATCAGCGACGACAGCTGCTTATACTGAATCTGCATCCAATACGCAGCGGGCGTCACAGAGTTATCCAGCGCGGTCCGGGCAATTGATGCTGGTTTTTGGAGCGCGGGGGGCTTGTAACGTTTGCGGCGCAGCAGAGAATTTTGATACGCTCAGGCCATTCGAGCTGAGCCAAAGGAGAGTTTCAATCATGGCAGAAGACAACAAGATTAACGGATTGGCGTGGTTTGTGGCCGGATTGGGAGTTGGCGCGCTGGTTGGGATTCTCTATGCCCCCAAGGCCGGCCGGGAGACCCGTGAGGATCTGATCAACGGCGCGCGCGAAGGAACCGAATACTTGCGCAATCGTACCCGTCAGGCGGCCGAACAGGTGGGTAGCATGGTCGACAAGGGCAAGGAGCACGTCAGCGATTACGTCGATCGCGGTCGCGCCCAGTGGGAAGAGTTCGTCGAGCGCGGCAAGAATCTTGTAGCCGAGCAGAGCGGCCGCGTTAGCGCCGCCGTTGAAGCCGGACGCCAGGCCTACAAGACGCCTCCAGTTGCCGAGCCGCCGTCTGAGGGTTGATCCGGTCAGTTGATCCGGCGCGATCCGGCACTTTCGCCACAACCGGACCGCGTTCCAACCTGATGGTCGCCACCATACTCCCCCCAGAGCTGCGCCTGTGCGGTGAACTGCCGCTCGGTCGCAGGCTGCGGAGACAGCGCTCCAGCCTGGGATGACGAGCGCATAAGAGAATCGAACCCAAGCCCGCAGATCCGCGGCGCGAGGTCACACCAATGCCGAAACTGGACCACCAGACACTGCTGCTCGTCTGCATCGCCACGATCGCGCTGGCAATGCTGCTGCAGACCCTGATCCTTTTGCTGCTTTTCATTGCCATGCGGAAGGCCGCCCGGTCGCTTCACGAAGAGGTCACGAATCTACGCGCCGGCATCATGCCGGTCGTCTTAGATGCGCGCGACATGCTTGCCAATACGCAGACAACCCTCGCCAACGCGCAGGAGTTCCTCGGCAACGTTCAGACCGTCCTGGCACGCGTGACGCCCAGGATCGAGTCCGTCACTGCCGATGCGGTCGAGATCACACACCGCCTGCGCGAGCAGACTGCCGAGTTGCAGATCTCTGCCCTCGAGATTATGGACAAGGTGCGAAGGCAGAGCGACCGCGTCGACCAAATGTTCTCGCACCTTCTCGACAGCATCGACTATGCAGGAGGGTTTGTCGCCCAGGCGGTCAGCAAGCCAGTGCGCCAGTTCGCGGGAATTATCAGGTCAGCCAAGGCTGTCATCGATACTCTGCGCGCCCCCGCTCCTCGCCGATAGCGCATTGCGAACAGCGTTTTTGCCTTGTCTTTGCCCCAAAAGACCTGTAAAAACCTCTGTTCTTTGCCTGCTATTGGCCCTGAGACGCGCTCCTGCCATTCACAACCGAGCCAACGACTTTGCCCGCGTGGTCCAAAGCGACAAAACTGGCGGGCTGACCTGTGGTGAGCGATCCGGCCAGGCTCCCGAGACCACTCATTAACCTCGGATTGACCGTCACGAGGCGCAACGCCTCTTCGAGTCGCGCACCGGTAAACTCCAGGAAATTGCTGAGCGCGCGATCCTGCGTCAGTACGCTGCCCGCCAGCACTCCGCGAGCCATCGCTCTGCCCTGCTTCACCTCAACCGCAAATCCGCCCAACTGGTAGCTGCCGTCCGGCATTCCCGCAGCGCTCATCGCGTCCGTCACCAGAATTGCGCGCTCCGGTCCCTTCGCCTTCCACCATAGCCTCACCATCTCCGGCGCAACGTGAATGCCGTCGCAGATCAGCTCGGCAAAGAGCGAGTCGTCGGCTAGAACCGTTCCCAGAATCCCCGGCTCGCGAGCTTCCAGGGCACGCATCGCGTTGAACGTGTGCGTGGCGCTCACCGCTCCGGCTGCGATGGCGTCGCGTGTCTCGGCAGCGGTGGCGTTTGAGTGTCCCAGCGATACGCGAATCCCGCGCGCTCTGGCATGAGCCGTCAGTTCGACAGCCCCCGGCAGCTCCGGCGCAAGCGTCATCAGCCGGATCTGGCCTTCGGCAGCCTCGAAGAGCCGGTCAAATGTGGCAATGCCGGGGGCGAGCAGATGCTCGGCAGGCTGCACGCCGCGTTTGGTGTGCGAGAGAAATGGTCCTTCCAGATGAATGCCGGCCAATTGCGCCAGCCCCGGAACCGGCGGCTGGGCGGCGAGCTTGGCCAATCGCGCCAGTGACCGCAGTGTGGCATCGAGCGGCGCGGTTACTGTGGTCGCGAGGTAGCTGCCTGTTCCGTGCTCGGCGAGAAATCCGCCGATGGCTGCCAGCTCCGTGGGTGTGGCTTCCATCACGTCATGGCCTTTAGCCCCGTGAAAGTGCACATCGTAGAAGGCAGGAGCCAGTGTCGCGCCGGGAAAGTCTATGTGGAGCGCCTGGCTGGACAATTCGCTCTCTCGACGCGTGCCGATGCTGTCGATCCGGCCCTCTTCGATCGAGACCATAGGCAGGTCGAGCAGCCGGCTTCCGTCCCAAAGCCGCTCGGCAGTGAGTACGATCTCCATACCGGGAGATTATTGCAGGCGCAGCCGGTCCTGAACACGGCGCAGGTCGGATAAGGCGCAGGGCGCTCTTGCTCAGTGAATCAGCGTGGCGCGGTTCGGCGCGAGCAATCCGTTCTGCATCTGCACGGCCTGGAAGGCCGCCTGCGCGGCTGCCAGCTCCGCGCGGCAGGCCGTCAATTGCGCCGTGAGGTGGGCAAATTGCGACTCCAGATGCAGGCGTAGCTCCTCGATGGCGCTTTCCAGCCGGTCGTTGGCTGCGATCTGCTCGGCCTGGCTCATCTGCACGGTCCGCAGATTGGGCAGGATCACGTCGGCGAGAACCTGGGTGAGGGAAACCAAAGGATCGTCCATGAAAGAATTCTAACCACAAACCGCGAAAAAGGCTTGATTACGGGCAAATGGGCAATAGTAATGGGTAACGGTTACGCAGTTGAGCCGATTACACTGTTTCCATGACAAAGCGGATTGGGGTACATCTGGGCACAACCGGCGGCGCATCGAATGCCGTTGAAGAAGCGCAGAAAATCGGCGCTAACACGTTTCAGATCTTCTCGTCGAGCCCGCGCATGTGGCGTGCGGGCAAGATCGATCCCAAGCAGGCGGCCCGGATGAAAGCACTTCGTGCTGCTCTCGATGTGGGGCCATTAGTGATCCATACAAGTTACCTCGTTAACGTCTGCAGCCAATCCGACGAGACGCGCGAGAAGAGTGTCGCGGCCTTTCGGGGTGAGATCGAGCGCGCCCTAGCCCTGGGAGCCGAGTACCTGGTGCTTCACCCCGGTTCATGGAAGGGCCTGACCCGCGATGAAGGCCTCAAGCTGGCCGCCGACTCGATTACCCGCGCAATCGACGGCCTTCCGTGGCAGGGAACTCCGTTCCATATTCTCATTGAGAATACGGCTGGCGCGGAGTTCTCCCTCGGAGGCAAATTCGATCAGGTCGCCGAGCTGGTCGAGCGGCTCAGGGCGACGGCCCCGATGGGCGTTTGCCTTGACACCTGCCACACTCACGTCGCAGGGTACGACATCGTGACCGACGAGGGCTATGCGGAGACGATGCGACAGGTTGCTGCGACGATCGGCTTCGAATCGGTGCGCGTCTGGCATTGCAACGACGCCAAGGCCGCGCGCGGCTCCAAGCTCGATCGCCATGAGCAGATCGGCAAAGGCACGATCGGCGCTGAGCCCTTTCGACGCCTTTTGAACGACGAGCGCTTCGCCCATTGCGCATTTATCGCGGAAACCCCGGTGGACGAGCCCGGCGACGAGGAGCGGAATGTGCGGGCGCTGAAGAGCCTTGTGGACTAGCACGAATACTCTGTTGAATTGCGGGTAGCATTATGCTACCTTTGTCGCATGAGTCAACCGGTCAAATTGTCGGATGCGCTGGTGCTGGACGCGCGGATTGCCGGAGAGGCACAGGAGCGATCGATTGCCAGGCAAGTCGAATTCTGGGCCAAACTTGGGCGATCAATGGAGTTGCTGTTGGACGGCCGTCAGGTGATGGCCCTCTGCCGCACGGTTGGAGCAACGCCCTTGGCCGATTTGGTGGACTCGGTCGATACGCCGGCAGGCCAGGAAATGCTCAAGAACTATCTGGCCAGCGAGCGCTATCCGCACTTTGAGGCCCATCCAAGCCAAGCCGGATTGTTGGTACGCATAGAGGAAAATGGCACGCGCACGGTGGGCCGGTTTGTGAATCGCGCATTCATCCCGGTGCCTGATGAGGAGACGGCCGCGAACGCCTCAGTTCAGAAGCAAAGCCCTTCCAAGTCCGCCGCTGCATGACGCAAATCCTCAATCGGCGGCCGATCGTTGTGGCGCTGGCTGGACCGAACGGAGCAGGTAAGACGACCTTCTTCCGCACTTACCTGCGGCCCTCGGGTCTGCGCTTTGTCAATGCGGATGTCATGGCGCACGAACTGGGCGTTGATCCATATCAGGCCGCCAAGTTGGCGGGTAGCATAAGGCGGCAGCTCATCGAGCAGCGAGAAAGCTTCATCTTTGAAACGGTCTTCTCCGATCCCGTAGGCGACAAACTCACCTTTTTGAAAGAAGCGGTAATTTCGGGATACACGGCGGCGCTGTTTTTCATCGGGATTGACGGGCCAGAGATCTCTGATCAGCGCGTCACGATGCGCGTTTTGAAGGGCGGTTACGATGTTCCGGCAGTCAAGATCAGGGAACGCTACCCGCGCGTGATGGACAATCTGAAGCGGGCGCTAGCGCAACTGTCTAATGTGCGCGTCTACGACAACAGCGATCTGAAAACGCCGTACAGGCTGGTGGCGATCAAAGAGAACGGACAAAAGATCTTGTTGCACGATCCCACTCCAGGGTGGTTGCGATCATCGCTCCCAAAAGAATGACAAAGGGTGCGAGTTTCTCTTTTTCCTCAATCCTGCTTGCGAAATCACCCCGGCGGCGAGGAGCGGAACGTACGGGCGCTGAAGAGTCTTGTCAAAGCCGAGTAGATTCACTGGGCCAATAGGCGCGATGGGCCGCAAACCGGCTCGTGCGCGAAACAGAATGCGAAAACAACGCGCCGTTGAAGGGCGCATGGATGGAAACCCGCAGAGTCGATTCAAGGGAGATCATCGAATGAGAAGTTATGCCAAAAGCCTACCCCTGGTCCTGGCCATGTTGTTCTTTGTCCAGATGGCCAATGCCCAGAGCGCGCCTGCAAAGCCCGCTCCCAAGCCCCCATCGAGCCCATCGCAGGCCTTGCTTGATTCCTGGAATGACATCGGCCGAAAGCTGATTGCAATGGCCGAGGACTTTCCGGAAGACAAGTACGACTTCAAACCCAACCCTGTCCAGCGCTCCTTTGCCGAGCAACTGCTGCATGCCGCGGGTGGAAACTACTACTTCATCAACCCGGTGAAAGGAGTCAAGCTGCCAGACGGCGACCCAAAACGGTCGGACTACAAAACCAAAGCAGCCGTAGTGAATTTTGTGAAGCAATCTTTCGCGGATGGCGCGGCGCTGATCAAGAGCAAAGGCGACGCGGGATTGAATGACCTCGTCGTGGATCCCTTCGCCAACCAGCAGGTCCGCTTCTCCGATCTGGCATGGGGCCTTATTGAACACTCCGGTGAGCACTACGGACAGTTGGCCGTCTACTACCGCGTAGCTGGACTCGTGCCGCCTGAATCGCGACCGAAAAAGTGAGCTGGGAGAAGGATGGCGCGTTCACCGCTCAAAGCCGATGAACGCGCTGGGGAATGAGGTGTGTTCATGCTGAGTACCGAACGGAAACCCGTACGCATAGGCGACATGCTGGTGGAGGAGTCTCTGACTCCTAACGGGACTAACGCAAGGCGCACTGGCTGCGGCAATGGGCGTGCAACGCAAGCTGGTTGACGAGCTGTGCAACAACCGACGCGCAGTCACCGCCGACACGGCGTTGATGCTGGCGCGGGTCTTTGGCAACTCGCCGGAGTTCTGGCTGAACGTGCAGCGCCGGACGGACCTTTGGGAGGCGCTGCACACGCCCAAGCGACGGCATCGCATCGACCAGGCCAAGGCCTTGCGGGAAGTTGCATAAGTCGAAGCTCTCCGGAAGCTCATGCGCCTTCCGTTTACACTAAAAGGGTTATGGCGGAAGACAACGAACAGCGTTACGACCCGGCGGTAATTGAACCTAAATGGCAGAAGCGGTGGGCCGCCGACCCCTCTTTGTATGCGGCGGAGCCTGCCTCCTGCGGCAAACCCAAGTACTACGTCCTCGAGATGCTGCCCTATCCGAGCGGCCAGTTGCACATGGGCCACGTGCGCAACTACTCCATCGGCGACGCGCTGGCGCGCCACATGTGGATGCGGGGCTACAACGTGATGCACCCGATGGGCTGGGATGCCTTCGGGCTGCCGGCTGAGAACGCCGCGCTCAAAAACAATACGCCACCGCGCGAATGGACGCTCTCGAACATTGCTGCGATGAAGCGGCAGATGGAACGGCTGGGCCTGGGCTACGATTGGGCGACGGAAGTCACAACATGTCTGCCTGAGTACTACCGCTGGAACCAATGGTTCTTCCTGCGCATGTATGAAAAAGGCCTGGCCTACCGCAAGAAGAGCAAGGTCAATTGGTGCCCGGAGTGTGCCACTGTGCTGGCCAACGAGCAGGTCGTCGATGGCTGCTGCTGGCGGCACGAAACGACACTGGTCGAGCAACACGACTTGGTGCAGTGGTTCTTCCGCATCACCGCCTGCGCGCAGGAGTTGCTCGATGGGCTCGACAAGCTCGACGGCTGGCCGGAAAAAGTGCGCACGATGCAGCGCAACTGGATCGGCCGCAGCGAGGGAACGGATGTCGACTTTTTCCTGGCGGAAAAAACTGACGAGGGAACAGGGAACAGGGATCAGGGAACAGGCAAGACGCGCATTCGCGTCTTCACGACTCGCGTGGACACGATCTTTGGCGCAACTAGCGTGCAGCTGGCGCCGCAGCACGCGTTGGTGGCCGAGTTCACCGCGGCTGATCCGAAGTTGAAAGCCCAAGTCGACGAGCTGCTCGACCAGCAGAAGAAGGCGCGCGAGGCAGGCGATCTGGGCGCGATCGAAAAACACGGCGTTGCGACAGGACGATTTGCCGTGAATCCCTACAACGGCCAGCGCGTGCCCATCTGGGTTGCCAACTACATCCTGGCCGACTATGGCACGGGCGCAATCATGAGCGTTCCGGCGCACGACGAGCGCGACTTTGAGTTTGCGACGAAGTACAACCTGCCAATCGTGCAGGTGATCAAGCCCACAGACCCAAGCGTGGATCAGACTCTCCCCTTCTGCTCTGAGGAGGGTGTGCTCGTGAACTCGGGCGAGTATGACGGCCTGAGTTGCGCCGAGGCAGAGAAGAAACTCCAAGAGGCTGCCGTACGCGGTGCCTTCGGCGAGGGCAAGGTGATCTTCCGGCTCAAGGATTGGGGAGTGAGCCGCCAGCGCTATTGGGGCACACCGATCCCCATGATTCACTGCGAAAAGGACGGCCTGGTGCAGGTGCCGGACGAGCAGCTGCCGGTGTTGTTGCCCGAAAAGATCGAGATCACGCAGCAGGGTGGCTCGCCGCTGAGCCGTGTGCCGGAGTTTGTGAATGTCACCTGTCCCAAATGCGGAGGGCCAGCCAAGCGCGAGACCGATACGATGGATACCTTCGTCGATTCGAGCTGGTACTTCTACCGGTATACGGACTCGAAGAATGCGAAGGCACCGTTTGATTCGGCAATTGCGAAATATTGGTTCCCCATCGACCAATACATCGGCGGCGTGGAGCACGCGATTCTGCATCTGATCTATTCGCGCTTCTGGACCAAAGTGATGCGTGACCTGGGGCTGATCGTGAACGACGAGCCTGCGCGCAGGCTGTTCACACAGGGCATGGTCATCAAAGACGGCTTCAAGATGTCAAAGAACCGCGGCAATGTGGTTTCGCCCGATGAGATGATCGCCCGCTACGGCGCCGACTCCGCCAGAATGTATGCCCTCTTTGCCGCGCCGCCGGATCGCGATCTTGACTGGCAGGAGGACGGCGTAGCCGGGGTGAGCCGCTTCCTGGGCCGCGTGTGGAGGCTGGCTACGAAGTATGCGCCGGTGGCACGCTCTGGCCGTGGCCAGCGGATTGAGGCGCCCTCGGGCCTATCGCTGAAGCTGCTGCGCAAGCTGCACCAGACCATCGCCAAGATCACCCTGGACTTCGAGGACCGCTGGCACTTCAATACCGATGTGGCGGCGATCATGGAGTTCGTGAACGAGATTCAGGCGGCCGACACGCAACTGGCCGCGGGCGATGTCCCCGCGCCTGCTCTGCTTGAGCTGCTACGGTCGCTGGTGCTGCTGCTGGCGCCGTTTGCTCCGCACCTTGCAGCCGAGCTGTGGGAGGAACTGGGCGAAAAAGGCGCGATCCTCCGCGCCTCCTGGCCCAAGAGCGATCCCGAGTTGGCCAAAGAAGACGAGCTCGATGTTCCCGTGCAGATCAACGGCAAGCTGGTCGAAGTGGTGCGCGTTGCCGCCGGCGCCGACTCCAAGACCATTGAAGCCGCGGCGCTGGCCGGTGAAAAGGTCCAGTCCCGAACGAATGGAAAAACTGTTGTCAAGGTGATCGTGGTGCCAGGCAAGCTGGTGAGCTTGGTGGTCAAGTGAAGGCCTCCGCGCCGTTGCGCGGAACTCAGTCGTTCGTCGGCCAGATGGGCTGGGTCTTCGAGCGGCCTTCGCTCACCGCGCTGGAAGTGGGTTGGCGCTGGCTCTTCGGCCTTCCGTTTCTCGCAGCTTGCTGGTTTTGCGCGCGACGGATTCTCGCGGTGTTTCCTCTCGATTTGGCGGGCCTCGGAACGCTCGACCCACAGAATCCGTGGGTGGCAGCCGTGCAACTGAAGAATGCATGGACGCTTTACGAGCCGCATCTTTTCGCGGCATTACGCTGGCTTTTGCCCGAGGCCGGGCTTGCCTGGGTCGTTGTCTCCGGGCTGGGCCGGGGGCTGGTTCTTCGGCGCATGGAGCCGCGACTGCGCTTCCGGCCACTCAACATGATGGTGCTCCAGGCCGCGTGGCTGACCCTGTTCGCGGTCACCTGCTTTGGCTGGTATCGCTCCATGGGCTGGGTGGCAACTACGCATATCACGCCCGTTGGCGAGCCGGATCTTATCGGCTACTCGATGTGGGTGATCTTTCTGTCCCTCGGTTTCTTCACGGCCTGGGCGCTGATCAGCTGGCCGCTCGCGATTGCGCCGCTGCTGATGTTGCTCGAAGGGCGTTCGGCGCTGTCATCGCTCGCCGAAAGCCTGTTGCTGGGGAGAGCCTTTGCCGGCAAACTCGTCGAAATCAACCTGGTAATGGGCGTCGTCAAGCTTGCCCTGATTGTGGTGGCGATGGTGCTGTCGGCCGCTCCACTGCCCTTCAGCGACGAGCTTGGAAGTGGCGCTCTGCGCGTGGTGTGGGCCGTGGCAACGATTCTTTATCTCGTCGCCGGCGACTACTTTCAGGTGGTACGGCTCAAAGGGTTCGTCGAATTCTGGACGATCTTTCGCGGAACAACTGACGCATCCCGGTCACAGAGAGATGACAGCGTGGCGTAGGTCCGGTGGTGCTGTGGGTGGTTGTTGATTGTCTTATGGTTGAGTGTGGGAGGACTGGGAGATCTCCCAGAGTTTGCGGAAGACGTCGCTGTCGGCAATGGAGGCTGGCTTCTGCTTCGATTGGGCGGCCTCTTCGCGATGGAGGGCGCGCAAGGCGGCTCGCACCAGTTCGGCGGCACTTTCGTAGCGTCCACTTTCAACTCTGCTGCGGACGAAGTCGTAGGAATCGAGGGTCAAGTGGACCTTGCGATAGATCATGAGAGGGTTCTCCTTGGTGCGGTTGGCCGGCGCACACGGCTGGTCCGGCGGTTGTCAGCGAAACGGCGGATGGTGTTGTCGGCAAAGATGAAGAAACGATGAATTCATGAGATTCGTCGCCGGCGAAACTCTGCGATCGGTTGCAAACTCCGCCGGTCATCCCGGGTAGGGATGTCGCCAGAGCGCCGGGAGCGCTTCGGCCCGGCACGTTTAAAACACGGGGGAATTACATTTTTCTCTTTGACCGGTATTGCGAGCGGCGGTGGAAAAGTGCCTCACGGCGACTGGATCTTCTTTTTGGCGCGGCTCGGGGGCGGCAGGTAATCGGGTGAAGAGCGCCGCGGGAAGGTGATACTCTGAGGTCAAAATCAATCCGAAGAATTTGCGCAGGCAGAGACTTGTCAGGTGTCGGCCATGGGTGAAATCACGGTGTTGCTGGCCAAGTGGAGGGACGGGCAAGCGTCTGCCTTCGACGAGCTGGTTCCGCTGGTTTATCCTCAGCTGCGGCAGATGGCCGCCGGCTATATCAATCGGGAGATGAACCCCGATGTAGTGCAGGCAACGGTGCTGGTGCACGAGCTTTATCTTCGCCTGCTGAAGCAGAAGAAGGCTGACTGGGACGATCGCCGGCACTTCTACATCTTCTGCGCGCGCATGATGCGCATGATCTTGATCGACCACGCGCGCGAGAACCAGATCAAGATGCGAGGCGGCCACTCCAGGTGCGTGCCGTTGAACGAAGAGATTCTATGGGTGAAGATTGACAGCCCCGAGCTGCTGGATCTGAACCGCGCGCTGGAGGAGCTGGGCACGCTCGATGCGGAGAAGGTGAAGATGGTCGAGCTGCGCTACTTCCTCGGCTGCACGGCCGAGGAGACGGCGGCGTTGATGCTGGTCTCCAAGGCCACCGTCGACCGCGAACTGAAGTTCATCAAGGGCTGGCTTTATCAACGGATCCAACCCGGCGCGCTCGCGCCGAAGGCCGTCTGATTCATTTTCTCCGCGGCGACCGCATTATCAGCTTAGGCAAACAAAGACAGGAAGTTTTCTCACCATGGAACAAAGCACGGAGCGGTTTCTTCTGGTTGAGGCGATCGTTGTCGAGGCGCTTGCCGCTGCCAGCGGGCAGCGCGAGAATCTGATCGAAAGCCGCTGCGGCAATGACGCTGCGCTGGCCGACGAGGTGCGCCAGTTGCTCGCGGCCTGCGATGCGGAAGAAGAGAGGATGGCCTCTTGCCGGAATGAGCCGCGCGACGTCGCGCCAGAACAGCCGCTTCGCAAGCTGGTTGGCTCTTACGAGATCGACCGCCTGCTGGGACGCGGCGGCATGGGCGCCGTCTATCTGGCGCGCCGCGCCGACGGGCACTTTGAACAGAAGGTGGCGATCAAGCTTATCGACCGGCCGTTTGCCGCCGACCTCTTCCGCGAGCGGTTTCGTCAGGAGCGGCAGATTCTGGCCGGCCTGCAGCACCCCTACATCGCCCGCCTGCTCGATGGAGGAGTCACCGCCGAGGACGACCTCTATCTGGTGATGGAGTACGTCGACTGCGAGCCGATCCATCGCTTCTGCGAGGAGCAGAGGCTCTCGCAGACCCGGCGCATCGAGCTCTTCCTGCGTGTCTGCGAGGCGGTGCAGTTTGCCCACCAGAACTTCATCGTGCATCGCGACCTGAAACCGGACAACATCCTCGTGGCCGCCGACGGCACTCCGCGGCTGCTGGATTTCGGCACGGCGAAGCTGCTCTCTCCCTCGCTCGAAGGACAGGAGAGCCAGCTGACCCGCGAAGGCTATCTGTCTTTTACTCCGCAGTACGCCAGCCCGGAGCAGGTGCTGGGCAAGGCAATAACCACGGCATCGGATACTTACTCGCTGGGTGTTCTGCTGTATCTTCTGCTGACCGGTACGCCGCCTTACGAGTTCAAAGAAGTGGCCACCGGAGAGATGCTGCGCGCCGTCTGCGAGGAGGCTCCGCGCCGGCCGGCGGCGGCCGGCCCTGGCGAATGGCTCGATGGCGATCTGGAGGCGATCCTGCTCAAGGCGCTGCGCAAGGAGCCGCAGGAGCGCTACCTGACCGCCGAGCGGCTGGCCGATGACCTGCGCGCCTATCTCGAGGGCCGGCCAGTTGCCGCGCGCCGGGGCACGATGCGCTATCTCGCCGGCAAGTTCATGCGCCGCCACCGATTGGCACTGGCAGCCGCAGCCCTGCTTGTGGTCACGCTGCTCGCGGGAATCGCAGGCATCGGCTGGCAGGCGCGGGTTGCCAATCGCCAGCGCAGGATCGCGGAGGCCCGTTCGGCCGACCTGCGGCAATTGAGCAGCAGCTTGCTGACTGAATTGGATGAGGCGATCCAGCAGATCCCCGGCTCGACCGGCGCGCAAAAGCTGCTGGTTACGAGCGTCTTGAAACACCTCGATCGAATGGCCAGCGACGCGCATGGCGATCGCCAGACCGATCTCGATCTGGCCGATGCTTACAGCCGGCTGGGCAACTTGCAGGGCAATGCCTACGTGCAGAACCTTGGTGATTCGACCGGCGCGCTAGTCAGCATCGATAAGGCTATTGCCTTGAGCAAACCCTGGGCCGGGCCCCAATCCAAGGACCGGGACGCGATCCGCACCCTCGCCAACGCGCAATCAGACCGCGGACAGATTCTCTTCGGCTTCGCACCCATCGACCAAAGCATCGCCGCCACCCGCGAAGCCATCGAGAACTACGAACGAGTCACTGCATTCTCTGATACTTCGACCGATGACCTATGCAATGCGGCGCGCGCCTCCAGCCTGATGGGAGATGAATTGGGCATGGCCGGGACCCTGAGTTTGAACGACCGCATGGGCTCCCTCTCCGCCTACCGAAGAGGCGTCGAACTGTACCGGCGCGCAGCGAATATCGATCCCCAGTTAACTCGGGCCATCAGAGGTCTCGCGTCAGGTCAGGTCAGGATCGCCGAGACGGAGATGGGCGCCGAACCGGTGCAAGCGCTCAAGGATATCCAGTTAGGTAAACAGTACCTGTCGACTGTACCCAGTAAGGATCAGGGAATCCTGCCCGTTCTTCGATTGCACGAACACCTCCTTCTAGACGAGGCAGATCTTCTCGTCGAGTTAGGCAACTACTCCCAGGCAAATGCGCTGGAGGTCGAGCTTCTACGCTCCTTCGAGGATTTTGTTGCTGCCGATCCGCAGGACCTGCGGGCTCTCGAAGATCTGCATGCCGGCCTCGATCAGGAGGCACGCGATTTTGAGACCGCAGCCGATCCAGCGCTGGGTGCCACTCCTCGCGATCGAAGGCGCAACCTCGCTGCCGCGGAGCAACCGCTCGCACAGGACATCGCTGTGATGAAAGACATCCTGAAAAGGAATCCCTCGCAAGAAGAGCTGAGGCCATTTCTGGCAAATCAGGAAGTCAATCTCGGCTCGATTCAGTTCACCCTGCGGAATGGGAGCAATTCGACAGAGCTGGTGAAACAAGGCCTGGAAACGCTTAAACAACTTGCAAACAGGGACAAGGCCTCCGCGACGATTCTCTCTCTCGCAGCGAACGATCTTCTAAAAGCCGAGCCAGCATCTCTTCGCGATCCGCGATTGGCCGTCTCCTACGCCGAGCGCGCTGTTGAGTTGAGTCAAAGACGACTGCCGTCCAGACTGCTAATCCTGGCCCAAGCCTATCGCGCGGCCGGTCAGCCAGCGAAGAGCCAGGCGGCGGCAAAGGAGGGTCTGGCGCTGCTGCCGGCCTCGCAGCCGGGAAGTGTGAAATCGAGAACTCGCAAACTGCTCGAAATTCAGGCGCAAAATGGACTCTGACGAAGAAGAGCTTCCCGTTGAGGCCAGGTGATCGCGCCGCGCGCCGCAGGTTTTCTCTTCAGGACGCAGTGGACGAGACCACTTCCATCAACTTCGCTGTTGGTTTCGTTCCTGGCTTGGTAGGCTCGGTCAGGTCGACTTCAGCGGCGAGAGAACGATGCCATAAATTCAGAAGTTTTCCGATCGCGGGCGCTACATCGAGATACAGCAATGAGCGCGCAATGGAGATATAGGGATCCTTTTCTTCGATCTTTCCCGGCCAATCCAGCGATAGGGCGGAATTGGGCCCCAAACGAAATACGAAGAAGGAACTGTACGAGTCGTCGCCTCGCTTTTGTCCGTCGCGGTTCGCGCGTTCAACCGAGGTGAAGAAAGGGGAGGCCTTCTCACCCGAGACGACTTGGTATGCGATGGACTCCACGCCGAAGTCGGTTCGCGTATGCGCATCGCGATTCCCCGAATACGAGATCCAATGCCTGCCGGCGATGCTGCCGTCCTCCTTGGCGCCGAAGACGATCAATGTAATCCGGGACCGATACTCTTCTTTCTCGGCCAATGCGTCGAGAACCAGGTTGAATGCGTCAACCAACGATGTTAGCCAACCTCGCAGCGCGACCGAGACCCAGCAGTTGTAGTCGGCTGAGGCGGTATTCGAAAGGATGACCTGAGTCTCTCGCAAAACCATCCCGCGAAAGTTTTGACTCCAAATCGTGAGGGCCCTGAGAAGCAAATTGCGATCTTCAAGGTCGATTCTGGCCTTCACTCCTTTCAAGCCAGAGACCTGATATTCGACTAGTCCTCGCGCCCATTTCCTGCTCGCCAGGACGGAGAGTCCCAGATAGACGATCCAGCCGACGATCGCGCCTGTCGCAGAGCCGAAGACGCCGACGAGCAGAAGAGTTCCGTCCTTCTCCATGATGGACGCGAGTCCGCCGACCGACGCGCCGGCGATTGCGCCGAATGTTCCCTGCCGCAAACGGTCATTCTGTTCGTCCGCCATCACTGAGGCCACGAATGTGGCCAGAAATGCGCTCCAGCCGACCAAGGCCTGAGGGCTCTTAATGATTTCCGTCAGAAGTTCATTCATGCGCGATTCCTCCGGGATGCGAAACAGCTTATCGTTTTCAAAATGAAGTTGGCTAGTGAAAACTTCGTTGCACACAAGATGGGTCGGGAAGGAATAATTGCAATATGCTCATTCTGGCATCTGCGTCGCCCCGCCGCCGCGATCTCCTTGCCCAAGCCGGCTATTGGTTTGAAGTGCACCCGGCCCATATCCCTGAAGACCCGCGCATTAACGAAGACCCGATCGCGTATGTGACGCGCCTGGCCCGCGAAAAAGCCGAGGCGGTTTTGGCTGAACTATCTTCCAAATACACCGAACCGTTGCAAGTGCTGGGGGCCGACACTACGGTTACCATCGACAATCAGATTCTGGGCAAGCCAGAGGATTGCGCCGATGCAGAGCGCATGCTGCGGCTTCTCTCGGGCCGGAGACATCAGGTGATCACCGGCGTTGCGCTGGTTACCGCCGATCGTGCGGAGACTGCCGCTGAGACTACATCGGTCCAATTCCTTGAGCTGTCCGGCGAGGAGATCGCCGCTTACGTTGCGACCGGCGAACCGATGGACAAGGCAGGGGGCTACGCCATTCAAGGCCGCGCGGCACGTTGGATTCCCCGGATCGAAGGCTGCTATTTCAACGTCGTCGGCCTGCCCATAGCCCTTGTCTCCGGCCTTCTCAAATCCTTCCAACTTGCTGATTCTCAAAGTTGCTGAACGGTCAACTCTCCCACCGGCCCGGATCCGGCTCGTGTGGTCCGCACGAAGGACCGGTGACAGGGCCCCTCGACGACCATCTATCTTCGATGTAAAATCGCTGCATTAAAATTCACAGCCTCGCTACAGGCTTCACGTGTCTGCATGCTCAGGAAGGCCCATGCGAATCTTCATCGCCATCCGCTCTTTTGTCCTTTTTCTCGCCATCGTATCAACTGCTCTTCTCCGGGCCCAGTTCCAAGATCCGACACCCGAAGAACTCAAGATGACCACCGACCCTAAGGCTCCGGGCGCGGCTGCTGTCTATCTCAATGTCGAGGAGATGACCAACGATCCGTTGCATTACCGCACGTTCTATGCGCGAATCAAGGTTCTCACCGAGAAGGGAAAGGAGCTCGCCACGGTTGACGTTCCATACCTCAATCACAGCGACAAGATTGTCGACATCAAGGCGCGCACGATTCACTCCGACGGCACCGTGATTCCCCTGGTGGGCAAGCCCGAGGACCTATTGGGCTTCAAAACGACCGAAAGAGACGGCGACCACTTTCAGGTCAACCGGAAGGTCTTTACTCTTCCCAGTGTCGAGGTTGGCAGTATCCTCGAATACAAATATCAGACGGATTACGACGAAAACACTTTTTCATCGCCCTTGTGGGAGGTTCAACGCCCGTACTTTATCCATAAGGCACATTACCTCTTTGTTCCCTCCAAATTCTTTTGGCCCGCAAGCCGGGATATGGGCAGTTCAGGCCTCGTTGATGAACACGAACGCGAAATAAAGAGCCTCATCTGGTGGCCGAGACTTCCCGCGGGCGTGAATGTGAAGTCCGATGTCGGCGGACACTATACCGTCGATGTGACCGATATTCCTGCTGCGCCCGACGAAGAATGGATGCCGCCGATACGGAGTCTCCTGTACAAGGTGCAGTTTTATTACAAGGCAGCCACTTCCACCGCCCAGTTCTGGGTTGACGACGCCAAGCTGTGGTCAAAGGACGTGGATCGCTTTGCCGAGCCTTCAAAAAAAATCAAGGAGGCGGTCGCCGGGTTGATTGCCCCCACCGACAGCGATCTGGATAAAGCCAAGAAGCTCTACAAAGCCGTGCAGGCTCTCGATAACACAGATTATTCGCGAAAGAAATCGGAAGCCGAACTCAAACAGCTAAAACTGAAGGCCGCGAAGCATGCCGAAGACACTTGGGAACAGAAGAGCGGGGACAGCGAAGACATTGCCATGCTCTACCTGGCGATGCTGCGGGCGGCTGGTCTCACTGCTTATGCGGTCAAGGTTGTCGATCGAGAACAAGGTCTCTTCGATGTCACCTATCTCAGTCTGAGACAGCTTGATGACACTCTCGTGATTCTTGAGACCGGTGGCAAGGAGATCATTCTTGACCCCGGCGAAAAGATGGCGCCCTTCCAGATTGTCAGTTGGAGGCACTCTAGTGCCGGCGGTATCCGGCAGATGGAAAAAGGGGCAGCCGCCATTGAGACTGAGCCCCAGGCGTATACCAATAACAAGACAGTCCGCAGCGGCGAGATAACCCTCGACAGCCACGGCGCTCTTACGGCCAGCTTCCGATTTTCGATGACCGGACAGGAAGCACTCCACTGGCGTCAACGAGCCCTCAGAAACGATCTTGACGAGGTCAAGAAACAATTCGACAAGTCGTTGGAGTCGACATTTCCCGAGGGCGTCGAGGCCCACGTCGACAGCTTCACCGGACTCGACGATTCCGACGCGAACCTGGTTGCACTGATCAGCGCCAAAGGCAACCTGGGCGCGGCCACCTCCAAACGCCTCATTCTCCCCGCGTTCTTCTTTCAGACGCGTGGCGGCCACCCTTTTGTCAATCAGGAGAAGCGCCTCGAACCGGTGGACATGCACTATGGCGATCAGGTGAGCGATCAGATTGCCTATCATCTCCCGGCCGGATTGACGGTGGAAGGCGCGCCGGCGGACAACAAGATTCCGTGGACCGGGCACGCTGTTTATGTCAACAAGTCGGCCGCCGCACCCGGCCAAATCACGATTGCCCGCGTCTTCTCCCGGGCCTTCACGCTGGCCAAGCCGGAAGAGTACAACGATCTGCGCGACTTTTATCAAAAGGTCGCCACCAACGACCAGCAGCAACTTATTCTCACCTCATCTTCCGCAGCGAAAGGCAACTAATCATGCGAATTCCATCATTGGTACGCAATCCACTTTTGCTTCTGGCAATCACGTCGCCGACGGTTCTCTTCGCTCAATTCAAGGCGCCAACCCCGGAAGAACTCAAGATGACCGACGACCCGAAGGCTCCGGGCGCGGCGGCAGTATATCTGGACATCGAGGAGAGTTGCAGTGACCCCGACCATGTGATGAATTTCTACGCGCGTATCAAGGTGCTTCAGGAGAAAGGCAAGGAACTGGCCTCTGTCGAGATTCCTTATGTGCGCGGCTTCGACAAGATCGAGGGGATCGAAGGGCGCACCATTCACTCCGACGGAACTGTCATTCCGCTGGCTGGCAAGCCCGAAGACCTGCTTATGGACAAGTTGAAATCCAAGGAGGGGGATACTCTTCAGTTCAACCGCATGGTCTTCAACCTGCCGAGCGTCGAGGTCGGCAGCATCCTCGAATATCACTTCCGGGTTTCCGTCAAAGAATACGAGGTGACAACGCCCCTGTGGGAAGTTCAGCGTCCCTACTTCGTTCATCACGAGCGCTTCTTCTTCCGGCCTTCCAAGGGATTCCTGACCGGCATTTTGGAAGGGACAAGCAGCCGGGTGATCGACGGGGAGACTGGCGAGCTTGCCGATACTCTCATCTATTGGCCCATCTTGCCCAACAACGCAACGATCAAGCCCGACGTCGCGGGAACTTTCCGACTCGAGCTGACTGACATCCCCGCCACTCCCAGCGAAGAGTTCATGCCGCCCATCGATAGCCTGCGCTATCGCGTGAGATTCTTTTACAAGAACGCCAACAGCGCCCAGCATTTTTGGACTGAGAGATCCAGGAGCTGGTCAAAGGAGGTCGATCACTATGCCGAAGCCTCCAAACCAATCAAGGAGGCGGTCGCCGGATTGGTCGCTCCCACAGACAGCGATCTCGATAAAGCCAGAAAGCTCTATAACGCCGTGCAGGCCCTCGACAACACCGACTACTCGCGCAAGAAGAGCGATTCCGAACTCAAGCAACTCCATTTGAAGACTGCCAAGCGCGCCGAGGACACCTGGGCGCAGAAGAGCGGCGACAGCAACGACATCGCTCTGCTCTATCTGGCTATGCTGCGCGCCGCCGGACTCACAGCGTATGACATGAAGGTTGCCGACCGCAGCCGCCGTCTGTTCACTCTCAGCTATCTTTCGTTCAATCAATTCGACGACGACATTGTCATTTTGAGCACCGGCGGCAAAGAGATCCTGCTCGATCCGGGCGAAAAGATGTGTCCCTTCCAGACCGTTAACTGGAGACATTCCAGCTCCAATGGCGTGCGTCAAAACGCTGGAGAGCAGGGTGTTGTGTCCACGCCGGAGCAGGCCTACACCGACAATAAAACGATCCGCACCGGCGACCTTACCTTGGACGATCACGGCTCCGTTGCCGGGGTTCTTCGGTTCGCGATGTCTGGCCAGGCAGCACTCAGTTGGCGACAACTCGCGCTCCGAAACGACCTCGACGAGGTCAAGAGGATCTTCGATCGTTCACTCGTGTCTCAGGTTCCAGAGACCGTCGAGGCCCACGTCGATCACTTCATCGGCCTGGATGATCCGTATTCCAGTCTGGTGGCTGTCGTGAATGTCCGCGGAGGACTCGGCGTGGCAACATCCAAACGCCTGTTGCTCCCCGGCTCCTTCTTCGAGACGCGCGACCGGCATTTTGTAGATCAAGAGAAGCGCCTGGAACCGGTCGATATGCTCTACGACGAACAGATCAACGACCAGATTGTCTATCATCTTCCGGCTGGCTTGACAGTGGAGGGCGCACCACAGGACACAAAGACCTCGTGGCCAGACCATGCCGCCTATGCCACAAAGGTGATTTCCGTTCCTGGCAAGGTCACCATTGTCCGCCAGTTTGCGCGCGCCTTCACCACCGCCGAGGCTTCGGAATACAACGATCTCCGCGGCTTTTACCAGAAAGTGGCGACCGCCGACCAACAACAGCTTGTCCTCACAGGAGTCCAGGGAGCGAAGGGCAACTGATGATGCGAATCACGCTTCGGGTACGCGATCTATTTCTGCTGCTTGCACTGATGGCGCCGACGGTTCTTTGCGCCCAGTTTCAGGAGCCGACTCAGGAAGAGCTCAAGATGACCGCTGAGCCCAAAGCTCCCGGCGCAGCTGCCATTTACCTCTACAGAGAGGAAATCGCCGATCCGACCCCAAGCTTCTACTTCCGCATCAAGGTGCTCACGGAGAAGGGAAAAGATCTGGCCACGGTAAGGATCCCCTTCCGTCCTGGTGTCGACATAATCTCGGGAGTCCAGGGGCGCACTATCCACGCCGATGGAACTGTCATTCCTCTGAACGTCAAACCTGAGGATCTCATGCAGTTCAAGACCAAAGGCTTTGAGGAGGATTCCGTCGTTTTCACTTTGCCTGGCGTTGAGGTTGGCAGCATTCTGGAATACCGGTATCGGCTTTCCGATTATTCATCTGCGCCGACATGGTGGATTCAGCACCCGTATTTCGTCCGCAAGGCGCACTACGTGATACGAAAGTGGTATACCAACCTGCTGTACACGGCCTCAATTGGATCCGGCGCCAAGGTGGTGGAGAAAGACGGCGGATTCATGCTCGACGTCGCTGACGTTCCACCTGAGCCTGATGAGGACTGGATGCCGCCGATCAACGCGCTGACGTGGCGCGTGGAGTTCTATCCCTCTTACTCCCCTTACATTTTGAGATATTCAAACGTTAAGGATTTCTGGAGGGACGAGTGTAACCGGTGGGCCTTGGAAATCAAGGGAATCACAAACCCGTCAGGTCATCTCAAAAAGGACGTGGTCGAGATCATTGCTCCGGGCGATAGCGAGCAGCAGAAGGCTATCAAAATTTATGACGCGGTCCAGAAGCTCGATAACACTGACTTCAGCCGCAGGAAATCCAAAGCAGAACGTAAAAAAGAGAAGCTCAAGGATATCAATTCGGTAGAAGATGTATGGAAGCAGAAGAGCGGATCAGGCGACGATCTCGCTCTGCTCTACGCTGCCATGGCACGCGCCGCCGGTCTCAAAGCCTGGCCGATGCTGGTCGTCAATCGCGACCGAGCGATCTTCGACGAGGGCTATCTGTACCTTCATCAGTTCGATGACTATATCGTCGATGTGGTCATTGATGGCAAAGATGTCTATGTCGATCCCGGCCAGAAGATGTGTCCTTTCGGCAGCCTGAATTGGAAGCACACGTTCGCTGCAGGTCTGCAACTCACTGAGAAGGGCGCCGTCATCGCGCACACTCGACTTCTCACCTATAAGGAGTCGTCTATCCAGCGGTCTGCTGACCTGTCGATCGATGACGCTGGGAGTGTGAAGGGAACAGTGCGCGTGACAATGACAGGCCAGCAGGCTCTGCGCTGGCGTCAACTCGCCCTGGAGAACGACGAGTCGGAGGTCAGAAATCAGTTCATCGAGTCCATGCGCGATGACCTTCCCGACGGCATCGACGCGCAATTCGATCAGTTTAGTGCTTTGGATGACTCATCCCAGGATCTTGTCGGCATCGTTGAGGTCAGCGGTAGCCTCGGCTCTGCGACCGGAAAACACTGCTTTCTCCCAGGTCTCTTTTTTGAGTCTCGCGCCAGGCACCCCTTTGTTGCGCAGGATAAGCGCTCCGTTCCCGTCGACGTTCACTTCCCTGAAATGATCCATGACGAGGTAACCTATCATCTGCCGCCCGGATTCAGCCTTGAAAGTACACCGGCGGACTCCGAAGTCCCATGGCCCGATCATGCCCAGTTAAAGATCCATTTCAAAGCAAATGGCAGTTCCGTTAGTGTGGGCCGCATTTTGGCCTATAACTTTACCGTGCTGGATCCGAAGGACTATCACAACCTTCACGACTTTTATCTGAAGGTCGCCACAGCCGATCAACAACAACTTGTTCTCAGCCGCGCGCCGATTGCAAAAGGAAACTGATTATGCGTTGCCAGCTTTCATCCAAACCGCTCCGTTCGATCCTGGTCTTCTTCGCGTTGCTGTGCGTTGCCACGGGCATGAGCTTCGCGGGTTTGTTCAACAAAGACAAGCCGATTCCCGACTGGGGACTTGAGGCGGCCAAGACCAAAACGCCGGAATACGCCAAGGATGCCGCCGCCGTTATCTTGTTCGATGAGTATGTTGAGAGTATCGACGCCCAGGGCCGCGCCACCGAGCGCGAACGTACGGCCGTTCGCATCCTCAAGCCGCAGGGCCGCCGAGATGCAGGCTGCGAAGTCTCCTACGACGTGGACGAGAAGATCAATTACTTCCGAGCCTGGACGATCGGCGCTGACGAAAAGCAGTACCCGGCGCAGGAGACCGACTTCGCCGACGTGGGAGATTCCAGTCAGAGCGTCATGCTCTCAACCCGCAAAGCGCGCATTCTTCATCCTCCAGCCGCCGATGTGGGCGCAACCATCATCTGTGAGTCAGAGGAGTTGCTTGCACCCTATCAACAGGAGACAGTATGGAGCTTTCAAGGATCGCTGCCGTTCGTCTTTCAAGCTCTCGAGGTCGATCTGCCTCCGGGCCGCGCTCACGCCGAAGCATGGCACCGATTCGAGCCCGTGAAGCCCGTCGAGGTCGCACCAAATCACTGGCGTTGGGAGTTGAAAGACGCACATGCACTCGATCTGCGCGATGTGAAGTCCCGTCCGGAATGGGCTGCCATCGCCGCGCGCATGTCCGTCCAGTGGGGCGATGCCGCCGTCGAAGGCAAGGACAATCAGTGGCGCGCCATCGGCCAGTGGGTAACCAAGCTGGAGGCAAATCGCCCCGATCCCTCGCCAGAGATCGTTGCCCAGACACAGAGCCTCATTGCTGGCGCGCCCGACTTCTATACCAAGCTCAGCCGTATCACCGAATACATCCAGAAGAACATCCGCTACTTTGTCGTGGAGCGAGGGATCGGCGGCTGGCAGGCTCACCCTGCCTCGGATATCTTCCGCAATCGCTACGGCGACTGTAAGGACAAGACTACAATTCTCATCTCCATGCTCCAGGCCGCCGGCATTGATGCCTTCTATATGCCTGTCGATGATCGCCGCGATGTCGTCGATCCCGAGATGCCGTCCATGTACGGCAATCACATGATCACTGCCATTGAGGTGCCCGCCGATGTGCAGGATCCGCGTCTCAAGGCAATTGTCAAGGCCAAGGACGGCAAGCGCTACCTCATCTTCGATCCCACCAACGAACGCACGCCGGTCGGCAATCTTCCTTTCTATGAGCAGGGCGGTTATGGAACCCTGGCCGCGGGCGCGGCGAGCCAAATTGTCGCTCTACCTGTGCTCGATCCCGATGCCAACGGAACTGAACAAAAGGGGTCGTTTACGCTGGCCTCCGACGGTACGCTGACCGGCTCCGTAGACACCTCTCACATCGGCCCTGAAGGCGGCGAATTCCGGCTGTTTCTCAAATACACCGACGACAAGGAGCGCCGCGAATTCTGGGAGAAGTACGTAGCAGAGACACTTCCCGGCGTGACTCTGGACACATTTCAGTTCATCCAGCCGCCGGTCCTCGATAAGCCACTCGAATTCCACTACAAAGTTACCTCGCACCAATACTCCCATCAGGCGGGTCCGCTCGTGCTCGTGCGTCCCCGTGTGGTTGGCTCTTTGGCCCGGCCTTTCGATGACAAACCACGGATCTATCCCATCGACCTTGAGGCCACAGGGCGCTGGCGGGACAGCTTCGACATCGCAATTCCTGCGGGCTACGTCGTCGATGAGACTCCAGACCCCGTCAACCTCGACATGGACTTCGCAAGTTACCACTCCAAGGTCTCGGTCAACGGAAACCTCCTCCACTACGAGCGTGAATACGTCGTCCGTCAAGTTGAGCTGCCGCCGGCCCGGGCCCTCGAATTTCGCGGGTTTGAGTCTGCCATCCTCTCCGACGAAAAGAGCGCGGCTGTTCTCAAGAAGCAGCAATAATCGCTCAAGGCGCCGGGCGATTCTGGCTGGAAGCTGCGAAACTAGTTATTTCCGTCGGAGGCTTCGGCGGCGCGCTTAGATTTTTGCTTCACATGTGGTGCATTTTGTGGCCTATAATCCCTCTAGAGCGGGGCTTCTGCCCAGGGACGCGGCTCACTCCCCGCCGTGACTATGGCCTTGCAGCAGACCAAAAAACGCGTTCTCGACCCGCCTGCGATTCCGGACCGCCTTTATTTCAAGATCGGCGATGTGGCGCGCATCTGCGGCGTGGAGACCTACGTTTTGCGCTTCTGGGAGACTCAGTTTTCTCAGCTCAGACCCAACAAGAGCGGTAGTGGGCAGCGACTTTACCGCCGCCGTGACGTTGAGATGGCTCTGAAGATCAAGCATCTGGTGCACATTGAGGGCTATACGCTGGCCGGCGCGCGGCTGGCGCTGCAGCAGTCGCAGGCTACCCGCCCGGTGCTTGAGCCGGTCCCGCAACAGCAACCGCAGCAGGATTCCCCATCGAGATCAGAGCTGCTTGCCTTCGACGCGGGTCAGCCGCAGTCGGCTCACATTCAGGGGAAGGTCGCAGCGACGATTGCACAAGCGCGCGCAGAGCTGCGCGAGATCGCCGGGCTGCTGGCGTCACCAGATCCCCTGCAGCCCCGCCGACGCTCCCGCGTGACTACCATCCCGTCGACTTCCGACACGCTCTTCCCGCTCTAAGACGCTGGCTGGGCGCGTTCGAAGGTGAGCGAGCCGGAATTGATGCAATAACGTAATCCGGTCGGCCGCGGTCCGTCGGGAAAGAGATGGCCCAGGTGGCCGCCGCAGCATGCGCACGTGACCTCGACGCGCCGCATTCCCAAGCTCAGATCTTCGCGCTCGGCTATGGCCTTGGAATCGGCCGGAATCATGAAACTCGGCCACCCACATCCGGAATCGAACTTGGCGCCGCTGGTAAACAGCAGTGCTCCGCAGCCTGCGCAATGGTAGTTTCCTGTCTCGTGGTTCTGCGTGAGAGCGCCAGTGAAGGCGCGCTCGGTGCCTCTTTCGCGAAGAATCCGGTACTGCTCAGGCGTCAAGAGCGCACGCCACTCGGCCTCGGTGTGCTGAACCGTCCCTTCGGTCCCGGTCTTTCCAGTCGCATCGTTCATCACGTGCCTCCTGGACGAGATCGCCTCGTCTAAATGGGGGGAACAACGTACGAAGAGGAAGAATGCATCTCTGAGGCAGGGGGTTGTATCTCGGCGATCAATTCGATCTCGACCAGTACATCCTTGGGCAGCCGGGCAACCTCGACGGTGCTGCGCGCGGGCCAGGAAGGTCCCCCGCCCAGGAAATATTCGCCGTAAACCGCATTCATGGCCGCAAAGTCGTTCATGGTTTTCAGAAAGACCGTCGTCTTGACCACCTGAGACAAGTCCGATCCAGCTTGAGCAAGGATGGCCATCAGGTTTTCAAGCACGCGAGTGGTCTGCTCGGTCACACCACCCGCGACCACCTGCTGGGTAGCCGGGTCGACTCCGATCTGGCCGGCAGTGAAGAGGAGGTTTCCGACGCGGACGGCCTGCGAGTAGGGCCCGATGGCTGCCGGTGCTTTGTTTGTTGCAATCGCTTGTTTGCTCATGGGTCGATTTTAGCGCCAGGGTCCGAAGTTACATGCCTGCCAGGGCTCAATGCCAGACCGCAAGCAACGCGCCGGAGATGAGCAACACCGCAAGCCAGTAACCGCCATTGATGAAGAAGAGCCCATAAGGGCGCTTTTCATAGATTGTCTCCGAGAAGAGCGGGCCGGCGATGAAGCCCAGCCAGCAGATGAATCCTATTAGGACACCCCAGCCGAGCGTTGTTGCGCCGGACCAGATCACGACATGCGCGAGCACAAAAGACATCAGCAAAGCGCCGATAAAAGACGAGAGCATGGCGACCGCGATGCCTTTTGGCTTTTCGCCCTTCGTATGGCCCGTGAACGCCATCCACGGCTTGACGAAGAAGAGCGAGTACCAGAGCGCACCAAGGAAAAACTGGACCAAGGCGGCAACCAGAATCGCTGCGTGATTGAGGTGGAGGTGATGCATTGGGAGACCTCGCAAAAGGGGAAGATATGCGCTTCCATCCGAAAGAGCATGGTGAGGCGGACCGAATGGAGTCGCGCAGTTGACTTTGCAGCAGAGGGGAGCGGAGTGTCAAGCGGAATTGCGGAGTGGCCGCCCTCGGAAGGTTATCGCCGCTTCAATGCTTCCAGCTCTTCGAGCGTTCGCGGCCAATCGGCTCTCAGCAGGCGCGAGAGACCTCGATCGGCCAATAGCTTGCCGCCAGTCTGGCAGTATGCACAATAGTTGGTCTCGTTATCGGCATAGCGAATGCGCTGCACTTTCTCACCGCACCGCGAGCACGGTTGCCCAAATCGGCCATGCACGGTCATCTCGGGACGAAAGGCCGTCACCTTCTCAGGAAAGGCGTTGTCTGCTTCGCGGCGCAGCCGGTCGATCCAAAGAGTGAGAATTGATCGCGTAGCAACGAAGAGCCGCTCCCACTCCTCGGGTTTGAGCTTCTGCGTCAGAGCGATCGGCGACAGCTGGGCTGCATGCAGAATCTCATCGGAGTAGGCGTTGCCCACGCCGCTGATCAGCCGGGGATCGGTGAGCGCTCGCTTGAGGGTGCGATTCTCAGCGGTCAATGCTGCGCGGAATCCGTCAAGATCGGCCGAGAAAACCTCCACGCCGCCGGGATCGATTGACCGCAATCCTTCCTCGCCTTGCAAGACGTGCAGCGACGCCCTGCGCTTGCTTCCGGCCTCGGTGAGCACCAACGATCCGGAAGGAAAATCGAAGGCCGCAAGAGCGTTTCGCCCCGCCAGCCTCGCTTTAGGCGGACGCCAATGCAACCGGCCGGCGATCATCAGGTGGATCACCAGCCAAAGATCGCCGTCGACCCCGATCGCAATGCGTTTGCCGACGCGACGAATTTCGCGGACGTTGCGCCCGTCGGCGCTTTCGAGTGGAGGTTCGACAGTTCGCAATAGAAAGACGCTGCCCAGCCGCACCTTTTCGAGCGGTCGCCCGAGGATGCGCGCCTCAAGCGCAGCGATGTAGGCGGCAATGTCTGGCAGTTCCGGCATGAAATCAGAATGCAACCTGAGCACACCCAGATGCAACGACTAAAACACACGAGCGCGCGCGCCTCCAATGGCACGAACTTCAATCATCGCTACCAAAGAGACTCCATAGCTTGCTAACAAATTAAGTCATATGGATATTATTTAAACTAATTAATCTGTCTCTTCTTGATGAGTCATCGAGGATTGATCATGGTTGGGTACGGGAGAGCCGAACTGGGAACCTTTATGTCCGAGGTCGCTTATCTGTCCTAAGAAAGGACCGTGTTGTCAATCAGGCGCGTGTTTCCGGCGTAGGCGGCCACGGCAAAGAGCGAACCGGGAGCGGCGACCTCGGCCGGCTCCAGGGTGGTCCAATTTACCAGCTCGATGTAATCCACGCGTACCTCTGGTTCGCTCAAAAAGGCTCGCCGAGCAGCCTCAATCAACACGCGGGAGTCACGCTCCCCACCGGCAGCCATCGACTCAATCAACCAAACCACCCGGCTCAACACGAGCGCTTCTTTGCGCTCTTTCGCGCTGAGGTAGACGTTTCGCGAGCTGAGCGCAAGTCCATCCGTCTCGCGGATGATGGGACAGACGATAATTTCAGCGGGGAGATGGAGGTCTTTTACCATCCGGCGAAGTACGGCGACCTGCGCTGCGTCCTTCTGGCCGAAGAAGGCCCGGTCCGGCTCGGCAGCAATCAGCAATTTGGCAACAACGGTGGCTACGCCGCGAAAGTGGCCAGGGCGAGAGTGGCCGTCGAGGCGGCTGCTCAGCCCATCGACCTCGACGAACGTCGCCGCGCCGGTTGGGTAAAGCTCCTCCACTGCCGGAGCGAAGATCGCCGAGGCGCTCATGGCCTCGGCCAGCGCGCAGTCGGCCTCAAAGCTTCTCGGATAGCGATCGAAATCTTCGTTGGGGCCAAATTGCGTGGGGTTTACAAAGATGCTCGCGGCAACCACATCGCACTCGGTAGCCGCAGCGCGAATCAGCGACCCGTGACCCGCATGCAGCGCGCCCATTGTTGGCACCAGGCCAATCGTCTTGCCGCTCTTCCGCTCTTCACGAGACCATTGACGCAGTTCAACGACAGTCCGCAGAATCTCCATCAGGCCTTTCTTAATGTCTCCGTCTTTTTGGTTGCTTCGAGAGCACGCCGCGCCGCCTCGGGAAGGTGGTAGCTCTCTTCGTCTGACGGAAACTCCCTGTGTGTCACATCTTCTCGATAATGTTCAATCGCTGAGCGGATGAGCGCTCCTGCGTCGGCGTAGCGCCGCACAAACTTGGGGGCAGGCGCAAAGGTGAGGCCAACCAGATCGTGGAAGACGAGGATCTGCCCGTCGCAATCCGGTCCGGCGCCAATTCCGATGGTCGGAATCGGAAGCTCGGCTGTGATCGCCGCAGCCACCTCGCGCGGAACACCCTCGAGCACCAATGCGCCTGCGCCCGCCTCTGCCAGTGACCGGGCCTCGGCCTTGAGCGACAGTGCCGCGTCTGCATTGCGCCCTTGCACGCGATAGCCTCCCATGCGATGAATGCTCTGAGGCGTCAGCCCCAGGTGTCCCACCACTGGGATCTCCGCCTCGCATAGCGCGCTCACCAACTCCACTCGCGGCCCTTCGATCTTGACTGCCTCGGCCCCCGCCTCTTTCACAAAGCGGACGGCGTTTGCCACCGCCTCGCCAACCGTGCCGTGGTAGCTGCCAAAGGGCATATCGGCGACGATGAGTGCGCGGCGTGCTGCCCGCCGGACGGCGCGTGTGTGGTGCAGCATCTCGTCCACGGTGACGGCGAGCGTGTTTTCGTGGCCCAGAACCACCATGGCCAGCGAATCGCCTACGAGAATCAGGTCGACGCCCGCCTCATCCGCCAGGCGAGAAGTCGAGTAGTCGTAGGCAGTAAGAGCGCAGATGGGTTTGCCCTGGCGCTTCATCTCGCCGAGCGCGGGCATTGTGACTTTTGTCGTTGGGATGCCCTGCGGAGTGGACGCGCTTCCGCCGGGGAAGTTGGTGATGCTCATGATGACCTCCAGTGCCGCTCCGTCGACTCAGGATGCGACCCGAACAAGACGAGTATACGCCCTAACCCACTCTCTACGGCAACGTGGCTGTCTCAATTTCATAGTTGTGTACGGAAGCGACTTACATCGTCTGAATCGGGCGGTCGCAGCGCATATGCTGAAGCTATCGAGGCCGCGAAGAGCGATGGGCTTGCCCTTCACCGCCCCGTCGAGCCACACTGAAAGAGACAATGCTTTCACCTGTTGCTATGGGACTTGGCGTTGCGGGCGGACTCGGCTTGGCGGCCGGCGGCTGCGCCTATGCCGCGATGTGGCCGGCCTCGCAGCTCTTCGGCCCGACGCTCATCGCTTCGCCACGCCCCAACGAATTGGCGCTCACCTTCGACGACGGCCCGAACCCGGCTTGGACACCGCGACTGCTGGAGACGCTGGCGAGCCACGGAGTTCGCGCGACATTCTTTTTATTGGGCAGGCGCGCCGAGGCCGAGCCGGCATTGGTGCGCGAGATTGCCTCGGCCGGGCATCTCATCGGCAATCACTCCTGGAGCCATCCCAACCTTGCGATTGCTTCGACTGGGACCATCGAGGATGAACTCTCGCTCACGAGCAAGACCCTCGAAGAGATCATCGGCGCGCCGGTTTGCTTCTTCCGTCCGCCTTTTGGCGCGCGCCGGCCGGCAGTGCTGCGGGTTGCGCGGCGTCTGGGTATGGTTCCGGTCCTCTGGAATGCAATGACCAACGACTGGGAGAATCCGCCTGCCGAAGCCATTGCCAACCGTTTGACTCGCAGAATCGATCGCCTGGCTCGACATGGCCGTGCCGCAAATATCGTCCTGCATGATGGCGGACATAAGGAAAGCGCCGCGATCCGTGCCTCTTCGATCGCTGCCGCGGGCCAGCTAATCAATAGCTATAAGAAGACGCGCGAGTTTGTAACTCTGGACGCGTGGGCTTGAGTCAGTATCTTCCTTCTTCAGGATTGTAAGATCCTAGTTTCCCGCGAATCTTCTTTGGATTCCGATGCAAGTTTTTTCGGCCGATTTTTGTAGCTGGCAGTTATAAACTCGCGGAAAAGCGGATGCGGCTCCAGAGGTTTGGATTTGAATTCAGGGTGGAACTGGCAACCCAAAAAGAACGGATGGCCTGGGAGTTCAACGATCTCAACATAGGTGGCATCGGGAGTGGTGCCGCTTAAGCGGAGGCCGCCGCCGGTCAGCAGGGCCTCATACTCCCGATTGAACTCGTAACGATGACGGTGGCGTTCGCTGATCTCCTTCGCGCCGCCGTAAGCTTTGGAAGCCAGCGTATCTTCCCCAAGAATGCAGGTCCAGGCCCCAAGCCGCATGGTGCCGCCCATCTCCTCGACTCCGAGCAGTTCACGCAACTTGTAAATGATGCGATGTTTGCACGCGGGGTCGAATTCGGTGGAGTTTGCCTCGTTGAGACCGCAGACATTGCGGGCAAACTCGATGCAGGCGGTTTGCATGCCGAGGCAAATGCCAAAGTAAGGAATCTGTTTCTCGCGTGCGTAGCGAATGGCATTCAACATACCTTCGATACCGCGCTTGCCAAAGCCGCCGGGAACCAGAATTCCATCGAAGCCCTCTAACTGCGGCTCATAACTCCGGTCCTGGGGAGACTTCGATTCCAAGCCCTCGGCCTCGATCCATGTTACTTTGAGCTTCAGATTTTGCGAGACTGCGCCATGTGTCAGCGCTTCTTTCAGAGATTTGTAACTATCCTCGTACTCGACATATTTTCCGACGATGCCGATGTGAACCTCGTCCTTTGGGTTATAGCAGCGGTCGACCAGCGCCTTCCACTCGGTGAGGTTGGCCTCCGGCGCCTCTTTGTGCAGATATTTGAGGATGAGATCATCCACCCCTTCGGTGGCAAAGCCGAGGGGCACTTCGTAGATGGAGGGCACGGTCCGCGCTCCGATGACAGCTCGCTCTTCAACGTTGCAGAATGCGGCAATCTTCTTCTTTATCTCAACGCTGAGCGGGCGCTCGGAGCGGCACATCAGAATGTCGGCTTGAATGCCGATCGAGAGCAGTTCCTTGACCGAGTGTTGCGTCGGCTTGGTCTTCAACTCCTGTGCGGCGGCGATCCAGGGCACCAGCGTGAGGTGGACGAATACGGTATTCTCGCGGCCCAGTTCCTGGCGCATCTGGCGGATCGCCTCAAGAAAGGGCAGCGACTCGATGTCGCCCACTGTGCCGCCAATCTCGACAATCGTCACGTCGGCGCCATTTGAGGAGACCTTGCGCATGGCGTTTTTGATCTCATTGGTCACGTGGGGAATGACCTGGACCGTCTTGCCCAGATAGTCGCCGCGCCGCTCCTTGAGAATGATCTGCTCATAGATGCGTCCAGTTGTGAGATTGTTGTCGCGCGATAGCGGCGCGTGAGTGAATCGCTCGTAGTGTCCTAAATCGAGGTCCGTCTCGGCGCCGTCGTCGGTGACAAATACTTCGCCGTGCTGGAAGGGTGACATCGTGCCCGGATCGACATTGAGGTAGGGGTCGAACTTCATCATATTGACGCGCAGACCGCGGCTCTCAAGCAGGCAGCCGATCGAGGCGGCTGCCAGACCCTTGCCTAAACTGGACACAACTCCGCCTGTCACAAAGACATACTTTGCCGACATCAATGCAACCTCACTTTTCGATTGTTGGTATTGGCCGTACGAGGTGGACACTATCGAGTATGACAGAGATGGAGGCGTGAAGGAAGCGGAAAACCGCGGCACGCGGAATGTGCGCGGAAACCAAACCCCGTAGATGTCTTTAAATCAATCAGTTAGGGGATTGTGGTGCCGATGGACGCGAGGCGATCGGGCCTCTGTCAAGATCGGAGCTTCACCGAGGAAGCGGTCCGGCGGCGGCCGACGGAGGCAGAGAATCTCAGTGATCGCCACCTCCGCTCCGCGAAGAGTGTGGCGACTACGGGTGACGTGAGATAGAATTGCGGAATAAAGGAGGCGAATGCGCGATTCGATATTGGTCACGGGCGGAGCCGGGTTTATTGGTTCGAATTTCATCCTACATTTAATTAAAGAGACAAGTTCACCAGTTATTAATCTCGACCTCTTGACTTATGCCGGGAATCCCGCGAACTTATTCTCTTTGGAAGGGAACTCGCGCTATCTGCTGAAGGTGGGCGATATTTGCGATGCGAGCTGCGTCGAGTCAATCCTGCGGGAACATCGACCGAAAGCCATCGTTCACTTCGCCGCGGAAAGCCATGTAGACCGCTCGATCACTTCCCCTGAGTCTTTCATTCGCACCAACGTATTAGGAACTCAGGTGTTGTTGGAGCAGGCTCGTCGATACTGGTCGGAACTGGACCAATCTGACCAAAGGGCCTTCCGCTTTCTGCATGTCTCGACCGACGAAGTTTACGGATCTCTCACGGCCGACGAACCACCATTCAGCGAAACTACGGCCTATGCGCCCAACAGCCCATATGCGGCATCGAAGGCCGGCTCGGACCATCTGGCTCGGGCCTACTATCATACCTGGGGACTACCGGTCCTCACTACAAACTGCTCGAATAACTATGGGCCATTTCAGTTTCCCGAAAAGCTTATTCCACTGATGATTTTGAATGCGCTTGAAGGCAAGCCACTGCCGGTTTATGGCGATGGAGCCAACGTGCGCGACTGGCTATTTGTGGAAGACCATTGTGCGGCAATTCGCACAGTGTTAGAAAAGGGTAGTGTGGGCGAGACATATAACATCGGTGGAAACAGCGAACGCAAGAATCTCGACGTTGTGAAGACGATCTGCGATCTTGTCGATGAGATGAGTCCCAATCCATCGCTTGCTCCGCGCAAGCAACTCGTCACGTTTGTAAAAGATCGTCCCGGACATGATCGCCGCTATGCTATCGACGCCTCGAAGATAAGCCGAGAACTGGAATGGCGTCCTGCAGAAGCCTTCGAGAGCGGTCTCCGCAAGACAGTTCGCTGGTACCTGGACCATCCAGAGTGGATTGAGGGTGTCCGCACCGGCGCCTATCTCGAGTGGATCAGAACAAACTATTCGGAGCGTGTCGCAGGATGAAAGGAATCATTCTTGCTGGCGGATCTGGTACGCGTTTGTATCCGGTCACCAGAGTTGTTTCGAAGCAGCTGCTGCCCGTCTATGACAAGCCGATGATCTACTATCCGCTGAGCACTCTGATGCTGGCTGGCTTGCGCGAGATACTGATTATTGCCACCCCACAAGAGACCGGCCGATTTGAGGAGTTATTGGGCGACGGCAGCCAGTGGGGCGTTCATATCAGCCATGCCGTTCAACCTAGTCCAGATGGATTGGCACAGGCCTTTCTGATTGGCCGCGATTTTATCGCGGGCGATGCATGTTCGCTGATTCTCGGCGATAACATCTTTTATGGCCAGGGATTCTCACAGCAGTTACAGCAGGCTGCCAAGCTGGAAAGCGGGGCAACCGTCTTTGCCTATCAGGTTGAAGATCCCGAGCGCTATGGCGTGGTGGAGTTTGATAGTGCGGGCCGCGCCATCAGCATTGAGGAAAAGCCGAAGGAGCCTAAGTCCCACTATGCGGTCACCGGACTTTATTTCTATGACAACAGGGTTGTGGACTTTGCCCGCTCATTGAAGCCATCGGCGCGCGGAGAACTCGAAATCACCGACCTGAATCGGTGCTATCTCAACCAGGGTCTCTTGAATGTTCAGATGATGAGCCGAGGAATGGCCTGGCTCGACACGGGCACCCAGGAGTCTCTGCTGGAGGCCGCGCTCTTTGTTCATACGATCGAGCGGCGGCAGGGGCTCAGTATCGCCTGTCCTGAGGAGATCGCATACCGCCAGGGCTTTATCAGTGCATCGGAGTTGCAATCGCTCGCGGAAGAATGCAGCAAGAGCCGCTATGGACAGTATCTGCTCGCCCTGTTGCAGGACTCGCAGTTTGCGGCTGCGGCGGTGAAGCCATGAAGGTCACAGAGACTTCTCTGCCCGGAGTTATGCTGATCACTCCGACGATCTATCGCGACAACCGGGGCGCTTTCCATGAGACCTTTAACCAGCGCCGCATGGTTGAGGCTGGCTTCCCGACTGAATGGCCGCAGGATAACTTCTCTGTCTCGAAGAAGAATGTGTTACGCGGCATTCACTATCAAATTACTCAACCGCAAGGAAAGCTCGTGCGAGTTACCCAAGGCGCGGTGCTCGATGTGGCTGTAGATTTGCGCCGGTCCTCTAGTAACTTTGGCCGTTATTTTGCCGCCCGGCTCGATGACGAAAAAAACGAGATGCTATGGATTCCGCAAGGTTTCGGTCACGCGTTTCTCGCCTTGGCCGACGATACCAGATTCTCTTATAAAGTTACTGACTATTACTCGCCGGCTGCGGAGAGAACCATTCTCTGGAACGATCCTGAGTTAGCGATTCCGTGGCCTATCGCCGCGGAGGATGTCATCGTCTCGGAGAAGGATCGTCAGGGCTCGCTGCTTCGCGATGCGGAGGTCTTCGCGTGAGTGACCGGCCGCGTATTCTCATCATTGGTAACGCAGGACAGGTTGGCGTTGAGCTTCAGCGCAGCTTTCAGGGCTGGAATGAGGTCATCGGCGTCGATCGCGAAAGCGTGGACCTCGCCGATGCGGATCAGGTGCGGGCTCTTGTGCGCCGCGTCGAGCCGGGAATCATTCTTAACGCTGCCGCATACACCGCGGTCGACCGCGCCGAGTCGGAGCAGAAGCTGGCCCATGCAATTAACGCCGATGCGCCGCGGATCCTGGCCGAGGAGGCGATGCGGTCAGACGCCTTGCTAGTGCATTACTCCACCGATTATGTCTTCAATGGCGCAAAACAAGGCCCGTGGACAGAAGAGGATACTCCAGCGCCGCTGAACGCCTATGGAGCGAGTAAGCTGGCTGGCGAAGAGGCCATTCTTCAGACGGGGGGCAGGGTTCTTATCTTTCGCACGAGTTGGGTTTATGGGCCGCACGGCGCGAATTTTCTGCTCACCATGTTGCGCCTCGCGGGACAGCGCGATCAGCTTTCCATCGTCGACGATCAGATCGGCTCGCCGACAACCTCGATCGAACTCGCCCGGGCGACCCACGAAATCGTGAGTGGAGTTATGGCGGGACAATTCGGCGCAGTGGAGGAGTGGGCCGGACTTTACCACATGACTTGTTCGGGTTCGGTCTCCTGGTGCGGTTTTGCGCAAGCTATCTTTACTCGCGCAGTGAAGTTATTAAATGGCAAAGCTCCGATGGTAACTCCTATCACTTCCGCGGAGTATCCGACGCCGGCAAAACGGCCACACAATTCTGTCTTGTCGAATGCAAGGCTAGACGCGAGATTTGGCGTTCGGCTTGCGCCTTGGGAAATTGCGCTCGATCAAGTCATCCAGGCTTTAGGCTAAGACCGCGCAAGCCGGGAGAACCTCGATTCCCGTACAATTCCATCAGGGGTCGATTTGCCGGTGAAGCGTGTCTACATGGACGCCAATGCCACCACGCCTCTGCACCCGGAGGTGTTGGAGGCGATGCGTCCGTATTGGATGGAGCGCTTCGGCAACGCCTCTTCGATTCATCTTGATGGACAACAGGCGCATGCTGCGGTGGATCGCGCACGTGCAACGGTAGCGGAGTTTTTCAACTGCCACGATGCCGAAGTGATCTTCAACTCGGGCGGCACCGAAGGCGACAACACGGCCGTCTTCGGATTGCTGCGACCGGGCGATCACTTTATTACTACCTCGATTGAGCACTCTGCGATTATGGCAGCGGCCGAGCGCATGGCTTCGCATGGCGTCGAAACGAGCCTCATCGCGCCGCGGCCGAGCGGACTCATCGACCCGGCAGAGATCCAGCGCGCTCTGAAGCCGGAGACGCGGCTGATCAGCGTCATGCTGGCGAATAACGAGACGGGCGTCCTGCAGCCGGTGGAAGAGATCGGCAGGATCGCGCGTGATGCGGGTGTCTTCTTTCACATAGACGCGGTTCAAGGCGCTGGCAAGGTCCCGCTCGATGTGCGCCGCTTTGGATGCCATCTCTGTTCGGTCAGCGCCCATAAGATTTACGGGCCGAAGGGCGTGGGCGCGATGTTTGTGCGGCGCGGAACGCCGCTTGACTCGCTGATTGTGGGCGGAAGCCATGAGCGCCGGCGGCGTGCCGGTACCGAGAACGTGCCGGGGATCGTGGGCTTGGCCAAGGCTGCCGAGCTGGCCATGCTCACGCTCGAAGATGGAACGATTGACCGCATAGCGGCTCTGCGCGATCGGCTCGAGACCGAAGTTCTGAAGCTCCCCGGTACGGGAGTGAATGGCGCTCGGGATGGCGAGAAGCAGGTCCCGCGCGTCGCCAACACAACGAGTCTCTGGTTTGATCAACTGGAGGGCGAGGCGCTGGTGATCGCGCTCGACCTGAAGGGCATTGCTGTCAGCGGCGGTTCGGCCTGCCACTCTGGCGCGACGGAGCCCAGCCATGTACTGATGGCGATGGGGCTCGGCAAGACTCGTGCCCGCGCCAGCCTGCGCTTCAGCCTGCTGAGGACGGCGACCGAGGCAGATGTGGATCTTGTTTCGATGGTTGTACCCGACGCAGTCGAGCATTTGCGTGCGCTTTCGCCCGTGGCGGCAGGAACGGCGGGCTAGCCAGCCGGTGACGGTGAAGATAGGCAATCGCTGGCGCTTCAACTGGTTAACACGTAAAACTGTGCTGTTTGGACCGGCCCTGCCACGCAGGATCGCAAAATTCGACCCACCGGGTCGTGAATCGTCTGTTTCAATCCGGTTTTGTTCGGAATTGATGCATTTCTCCTCGGTTTTCCACAGGACGGACCACTTCTAAGAGAAAGTGAACCAAATTAGGCACCAATTCTCCACCTATTTTCTTCTTGCGGTGGTAGTTCCCGTCTGCTTATCCACATAGAGTCTTGGCATAATCGCAGCAAGAGCGGTTCCTCAGGTACTGTTCCAAATGCTGAGTTCAGGAGGCTGGAGTCGAAAGCCCGGAGTCACAAGTCGAGATCGGGCTCAAGGCGCCCGCCAGAACCACCCAGGGAGCACGGAAGAGTGACCAGCTATAGCCGCCAGGACGTACTGCGCATCCTGCAGATCAGCTCTCGTCAGTTGCAGGGCTGGGAGCGCGCGAGCCTCATCGCTCAGCTTCAAAGCTATTCCTTTCAGGATCTTGGCCAGTTGAGGACGCTCCGTGCCCTGCGCGCAGAGGCCGTGTCTGCCGCCTCGATCCGCCAGTCGATCATGGCCATGAAAGCCGTTGCCGGCATGACCAATCCTCTGGTTGAGGCAAGCCTGGTGAGGAGCGGAACCCGCGTGGCCTTCCGCCACGACGGAACGGTGGTCGACCCCATCACCGGCCAGTTGCTCTTTGACTTCGAGCGTCTGGAGCAGGGCAGCGGGCCCTCGGCCAGATCCGAGGCACTTCTTCTTCGCAAGCCGGGCCCCAACGGCCCTCGCGGGGTCCAGGAGCTGTTTTTGGCCGCGGTGCAGGCCGAGGAGTCGGGCGAGAAGATCGAAGCCATCCAGCTCTACGAGCAGATCATGGAGCTCAACCCCAACTTCGCACCGGCGTGGATCAACCTGGGAACCATTCACTTTCATCAGCGCGACTACCGCTGGGCCGAACAGCTCTACCGCCGAGCCACCGAGATCGACCCGGCCTATGTGCTGGCCTTCTTTGACCTGGGAAACGTGCTCGACGAGCTCCAGCGCCTGGATGAGTCGATTGCCGCTTACCAGCAGGCGGTCGCCCTGGCTCCGCGCTACGCCGACGCCCACTATAATTTGGCGCTGGCCCATGAGCGCAGAGGCGAGGGGCGTTCCGCGCTGCGCCACTGGCAAGCCTATGTCCGGCTCGACAAGGGCGGTCCGTGGGCTGACCACGCACGTGGCCAGATTCGCAAGCTCCTCGACCGCGAAAAGCTGGCCATTGCCTCCCGTGCCAGGCATTTCATCGCGCCACGCAAGGGAACGGCTCGGCTCAAACTTGTTACCGCTGAAACCGCCATCCTCTGATCTTCAGCTCTGCCAACTGCCCACTAAACTCCCACAAACACGCTGGCCCTTCCCACAAGGAAGGGCCAGTGTTTCGTGCTTGCCGATCGACCTAGTTGACGACCACTGAGAATGTCGCCGTAGGCGCTGGGGTATCTGCCGGGGTTCCCGTTCCGGTGATTGTGAAGGAGTAGGTGCCCGCCGCGGTTCCCGGAACTGTCGTAGTTGTCGTTCCCCCTCCTCCGCCGCAAGCAGACAGGCCGCCTAGAGCCGTCATCAGAATGATGATTCCCAGCATCGACCGCCAGCTACGCCGCCTCGCCGGAATCCCCAAGAAAACGAGCAGAGCCAGAACCGCGCCGCCGCCCGCGCCTGCCCATCCCTTGCCCTTGCCGGGCAGCATCGGGTACGCCACTCCCGAGGTGGTTGGCGCCGAAGTGGAAACGGTGAAGGTCGCCGTTCCTCCCGCGGCCACCGCCGAACCATTCGTCGAGGTGCATGTAGGAATCGCCGTGCCTGTGTTGCTCGGGTTACTAGTCGCCGCTGTGCAACTCAGCGCGACCATTCCCGAATAGTTGTTTGAGGTGTTCACTGTGATCGTCGAACCCGCTGAACCACCGGGCGCGACCGAGGACGGTGTCGCTGCCGATGCCGAGAGCGTGAACGTGGATAGCGCGACCGTGACTGATGTATTTCCCAGGCCCGATGCGTAGTTGGCGTCTCCCGTGGTAAACCCCACCGTTAGCGTGTCCGTTCCGATATTCAGGGTGTTTGCCGGAATCGTGAAGGCGTATGTTCCGGCGACCAGCGTTTGAGCCGTAGAGGCATAGCCGCCGCCAGACAGAAGCACTGTTCCGGTCGGCGTAGCGCCGCTGCCACTTACCGTTGCTGTCACCTTGAGGCTCTGTCCTGAGTTCAAGGTGGTCGATGCGGGAGTCACCGTCACCGTTGGAGTCAGCGGCTTGACGTAGGTGACTGTCACATTCGCCGAACCGGTAGCCGAGTTGTAGACCGTGTCGCCGCTGTACAAGGCGGTGAGAGCAAATGTGGCGCTCTGAGTAAATGAGTTGTAAGGAATCGTAATCGAGTAGCTGCCGCTTGAAAGGGTCGCCGGCGCAGAGGTATAGCCGTCGCCGGACAGTGTCACCGTTCCAGTCGGTGTCACGCTTGTGCCGGTCACCGTTCCAGTCACGGTGATCTGCTGGTTCGAGTTAAACGTGGTTTGCGATGGCGTCACCGATACGGTTGGAGTCAGCTTTGTCACCGTCACCGTTGCCGTGCCGCTCGCCGGGGCATAGGTGCCGTCTCCGCTGTAGGCCGCGGTCAGAGTTACGCTACCCGCGCTCAGACTGCTTCCCGGAATCGTAAAGGTGTAGCTTCCGCTCGCGAGTGTCGCCGTCGCCGAGGTATAGCCGCCGCCGGAAAGCGTTACGCTGCCGGTTGGTGTTGCCCCGCCCGCGGGACTGCTCGCGACCGTCACGGTTACGTTCAAGCTCTGGTCCGCGGTGATGCTGTTCTTGGCCGGAGCGACTGTAACGGTTGAGGCGGCGCTACCTGCAGTGGCCGTCCAGGCGTTCACCACGTTGGCAATGTTCAACGATCCCAGCCCGGTCGCCAGATCGTAGCCCGTTCCCGCGCTGTAGCCCGAGAGGATGCCCAAGCCTCCCTGGTCGGCGGAGTAGAGCACGGTGCAGTTGGGTGAGATGAATCCCCCCGCGCCGTCGTCGCAGGGCGTGGCGTTATTGCCCGTGTCGATGTCATTGAAGTAGCAGGAGGTACTTGCTGCGGTGACGGTCTCCGCGCTGCAACCCGAGTAGGTCTGCTTGGCGGCAAGCTTGTAGAGTTCCGCGTTGACTCCGGGACTTCCCGAGGTCGAGCCGGTCTTCTGGTTGATCAGGGCCATCACGCCTGCCATTGTGGGCGAGGCTACCGAAGTTCCGCCCACTTCAAGCTCAGTCGGCTCAACCGTGGTCGAATAGGTACAACTGGTAATGTCGGAGACGCAGATCAGGTAAGCGCTGCTCGATAGAAACCCATCGGAGGCAAAGAAGCTCACATCGGGTATATCGCGCACCCCATCGGCGGGAATGCCGGGAACCCCTGTCTGCCAACTCGGCTTTGGCCAGCCGTTGTTGACCAGAGTAAGTGATGCCTGCGCCGCGCCCGTGTCGGGGTCGATAGTGGCGCCGGTGCTGGTGGCGCCTGCCGTGCAGGTGTCTGTGGTGCTGGTAGACGTGCTGGCAATGCACCCGCTCGCTCCGCCACCGCCGCCCACCGTATCCACGAAGGGAGAGAGATCGACTCCGTAGTAATAGTAGATGCTCTGGTAGTAATAGATGACAAAATTGCAGGCCAACTCGGGACTGGTCACGCCGCTAATCCCCAGCGGGTTCGCCCAATCCGTCTCAAGAAACGTCGCCGCCAACGGATTCGCGCAGGTGTCGTTCCAGGGAACCTCGGGCACATACCCCTTGGCGCTGGAACCATTCGAGGCGTTCGTCGAGTTCCAATAGGGCGCCGGTGTGCACTCCGCCGTGCTCGTCAGTGAGCACCAGTTGAAATCGGTGCCGCCCACAGCGGTGTTGTAAGGCGTGGACGCAACCCCGCTGACTGTGGTCCCAAACTCAGCGGCATAAGGCGTTCCGCCAGCATCCCCGCCCTGGTCGCAGCTTGCCGCTCCAGAGTCACCCGAAGCCACAAAGACGGCAATCCCCTCCGATGCCGCCGTCTGCCACAGGTTGTAGTACTCGACGTTGCCAGCCGTTCCGTTGCCCAGTTCGCAAACGCCGTAGCTCACATTCATGATGTGAGCCACTAGCGGCGTGTGATTGATGATGTAGCTCTCCGAATCGTAAAGAGTATCGTCGGTGGCCGAAGCGGGGTAGGAGGAGACCACGACTATATTCGCGCCTTTGGCGACTGCTCCCGACCACTCGGCATCGAGCGAGTTCTCAACCAGGTCGCTAATTCCGCAGGGGTTGGACGAGTAAGGGAGTGTGCCCGTGTTGTCCGTGCAAACCGTGGGAGGCTCACTGTTGCCCGAGACCAGCGCAAGCTGGGTTCCCGTGTAGGCCGGCAATCCAAACGTGCTGCGAAAACTGGTCACATCGCCGGGCACAATCGAGCTGGTGGCAGCGATCGCGATCGTCTGCCCGGTTCCGTCGGTACCGGCATTCCAAAGAGGAAGAATGTTATAGATCGTGGCGAAGTCATAGGGCGACACATCCTCGACCAGGTATGCGCTGAAGCCGCCGCCGGCAGGCACGCTAATGCCAAACTGCGGACGAATGCCCGATGACTTGCCAGTCGCGAGCGTCTTGGTTGCCGTGGACGGGGCAGCGGCAACCCGCTTCCATTTTCCGGTTGTGGCATCCTTTCCCACCTGGCTGCCCAGCGTATGTAGAGGGTGCGGGAAGAAGTTATGCAGCGATTTCACGCCCACCACTACGGGAGCCAAGGCGGCAGGAATCTGCGGGTCCGACATATTGCCGATATGCGCCACGCCCTTCACGCTCAGATTGTGAATCTCGGTGTGAAAGGCGCTCTCCACCTGAGCCGCCGTCCCGCTGAATCGGATCGACATGTGGTCGTTGGCCACCTGGTCCACTGAGAACCCATGCCCAGTTAGCCAGGCAGAGATGGCGGCAATGTCATTCTCTGCGGGACCGAACTTCTGGCCCACCTCATCCGGCTGAAGCCAGTGATGGAAGTCCGGCGACGACTCGTCGTATTGCCCGGCGATGAACTTTTCAAAGGCCGCCTGTTGCTGCGGGCTCCGGCTCAAGACCAGAATCAGATCGGTCATGGGAAGATCCGGGCTGACCCGCCCAACATCGTTCTTTGCGTTGGCTGCCGGGTACGTGTTGCCCTTCAGTGTCACTCGCTGGCTTTCGTCGATCCGGTTGACAATCCGGATCGTGGGCGCAACCTCCTGGGCCGCCAAAGTCGAAGCTCCAGGCAGGGCCGTCGAGCAGAGCAATGCGCCTGAAATGACGCAATAGGGGAGGAATCTCATTGAACGCATAATGACCGTCCTTAGCCTTCCTTCGGAAGCTGAACTCCCGAAAACAGATCGTTGCGGTTGCAATCGGCTCACATCTTCTCTCAAGCTCCGGCGACCGCTCAGCGGCCATGCGGACCAGGTCGCCGGTTCTTGAGTCTCGAGAGGAAACAGCGCGTCCGTTCACCGGCGAAGATCCTGAACCGCGGTGAAGGCAGGGGGAATCAGCCTGCCCTGGATCCAATCTCAATATCCCAAAGCACTGCAAGAAAGCAAATTGAAGCCAGGCTAAGAAGTTAGGTTAAAAAGACAATCGGAGAATGAATCGCCTGTTTGCGGAAGCGTCGGCAGAAAACTGACTGCTGCAGCCAACCCATTTAGACGTAAATGGATCGGGAAAGTTGACTGGAAATGGAAGAAGCCTCAATCCGGCACTGGAATGGCAGGAAAAAGCTGGAGATAAGGTTATCGGCCTCCGTCGCTGAAGACACCGATATGCCGGTACGACTTAGACCTTTTGCGCTCTCTGCACGGCCCGCACTCCGTGGACCCGCCGAAGGTTGAGAACCATCCGGTTCAAATGGTGAACGTCCTCGGCCTCGGCCATTAGCTCGACAATCGCTTCGCCGTTGTCGTCCTTGCGAATATCCACCCCGCTGATATTCGAATCATCATCCGCCAGAACGGCGATCAGCTCCTTCAGCATCCCGGCCCGGTCGTCGCACGAGACGGTGATCTTGACCGGATAGCGCTGTGGCTGCCCCGCTGCCGCCGGGGCCTTTCGCGACCACTCAACGGCGATGCGCCGGTCGCTCTCATACAGCAAGTTCTGCACGTTGGGGCAGCTCCGTGCGTGAACGGCGACGCCCTTGCCGCGCGTCACATAGCCAACAATCTCCTCGCCTCGAATCGGGTTGCAACATCGCGCACGATAGACGAGCATGTCGTTCTGCCCCTCCACCTGCAGCGAATCGGAGCCCGTCAGGTGCAGCTTGCGTACAGTGTCGGACATCGCCGACTCAGCCGTTCCCGGCTTGATCTCCGCGGCAACGTCGGCCTCCGGCTGTGTCGTGCTGCCAGGGGCCAGCTTGTTCAGCACCTGCCGCGCCGATTGCTTGCCCAGCCCCAGCGCCGCCAGCAGATCGAGCGCCGTCGCGAGGCTATATTCCTTGGCGATGCGGCTCAGATCCTGGTCGCCGATCTGCGCCATCGGCACCTTGAACTTCCTGGCTTCGCGCTCCAGCAGCTTACGCCCAATCTCCACGGCGCGGCGCCGATGGTCTTCATTGAGCCAATGCTTGATCTTGTTGCGCGCGCGCGGACTCTTGACAAAGGTGAGCCAATCGCGGCTCGGCTTATGGTCCTTCTGCGTGACGATCTCGACAATGTCGCCGGTTCTCAGCTTGGTCCTGAGCGGAGCCATGCGGCCGTTGACCTTGGCTCCGACGCAGGTGTGGCCGACCTCGGTGTGAATCGTGTATGCAAAGTCGACCGGAGTGCCGTCGGCCGGAATCACCACCACCTTGCCCTTGGGCGTGAAGGTGTAGGTCTCGTCCGGATAGAGGTCCATCTTCAGGCTGGAGAGGAACTCATTCGGATCGGTCATCTCCTTCTGCCACTCGACCAGCTGCCTGATCCAGTTCAGCCGCTCCTCATCGCGAGCTGTGACTGCCGCGCCGCCGCCGGCCTTGTACTTCCAGTGGGCGGCAATCCCCTCCTCGGCGATCCGGTGCATCTCTTCGGTACGGATCTGCACCTCGAATTGATGCCCGCTGGCTCCCATCACCGTCGTGTGCAGCGACTGGTAACGGTTGGCGCGCGGCATGGCGATAAAGTCCTTGATGCGCCCCGGCACCGGCCGCCACAAAGTGTGAATCAACCCGAAGACCGCATAGCAGGCCGCCACATCCTGCGTAATCACGCGAATTGCCAGCAGATCGTAAACCTGGTCGAAGGAGACCTTCGAGCGTTCGAGCTTCTGATAGATCGAGTAGATTCTCTTGATGCGCCACTCAACCCGCGCCTGGATGTTGTTCTCGCGCAGCTGCTCGATCAGCGTATCCTCCACGCCGCGCAAAAACTGCTCGCCCTCGATGCGGCGCGATTCAATCGCCGCCGTCACCTGTTCATAGGCGACAGGATCGGTATAGCGGAAGGCCAGATCCTCAAGCTCGCCGCGCACCTTGCCCATGCCTAGCCGGTGAGCCAGCGGAGCATAGATGTCCAGCGTCTCCCGCGCAATCGCCTCCCGCCGTTCGGGCCTCAGATGCTCGAGCGTACGCATGTTGTGCAACCGGTCAGCCAGCTTGATCAGCACTACCCGCACATCCGAGACCATGGCCAGCAGCATCTTGCGCACGTTCTCTGCCTGCCGGTCTTCGCGGTTGGCAAACTGAATCTTGTCGATATTGGTGACGCCTTCGACGATGTGTGCCACCTGGTCGCCGAAGTTCGCCTGGATCTCTTCGTTGGTTGCCGGAGTGTCCTCGACCGAATCGTGCAGCAGGCCGGCGGCGATCGCCGTCGAGTCCATCTTCATCTCGGCCAGCACCTCGGCCACCTCCAGCGGGTGCACGATGTAAGGCTCGCCCGAGGCGCGCATCTGCCCCTCATGGTGCCGGACGCAGAACTCCCATGCCTTGCGAATCAGTGAGATGTCATCTGTGGAGCGATTGGCCTGGACCTGCTTGAGCAGCGCCTCGATGCGCCGGTCGATGGCTTGCTGGTCGCTCTCCGACACGGCAGGTAACTTCTTTTTTCCGGGAGCGGCGGATGCTCCTGGAACCTCTGCCGGTGCGGACTGGTTGACCGTCGCCATGCTTCATTATAGGCCGGGTGTGTGTTTCCCGTGTATCTGAGGGTTCGACCCTCGGCAGTACAGAACGATTAGGATTGGAGGAGTAGCCAGAAGCAATCCAGAGAAATCATGACCAAACCGCGCACTGCCCGACCCCACGCCGACGAGACTCCAAAGCCTGCGCGGCCCCTCGCGTCCACCCAACTCACCGGCGCCCGCATTACTCGCCGAGCCGCCGACCGGCTGCGTTCCGGCCACCTCTGGGTCTACGCCTCCGACATCGAGTCCATCGAGCTCCCCACGGGCGATCCTCCCTCTCTCGTGCCAGTAGCTGACAGCCGTGGTCTGCTTCTCGGCACAGCCCTCTATAGCCCCACGTCGCAGATCGCCCTCCGTCTGGTCTCGCGCGACGCAATCGACGAGCCCGCGTGGCTCAAACTAATTCAATCCCGTCTGCACACTGCCATCTCCCGTCGCAAGCCTCAGCTCAACAACGACACCGACTCCTGCCGCCTCTGCTTCAGCGAAGCCGATGAACTGCCCGGTCTCGTCGCCGACAAGTACGGCGAGCTGGTGATTCTGCAACTGCTGGCGAAGGGCCTGGACTCAGCCGCGGTCCGCGAGAGTTGTGTCTCCGTCCTCCGCGATGAGCTGGCCCCGTCAACCATCTTGGAACGCCCCGACCCACGCATGCGCGAGTTGGAAGGTCTAGTCGCACCCAATCTCGCCCCGCTCTGGGCCGCCGACGCCGCATCGCCAGTCACCGCCACGCAGTTTCACCTCAATGGCCTTGTCTTCCATTACGACGCCAACGCTGGGCAGAAGACCGGGGCCTTTCTTGACCAGCGCGCAAACTACAGCGCCGCTGCGGAGTGGGCAAAGAAGCTCGGCGCGACAGGTCGCGTCCTCGACGTCTGCACCTACCAGGGCGGCTTCGCTCTTCATCTGGCCCGCGTTTCAAAGACCGTCACCGGCATCGACAGCTCGCGTGCCTCTCTCGAGGTCGCCGAACGTAATCTCGAAGCAAACCGCTCGCAACTCACCGGCGAAGTCGACTGGGTCGAGGCCGACGCTTTTGAGATTCTGCGCGACTGGTCCGAGGCAAACCAGCGCTTCGATACCATCGTGCTCGATCCGCCTGCCTTTGCGAAAAGCCAGCGAGCTCTACAGGGCGCGCTGCGCGGCTACAAGGAGCTCAACTTGCGTGCCCTGAAAATGCTGCGTCCCGGCGGCCTGCTCGTTACCTGCTCCTGCTCCCATCATGTCGGCTGGTCCGATCTTGAAGGCGCAGTCGCCTCGGCAGCCGCCGATGCCCACCGCCGCGTGCGATTGTTAGAGCGCCGCGGAGCCGCACCCGACCATCCCGTAGTCCTCAACCTGCCAGAGACCGAATACCTGAAGTGCCTTGTGCTCGAAGTTGAATAGTGAGGAAAGTTGGACAGCTCGGCTCATCGAGCAATCTTGGCAATCGCTTCACACCCGCGCGGCCCGCTCTCTGCCATGCCAGGGCCCTGCCAGCCACTGTCTCAAACCGCTCAGCCATGATCGTCTGGCCGGCTCGGGCTTGGCGGACTTTGCCTGCGCTTGAGCCCGGCGAAGCTCGGCCATCGTCTCCTTCACCATTGCCCGCAACGACTCGGCCTCAAAGGTGCACGAGCGCAGATATGCCGAGACGGTCAGTCCGGCATCGGCGGCGCGCCTGTGCAGTTGCGCGCACTCCACCTTGCTCATGCGAATCGTAATGCTCGCGCTTTTCAGATTCTGCTCAAAAGGAGTGGCGCCAGTCTCTCGCAACTCGGGTTCCGCGCCAGCGCTGCTCGGAGTCGCCTTGGGAGAAACGGTCGTTGTTGCGACCTCGGAGGCCTCATCGGCACCAGCCGGCCCCCGATCTCCGCCCGGATTAAAAGTCTGACCCGGACTCCGATACCGCGCGTGAGTCCTCAGGGCGCGCTCATAGCTCAGCGTGGCGATATCGTCTTCGAGGCCGTCCTCGCTGTTCCAGCCGGCCTTCCACCCGGCCGGTTGCGACTCAGCTTCGGCTCTTTGCGGAGGCGCGGCAAAGGCGGCTAGCAGACCTGCAAAGCTTGCGGGAGAGGGCATGGATCCTGATGCGGTCGCTTGCTGCATGACATCGAGCTTACCGTGGCTGCAACCCACCTTTAGGGGAGATACCGAAGACGAAAGGCAGGCGGATTCCAGAAGAGAACAACTCTGCGAAATGTCCTGAAATGAAACCTCCAGCGCCTCGTCATGAACTCAGCCTGGCGCAGAAGGCGGAGCGAAAAACGGCAAACTCAGGCGCAGACCAGTTCGGGAACCTCAGCGTCGGGCAGCTCCCGGTCCGGGAGCTTCAACAGTTCGGTCACGGCCTCGGCGCACATCGGACGCGCAAAGAGGAATCCCTGGCCATAGCGGCAACCCAGATCGCGCAACAGCCGATACTGGTCTGCGGTCTCAATCCCCTCGGCCACCACATCCATACCCATTACCCTGGCCAGTTCGATGATGGTTCTGACAATCTGCAGTGGCTGCTCGCCTTCGGTCATCCGGCTCACAAACGAGCGATCGATCTTCAGCACGTCAAAGGGAAACGAATGCAAATGGCTGAGAGAACTATAGCCGGTCCCAAAGTCATCCATCAGCAGCGAGACCCCTAGCCTGCGCAGGCTGCCAAGCACTCCCAGGGCGGCATGAACACTGGGAATAATGCTCGATTCGGTCATCTCGAGAGCCAGTTGGCGGCTCGAGATCCCCGACTGCATCAGCAGGGCCTCGACGTGATCAGCCAGCCCTTGACGCGAAAACTGACGAGCGGAGAGATTCACGCCGACCCGCAACGAGGCTAGACGTGGATTATCATGGCTCCATCTCTGAATCTGGCCGCATGCCTCGGCCAGCACCCAGTCGCCGATCGGCAAGATCAGACCGCTCTCTTCGGCCAGTGGAATAAAGTCCATCGGCGGAATCAATCCGCGCTCGGGATGGATCCAGCGAATGAGCGCCTCAAGACCGACGATCTGGCGCGTTGCCAGCTCAACCTCTGGCTGATAGTAAAGAACGAACTGCCCCTGGTCGAGCGCCTGCCTAAGGTGGGCCGTATTCGGCCAACCTCCATTGCGACTCTCAGCTGCGATGAAAGGCCGCTGCTCCGGTTCGTTCCTGCTGAATGTGTTCCGCAGCTTGCGCAGCTCCAATTGGTCTGAGACCAGGTCTGCCATGCCCTCCAGGATACGAATCGCCTCCGGCGACATCGGGGCGCGCGGCTTATTGTGGAGAATCGTCAGCGTCCCAACGACCATCCCGTCGCAGCGCACCGGAACACTGGCAAAGCCCGCCGCCGCAAGTTGCCTGAGGCGCGGCAGCATCGCGTCGCGTCGAGGATCTCTCGACATGTCCGGCACGATCACCGGTCCGTCCTCTTCAAGAACCAAATCGAAGATAGAATTCCTGCGTGGAAATTCGCGAGGCACCTGGCGCCAGGAGGACTTCATCCAGACGCGGCTCTCGTCGCCAAACGAGAGCCCGGCCGAATCGGCATGGAAGTATTCAGCGGCCAGCCGGGTTATCGCATCATAAGCGGGCTCCGGCGGGGTATCCAGGATCTCGGTAACGAACAGCGCCGCCAGCCGCGCACCTTCTTCCCGCGCATCGATTCCAACAGATTCCGCTCCGTCGATCTCCAATTCGATTCGTGGCATCCCAACTCCTGTCTTTCTGGCCTTTGGTCAACCGGCTCAAAGCCGGCGGTTGCCACTGCGAGAACTCCAGAAAGGCCAAGAAGCGACACGGCCATTCCAAGCGGCTTCGCATTGGGATCGGCTTTTGCTGCGGTGGGCATTGCCTCTCTCGCAGCGGAGTTTCGCTAAAAGCTTTTACTGATTCCTTATCGGAAGGGGCACACGGGCCATGAGATTACCTCGGAAGAGATCCAGCGAGTACCGAACAGAGACATCATGCATCGTTTTAGGGTTTCGGCTGACCCGTTTCCGTCCACAAAAAGCTGAGCTGGTCGGCATCGTCCTCGATCTGCTGCTCCACGCCAACCCCGGCCGAGTGACCACCCGAGAGGCTGTAATGCAGCAGAATAGGCCGCCCCTTAGGCGAGGCTGTCTGCATCAGTGCCGTCATCTTGCGTGCGTGCAGCGGGTCAACGCGCGTGTCGTTGTCTCCGGTAAAAAACATCACCGCAGGATACGCCGTCCCCGGCTTCACGTTGTGGTAAGGCGAGTACTTCAATAGATAGTAAAACTGCTTTTCGTTATCGGCGGAGCCATACTCGGTCTTCCAGTAAGAACCCACAAGGAACCTCTGATAGCGCAGCATATCCAGCAGAGGATAGCCGCACCAGACAGCCGAAAACAGCTCCGGCCGCTGCGTGATCGACGCGCCCATCAGCAGCCCGCCATTCGACCGGCCAGAGATCGCGAAGTGCTCCGCCGAGGTGTACTTGTTGGCGATGAGATACTCGGCTGCGGCAAACCAGTCATCGAAGACATTCTGCTTCTTCTCAAACATCCCCTGCTCGTGCCAGTTCTCGCCATATTCGCCGCCGCCACGCAGATTTGGTACCGCAAACCAGCCGCCCTGCTCCAGCCACCAAGCCCATGCCGGATTCCAGTTGGGAGTTTCGCTGACGTTGAATCCTCCGTAGCCGGTCATCAGCAGCCGCTCGCTCCCATCTTGCTTCAAGCCCTTCTTGCCGGCGATGAACATCGGAACCTGCGTCCCGTCCTTCGATTTGAAGAAGACCTGCTTCAACTCATATTGACTTGTATCGAAGGGAATCTTCGGCTGAGCGAAGATCTCCCGCTTGCCAGTGACCGTGTCCAGCCGGTAAAACGTCGGCGGTTGAATCCACGACTGAAAGCTGAAGAAGCCGTAGCGCTGATTCGTCTGCCCCTCCAGTTTCGAGGCCGACCCAATTCCGTCATATTCGATCTTGCCCTCAGGCTTGCCTTCCAATGTGTAGACGGTGGTCTCCGATTGCACATCCTTGAGCCGCTCGACGAAGAGCTTGTCGCCCACAATCGAGAACTCAGCGATCACATCGCTACCCTCCGGCACAATCGTCTTCCATGCCTCGGGCATGATGCCGGGATCTGCTCTCAAAATCCGTCCCTTCGGCGCCTGATAATCCGACTTCACATACCATGCGCCTCTGTCATAAATCGCCGAGAAGCGCGCGTCCAGCCCCCACACCAGAATTTGGAAAAACGAGTTTGTCTTCGTCAGATCGCGAAAGACGATATCCACGCGCTTCGCTGGCACACCGCGGTCGATCTGGACGACAAGATAGCGTCCATCGTCGGTCACATTGATGCTGAGGCCGTCACTCGAGCCCAGCAGCTCGTCGTGAAACTCCCGCCCGAAGATCAGCTTGTCGTCGGAGTTCCGCGTGCCCAGGCGGTGCAGATACACCAGCGCTCCCGCCTTGTCGATGCGCGCGTAGTAGAGGCTCGCTCCATCCGGAGCAAACCTCACGCTGTCGTAGCGGGCGCTCGGCAGCTCATCTTCCAGCTTCTTCCCCGTCTTTACATTGACGAGGTGAATGCTCGTCTCATCCGCGCCGCCCTCGCGCAGCCGATAGGCCAGCAGCGTTCCGTCCCGCGAAACACTCGCCACACTCACTGAAGTATTCGGGTTCCGGCTCAGAGCTGCCGGATCCACCAACCTCTCGTCCTTCCCCGTCCAGCTTCGGCGTACATAGATCGATGCCTGCTCCTCGCCCGCCAGCAGCTTGGTAAAGAAGTAGCTCCCGTTCCGCTCCGTCGGCAGCGTCCACCGCGACACATGCTCCAGCGCATCCAGATCGTCCAGCAATTGAGGCCGGATCCGCGCCTGCTTCAGATAGCGCGCCGTATAAGCATTCTCTGTATCGATAAAAGCCCGCGTCTCGGTGCTCTTCGCATCTTCGAGCCAGCGATAACTGTCCGGGATCTTAGTCCCAAAATAGTCATCGGCAACCGGCTCGGCCTCCGCGACCGGCGGCGCGGGCAAGGTAATCCCATCTCGCCCATGAACAGCTTGCGCAAGCCCGCTCATGCTAACCGCAGCCCAAAGCAAAAAGCACAATCCAAAACGACGCTGCATGCAATGCCTCATGCCGACAGAATACGCCCACGGCAATCAGTATTCGGGTTACCATGGAATTGAGGCGGACACTATGGCCACCAAAATCGCCCGCAAGGGAATGAGAGTCACAGTCGAGATTCCGGAGGATCTGCTACGAAAGGCCAACCTCTCCGTCGGCGATGCTGTGGAGTGGACATTGACACCGACTGGATCTCTCGCGCTCCGCACCCCCCATCCCGCGACTATTGAGCACCTTGCGGGCGACTACGAGGAGTGGAAGCAGCAGGAAATCCAAACAGGATTTAGAGAAATCGAAGCGGGCGAGAGCGCCCCCAACGAGAAAGTGATCGAGTGGCTGCAGAGTTGGGGAAAGAAGAATGAGCTGCCGCCGCCTCTGTGAAGCTACGCTGGAGCAGGCGCGCTATTCACCGTCTCACCTCCATACACGATTACATTGCTAAAGACAATCCCGACGCCGCGTCCCACGTAGCCTCCGCCATCGTGGATGCCGCGCTCCGGCTCCAGAGATTCCCTCACATCGGAAGACCTGGGCGCATCGAAGGTTCACGCGAGCTAGTCGTCCCGGGTTTGCCCTATATCATCCCTTATCGCATCGTTAACAGCGTAATCCAGGTTGCTTCGGTGATTCACACCAGCCGCAAGTGGCCGGAGAAGCTGTAACTATCGGTCGGGGGAGACCACGAACCCCAACAACTGGTTTATCCCAACAATTCCCCAGCAATCCCCGCCGCCGCCTTCAGCGCCGCGTCGATCCCCGCCTGATCTTTGCCTCCGGCCTCGGCGATCTCCGGCTTTCCGCCGCCCGATCCGCCGACAAGCTTTGCAACGGCCCCGACTAACTTCCCGGCCTGAATCCGCTTGGTCAGCCCCGGTGTCACCCCAGCGATCAAAGCGACTTTGCCCTCTGGCTGCGCAGAAGCCAGCACCACAATGCCCTCGCCGAGCTTCTGTTTCAGGTTGTCGACCAGCGTCCGCAACTGCCCGCGCTCCAGTGAATCGGCCCGCAGCGTCACAAGCCGCACGCCCTTCACGTCGACTCCGCGCGCAAGCGCCTCATCGAGCGCCGAGGCGGCCGACTTCATGCGAGTCTCGTCCAACTCGCGCCGTAGCCGCTTCAGTTCGTCCTCCTGTGCGGCAAACTTCGCGCGAAGCCCGGCTGAGAGGTTTTCGGTGGAAGGAACGAATTGCCCGGCCACCTGCGCCAGCTCAAAGTCGCGGCGGAATGCGTCGAGCGATCCCAGCCCGCTGATCGCCTCAATCCTGCGTACACCCGAAGAGACCGACTCTTCGCTCGTCAGCTTGAATAGCCCGATCTCGCCCGTAGCACGCGTGTGTGTCCCGCCGCAAAGCTCCGTCGAAAATCCATCCGACAGCTTCACCACCCTCACCTTGTCGCCGTACTTCTCGCCGAAGAGCGCCATGGCGTGGTACTCATTCACGGCCACATCGATCGGCACATCCTCGATGGTCTCAACACGCGCGTCGGCCAGCACCTCGCGATTCACAATCGACTCGATCTCTTCCAGCTCCTCATCGGCCACCTGCGCAAAGTGAGAAAAATCAAAGCGCAGCCTGTCAGGGTGCACCGCCGACCCAGCCTGCTTCACATGCGTGCCCAACACCTGCCGCAGGGCAGCGTGTAGCAGATGCGTGCCGGTATGGTTGCGCCGGATCGCATCGCGCCGTTCTCCGTCAACTACAGTCCGCACATGATCGCCAACGGCAAGCGGCTCCTTGAGCAAAGCCTTGTGCGCGCGGACACCCTGGACGGGAAGGACGCAACCCTCGATCTCGGCGACAGTCGTGTTCCCATCCGCCGAAGTGAACCAGCCCGTATCGCCCACCTGCCCGCCCGAGTCGCCGTAGAAGCTCGTCCGGTCGAGCACAACCTCCACCAGATCGCCAGCCGCCGCTGCCGGAACACCCACGCCATCCTTGACAATCGCCAGAACTGTGCCGTTCGCATTGAGCTCTTTGTAGCCAAGGAAGTCCGTCTTCGCCAGATCGCGAAACGCCGGACTGGCCGATTTTTGGCTCCCGCCCTTCCACGAAGCGCGCGCGCGGGCTTGTTCTTCTGCGCGAGCGACCTCAAAGGCCTCGTCACCGAAGAAGACCCCCGCGTCATGACAGGCGTCTTGGATGAAATCCTTAGGTAGACCGTAGGTCTCGTACAAATGGAAGCCTTCATCGCCCGGCAGCCTCGGTCCTGTCTCTGCTCGATAGGGCAAATCCTCGGGAAAAGCCTCGTAACGCAGCTTTGCATTTGCAATCGCTGAGTCAAGATTGACCGAACCAGCTTCGATCACTCGCGAATATTGCTTCTCTTCGTTTTCCACTACCTTAGCCACGCGAGCAGCAGAATCGATCAGCTCCGGATAAGCGCCCTGCATCAGATCGCGCACGGCAAAGACCACCTGATAGAGAAACGGCTGTTCCTGTCCTAGCAGGCGCCCATGGCGGATCCCGCGCCGCAATATCTTCCGCAGCACATATCCGCGCCCTTCATTCGAAGGCAGCACCCCATCATTAATCAAAAAAGTAGCCGCCCGAGCATGATCCGCAATAATGCGCAAGCTCGCATTGCCAACAAGCCCCGCCGACTCGCTGACTTGCTGACTCGCTGTCCCGCTGACTCGCTGCCCCGTCAACTCCGCCGCCCGCTCAATCAGCGGCGTAAACAAATCCGTCTCAAAGTTACTAACCTTCCCTTGCAGCACAGCCGCCAGCCGCTCCAGTCCTGCACCGGTATCAATCGACGGCTTGGGTAGCGGCGCCAAGGTGTAGCCGGTCGTCTTGCCCAACGGGTCCACGACAGCCGAGCGGTCAAACTGCATGAAAACCAGATTCCAAATCTCAACGTACCGCGCCTCATCCTTACCAAACGGCAAATCGACACCCGGCGTCTCCGCCGCCTCGATCCCCATGTCATAGAAAATCTCAGAGCACGGCCCGCAAGGCCCCGTCTCGCCCATCTGCCAAAAGTTGTCCTTGAGCCCGTACTGGTGAATCCGCTCCTTCGCCACGCCGGCCTCGATCCAATAGCCCTCTGCCTCGTCGTCGCGCGGGACTCCATCGGCGCCCTCAAAGATCGTCACATACAAGCGGTCCTTGGGAATGTTGAGCCACTCCTGGCTGGTGACAAGCTCCCAGGCAAAGTTGATCGCGTCCTTCTTGAAATAATCGCCGAACGAGAAGTTGCCGAGCATCTCGAAAAACGTATGATGCCGCCGCGTAAAGCCTACATTTTCTAAATCGTTGTGCTTGCCGCCCGCACGGACGCACTTCTGCGAGGTGGTCGCCCGTGAGTACTCCCGCCGCTCGGCCCCCAGGAAAAGGTCTTTGAACTGGTTCATCCCGGCGTTGGTGAAGAGCAGCGTCGGGTCGTTGGCAGGCACCAGCGAAGAGGAGTGCACCCGGCGGTGTCCCTTCGTCTCAAAAAAGCGCAGAAATGCTTCGCGAATCTCGTTCCCAGAGCGAATTTCCATGGCTTCTTCAGTGTAACTGGCGGCGGGATGGGAGTGCAGGAGATGGAGACCGGGATTTTAGGGTTGGGTTCGAGGTTTCCCACCCATGCGCCAGAAAAACGCGCATGGGGCACGGTAGGCTTTTGGGTGGTCCGCGCTACAACTCCAGCTTCTTCATGTATTCCGCATCGAGCCGCAGAGATTCGATGATGTCCATGTCGAACTCCTCCTGCTCGACGAAGTAGTGCTTCAGCCCCGTCGCCGCGCGCAAAATCGGTTTATAGTCCACCACGCCCCGGCCCATGATCGTCGAATGAAACTCCCCATTCGCCCCCTTCACCATATCCTTCACATGCAGTAGGGGAAAGCGCTCCGGCGCCTTGGCCAGGTACTTCTCCGGCTTCTGCCCGGCCGCGCCCGCCCAGCCGCAGTCCAGCTCAAAGCAGACCAGCGCCGGGTCGGTCAGCCGCAACAGTTCCTGGTAAAAGACCACTCCCTTCTCCACGCCAAACTCCGGTCCGTGATTGTGGTAGCCGAATCTCATCCCCGCGGCCTTAACCTTTTCGCCGATCCGGTTCAACTCGCCCGCAACCCAGCGCCAGTCGTCCAGCTTGAGCTCGCCGCTCAGAGCCGGGTCGCGCCGCCGCGGCCAGGGACAAATGATATAGTCCAGTCCCAGCGAATGACCGTAGTCGATCAACTCGTCCCCATGTTCCAGCAATAAGGCCAGCGGATGATGCGTACTGACAGCGCGCAGGCCGGCGTTGTCCATGGCTTTTCTGAAATCCTTTGCCGTCCGGTCGTAGTAGCCCGCCGGTTCGACCTCGGTGAACCCAGCGCCGCGCACTTTGGCCAGCGTCCCATCAAAGTCCTTGGGTAGCAGTTCGCGCACGCTATAGAGTTGCAACCCGATCGGCAGCCCCAGCGTCTTCGCGTTCAGCCTCGCCGCACCTGTACCAACCGCCGCCGCAACCGCTGCCGTCGTCTTCAAAAAACTCCTCCGTGAAGTGCTGCTCATCTTCTCTCCTGAGTTCATCCCTTGATCGTCTTTGTCGCTGCATCCCACGTCGCCACCGTGCGGTCGAAATATGAGTGATTCGCCATATGGCAGGCAATCGCCGCATTGTTGCCGAAGACCTCGTCCTCCACCACATGCTCTCGCGTCTCGACCGCGTGGAAAAAGCTCGCGATGTGATCGGCGGTGTCGTCGTAGCCCGGCGGCGCTGCATAACTCTCCACCTCGGCCAGCTTCGCCGGTTGCGCCGGGTGCGCCGCATGCCACTCATCCAGATACTGCTGCTTCGCCGCCGCCGTCCAGCCATTCAGCGAGTAGCCCTCCGGCTGCGGCCTCGTGTCTTGAGGAGTGATGGTGAGCGTGTTCCCGTTGATCACCATCGTCGCTTCCTTGCCGTGAAAGATGATTGGCTCGCCGGCCTCGTTGTTCTGGTTGCAATGCAGGCTCACGGTCACGCCCGGATAGTCATAGAGCGTCGCCAACAGATCGGGAAAGTCCCGTCCGTCATTGAAGTGCGTCAGGCTTCCCGTCGAATAAGCCCGGCTCGGAATCGTATTGATCCCGCTGATGCACTGCATTCCCGAGAGCAGATGAACGAACAGGTCTCCGGCCACTCCCTCGCCGTAATCCTTGAAGCAGCGCCAGCGGAAAAACCGCGCCGCATCAAATGGCACAGTGGGCGCATCGCGCAAAAACGCATCCCAGTCGATCGTCTTCGGGCTTGCATCCGGCGCAATCGGATAGACCCATGCACCCGAAGGCGTGTTGCGATCCGAGTGACCCTCGATCAGATGTACCTCGCCCAGCCGCCCCGACGCGTAAATCTCCGCTGCCTTCTTGTAGACAATGTTGCTCACCCGCTGGCTGCCGGCCGCAAAGATCCGCTTGTTCGCTACGACCGCCTCCACCATCGCCAGCCCATCGGCCACGTTATGGCTCATCGGCTTCTCGCAGTAGACATCTTTACCCGCCGCAATCGCATCCAGCACCACACGCCTATGCTGAAAATCCGCCACGGCCACGATCACCGCGTCGACGTCCTTGCGATCCAGCAGCGAGCGGTAATCGCGCGAGGTTGGAGCCTCCGCGCCCCACGCCTCGATCCCCGCGCGCTGGTGCATGTCATACAGGTCCGCCGTTCCCACCAGAACCGCATTGGGCAGCCTCCGCGCCGAGCGCAGCAGGTCGCAACCGCGAATCCCCGTGCCAATCGAAGCAAACCGGATGGGCCGCCCGCCTTCGGTCTTCTCGGCCTCGAGCACCACCGGCTCCAGCGCCGTCGCCTTCACTGCCACTCCTGCCGCCACCGCCCCTGCGCCCAATCGCACAAAATCCCGCCTCGTCATCGATGCCGCCCTCATTCACTCACTCTCCCGTGCGAGCACAATTCTCTCCGCCCAGCCTCCGCTCTGTCCATTCGCGACGAAGATCAAGGCAGCAGCCAGTTTGCGTCCACGGCGCCTCGGCAAAGCGGTGCTCGGTCAACTTTTTTCAAATCCACTCGCCCCCAAGCCCGGCGCTACCTGATTCATGGGAGAATGAAGAAGTAAACCACCATGACCAACGACAACCGCGAACAACCTCAACCCGCCCCCGAAGAAACGCAACAATCAGCCTCTGAACCGGCGACAGAGCCGGTTCCTGCGTCCACTGCGTCTGCCCCCGAGCCGGCTTCTGAAGTGAAGCCCGTTCCTGCGCCGCCAGCGCCCGAGCCAGTCGAAGAACCTCAGGAGTCCTTTGCTGATGCGCTCCAGGCCTTCGAGCGCAGCCACTCCCACAAAGGCCAGCCCGGCCAGCGCCAGCTCAAGGGAGTCGTCGTCTCCCTTTCCGCCGAGCAGGTCTTTCTCGACATCGGCTACAAAACTGAAGGCGTCCTGCCCCGCTCCGCGTTCCAAAACAATTCCGACTCCGTCCAGCCCGGCGATACCTTTCCCGTCTCCGTCACCGGTCGCAACGAAGAGGGCTACTACGAGCTCTCGCTCTTCAAAGTCGCCCAGCCCCGCGACTGGTCGGCCCTCGAGGCTGCCTTTGCCGAAAAAACCGCCATCGTCGGCACCGTCACCGAAGTCGTCAAAGGCGGCGTTCGTGTCGACGTCGGCGTGCGCGCCTTCATGCCCGCCAGCCGCAGCGGCACGCGCGATGCCGCGGAACTCGAAAAACTCGTCGGCACCGAGATCAACTGCCGCATCACCAAGCTCGACATCGCCGATGAAGATGTCGTCGTCGATCGCCGCGTGGTCCTCGAAGAGCAGGCCCGCGGCCTCACCGCCGCACGCCGCGAAGCCATGAAAGAGGGCGACATCGTCACCGGAGCCGTTCGCACCCTTATGCCCTATGGCGCATTCGTCGACCTCGGCGGCATCGACGGCCTTCTTCACATCTCCGACATCTCCCATACCCGCCTCGCCAAGCCCGATGACTTGCTCACCGTCGGCCAGGAGCTTCAGCTCAAGATCCTCAAGATCGATCCTGAAACAAAAAAGATCTCCCTCGGCCTCAAGCAGCTTCAGGCCGAACCCTGGCAGACCGTCTCCCTCGCTCTCGGCCAGCGCATCACCGGCACCGTCACCCGCCTCATGGACTTCGGCGCATTTGTCGAGATCGAGCCCGGCGTCGAAGGCCTCATTCACATCTCAGAGATGTCTTACGGCAAAAAGCTCCGTCACCCCAGCGACATGCTCAAGTCCGGCGACCGCGTCGACGCCGTAGTCCTCGGCATCAAGCCTGAGGAACGCCGTATCTCTCTCGGCCTCAAGCAAACTCTCGCCGACCCGTGGACCGAGGTATTGCAAAAATTCCCGGTTGGCTCCGAGGTTCAGGGCCCAGTCACCAAGCTCATGCACTTCGGAGCATTCGTTGAGATTGCAGACGGCATTGAGGGCCTCGTCCACATCAGTGAAATCACCAACGCCAAACGCATCAATCATCCCCAGGACGTCTTGCGCTCCGGCCAGATCGTAAAAGCGCAGATCCTCGCCATCGATCCCGATAAGCGCCAGATCAAGCTCTCGATCAAGCAGCTCATTCCCACCGAGATCGACGAGTACATTGCCGAGCACAAAGTGGGCGACAAGATCTCAGGCCGCGTCGTCGAACAGTCTCCAACGCTCACACACGTCGAGTTGGGCGATGGCATTCGTGCCACCTGCCACACCACCTTCAAGACCGCCTCCCCGGCTTCGCCGCCCGCACTCCTGATGGAGCCCCCGGCACCGCCCAAGCCCAAGCCCGAGTTGAAGACAGACTCCAAGCCTGATCTCTCGAGTCTCTCGTCTATGCTCAAGGCTCGCTGGAAGGGCCACTCGCCTGCCCCTGAAGCCAAACCTGAGCCTCTAACTCAAGGCCAGGTTCGCAACTTCAAGATCACGAAGTTAGACCCCGAAACCAAAAAGATCGAAGTGGAGCTAGCGTAGCTAATTAGGTAAGTGCATCTTCGGATTGGCGCGAGTTCCATGATGAGTTTGTGAGTTGGCCTCCCCCGGCGTGAGACGAGCTGTAGAACGATTCGCCAGCTTCGACCGATAAAGGGTCAAACGGATACTCTCGGAGGGCCTGGTGCAGTCGCTAGAAGTGTGTGAGATTCAGCAAAAAGACTTGGGAGTTCCACTTAAGGATATTGAGAATCTGCGGGATGCAATTCTGGCCGGCAACCTCAAGAGCCGTTTGAATGTGGATTGTCAGGCGGGCGACGCGGCCGCTGCCTCGCAGTGCATCAATCAGATGCTTGACGCGATTCTAGGAACCTTTGACCGCGTCGTGACCTCGGTTCATGGCATGAGCATCGGTTCGATCCCGAAGCCATTTGAAGATGTCTTTCCTGGTGACTTTTCGCGGGCCAAGAACGTCTGCAACTCATTCATCGACGTCATCAATCGGAGAAACACGCAAATCGAAAAGCTAACCCAGGCGGCGGTGCATGGAAATCTGCATTTGCGAACCGACTTGGAGGAGTTCACCGGCGCAAACCGCCGCATCTTCGAGGACTTTAATGCGATCTTCGATTCTTTGCTTGCGCCTGTATTGGAGATCGAACGGGTATTGACGGCGCTCTCAGAGATGGACTTAACCGCACGCGTGGAAGGCGGCCTCGAAGGGGACTACGAACGGATTCCGATTGCGCTGAATGCGGTTTGCGTGAGGCTGGCCGGCGAGATTCAGCAGATCAGCCGGCATACGGAGGCGATGTCCACAGCCTACGACAAGCTGACCGCGGTTACCAAACAGCTCGCGCAAGAGTCGCTGAAGACGAGCGAGATGGCGAGCACCGCGGCAAACTCAAGCCAGGAAATCTCCGCTAACCTGCGTGCGGCGACCGCTGGCTCAGGCGAGATGCTCAACTCGATTCGCGAGATTAGTCAAAACGCGGCAATGGCCTTCAATGTCGTGCAGTCGGCCGTAGAGGCAACCACGAGTACGACGGAGAAGATCCGTCATCTGGGGCAGTCTTCAGAAGAGATCAGCAAGATCATCAAGACGATCACTCGAATCGCTCAGCAGACCAACCTGCTGGCTCTCAATGCGACCATTGAGGCAGCGCGCGCCGGTGAAGCAGGCAAGGGCTTTGCGGTGGTCGCAACCGAGGTGAAGGAGCTGGCCAAGGGAACGGCGAAAGCCACCGATGAGGTGAGCGGGAGTATCGGAGAGATTCAGCGCGACAGCAGAGATAGCGTGACCGCCATCGCCTCAATTGCGGCAATTACGCAGGAGATCAGCGGTATCTCAAGCACGATTGCGGCCGCGGTAGAAGAACAGACCGCCACGACCAACGAGATGGGCCACCATGTTTCATCGGCGGCGGAGTCGGCGGTCGCGATCGCCGGTGAGATGAGCGGTTTGGCCCAGCTGGCACACTCGACAAGCGAAGATGCCACGAAGGCCGATTCGCTGATCGTGGACCTGAACAAGATCCTCGGCCAGTTGCGGACCTTTGTGTCGGCCTTCAGAGTTTGAGTCAAACCGGCCAAGGGCCATGGACTTTTTGCTCTAAGTGGCCCAGCCTTTGGCCCGCTCTACGGCGCGACGCCAAAGCCCGCGCCGTTTGGCTCGTTCTGCGGCATCCATTTGCGGCTCAAAGCGCACATCGCCCTGCCGCTTGGCCCGCAGCTCCTCGGGCCCTTCCCAAAAGCCTGTCGCCAATCCGGCAAGGTAAGCCGCGCCCATCGCCGTCGTCTCCGTAACCTTCGGCCGCACCACCGGCACGCCCAGCACATCGGCCTGGAACTGCATCAGCAGATCGTTCACCGCCGCTCCGCCATCCACCCGCAGCGCCCCCAGCGGTGTGGTCTCGCCCTGCACGGCCTCCAGCACGTCGGCTACCTGAAAAGCAATCGACTCCAGCGCCGCTCGCGCAATCTCTCCCGGCTTGGTGCCGCGCCGCAGCCCGATTAGCATCCCAGTAGCATGCGGATCCCAATGCGGCGCGCCCAGCCCTACAAACGCCGGCACAAAGACCACTCCGCCCGAATCCGGAACGGAACTGGCAAGCGCCTCCACCTCGGCGGACGAGCCGATGAGCTTGAGGTTGTCCCTGAGCCACTGCACTACCGCCCCGCCGATGAAGATACTGCCCTCCAGCGCATACTCAAGCCGCCGCTCCGCACTGGCCGCCAGTGTGGTAATCAGCCGGTGCTTCGATCGCACAAACCTCGTCCCGACATTCTGCAAGAGAAAGCAGCCCGTTCCATAGGTGTTCTTCGCCTCCCCGGCCTCCCAGCACAGCTGCCCAAAGAGCGCCGCCTGCTGATCCCCGGCGATTCCGGCGATGGCCACCCCGCCCAGTCCCAGCGTAGTAGTCACCTCGCCCACCCGCTCGCTCGACCAAACCACCTCGGGCAGCAAGCTCATGGGAATGTTAAAGATGTGCAACAGCTCTGCGTCCCACGCGCCCTCGACGATATTGAAGAGCAGCGTCCGCGAAGCATTCGTCACGTCCGTCACATGCCGCGCCCCGGTCGTGAGGTGCCAGATCAGCCAACTGTCCACGGTCCCAAAGGCCAGCTCGCCCCGCTCGGCCCGGGCCCGCGCCCCCGGCACGTTGTCCAGAATCCATGCCACCTTGGTCGCCGAAAAATAGGGATCCAGTACCAGTCCCGTCCTGCCCGAGACTGCCTCTTCAACTCCCCTTTCGATCAAAGCGCTGCACTGCGCCGCCGTTCGCCGGTCCTGCCAGACAATTGCGGGATAGATTGCCTTGCCCGTCTCCCGTTCCCATACGATTACCGTCTCGCGCTGGTTGGTAATGCCAATCGCAGCCACATCCGCGGGCACCGCCCCGGCCCGGCCCAACGCCTCGACTGCGCAACTCAACTGGCTGGTCAGAATCTCGGTCGGATCGTGCTCCACCCAACCGGCCTTCGGGTAGAACTGCTCAAACTCATGCTGCGCCACCGCAGCAATCGTCCCCGCCTCATCGAACAAAATCGCCCGCGAGCTGGTCGTTCCCTGGTCCAGCGCCAGAACGTAACTCATCTTTGCCATCCGCCTTCGGACCCCAGTCAATCACGCGCAACAGGCAACGGGCAAGTTACAGCAAAACCGGGAAACGTGTATCCCGGAAGCGATGCATTCAAGTCGACGCGACCCCGGGGCCCTCCGACGACAGGTCTTCGTCGTTGGGGCCGGACAATCCGGGCGCGGCGACCTTCTGAGATTCATATCAGGCTACGGTATCCCTGGATTTGCACTAAGATAAACCCATCATGCCCGATATAGGAAGCCAACCCGGAGAGGCCTTGCTGCGCGGCTCTGTTCTGGTGTTGCTGCAATTCGATGTCTGCGAAGCGATCCGCCTCGACAAGCTCCAGGAACTGGTCAGCGCCCGCAAGGTCGACAAACCACGCATGAAGCACCCCGCTCCCGGCTACGTCCGCTACCAGAGGCCGCCTGTCGTCGTGCCCGCCGAGCCGCTGGTTTTAGAGACTGGCGAACGCCTGCAGGGCGAGATCAAGTACTACGATTACGGTGTCCTCAGCGTGATCTTCGAACTTCCTTTTGCCGGCGACTGGGACAAGCTGACAGGCCTCGCCAGCCGCTGGGTCTGGGATATCGACTTTGCAGCCCAGGCCGCGACCATCGTCCGCGCCAGCCTGGGACGCGCGGGACCGGCATTGATCAAGCCTTACGACGAGTGGCTCAGCGAAGACTACCTGATCTTTCATGTCCGCGAGATTGCCGGTTCGCCCTCGGTCCCCGACCTGATCCAGCAGCAAGGCTCTCGCATCGCCCAGGTGGTGCGCGGAGACACCGGCCAACTGGCCGAAAGCGAGTGCAACGAAGTCCTGCAATCGCGCATCTCCTACTATTCCAACGATCTGGCGGTCATTGGCTGGAACGCGGCCTTTCTCTATGACACCTCAGCGGGCGCAGAGACGGCAGTCCAGTTGCTCGAATACGCCAACTCGCAGTTGCTCGAGTTCCGCTACTACGACGATCTGCTCACCGAGGAGCTGGAGCGCGTTTACACTCTGCTCGATAAAGGCACCGGCATTCTGGCCAGATGGCGCTTGGCGCGCTCTGCTACACGGCTTCATACCGTACTGCTCGATGTGGCGGAGCTGACCGAACACGCCGATAACGCCATCAAGTTCCTAAGCGACATGTTCGCGGCCCGCCTCTACAAACTGGCAGCCCTCAAAGTCGGTGTGCCCGACTACAAAGACCTGGTCACCCGCAAAGTTCGCACTGCGGAAGAGTTGTACCGATTTATGGTCGACCAGTTCAACCAGAGCCGCGCATTCTTTCTTGAACTGACGGTCGTTATTATTCTGGTCGTCGAGCTGGTCTACCTCTTCCGCGGCAACCAGTTTTAGCGGTCCGTCGAGACAGCGCTTCCGAGTTTGGCGGACGCATCTTTTCCGCATCCTTCTTTTGTAAAGAATTGATGAATTATCGGCTTGAGCAGCCGGCGATCTGCTGCGCCAGCTATTTGAAGATCAGACAGCTTAGCAACTTCATTTCTGCTCAATCTCGCATATTGAGCCGTAAGATACGCCAGAGTCGATTCCCGATAGCGCGCAAACTTGGAGTTTTGTATTCTATAGTTGATGCCCCGCAAGTTGCGGCCAACCCCCTAACCACCCAACCGAGGAGATCGACCATGGCAGATACAGTCAAGAAGGCAAAGGCCCCCGCGAAACCCCGCAAGCCAGCCGCAAAAAAGGAGAAAGCTGCTCAACCGGCAGCACCAGTGATGCCGTCTCGCGAAGAGATCGAGCGCCTCGCGCGGAGCTACTGGGCCGCTCGTGGATACCAGGACGGAAACGCGGAGCAAGACTGGCTGCGCGCCGAGCAGGAACTGCTCAAGATGGCCTCGTAGCAACCCTGCCTGCGGTCTAATTCAATGTCGCCGCTTCCGCCGCTGGCTCGGCTGCCGAAGCACACTGTTCGAAGGTGGGGAAATCGACGCCCTCCGAGTACCTCTCATCTCGATCTTGGAGCGCGGTAAGTGCGTTCGATGCGCAGGCGGGCTCATTGTGTTCTTGGTTTCCGGCAAGCGGCTGGCGTCGGGTCTTTTCACGTTAGGAGGCCAGGTGGGCAGTCCTATTGCGATTCGTCCAGAACCTCAATGCCCGAAACGGTCGCGTTGTTTGCGATCGGCTCAAAGGTCAGGTTGAGCTTGCCTTGCGCGCTGGGTTTCAGGTGTGAAAAGGTCTTGGTCACGGCGTGAAGACTTCCCGCTTCCTTGTAGATATCGAAGTTTTCGAGCAGCGTGTTTCCATTGCACAAGACGCGAAACACGCGGCTCCCTTCGCCTCCGGTTCCCGATGCGCCGGACCCGAAGTAAAACTCGGCAAAGTGCAGAATCAGGGTGTAGCGATCACGCGTGTCGACTGGAATGGCGTATGTGAAGTGCCCATACCGCTCCATTGCGAACAGGTCGGGATCGGGTGTTCCCGTGATTTGAATCCCATTCTTCGATGTGTAGCCATCGAGGAAGTCGTCATCCGAGTGCCAGAACTGGCCGCCATGGTCGATGAAGGATCTCGGCTGCGTGACCAGGCGGATTGGAAGCTGACGGTGGGGCGTTCCGGGCAGAATCTCAATCGCACTCAAGTTGGCTGGGGCGCGCTCGCTGGTGAACCCCAGGTGCAAGATCCCATTGCCGGCGGGGCTGACGTCGCGGAAGACGCGCTCGTCAGCAATATTCGCGCCCAAGGCATCGGAGCGGATGTCGAAGGCCGGCAAGATAGTGTCTCCGTTGACGTAGACGGTAAAGGTGGAAAGGTCGCTGGGGGCACCTTCCACAGCGATGAAGTAAAGATGCAGTTCGTATACGCCAGACCGCAGCGGAATGTCGTAGGAGAAGTCTCCATTTCGCCAATGCTTGAACAGCATTGGATCGCTCGTTCGCGCTGCGACACTATCAAGACGCTCCCATGTCCCGCCGAAATGAAAATATTGGTCAGGCTGCCAGACGTTTCCGACGCTGTCGATCTGCGGTTTTCCGGTGTAGCCGGCAAGGATGCGTAGGGGCACTTCAGCGTAGGGTGCGGCGGTCGAGGGAACGGCTTGCTGCGGATTGGAGGCCGCGACGCCAACGACGTTTTTCTTTGCGCTGTAACTCCGGAAGAGAAGGTATCCGCAGATAACCGTCAAGGCAAATGCCGCGATCGCGACTACATAATAAGACCTACGCCACTTGTCCGGCTGTGCGGGCGCTGTTTCGTTCTCGAGCATTGCGGGGCCGGACGACTGGCGCGTGAAGACAGGAGCGTAGGTTCCGGGTGGAATCGTCAGATGGATCGGGTGGTCTTTCCCCTCGCCCTCGTAGTACTCCTTCAGTCGTTTTCGCAGGCGATGGGCCTCTACGCGCACAATCGCATCCTCGCCCGCGTTGAATGTGTCTTTTGAGCGCCCGAAGACTTCGGTTGCGATGTCGTACTCGTGCAGTTTTTCCGTTTCGCCCTGGAAATATCTTTCCCCGATAAAGGCGATAAGACGAAACAGCCGGGAAGAGCTCCCCAACGCCGCCGCTACTGCTTCCAGTTCCCGGCGCTCGTCTTCTTTCAAGGCAGATGGAGCCAGATTAGATAGGACTTGGTTGGTACCCGACAACGAATGTCTCCTGTGCAATGCGATCATAGTCATCCCAAGTAAGCAATTGCAACCTGGCTGCGGAGCCATCCGTTGCATCCCGCCTATTTCCTTATATTTCACAGATGTACACGTCGTGTAACCGTTCGCCTGACGCGCAGGTACACGAATGTTCAGGTTTAACCTTTACCTCCCTTGGAGCGTGGCGTAATTGTTCTCGGGACTTGAAATTATGTTTGACGAGCGAATGTAAGTCCCTCATTTCAGTATGCTGACTCGCGACCGCAATATTTCCAAGCCCAGACCGTCGTTCACCTTCCCGATACGGGCAGTCGGCCGGTCTACGGAGCACAAATGAACATCTGTATCAGCGACGACAAGTTCGCACTTTGCGCGGCCATTGAGGTTGCCGTGCCCAAGAGAAGTGGCCGAGTCTGGGATTCTGCCACCCGCGCCGATATGACCAGCGCGACCAACCAAGGCGGCCAACTTTACGTCACCGTGCAGCTGAGATGCGAGCCGCCTGAGGGCGATGCCGGTGTGAGTTCGATGTTTTTCGTGCAGACCTGCGCGTCCCCTACCTCCCCGTGGGCTCGCCCAAGGACCTCGCTTGGACCTCCGATTTGCAGACCTTCAAACTCGATGCGATCGCCGATAGGGGTTACACCCCAACGTTGCGTACCTCGCGATCCATCCTGCTACTGGCAGCCAGTTCGTCTATCTCGGCTCGCGACGATCGCCGATCTTGGCCAGTAAACCGCGCGGGAAACCGGTGTTTCCCGTTTGTCATTAATCGGCATGCCCAACCAACCTGGAGTGAGGAAAGGACATTTATGAAACAGATTCGATTCTTGGTAGTAGCCGCAATCGCTGTCGTGGGTGCGCTGCTATCGTCAGCAGCGAACGCCCAGTACGTATACAGCTCGGATGCGCAGTGGGGGAGCTGGTCCGACGGATCATGGACCATTTACAACGATGCCTGGGGTGTCACAAATTATAGCGAGTACCCTGAGTACCTCAACATAACTTCGATCAACAAGTGGAACGTGTACACCAGCCAGGTGGGCGGCGGCGTTAAGACATCTCCGAATACCGTTGTGGTCCCCAACCAAGCGCTCTCCAGCATGAAGACAGCGACCGCCACCTTCTCCCTCGCGAATCCCAGTGGCGCCGAATATGACTGGATCTTTGACGTATATTCAAATTCCGGCGGTTCCGACCAAATCCAGATCTATGAGAGTTGGACGACTCCCACGGGTGGTTGGGGCAATGAGATTTATACGAACGTCACTGTCGGCAGCTCTACGTGGTCCCAAGTCTGGCAGGTACCGGCCAGTGAGAATGGCGGGCATAACGTACTGATGTTCTTCCGCTCGAGTCAAAGGACTTCCGGCACCGAGGATCTTTTGGCGATCATGAACTGGTGCAAGTCGAAGGGGCTGCTGCAGGAAAGTACCTTCTACTCCATGTCGTTTGGCCCAGAGATCACCTATACGAACGGATGGCAGTATTTCTACCTGAATAGCTATCACGCTTCGTGGACCAATACCTCGGGCGGCGGCTCGAGCATATAACGCCTTGGCTCGTTCTCCGAGGCTGTTTTTTGCTTCCTGCTAACGGGCGCGACGCTTAATGGTTCCGGCAGTTAGTCCGGTGTTTAAGCCTAACTAACTGCCGGAAACTTATCTTCCCCGTGACTCTGGTGATGGAGATCTTGTCTCGCCGTCCCTGGCGATGATGATGGATGGGAGTTTCACCCTTCTGCCCGCACAATCGCATCCCCGCCCGCGTTGAATGTGTCATGAGCGTCCAAAGACTTCGCTTGCGATGTCGTACTCATGCAGGTTTTCCGTTTCGTCTTGGAAATATTTTTCCCCGATAAAGTTGATAAGACGAAACAGCCTGGAAGAACTCCCCAACGCTGCCAATACAGCTTCTAATTCACGGCGCTCGTCCTCCTTCAGGGCGGCTGGAGTGAGACTAGATACGGTCTGGTTGGTACTGGACAACGACTGTCTCCTGTGCAGTGCGGTCATAGCGATCACGAAGTACGCAATTGCAACCTGGCCTCGCAGTCATCCCGCGCATATGTGCTAATCCGTGAGATTTCATCAGCGTACATTCGTGTAACCGTTCACGGAGCGCGTCTGTACACGAATGTTCAGGTTTAACCTTTACGTCGCTTGTAGCGGGGCTTAATTATTGTTGCCGGGGCAAACGCAAATCCAGGTTGAGACCCGAACCGCAATACCCCAGGTCGGCGGGATGGTCGATTGGCGCGGTAGCAACGTTTCAGTCTGCTCAAACGACTCAAGATCACCAAGGACTGACCAGGATGTAGCGGGCGTATGTCAAATTGCGCTCTCGGCTTGCGCTCGATTGATTCCGGTTGCTGGGCTGCTGGGGTGAACCAGATCGCAACCACCGCAGAACGGATTGATCGACAAAGGATAGCAATGCACACATAGAGATCGAGGCGAGCATATTTCAAAGCCTGCGGGCAGTCCACGTCATCTTCCGTTTTCTGGGTAAGACCTGGATCGACGCAGTCATACGATTCCATTCTTAGTGACCAGGACGGGTCCGCACAGCCAGGAGCATTCTCTGCATGAAGTCTCGCTTTCTTCTTTTGATTGGAACTATCTGCATTGTTTTCCTGCTGGTTGGCTGTGTCAGTGGCGGTACATCGTCGATTCCCGCCAACCCCACGATCACGTGGTCGGTTCCTCTTGCCATCGCATACGGGACCGCCTTGAGCCCCACACAGCTGGATGCATCGGCTCACTACGCGGGCACATTCAACGATTTGCCGGCGCCGGGAACAATGCTCAGCGCCGGGACCCAGACGCTTACGGCCACATTTACACCCAGCGATCCCATGAAGGTTGCCTCGGCAACTGCAACGAATACGCTCACGGTGAACAAAGCGACACCGACTCTCACGTGGAAGACGCCTGCACCGATCGCAGTGGGAGCGGCCTCGAGCGCTGCGCCATTAAATGCGACCTCGAGCGCCGCAGGCGTCTTTGTTTATTCGCCTGCCGCGGATACGGTGATGAACACAGCCGGAACACAAGCGCTCGTCGTCTCGTTCACGCCAACCGAAATGGCTGGTTACAATTCGGCCCCCGGAAGTGGAACTCTCACCGTCAATGCAGCAAGCGCCAAGGCCGTTGCCATCAATATCAACACACTAGCCAATCGCCATCAGATCAGTCCCTATGTGTACGGCGGCAACATCAGCAGCAGTTCGACCGTCTCCGACTCGGGCACGTCCCTGGCTCGCTGGGGCGGAAACGCCTCGTCAACCTACAACTGGCAGCTGCACACTTACAACGCAGACGCTGACTACTATTTCGAGGACTTCAACACTGGCGGAAGCGGAGCGGAAAGCGATTCCGTGCAGTTCATTACGGATGTCAAGAATGCCGGAAGCCACCCGCTGACCACCATGGCGACGCTTGGATGGGTGACCAAAGCCGCCGAAAATGGCAGCAACGGCAACTGGAGCTTCTCTGTCGCGACTTATGGCGCGCAATGCTCCGTCGATCAATATAACAAGGATGCCGGCGACGGTCTCAAAACCGACTGCAAGACGCCTGTGACGACATCCGCAGCCACCACAGCCTACTATCCGCTCCTCGACAGCTCCAGTCAGCCTTGCCCTTCAGGAAATTGCGTTTATCGCGAGCCATGGGCGCAGGCGCTTGCCACAGCCTTCGGCAGCGGCACCTGCGTCGTGCCCTATACGGCGATTACATCCTGCCATTTCTACGATATGGACAACGAATTCGAAATCTGGGGCGGTACACATCGGGATGTTCACCCCGCTCCCTCGGGCTATGATGAGCTCGCCAATATGTTTGAGAGTGAGGCGGGGAGCCTGAAGACATGGGATCCGGCGGCCGTGCGTTTCGGTCCGGTGACATGCTGCTGGTGGTACTACTGGAACGGAGCCAATGGCGCCGACAGGGGCAATCACGGCGGAGTGGACTATTTGCCCTGGTGGCTGAACCAGGTCTATTGGATGGACACCATCAACGGCGCTCGGACGCTTGACGTCTTCGACATTCACGCCTATGCCGAAGCCAATACGGCTGGGCTTACCACCGCGCAATTGCAGGCGCTTTCCGCGTCCGTCTACCGCGATTACTGGGATCCGACCTATGTGAGCACCTCGGGGACCATCAACCAGATCCACGCCACCAGCATTGAGCCCAACAGAACCATCCCCTTCCGCATTCCGCGCATGAAGGCGCTGGTGAATGCGATCTATCCAGGCACACCGCTTTCGTTCACTGAGTGGAGCGCGGCATTCTATCAAGAATCGGACTTCTCGACAGCGCTGGGAGATGCGGAGGCCTATGGCATCTTCGGACGCGAGGGGTTGTCGTTTGCGACCCGCTGGGGTGCGCCTACAAAAGGCAATCCGAACTACCAGGCGCTGAAGATGTACACCAACTACGACGGCGCGCATCACGGATTCGGAACACTCTCGGTCTCTGATCTGAGTAATGGCAATCCGAACCTGTTTTCCAGCTATGCTGCGCTGAACTCGAGCGGCACAGTCATGTCGATCATGGTTTTGAACGAGGATCCCGCCAACACGGTGCAGGTTACGTTCAACCTGAACGGGTTCAGCCCAACCACCTATTTTGCATACACGCTCTCCTCGACAGCTTCAGGATCCATCGCGGCCTCCAGTTCGGCGGCCTGGAACGCTTCGCGGAGCTTTCCGCCCTACAGCATCACCCTGCTGGCGATCAACGGGACGGAGGTCTCCAAACCTCTATCGGAGTGGTATCTGAACCCCGATGACCTGATGGTACCCGCCTCGGGTTCTTCGACCCTTCATCCGACTATCGTTAGCGGCATCACAAACGTGACGCTCTCCTCGGCAGTCTTCGACGCTTATAGTGACGCTCCCGCCTGTAGCGGAGGCTCGCTGCAGCTGACCAACGCCACCATAACCGCGTCACAGCCTGGAACCATCACCGTGAACGCGGGTAGCACGCCCGGGTTCTGCCACTACACCGTTACTGGCAGCGACGGCACTGCAACCCAAACACAGGGTGGATGGATCGTTGTCGGCAATTCGCCTGCCACGCTTACCCAGTCGGGAAACAACCAATCGGGTAGTGCTGGGACAGCTCTGACACAGCCCCTGACCGTCACGCTGTCCCCTGGCCAATCCGGCGGCACGACTAGCGGCGCGGGTATTCTCTTCACGACCTCGGCTGGCACGCTCTCCAACGGCACAACCAGCGGAACTAAAGTGATTGCCCAAACCAACTCTTCCGGCGTCGCTTCAGTCACTCTGACATTGCCCTCTGCCAAAGGAACTGTGACTGTCACCGCGCAAGATCAGTTCGCACTCGGGGGAACTTCAGTGACCTTTCAAGAAACCTCGAACTGATATGCAGGTTTCCCGGCAGAGCCGCAGTGGCGGCCTGGGTTTGACAACATTTGGGGGACGAGCGCGAACTAAATGCGCAAGTCAGAATTCCCCGGTCGTGGGGCTCCCTTCGTGACCATCCGAGCCCCACGAATTCATATTGTCCGGATGATTCGGAGCCGAAAGTGATCTTGATCATGATTATTGACGGTTTCTGATGAAGCCCGGGTCTCCAATTCGCCAGCGACGGCTTCGGTCGACAACCTGACACGCAAACATGGCGCCAGCCAAACTTCTGTGGGAGAATTGAATCATCCATGCCTAACTCACTGCTGCGACCGCTCCTTCTGTTCATCCTTGGCCTTTCTACTATCCTTTGTGCTTTGCCACTCACCGCTCAATCCAATGAGGCGAATACCCGCCAGGTCATAGTGGATATCAAGAACTCGACGGGGCCGGTGGATCGTTTCTTCGATTTGTCGGTTGGCTCGGACTATCCAGGCACGTTGATTCGCGATGACAGCCAGGCGCAGCTCAAGCTCGCTGCGAGTGAACTCGGCTTCCGCTACATCCGCTTTCATGCGATCTTTCACGACGTATTGGGAACAGTGCGAATCGAAGATGGGAAGACCGTCTACAACTGGTCAAAGATCGACGAGCTTTATGATGACTTGCTGGCCCGGCATATCAGGCCGTTTGTCGAGCTCGGATTCACTCCGAAGGCGCTTGCTACGTCGCAGAGCAGCATATTTTATTGGAACGGAAACACATCTCATCCGAGACCGGAAGGTTGGAACAACCTTGTCGATGCTTTCATCCGGCACATCGAGGCGCGTTACGGAAAAGACGAAGTGCGCACGTGGTTCTTCGAAGTATGGAACGAGCCCAACCTCTCCGGTTTCTGGGAAGGCGGCGACCAGGCGGCATACTTCGAGCTCTACGACCTGACCTCGAAGACGATAAAGTCCATCGATCCTGCTTTGCGGGTGGGAGGTCCCTCGACCGCGGGAGCGGGTTGGGTTCCCGAATTCCTGGCGCACGTGAAGCAAAGCGGTGCTGCTGTGGACTTCGTGACAACGCACACGTACGGCGTTCAAGGGGGCTTTCTCGATGAAGAAGGGAAATCCGATACAAAGCTCGATTCGTCACCAGACGCGATCATCGGTGACGTGCGGCGCGTTCGCGAGCAGATTTCGGCCTCATCGTTTCCCGGTCTTCCTCTGTATTTCTCCGAGTGGAGCACAAGTTATACGCCGCGTGACTCCGTTCATGATTCCTACGTCAGTGCGCCCTACATCCTCACCAAGCTCAAAGCCAGTAAGGGACTGTTACAAGGCATGAGCTACTGGACCTACACCGACCTGTTCGAAGAACCCGGACCTCCGACGGCGCCGTTTCAAGGAGGATTCGGGCTCCTAAACCCGCAGGGCATTCGCAAGCCGGCCTTCTTCGCGTACAAGTACCTTCATGCGCTCCAGGGAGAAAGTCTCGCCACGAGCGATCCTCAGGCGATGCTATCCACAAGAGACGGGGACGTCACGGCTGTGATTTGGGACTTCGAGCAGCCGGAGCAGAAGGTGAGTAATCGATCCTTTTACACAAAGGTGATTCCGTCGCATTCCACAGCGCCAGCGCAATTGCGGGTTACACATCTTCGTCCAAATGCCTCTTACCAAGTGGAGGTGTTTCGTACCGGATTTCACGCGAACGATGCTTATACGGCATACCTTGAGATGGGATCGCCTAAAGCTCTGGCTGCGGATCAAATCAAGCACCTGAATGAGCTGACGCGCGACCTGCCTGAGACCGACAAGATTGTGCAGAGCGGGTCGACCGGCATGGTCGAGTTTACGCTGCCGATGAATAGCAACGACGTTGTGCTGGTCAAGCTGAATCGCAGCCATGAGAGCAATTGAGGGATCAAGGATCCGGTCCAGTGGCAAAATTCCCGTTTGCGGGACAGGCAGGGAATCACGCAATTCGGTGATTCAAATCGCGGGGACCATGACGGTCTGCGCCGCTGGCCTCACAGCTCAGGGCAACTACACGCACATCTGGCGCAGCGTGGGCCACTTCGCCAACCACCCGCTGGGCATTCACTGGACGGCATTCCTGCTCAAGGGCAAAGGGGCATGTAATGCGGATCTCAAACGCTCAGAGCTGGGCAAGCCGCCATCGCAAGGGAACGTAAAAGCAGATCGATCGCTCAGAGTGCGTTGTATCTGAAATTCGTGATGCGAATGCTGCCTGGGCCAGAACTATAGATGCCAGGCCTCAGACTCAGGAAATCGCCCAGCACGTTGTGATGCATACCTGACACTTCCATTTGCCACGGGTGCTTGATCCATGTCTTTCCGTTGTGCGAGTAGGAGAATGTGACGATGTTCCGGTCATTCCTGACCTTGATCATCACGTTGGATGTCGGCATTTCCGTCCGCATCCAACTCTGTTCTTTACCGTAGTTGAAGGTCAGCATCTGGGTTGGAGTAAAACCTACGCCGACAAACATCCGCTCGCTGTAATAAAGCAGCAGACCTCCCTCGCCCTTATCGAGTGTATCGAATGTAACAGTTGCCTCGTAGCCGAGATCTCCAACGATGCAGGTAAGCGGCGAACAGTTGATTGGCGAGTCCCCTTTGCCTGCGATAGTGAGCGATCCATGCTCGAACCGGACCCTATTCATTTCGTCGCGCTCCGGATTGTGGAAGCTCCATTGCACCCCAAACTTGTTGACCGTGAAGTCATCGGACAGAGCAAAGCCCGATGGCCCACCCTTAGCGATGGCAGGCATCGGCAGCGGCGATGAAAGGTCGCCGCCTTTGGCACGGAACCAACCGTCTGCCGTCCATTCGATCGGCTCAAGGAGTGTCTGACGTCCCAGCGTCCTGAATCCGTTCTCGTAGCCATGGTAGACCATCCACCAGTCGCCGCCGGGACCTTCGACAAGGCTGGCATGGCCTCTTGACCACCATTTCTCGATGGGGCTCTGGGTTCTGACGAGCGGGTTGTGCGGGCATTGCTCCCATGGGCCCAAAATAGAGCGAGAACGAGCAGCAATCACCATATGGCTGGTCGGAGGGCCCGCCGTGCCACCCACTGCAGAGATCAGATAGAACCATTGACCGTGCCTAAGCAGCTTGGGTCCCTCCGCGGAAAACATCTCAACCACCCAGTCCTTCGGGTACTTCCAAGGATCATAGGCATGTTCAAGCTTGCCATCGGTGGCTAAGCCGTCATCGGTCAGTCTTATGCGCCGAATACCGTTCACAAACAGGTATCGCTTGCCATCTTCACCGACGGCGTGACCGGGATCAATGCAACCGGGCAGGTTCAGGTCGATCGGATCGCTCCACGGACCTTTAATGTTATCGGCCCAGACAACGAAAACTGTTTGCCTATCATTGGGACTTGCCGGGATATAGATGAAGTAGCGGCCATTGTGTTTGACCAGATCCATGGCCCACACGCTGCCGATCGGCTTGGTAAGCGCAGGACCGATCGGCGCCCAGTTCACCAGATCTCGAGAATGCCAGATGACCGCGCCTGGGCAGGCATAGAACGACGAAAATGTCATGTAGTAGTCTTCGCCGTCCTTCAGTATCGTGGGGTCTGGGTGATCGCCTGCGATGATAGGATTTAGGAAAGTGCCGTTCCCGAGATCCGCCTTCCGTTGCCCCTCAATACCAAGCGCCCACTTGTGCTCGTTCGTCCGCTCACTTCCGTTACCAATAGTGGAGGCCCTGACAGCTTCGGGTACGAGCAGAGAACCCGCCAGAAGCGTTTTGAAAACTTCGCGTCGATTTGAATTCATTGCATCTCCTCTACGATTTTAGCTGCAGAGGCCATTCGTGCAGACGTGGCTAAGCGTGAACGCTGCGGGATCGGCCTCGTTCATCTGATCCAAAAGCCGTTCCCGCGCGCTCTAACCGCTAAACTTCTCGAAATCTGCCCAGGACGCCAACGTTCGCTGAAGAATGCAACATACGCTCCATTCTTCAGTTTTGTGCAATCTGGCAAGGGATCGAAGATTTGCGCAGAGATTCCCTTGGTCGCTCACATCCCCACAAATCGCTGCCGCGCCAGCCAGTTAAGAGCAGATACACGCCTAGCGCGACTGCCTCCTGGTCACTGTGCGCGGCATCGTTCGCTCCGTCGATACCGGTGAGACGCCTGCGGGCCGCAATGGCAACTCTACCTATGGATCATGCCCGGAGCAATTGACTGTTTACGCTTCGCGCAGCGGTTTTGTTAGACTGGTGGCATCGCTGCCGCGCACTCCTCCAGCGCGCAACCTGCAAAACCGCAACTTTAAGCAGGCCGTTCTATGGTTCAACTTGAAAAGCCTCGATTCAATGTAGCCGATTTCCTCGCGAGCGCCGGCCTGGGCAGAAGAATCATTCAATTGGCGCCGAAGGAAGCCTTCTTTTCGCAAGGAGATTCAGCGGATTCGGTCTTTTATCTTCAGATGGGCCGTGCGAAGCTTACAGTGGTTTCCCCGGCCGGGAAGGAAGCCACGATCGCGCTTCTCTCCGCGGGCGACTTTGTAGGAGAAGAAGCGCTCGCGGCGATGGCTGGGCTGCGCTTGGCAACGGCCACTGCCATCACTGCCTGCACCACACTCAAAATCAGTCGGGATGAGATGATCCGTGTGATGCATGTGGAACATAGCTTCTCAGATCTCTTTTTGAAGGTAATACTGGAGCGCAGCATGCGCATTCAGGCCGATCTGGTCGATCAGCTTTTCAACTCCAGTGAGAAGCGTCTTGCGCGGATACTCCTTTTAATGGCGGAGTTTGGTAAGCCGGGCGAACAGGAACAATACATTCCCAAGATCTCGCAGGAAACTCTTGCGGAGATGATCGGAACCACCCGCTCGCGCGTGAGCTTCTTCATGAACCGCTTCCGAAAGCTCGGTTTTATCGAATACAACGGGCGCATCAAGGTTCACAAGTCACTGTTGAATGCGGTCCTCCTTGATCGATTACACGAACCTGACCCCGAGAGACCTCCCGCTCCGGCCACTGCGCGAACTCGATCAAAGTCTGCCCGGCGAGCATAGTTTGACCGGAATTGAGTCAATCGGAGTTGAGTGTTGAGAGCATTGAGACAACTAGGACTCAATGCCCGCGCAGAACGGCATCCGGCTTCTCCGCGGAAGATGCGGCCCGGATGCTCAAGGCTCTCCGGACCGACGCTGTCAGTCGCGGCCTATCCATTTCCCTTCTCACGCTGGAGATAATCTCTCTTGCAATCTCGATCCGGCTTTTCTTTTTCATCAGCAGCCCCTCTTTGAACGATGGAGTAAATTACCGTATCGAGTTCGGAGCAGATCTTCCTCCGGCCATTCCGCAGATTGGATCAAGCAGCATGTGTAGGTGTCCATTCGGCAGCCGCGTTTAGCGCCGCCACCGCGAATATCCCCAGCCACCGCCACCGAGCAGAAAAAGCACCAATAGAACGATCACGATTGTTTCCATGTTGTAACCTCACTCGCAAGACGAAGCGGACCCGCCCTTGTAGCAACTGTCCCGTCTCTTCCCTGCACATAATCCTATTGAGTGGTCCGGACGGTTGTCTGAGCATATTGGAGCACCGTGGCCGGCGTTTCAACCGAGCCTCTTAAGCCTGCGATCCCCTGCCTCCTGTGCTGAGCCCTAATGTGCCGGGAGATCCCCGCTCCACCGGGGTGGCAGTAGCAGTTTGAGTGCAGCGGAGCTAGCTGCCGGTCCAACCGGTGGAAGTCCGGTCCGTGTCAATTGTCCAGTTGGCACGGTGGCAATATTAAGCATCATGTTCGGGTGACCGTCCTGATGAAAGCCTGGAAGTAAAAGCCTTTGCACGCAAGGCAAAAGCCGAGTCTGAATCTGTCGGGGGGCCAACAAATCGACAGGTTGTGGCGCGAGTAAACGGTAGTCAAGCTCCGAAATAACTGCCCTGCGCGAAACAGATTTGCGGGAATGTGGGGGAGAGTCGAACCTGTTCAAACGAGGTGAAGACAGCATCTGCGGTGAAGAAACCGGACGTATGCTATCGCTGATCTCCCCGGAGTCGAGGACGGCGACATGTCGAGAAGGATCATGCAGTGAAAGCTCGGCCCCTTGCACCTCCATTTGCTGTGGCAAATTCTCTATATCCATGGCCAGTCAAACTGCTCTCGTCTTAACGACTAGGTCGACCGGAGATTCCACCTGGGGAGTGCTGTTTGGCTGTGTATGATTGTTTGGCCTATTTGGCTGTGAGCAGTACAGCCTTGCCTTTGGTCTTCGAGGAGCGGACAAAGTAAATGGCTCCATAGATACCCCAGGCGGCGGAGATGCCCAGTGCCAGAAGTGGTTCCTTGAATGTTCCCAAGCCAAAGACCGGACTGATCAAGTAGAAGGCCATGCAGACAATGTTGGCCAACAGACCGAAACCTGGAATGAGAAGGTGGCGAACCACGCTGTAGTCATGGCGCCTGTGGTAGGCAATGATACACAGCAAGCAGCTCAGCGCATACAGGATAAAAGTGCCGAAGTTGGAGGTAAGCGTGATCGTCAGTAACGAGTTGGGGAGCGCAGCCAAATGGTCGTGCGAGAGGTAGCCGAAGTTAGAGAAAATGCCGTGGGGTAGTGCGGCAATGGCTGCATCGGAGGGCGCGCTGGCGTCGCCGAAGACCAGAACAACAGCGATGACGCCGATGATCGCAGAGATGACGGCCAGCGTCCAGATAGCTTTGCGGGGGCTGAGCGACCCGGCGTGCAGGATTCCGAAGTGTTCTGGCGCTTCATCGTCCTTACCCATGGCGTAGGTTACACGAGCGCCGGTGTTCATGCAGCTAAGCGTGGTGCCGATCAGGGCCAGGAATACAGTGATGGCCTCTGCCAGCATGAAGTACTTGCCGTGGCCCTGGCCCAGCAACCCATCGCCGACCATGATCATCATGTCGCCGATGGGCGCTGCTGAAGTGACTGCGCTTTGCATGGTATAACCGGAATTGAGAAAGTAGTTGGCTGCGAAATACTCGATCAGGTAGCACACCAGGCCCTGAATCAGCAGCGAAGAGATGACTGCGATGGGAATATGCTTGGTGGGGTTCTTTGCCTCGCCTCCCATCGAGGTCACCGATTCAAATCCAACCAAAATCAGAATGGCGACCGTCGCCTGGATGAAGACAAAGCTGAATTTGTGCGGCGCCACGACCGAAGCCGCAGAAGTATGGGACAAGAAGTTGCCGCTGGCGTCTTTCTCGGGATAGTCAATGGTGAATGGGACCGGCTTGCCGGCCGCGTCCAGCAGCGGTGCAGGAGCGCCGGTGGCGTCGCGAACTATGGACCCGTCCTTGGCTGTGGCGAACTGGTAGCTATAAGTTGCCAGCGTTTGTCCGTCGTACTGGAAGGCCGGCGAGCCCGCAGGATGGCTTGTACGATAGCCGATGGCGAGTACACTGAAAACCAATAGTGCGGAAATCTGGACGATGTTGATAGCCAGGTTGACGGCCGTTGAAGCTCCTGCGCCCTTCGATGCGATCCAGCCAACAAAGAATGAGAAGGCAATTGCCACCAGTGCCATGAAGATCAGACCAGGATTCGAGCCGCTCATGAAGTTTGGATAGAGGAAGCCGACTACATAGCCCACGAACACACCGGTAACGGCCACCATTACTCCTGGATAGACCCAGTAGTAAAGATGCGAGCCCCAGCCGACAATGAACTTGGCGACGCGGGCGTACTTGAAGAACCTGTCCTTGGACAGGAGCGCCTGCTCTGCGTAATAGTAGCTTGAGCCCGTGCCGGGATAGAGTTTGGAAATCTCCGCGTATGCGACCGCCGTGGCCAGACAAAGCAATAGGGCGGCAAAGATGCCTAGCCACATGGTCGGCGCAGTGGTGCCGGTGCCAGCCTGGATGACGAAAGTGAGCCAAAGAAAGGCGCCTGGGGCGATGAGAGCCATTGCATTGCTGGTTAGTCCAGTGAGGCCCAGAGTGGCCTGCATCTGAGGTGCCTTTTGATCCGCCATGAACATTCTCCTGAACGTGATGTCTTTTCGGCTGCTCCCGGCGTCTAGACCCCGGTCATCTTTGCGGCTCACTCGCCTGCGATTCGCCGGCAGAGGCGATACAACAAATCTGAATGATTTATATGAAGGCTAAAGCTGAAGAGATAAGGATGAAATGAAGAAACTGAAATGAAAGGCGAACAGCGCTGCCATGAACCAGACTCTAGAGCGCTTCTGGTCCATTTCCAGGAATTGTCAGACGCACCAGTGGCGAAGCTGTCGAGCGGATCGCGTCTTTGTGAACCTTGAAGACGCGTTCCTTGATAGGGGTGGACGTTACAAAATCCTGGTATGCCCGCTCTAGATGCGCGCGGAAGTAGGCGCGGGCTTTCTCTTCGTCCGGCTCCAAACCGGCCTCGCGAAGATTGTCTCCCATGCGCCGCAGTATATGCAGCCGTGCCACATTCAGCACAGCAGGGTCATAGGGTACGCAAAGAAAGCGAAAAAAATCTTCAGCGGAGGAAAGCTTCGCCAGTTGTTCAAGCACAGTCATATTTCATCTCCAGTGGGGTGTGCATGGATATTGCCGGATCGCTCGCGCGCCGGTAAAAGTCCAACAACTCTTCTGAATTGACAACGCGCTTCGCCTGCATGGATCGCTGCCGAACTTGATCCAGCACCGATTGCGTGCGAACTCTGTCCGTCACCAGTCCGAGAGATTGCAGTGCACCCGCGACTGATGCCAACCCCGAGTGCTTTCCCAGAACAATCTCACGCACGCGGCCGAAGGTTCGCGGAGACAATTCCTCATATGTGGCTGGATCTTTCTGCAGTCCATCGACGTGAATGCCAGACTCATGTGTGAAGGCATTGGCGCCGACGATCGCTTTCCCAACGGGAATAGGACGGCGCGCCGCTCTGGCCACGATTTCAGCGAGTCGCGGCAACTGCGCCAGATTCACATTGCTGCCGGCGCCATGGAAACGATTCAGGCACGCAGCAACTTCTTCGAGAGCCGCATTGCCGGCGCGCTCTCCCAGGCCGAGTACGCAAACGCTGGCATGAGTTGCTCCCCCTCGAATTGCCGCAAGCGTGTTCGCCGTGGCCAAACCCAGATCGTCGTGACCATGGAACTCCAACTCGACGCCAGTCGCTTGGCAAAGCCTCCTGAATGCCTCGTAAACTGCAGATGGCTCCATATTGCCGAGTGTGTCCGCGTAACGAAAGCGATGAGCGCCTGTGCTTGCGGCTGCATCCACTGCGATGAGGAGAAAGTCCATGTCGGCGCGGCTGGAGTCTTCACCTCCCATCGCCACGCGCAATCCACAATCGACTGCATAGGCAATCACATCACGGATTCGGTTCAGCACACCTGCACGATCCAGATTCAGCTTGGCTCGCATTTGAATATCCGAAACCGGAATGGAGAGATTCACCCGCTTTAACCCGGTCTTCCGCGCGGCATCGACATCGGCGCGTGTCATGCGACACCAGGCAATTGGCTCGGCCTTGCTCAACGCGACACCGATGGCTGCAATCTCATGGATCTCCCGGTCCCCAATCGCTGGAGTACCTGCCTCGATCTCGTCCACACCAGCATATTCGAGCGCCAAGGCAATGGCCAGCTTCTCTTCCAGTGTGAAGGCAACTCCAGGGGCCTGTTCTCCATCTCTGAGTGTCGAGTCGTTGATTACAACGCGAGAGACACTAGACATAGGCAGCCTCCAAAGGAGCGGAACCGGATTGCAGATCGCTTACCGCCCGCTGAAGTACCTCAATAACTCGATCCACGTCGTAGTCCGAGTTCTCGCGCGAAAGCGAGAAGCGCACCGCTCCGCGCAGATGACTGAATGGAATCTTCATAGCGGTTAACACGTGAGATGGATGGAGCGAACCTGACGTGCAGGCCGATCCGGAGGACGCAGCAATACGTTCGCGATTGAGAACGATCAATATTGAGTCTGCTTCGATATTCTCGAAGGCAATGTTGAGTGTGTTGGGTAGGCAGTTATAACGGTCTCCAACACGAATCGCGGCTGGAACGAGGCGCACAATCTCCCGTTCCAGGTAGTCGCGCAACAAAGAAATCCGATTCATATCATGCTGCAATTCCTCGGCTGCAAGTTTGGCGGCCACTCCAAAACCAGCGATTGCCGGCGTATTCTCAGTACCGGCACGTCTTCCACGTTCTTGACGGCCGCCATAAATAAGCGGCGCCAAGTCCGTTCCGTTGCGCACGTACAGGGCGCCAATTCCTTTAGGACCGTGCATTTTGTGCGCCGAAATCGAAAGCATGTCGATCTTAGTGCTATTCACCTTGATTTCGACTCTTCCCGCAGCCTGAACGGCATCGCAGTGAAACAAGGCCCCCGACGAGTGGGCCATGGACGCAAGCATCTCAACGGGAAATACAACACCAGTTTCGTTGTTGGCCCATTGAAGAGAGACGAGAGCTGTCCGCTCACTTAGAGCCTTCCGATATGCATCGAGAATAAGATTCCCTTGGCCGTCGACCGGAATGCGATGAATCTTGGCCCTCCCAGTCTTTTCCAAATGCGCGCACAACGCAAGCACAGCAGGGTGTTCAACGGCTGAAGTAATAATCTCGTTCCGCCCCTCCTGCGTCTCGAGAGCCGAGAGGATCGCTGTGTTATTCGACTCGCTCCCCCCTGAAGTAAAGACGATCTCGCTGTCGCGTCCTGCTCCGATCAACGCGCAAACCTGGCTTCGCGCCACACGCACGGCATCCTTCGTTGCGGCGCCCAGATCATGAAGTGAAGATGGATTTGCAAACTCATCGCGAAGAAATGGCAGCATTGCCTCAACAACACGAGGATCGGTGCGCGTCGTCGCGTTGTTGTCCAAGTAAACCCACGGTTTTTGTCTACACATTTCTGCCATTGCGAGTTTCCTCAGACAACGTCTATCAACAGCATGATTTGCCGCAGCCACCCTTGGATCGTGCATGAGGATTGTCGAACGAAAAGCCCGTGCCCTCTTGACTGTCAATAAAATCAATCGTCGTGCCGGATATTAACGCAACGGAGGATGGATCGATGAGTATCTTCACTCCATGACTCTCGCAGGAGATATCCTCGGTTCCTGCGCTTTCCACTAGACCCATCTCGTATTGGAGTCCTACGCAACCGGCTGACCGTACGGTTAATCGCAGTCCCACGATCGATCTGGGAACCGTAGCGATTGCCGAGTGCAAAGCACCTGCCGCAGCTTCTGTCAGTTGGATCATCGCGCCCTCCGTCATTGGCGTTGCTTGAAATATTGCACGTTGGGTGCCAATCTGAGTTTACTGAGAATAAATATACTTAGACCTGCTCGCGGCGAGCGGAAGAGGAATTTGTCGCGTTTGCGACATGTCGAGTGCCGGTCATTGTGCGAAAGAGGATTCGATGCCAATCAACCTCGAAGACTCCGCATGAAAGCGCGTCCGAGCCAGGAGGCTCTCGCCCGATTCGCTGCCAAAACATCCATCGAAGTCGCCACACTCGGAGCAGCATGGAGCGACGCACATATTGAATCCATCATCGCGGCAGATCATTCGATAGAAGAATTTCTTCCATTTCATGTCCTGGTCGTTGCGACGCGCCAGGGAGGCAAAGTGACGGAGCATGAGCTTGGATAACTCACTGCGATTTGCCAGTCCAAGATCCTGCCATAAATGATTTGGCCGTGTGGCTCTGCGGGCTACGAGAAAGGTCAACAGTGAATTGATTGGAGATGAAGCGGTGCGGAAGCGCCACAACAGCTCCCGCAAGCATTTCTCATCTTCGTTGACTGTCGGCTCGACATCTAGATTGAACATCTCCAGGCCATTCAATGTTCCGGGAAAGTATCTTTCGATATTGCGGCGGAGTGCTGAACCACAGATGCCGAGAGCGTCGGTGAATGAGCCCCCGGCGCGGCACTCATCTACAGCGGCGGCAAAGACACACGCTAGTACATGCCCATCGAAAGGGTCGCACGCGGTGACCGCGTTCGCGTCAATCAACTGCGTGTACATAGCTTCCGGCGTCATCGCTGCCCCCTAGGATGGACCGTGTTTTTGACAGTTCTTCCCGCACACCCGGCCGCATGCGCCACATCCAATACATGCTCCAGGATCGGTGACGGTCATTACCTTGCGCAATATCTCCTCGTCGTCATCGAGCCCGACGAGATCGCCGTCTTCAGTGATTCCCTGTAACGTCATTACTGAACGGCCGCAGACTTTAAAGCAACGGCCGCAGCCGATACAAATCTCCCGATCGATGTCCAGCAGATAAGAGGGTTGCCACGCTCTTCCATCGCGCGTCACTGCTTGTGTTTCAATCTGTTCCGCTTCCATCTATGCCTCCGCATTTTGCAGTAATGCTCGCTTTGCTTCGAGTTCTCGATATGCCTCATAGGCCCGCTCGGCCACGGCTGGAATCTGCTCCCAATTGGTTGGCAAATCCTCGGCGAGATCGTGAAGGTTCAACTTGGCCTGCACGGCTTGCGAGGACAGCTTCTTCACTTCAGCTTTGAGGGTCTCGAAGTCTATCAAGCGGCCTCGCTCTCAGTAGCGCGCAACTTCCGGGTATTTTTCAATCCACTCAATTCCATCGGCAACAATTCTTTCGCCTTCCGACTCCAGCTTCTCCAAGCTGTCAAATCCAAATCGATGCACGTCGCGCAAGTGCTTGTTGAAGACGATCAACCGGCCCGCAGTAAGTACGAGGCGGCCAAATCCTTCGTGATGCAACTTTATAAGTGGCGACACCATCACGCCGGTAACACGCTCAATGGTCAGTCCGATAGCGTTGTAATACAGTTCCATGCGCCACAGCGTTTCCGGATCAGGGTCACTCATGATAGGAATCTGAAGGCGCTTGTCGCGTGTCATGATGTATGGCTCCAGCAGATCACGATCGCTCTTTGCATCCCATGATCCATGCAGATCCTGAGCCCGCCATTGCTTGATCAATTCACTGAGGAAGCCCCGCGCCGGCGGTGCGACGACTTCCACTGCATTCTCAGCCATAGATCACCTCATCTTCGAAATCCAGGGTGCGCTCTTTGCCCTTGTTCAGCGCCTTGCGTATCCACGGCGGCGGGTTACCGTTCAGCACTTTTTGCAGTTGCTGCAATGAATCATCAATCGCCTGGGTTTCAGCAACCTTGATCGGGTGGACGTTTTTTGCCACCACACGAGCGGCAGCTGAGCCACCGATTGCTGCAACATAGAGAATTGCGCAGTCTTTAATTGCCTCAAGCTTGGGCGCAAGCTTGTCTTCGTTGCCGTCCTCTTCCAGATTGCCGATGAATTCAACACAATTGACAAAACGGCAGTCATCTGGGTTGATGTCGTAAATCGCAATCTTCTTCGCCCATCCAAAGTGAGCATTGACGTGTTGTCCGTCCTCTGTTGCAAAGGCGACTTTCATAGTCCTCCTGAAAGCACAAAGCACTTACTGCACAAGTTGCACTAGATCGTGAGATTGCTGATGCTCTGGAATCCATGTCTCTGGCGTCGGCTCGTGAGCATTTGCCATGAGAAGATTTCCTACATCGAAGATCAAGTTCCGCGTTCCTCGATAGCCAATTGTCACCTGCTGGCCGGGGCCAAGACGATCAAAGACCGGAATGCCAATACGGAACAACGGGATTTGAAGACGCTCGGCGGCTTGCCTTCCGTGCGAATGAGTGACGATCAAATCAGCCCCAGCAGACCGAAGTTCGAGATCTTCCAGGTCGCCCACCAGCACTTCGTCGACCGGAATGGACTCAAGCACAGGTGACACTGCTGTTGTGACTGCTGCCTGAATCTTGCATCCCATTTCATGAAGCCAGTGGGAGATTGCGAATAACAGGTCCGGCTCCGCAGCAATAGCGACTTGCTTGCCACCAAAATAAAAGTGCCCGTCCAGCATCGCATCGATCAACTGGCTGCGTTGGCGCCTATATTTCCTCGGAACGGGGACGCCGCTAATCTCCGACAGGAATCCCATCAGTTCATCGTTGGCCGCCAGCCCCGTGAGTCGGCCGAATAGCTTGTAAGGAACCCCGGTGTGGTGTTCGAGGGTGATTGCGGCCCCGCGCATTTGTTCACCGATGGCGACTGTCCAGCACGCGGAACTCATTCTCCGAATTTGTTCCACCGAGATTCCACCTAGTGATGTTGGTGTGAATTCTGTCGGAATATGTCCATCGAGCGATCCGGAAAGATCTGGAAGAAAGATTGGATCGAGACTGAAAGCTTCGAAGATGTCGCGAAGTTCATCGATATCGCCGGGAGTAATGTGGCATCCAGGCAACACATTGACGCGTCGCGAAAGTCTAGCCTCGGCCTTTGGAACCTCTACAAGCTCTTCAACCATGCGTGTAACCGCCGACGCCCATCCTTCCTGAAAAGTCCCTTGAAAATCAGGCGTGGAAACGTCGACAAGAGCGATACCGTTAAGTTTTGGGTGGTTGACGCGAATCAACCTAAGAAATCCCGTCAGGTCGTCTCCTTTTATTTCCGAAATCCCTGTCGTGCAAATTCCTATCAACGTCGGATGGGTGCGCTCTGCGATATTGACCAGCGCCTGCTCTAAGTTATCGAAGCCTCCCAGGACAGTGGCGACTTCGCTCATCGCCGTCGTCTGCATCGGGATCGCCTCGCGGAAATGACGTACGAACAAAACAAGCCCAAAGGAGGTGCAACCCTGGGAACCGTGAAGCAACGGCATTGAGTTATCCACTCCCAAGAAGGCGAGCGCCGCGCCAATGGACGGACTCATCTTAAGCGGATTCACAGTGCAATATTTCTCGCTGATCGTCACTCGCGCCATATGCCCGTCCTATGCTACGTGAATGGAGAACTCGTCCCGAGCGATAGAAGACTCCCATGGAGCAGGCTTGCGGATTTGCTCCCAGATGGGATTCGAGAGTGCTTTATCGATCTCGCTCACAAGCGCCACCATGCCCTTATATCCGGCGTAGGCGTGATGCCGTTCCTGGTTGATGTCAAGCCACGGCATCTTTGCCTTCAAGGCGACAAACTGTGTGCGTCCGCCCGAGAGCATAATGTCGGCTCGCGCCTCTTTTAGCATCTTGTACATCTCGCGCGGCTTCAGGTCGTCGAACATATGCGCATCGTCTTTCATGATTTCCTTGATGCGCTCTTTGTCGTCGGGCGTGGATTTCTTGACGCTGGTGCCAATGACGGTTAGGCCCGCCTCCTGCATCGCCGCTACGACGGACCATGACTTTACGCCCCCGGTGAAGAGCAATGCCCGCTTGCCTGCAAGGCGCGTCTTGAGCGGGGCAATCCGTTCCCATGCACATGCTTCTTCTCTTTCGATGACGGCTTCGGTACGGCCAAGCAACTCTGCCGGAGCGCCGCGGTCAACCAGCAACTGGGCGATTCTACGCAAAGCATCGCTCATGTCGCCTATGCCATAGAAAGAGCCCTCGAAGTAGGGTATTCCGTATCGTTCTTCCATTCTTCGGGCAACATTGATCATGGCTTTTGAGCAGACCATCATCGCCGCGCGAGCCCGGTGTGAGCGCGCAATCTCGTGATACTTTGCATCGCCGGAGATGCAGGCTAGAATGCGAATGCCGAGTTCGTCGAGCAGAGGCTTTACCTGCCAAAGCTCTCCGGAAAGGTTGTATTCACCGATGATGTTGATGTCGTAGGGAGTCACCTCCGCCGGCTCTTCTGTTCCGATCACATAGTCGAGAAGGGCTTCCCCGGCAAGCTTGTTCCCAAGGTTCTTCGATCCCACAAATCCGGGCACATTGACGGGAATTACAGGCTTACCGAGCTTCTTTGCGGCAGCCTTGCAAACTGCCTCCAGATCGTCGCCGATCATCGCTGGGACACAGGTCTGGTAGACGAAGACCGCTGGCGGATTGTATTTCCGAACAGCCTCTTTGATGGCCTTATAAAGATGCTTTTCGCCGCCGAAGATGATGTCTTGCTGCGTCATTGCCGTGGTAAAGCTAGTGCGATAAAGATTTGATCCAGACGACTTGGAGCCTCGGCCATCCCAGGAGTGTCCCTCACAGTTGATTGGTCCATGAATCAGATGCACAACATCTGTTATGGGCTGAAGGGCAATCTTTGCGCCATCGAATGCGCAGCCGCCGGCAGCGGCGCCGGGAGCGAGTAGACGATTGCAACCCTTCTTTCGATCGAAGCTCGGCTTGGCCTGGTTTGTGGCGCAACCCGGCTCGTTCAATACCTGCTGGACCTTTGAGCCAAGAGTACCCATCGCCGCTCCCTTTTACGCTGCCGACGTGCATTGGAGAACTTCCACTTATTTCCCCTTGGAACTGCGTCGTGCGGCGATCCAGTTATGAGTCGCCGCGCAACGTTATCAAGAAAAAGCAAGACGCTAACGAATAATGTCGAAGCTATAGTCCGTTTTTGCGATTTCGTTGGTTGTTTGGTCCATGTGGTCGAAGATCCGATCGAGAATCTTCACGAGGACATTGAGCCCGCCCTGATAGCCCCAGACCGGAGAACGATGATGGTGATGACGGTCAAAGATAGGAAAGCCCAAACGAATCAACGGTGTCTTGGTGTCGCGCTCGAGAAACTTTCCGTAGGTGTTGCCGACGAGGAAGTCAACAGGCTCAGTAAAGAGCAGCGAACGCATATGCCAGAGATCCTTGCCTGAATAGACGTGACAGTTCTTGCCGAATGGCGACGCGGTCAGCAACGCTTCCGCTTTCTCCTGCCAAGCCTGTCCGCCATTGGTGGAAAGAATGTGTACCGGCTCAGCTCCCAATTCAAGCAGGAAACCCGTCAGACCGAGCGTCAAATCGGGGTCTCCATAGAGCGCGAACTTCTTGCCGTGGATGTGCGAGCTCGAATCGGCGATGGCGTCTACAAGCCTGCCGCGCTCCTTCCTGATCGAATCGGGGATGGTTTTGCCTGTGAGGCGTGCCACCTCCATTACAAATCGATCTGTTGCTTCCACTCCGATGGGGTGATTGAAGGCAACCGTTTCTTGTCCAGATGCTTCGATCAGATCCAGCGTCTTCTCGGTGCAGAACTCCTGCATGGAGATCGTCGCGCTGGCATGGATCGCATTGGCGGCATCCTCCAACGTAGTTCCGCCATCGTACATGCGGAACTCGCCGTCGCTCGGCGTATCCCAGACATCGCTGTTGTCACCGAGGATTGTGTACTTCACTCCCATTAGATCGAAAAGACGCTTGATCTCGCGCATATTACCAACGGTGTAGCCATCAAAGCCACCAATGAAATTCAGCTTGCCGTTGGCCTGGCGCTCCAGCCTCGGCGCAGTGCCGGCCTTGCCGTTCCAAAAGTGCTCAATGATTCCCTTGAGCGCGTTGTCGTAGCCGGTCACATGGCTGCCAATGAATGCCGGTGTGTGCGCAAAAGGCACATCGAACTCCATCGGCACCGATCCTTTTTCCTTCGCGTTCTTGATGAAGCCGTTCAGATCGTCGCCAATTACCTCAGCCATGCACGTTGTTGAAACGGCGATCATCTTCGGCTTATACAGACTGTAGGCATTGGCGAGGCCATCGATCATGTTGGCAAGGCCACCGAGAACAGCGGCATCCTCCGTCATGGACGATGAAACTGCCGCGGTTGGCTCCTTGAAGTGACGCGAAAAATGACTGCGATAGTAGGCGGTGCAGCCTTGAGAGCCATGAACAAAGGGCAGAGTCCCCTCGAAACCCAGTGCGGCGAAGACCGCGCCCAGCGGCTGGCATGCCTTTGCGGGATTGATCGTCAGCGATTCACGAGCGAAGTTCTTCTCCCGATACTCCGTGCCCTTGGTCCACTCACTGACCCGTGCGAGTTCTTCGGCCGGGACAGGATCCTCGAACATGCACTTCTTGTTCGCGAGCATCTCGGTGTACTCGGGTCCGCGGAACAACTCAAAGTGGTCGATCACCTTCTCTGCGTTTTGACTCATGATCTGATTTCTCCTCTCAGGTTTCCGCTTGGTTTAGAAGGGGGACTTGGTCATCCGCCACACAGGCGCGTTGATGGCCATATCCATATCGCGGGCGAAGATGGCAAAACCGTCGTAGCCATGGTATGGGCCCGAGTAGTCCCAGGAGTGCATCTGCCGGAAGGGAACGCCCATCTTCTGAAAAATGTACTTCTCCTTGATGCCGGAGCCGACCAGGTCGGGCTTCACTCTCTCCACAAACTTCTCGAACTCGAAACTGGTCACATCGTCGTAGATCAGTGTGCCGTCCTTGACGTAGTGCGTGGTGCGTTGGTAGTCATCGTTGTGGCCAAACTCATATCCGGTGCCGACGATCTCCATGCCCAGATCCTCATAGGCGCCGATGACATGGCGTGGGCGCAGGCCGCCGACAAAGAGCATCACCTTCTTGCCTTCCAGGCGTGAGCGGTATTTCGCGATAATGGCGTCAGTCAGTGCCTGATACTTGGCGATGACGCGCTCGGCGCCTTCCTTGATCTTGTCGTCGAAGTGTTCCGCGATGGCCCGTAGCGACGAAACGATCTTAGTTGGTCCGAAGAAGTTGTATTCAAACCACGGTATCCCGTACTTCTCTTCCATGTGGCGGGAAATGTAGTTCATCGAGCGGTAGCAGTGAATGAGATTGAGTTTGGCGTGAGGCGTTGATTCGAGCTCAGCCAGCGTTCCATCGCCCGACCACTGGGCGATGACGCGCAGGCCCATCTCTTCGAGAAGAATGCGCGATGACCATGCATCGCCGCCAATGTTGTAGTCGCCGATGATCGTCACGTCGTAGGGCGTGCTTTCAAATCGCGCCGGCTTGTCGCCCAGCTTATCGAAGACAAAATCGCGAATCGAATCGTTGGCTATGTGGTGCCCAAGCGATTGCGAAATACCGCGGAAACCTTCGCAGCGAACCGGGACGATGGTCTTTGCATACTGCTTGGCCTTGGCCTTCCTGACGCCTTCAATATCGTCGCCGATCAGTCCAACCGGACACTCAGACTGGATCGAGATACCTTTGTTCAGCGGAAAAAGAGTCTGAATCTCATCGATAACTCTGGCCAGCTTCTTATCGCCACCAAAGACGATATCGTTCTCTTGAAAATCCGAAGTGAACTGCATTGTGCCGAATGAATCCACGCCTGTGGTGCCGATGAAGTAATTACGCCGCGAGGCCCAGGAGTATTGTCCGCAACCAACCGGACCATGACTGATGTGAACCATGTCCTTGATCGGACCCCAGACCACGCCCTTGGAACCGGCATAAGCGCAGCCGCGAATGGTCATCACGCCCGGAATGGTCTTGAGGTTGGACTTGACTCCGCAGTCGCTCTTGCCCTCTTCAAAGGTTCCAAGGTGCTTCGCGCGCTTCTTCGCGGTCTTCTCCGGATAGGCCGTGAGAACCTCGCCGATCATCTGCTTGTTGCGTTCTTTGATCGCTTCAACGCCAGCGTTATCGCTCATGATGAACCTCACTTCGATGGATTTGTGAAAACGGGCGCCATTCGCATCGCGATGATGGCGCCCGTGGAGGAAGGAAATCTTACGCCGCGACTTCAGTGGCCTTCTTGCCGATCAGCGACTCGTCGATGTTCTTGATGATGCCGTGCTCCATCAGCATCTCTTCGAGTTCGTCCATGGTGATCGGCGTGGGAATCACACCTTTGCCGGCATTCTCGTGGATGCTCTTGGCCAGATTGCGGTAGTGGCCGGCCTGTTCAGAGTCGGGCGCATACTCGATCACCGTCATGCGGCGAAGTTCGGCATGCTGCACAACGTTGTCGCGGGGGACAAAGTAGATTAGCTTGCTGCCTAGCTTTTTGGCCATGTTCTCGGCCAGCTCCAGTTCCTTGTCAGTCTGGCGCTCATTGCAGATCAGGCCGCCCAGACGTACACCGCCCGAGTTGGCGTACTTCAAAATGCCTTTGGAGATGTTGTTGGCTGCGTACATGGCCATCATCTCACCCGACATGACAATGTAGATCTCTTGCGCTTTGTTTTCGCGGATGGGCATCGCGAATCCACCGCAGACAACGTCGCCGAGCACATCGTACGAGACGTAGTCGAGGTTTTCGTATGCGCCGTTCTCTTCAAGAAAGTTGATAGCCGTAATCACGCCGCGGCCCGCACAGCCTACGCCCGGCTCTGGGCCGCCGGATTCAACGCAGCGAATCTTCTGGTATCCGTACTTCATGACCTCTTCAAGCTCGATGTCCTCGATCGTGCCCTTCTCCGCTGCCAGGCTGAGAATGCTGTTCTGGGCCTTCGCGTGCAGGATCAGGCGCGTTGAGTCTGCCTTCGGATCGCAGCCGACGATGAGAATCTTCTGCCCCATCTCTGCCAGCGCCGCCAATGTGTTTTGCGATGTGGTGGACTTTCCGATTCCGCCCTTGCCGTAGAA